>Ga0315338_1000785_pt1 | contig 55623 bp, 39 predicted proteins | sample ASW8metaG_FD_204518 | JGI IMG/M metagenome (GOLD analysis project Ga0315338, IMG submission 204518) | Ammonia-oxidizing marine archaeal communities from Monterey Bay, California, United States - ASW #8 | ecosystem: Environmental > Aquatic > Marine > Coastal | place: USA: California | collected... | reverse complement strand
AGTTCCCGCCCTAATCTCGGCCGGCAACTCTAGCCCGTCGACGGGCTACATCCGACCGGGGGGTCACATGGGATTTCTGGATTTCGTCTCAAACGTTGGGGAAAACCTGTTCGGAGGCCCGGCCGAGTCCGATGCCGAGCGCTCCGCGAAACTCGAAAATCACGTCCGCAAGCTGAACTTGCCCGTCGAGCAGTTGAAAATCGACGTGAGCGGCGAGGACGCCGTCGTGACCGGAAAGGTCGCTTCACGCGCCGCCCGAGAGAAAATTCTCCTCGCCGTCGGCAACACGGAAGGGATCGGACGGGTCGACGACAGGCTCGAGGCCGCCGAGAGCAAGCCGGAAGCACCGCCGGAGCCCGAGGCCACCTACTACACGGTCGTCAGCGGCGATTCCCTCTCCAAGATCGCGAAAGAGCAATACGGGGACGCCATGAAGTATCCGGTGATCTTCGAAGCCAACAAGCCAATGCTAAGTGACCCGGACAAGATCTATCCCGGTCAGGTCTTACGAATTCCAGCCTCCGAATAGGCTAGGGCCCGGAATCGCGAGCCTTCGGGCGCATCAGGGCTCGACCCAGTCGAGCGTGCGCGTCACCGCTTTTTGCCACCCGGCATAGAGGCGCTCACGCTCGGCTTGGGCCATCGACGGCGCCCATCGCTTGTCCTCGGCCCAGTTTCGGCGGAGCTCCTCTTCACCCGACCAAAAGCCTACCGCGAGGCCGGCCGCGTAGGCTGCGCCGAGCGAGGTCGACTCGTTGATGCGGGGGCGCACGACCGGCACGTCCAGCATGTCGGCCTGGAACTGCATCAACAGCTCGTTTACGACCATGCCGCCGTCGACCTTCAGCGACGTCAACGAGACCCCGGAGTCCTGACGCATCGCGTCTAGAACTTCCCGGGTTTGAAAGGCGGTCGCCTCGAGACTCGCGCGCGCGATGTGGTGCTTTCGGATGAACCGGGTCAATCCCACCATGACCCCACGGGCGTCGCTTCTCCAGTGCGGCGCGTAGAGCCCGGAGAACGCCGGAACGAGATACATTCCCCCGTTGTCCTCCGCTGCCCGGGCAAGTGCCTCCACTTCGGCGGCAGAGCCTATCAACTCCAGGTTGTCGCGGAGCCATTGGACCAGCGCGCCCGCGATGGCGACCGAGCCTTCGAGCGCATAAACCGCAGGCTCCGACCCCATTTTGTAGGCCACGGTCGTGAGGAGCCCCGATTGGGACGCGACCGGCCGCTCCGCGGTGTTGAGCAGCAAGAAACAGCCCGTCCCATAGGTATTCTTGGCCTCCCCCGCCGAAAAGCAGGTCTGGCCGTAGAGCGCCGCTTGCTGGTCTCCGAGGTCCCCGCAGACGGGAACGGCCCCCCCGAATGGGCCGTCCGCGGCCGTCATCCCGTAGAAATCGGGGTCCGACGAAGGTCGGATCGTGGGTAGCATGGCGCGCGGGATTCGCATCGCGTCGAGAATCGAGTCGTCCCAGTCGAGCGTTTCCAGGTGCATCAGCTGCGTCCGGCTCGCGTTGGTCACGTCGGTCACGTGCGATCCGCCGTTCGTTCCGCCGGTCAAATTCCAGATGAGCCAAGTGTCCATGTTCCCGAACACCGCGTCACCACGCTCTGCCGCCTCTCGCAACCCCGGAACTTCATCGAGGAGCCATCGGATCTTCGGACCCGAAAAATAGGTCGCCAGAGGGAGTCCGGTCGCAGCGCGAAACCGATCGATACCGTCCTCGCCCTCGAGAGAACGGCACAGAGCATCCGTGCGCGTGTCCTGCCACACGATCGCCGGATGAACCGGCCTGCCGGTTTTGCGGTCCCAAACGACAGTCGTCTCTCGTTGGTTCGTAATCCCGACGGCCGCGACGGCGCCGGCGGTGAGGCCGGCCTCGTCGAGAGCGCCTCGAATGACATCGCCGGTTTTTGCCCATATCTCGTCCGGATCGTGCTCCACCCAGCCCGGGCGAGGGTAGATTTGGCGGTGCTCGAGCTGGCTCGAAGCAACGATCTCCCCTCCCTGATTGACGAGTAAACACCGGGAGCTCGTGGTTCCCTGGTCGAGTGCAGCTACCACTTTCGTCACATCACCCTCCATAAATGCTTTTGATTCAATATATTACAGATCTACTCTTTCCCAGAGGCGCATCCGGGCAATAGTTAAAGTAAAACTTCAGGATCTTGCTCTAAAACACTTGCAATATAGCGATCTTCGGTGTTACAGTTTTTTCACGGATGGGGCCACGACTTCAAGTAAGACTTCAAAGAGCGCTCGCATCGTAGAAAAGCTATGCACTTTAGGACGGGGTTAACGGCGGGCCAGGTGCCACAACGCGGTATTTTCATCACGACGGCCATCCTGGCCCTCCCTTTTTTCCTCGCAAGCTGCAAGCTCGAGAACGACATCCTCCCCTCCGGACCCACCGGCGACGATGCCGTCGGCGGAACGGGGACCATCGGGTCCGCCGCAACCGGAGCCTTCGCGGCTCCTATTATCTCGGATCCGCTGCCCGGGAGCACCGTCGCAAGCTCCCAGCCCACGCTGACGGTCTTGAATGCCGCGCAATCTCAGCGTGGCCAGCAGGCGCTCCAACCGGAGCCATCAACGCAAACCAGTGGTTTCGCAAGAACTTACCTCTTCCAGGTCTCCTCGAACGCTCAATTCGCCACCCTCGACGCGCAGTCCGGCCAAGTACCGGAGGGAGCCGATGGAAGCACGAAATGGACCATCGATCGCGCGTTGCCGGACGGTTCGTATTTCTGGAGAGTCCGCGCTCGATCGGGAACCAACGACAGCTCTTTCTCATCCACCGCCGAGTTCTCCGTGGGCGGCACCCCCACCGCAGGGACACCGCCTCCGTCGAATCCGCCGAGCGCACCACCTCCGGCCCCGACTCCGGCGAGCGGCTCCATCTTGTCCGATCCGCTCATCGGCGGCAGTATCGGCCAAGTGGCGGGCGGTCAGTTCTCGTCCAGCGGATGGACGGTCACGTCACCGGGTAACTTCATTCGCTACGAAGTTCCGCCCCTTTCGAGCGGCTGGGTCGAGTTCGACACCCGAGGGTTGCAGGAGAGCAACCCCGCGAACAATCAGTTCATGTTGTTCGGGATGTGGGATCCCTCAGCCGGTCCTTTCCGTGAGAATCCCTATCGGGTCAACCTGCAAAAGCTGCACCCAAATCCCCACAATCCTCCCTATTTGCGCATGCGGTGGATCTCGAACCGCGAGCAGCACGACGAAGGTAACCTGTTCTACCAGTGGATTCCGAGCCGCACGTATCACTGGCGCATCGAGTGGGGCGGCGGCCAAGCGACCGTCTATCTCGACGGAGCGCGGGTGATCCATGTCAACTACAACCGCACGTACCGCCCGAACGCGCACTACATCGAGCTCGGTATCGGCGAGCGCGGCGAATCCATCGTCGGAGTGACTTATTCGAATTTCCAGGTCGGTAATTGAGAGCCTCGGGACCGAGACGACCCCCTCGGCCCGAACAGTCTCCCCTGAAGTCTTGTCCTTCTCACCAAGACTTCAGGGGAGACCCCCCCTTACCTAGGCGGAGTTCTTCCTCACCTCTCCACGCGGCCGCCGGTCGCGGGATTTCCACGACCACGCGCTCGATGCAGGGCAGCAGGTCCGTTCTCGTTGCCTTGATCTTGCTGGTAATCGTCACATCCGCTGCGTCGACGGGCGAGGAGCTGCCGGTCATTCTATCGATGCGCGAGCGCGCGGAAACGATCGACCGATGGCTCGAGCATCGCTTCGAGACGGTCCTCCCCCGATTGATGCGCCGCGAGAACATCGATATGTGGATCGTCGCTGCGCGTGAGTACAACGAAGATCCGGTGCTAGCGACGATGCTGCCGGCGACCTGGCTCTCGGCGAGACGGCGCACCATTCTCGTATTCTTCGACCGCGGAGCGGACGAAGGCGTCGAGCGGCTCGCAATCGCGCGTTACGACGTCGGTGCTTCGATCGCCGCGGCCTGGGACCCCGCAGTCGAGCCGGACCAGTGGAAGCGACTGGCGAGCCTCGTTGCCGAACGCAACCCTCGCGCGATCGGTATCAACCGCTCGACGACTTTTGCTCTCGCGGATGGGCTCACCGACTCCGAGCACGATGGGCTCGAAGCCGCGCTCGGCGAGGACCTCTACGGCCGAGTCGTCTCCGCCGAATCGCTCGCTATCGGGTGGCTCGAGACGCGAACCGACGAGGAGATGCGCGTCTACCCGAGCGTCGTCGAGATCGCCCGCGCAATCCTTTCAGAGGGCCTCTCGGAAGCTGTGATCCAGCCGGGAGTGACAACGACTGCCGATGTCGAGTGGTGGTATCGCGACCGCATCCGAGGCGCTCGGCTCACGACTTGGTTTCACCCCAGCGTCTCGATCCAGAGAGCCGACGCGGGCCCTCGCGCAAACGACTTTTCCGCGCGCCCCGACGAAGACGTGATCCTCCCGGGAGATCTTCTGCATGTCGACTTCGGAATCTCCTACTTGCGGCTTTCGACTGACACGCAGATGCATGCCTACGTGCTGCATCCGGGTGAGACGGATGCGCCGGCCGGCCTTAGAGCAGCCATGGCCACCGGAAATCGACTCCAGGACATTCTGACTTCACAGTTCGAGAGTGGTCGAACCGGCAATGAGATCCTTGGTCGCGCGCTCGAGCAAGCCACGGAAGAGGGCATCCGCGCGACGATCTACACCCACCCGATCGGCTTTCACGGCCACGGTGCCGGCCCCACGATCGGCCTGTGGGATCAGCAAGGCGGCGTTCCGGGCCGAGGTGACTACCCGCTGTTTCCGGATACGGCTCACTCGATCGAGCTAAACGCTTCCGTGCCCGTCCCGGAATGGGACGGCAAGCAAGCCCGAATCATGCTCGAAGAAGACGCGTTCTTCGACGGGAGCTCGACCTGGTATATCCATCCACGCATGGAAGAATTGTTGCTGGTCCCGCGACAGTGACTCCCGTATACTGATATTCGCACCGTTCTTCGAATATGAGTACTTCGAGCGTCAAGAGCGACACCGATACCACGCCCGGCAGTCGGGAGAGCCTCGTCATCCTCGTCGACGATGATCGCAATTTGTGCGATCTCGTCGAGCGATTTCTCGAGCGCGCGGGCCACCGTGTGCAAGTCTTTCACGATGGAGAGACCTTCTTGGCCTCTCTCGGGGCGATGATGCCCGACGCGATTTGCCTCGACCTCAGTATGCCCGGGATCGGTGGCCTCGAGACGCTCTCACTCATCAAGGAACGCCAAGATCAGCTCCCGGTCATCATCCTGACGGCGGACCATGCCGTCGACAGTGTCGTCGGATCGATGCAGCGCGGGGCATACGACTACATCGTCAAGCCCATCGACCGCACCAAGCTCATCACGACCGTCGGCAATGCGGTCGAGCACTACCAAATGTCGATGCGACTGCGGCAGCTCGAGCGCGAAGTCGAAGGCGAGGGATATGCGAACATCGTCGGCGAATCGCTCCAGATGAAAGAGCTGTATCGCCAGATGGACCGCGTCGCCGCGAGTGACATCACGATCCTCGTCCACGGAGAGAGCGGTAGCGGGAAGGAGCTCGTCGCACAGGCGATTTACGAAGCGAGCGGGCGCAAAGCGGGGCCGTTCGTCGCGTTGAATTGCGCCGCCATTCCCGAGACGTTGCAAGAGTCCGAAATTTTCGGGCACGAGAAGGGGTCGTTCACGGGCGCGGTCAACCGCCATATCGGAAAGTTCGAGCAGGCGGACGGGGGGTGTTTGTTCATGGACGAAGTCGCCGAGCTGAGCCTGACACTCCAGGCCAAGCTCCTGCGCGCGATCCAGGAAAAACGTTTCCATCGCGTGGGCGGCTCGACTCAGGTCCGCTCCGACTTCCGCCTGATCACCGCAACCCATAGGAACCTCTTGGAAGAGGTGAAGAAGGGCCGCTTCCGAGAAGATCTCTACTTTCGAATCGCGGTGTTCGAGCTCGAAGTACCGCCGCTACGCGATCGTGACGACGACGTTATCTTGCTCGCTGAGGGATTCCTCGACCGCTACAAACCGAAGGGTACCAGGCGTCCGCGCCTTTCACGCGAAGTCACGGACCTCCTCAAAGCCTATGGATGGCCCGGCAATGTTCGCGAGCTCGAGAACACGATGCAGCGGTGCTTGTTGATTGCCAAGGACAACACCATCGTGCCTGATGACCTGCCTCCGCGACTACGCGCCGCGGAAACGGGTCGAGCGGCGGATTCCGCCGTCCCCGTTGAAGGCGACGACGGAGATACGACCGCGAAAACCTCGACGGCGACGAGTCCGCCAAAGCCGCCAAAGCCCCCCAAATTCGATACGCTCGACCTCAAGCAGCTCGAGCGCCTAGCCATCGAGCAGGCTCTGGAAGAGGCGAACGGGAATCTGTCTCAGGTCGTGCGACTCCTGGGAATTGGTAGGACCACCCTTTACCGAAAGCTGAAAGCCCACCGACTCCGGGAGTAGCGGCGGCTGGCACCAAAGCGGCTACGCCATGAACAAAACTTCTTCTCTCCTGCGTGGGGACGGGATCGACGCCCGCATCAAAGAGCTCCAAGAGAGCCTCGTCGAAACCGACGACACACCGCTAACCCTAGCATCCGACCTCGTCGTCGCTCTCGTCGACGGCGAGAGGCGCTACCACCACCTCATGGAGAAGAGCGCCGCGTTCATTTGCGTTCACGACCTGAACGGCGTGCTCGTCTCCGTCAACAAGGCGGTCACGGACGCCCTCGGCTACCGGCGAGGGGATATGGTGGGGCAGAAGCTTTCGAAGTTTCTCGCCCCCGATTCAGCCAGGGGATTCGGCGCGTACTTGAAACGCATGAGCTCTGCCGCCGGCACCGGCACCGGCACGATGGTCGTGCGAGGTCGCGACGGCGGTGTGCGAACGTGGTCCTATCGAAATTCACGCTTCGATGAGCCCGGACAAGAGCCCTGTGTCATCGGCCATGCGCAAGACATTACCGAGCTCAAACAGCTCGAGCAGACACTGCAGCTCACCCAGTTTTCCGTCGACAAGGCCGCCGATTCCGTGTTCTGGATCGCTGCGGACGGGGGCCTTCGCTACGTCAACGACGCCGCGTGCGACTATCTCGGCTACTCGCAGGACGAGCTCTTGTCACTGTCGATCGTCGACATCGACGTCACGCTAGACCGGGCGGATTGGCCCACGCATTGGGAGCAGGTGAAGCAGTTATCCCGCTTCACCACGGAGACGATCTATCGAACCAAGGACGGGCGAAAGCTTCCGGTCGAGGTGACCATCAATTTCTTGAGCTTTCACGGGCAGGAATACCACTGCGTCTTCGCGCGAGAAATCTCCGAGCGGAAAGAAGCGGAGGACGCCCTTATCGCGATGACGGCTCGCCTCGAAGGACTCATCGAGAACTTGCAGGCCGGGATCCTGTTCGAGGGGGACGATCGTCGGGTCGTGCTCGCGAACCAGACATTGTGCCAAATGCTCGATATCCCCATCCCTCCTCGGGCCCTGACCGGAGCGGACTCGCGAACGCTGCTCGAGCAATGTCAGGACATGTTCCCCGAGCCTTCGGCCTTTTTGTCCCGTGTCGACAAGATTTTGAAGGCGCACGAGCCGGTACGGAACGAGGAGCTGACGCTTCGCGACGGAAGAGTGTTCGCGCGCGATTTCATCCCGATCGTCAACCAGAGCTACCGGGCCCATCTGTGGCAATATCGCGACGTCACGGAGCGCAAGAACGCGGAAGCGGAGATCCTGGGCGCCAAATTCGAGGCCGAGAAAGCGAACGCCGCCAAGAGCAGTTTTCTCGCGATGATGAGCCATGAGTTACGGACACCGTTGAACGCCATTCTCGGGATGACCGAATTGTCGTTCGACACCGAGCTGAGCGACGAGCAGAGTGAGTTTCTACGAACGATCCAGTCGAACTCGGAGAACTTGCTACGCCTCATCGACGACGTGCTCGACCTGTCGAAGATCGAGGCCAATCGCATGGAGCTCGAGCTCATCGCGTTCGATCCGAAAGAGCTCGTCGAAGAAGTAGCCGAGTCTCTCAGCTTTCGGGCGACGTCCAAGAATGTAGAGCTCGTGCTGTTCATCGATCCGCATCTTCCGTCGAAGGTCATCGGAGACCCCAAACGCGTGCGCCAGATATTGCTGAACCTGGTGGGAAATGCCGTCAAGTTCACGGAGAAAGGGTCTGTCGAGATCTCACTAAAGGTGGCCGACTGGAAGCCGGGCGGGCGCGTCGAGCTCGGATTCGCCGTCACCGATACCGGGATTGGAATTCCCGTAGACAAGCAGGAGCGTTTGTTCTCCAAGTTCTATCAAGCCGAGAGCTCCACGACGCGAAAATTCGGAGGGACGGGGCTCGGACTCAACATCTCGCGTTCGCTCGTCGAGCTCATGGGGGGGCGGATCGACTTCGTCAGCGAGCCCGGTCAAGGCAGCACGTTTCGGGTGAACATCGCGACGGATGCGCCCACAGATACCGAGCCGAACTCCACCCGCCATCGAGCGCTACTGGCGGAGTCCAAAGCGACGGTTCTTCTTTATATCGACAACGAGAAAAGGCGACGGAGCCTCGAGCAGATCTTCGTTGCCTGGGGCCTGGACGTGGAGGTCTCGAGCTCCTTCGAAGAGGTCGAGCAAAAACTCATGGAGACGTCGTCTCCCAAGCTCGCGGTCTTCGAGCACCGTCCGGAAAAGGTGGACCTGGACGTCCTCCGAAGGCTCCGACACCCACCGCTACGCGAGCTCTTGTTGCTCACCTCGCTCGGCTCCAGCACCTCGACCGTCCTCGCCGAGACCTGTCCCAACCTGGTGGTCAAACCGACACGCCAGGGAAAGCTCGCCGAAGCGCTCGGACGCGCGCTCGGTTTGCGTTCGCAAACGCTCTCATCGAGCACCGCGGAGCCGATAACGGCCGTCGCCCCCGAAGAAGCGCGCCCTCGGTTTCGCATTCTCCTCGTCGAGGACAACGCCGATAACAAGAAACTGGCCGAACGCGTGCTCGCGTCGTCGGGTGCCAAAGTAGACACCGCCGAAAACGGCGAGGAAGCCGTGTCGCTGTCCGAGCGAACGCTCTATGATCTGATCGTCATGGATTTGATGATGCCGGTGATGGACGGTTTCACCGCCACGGAAGAGATTAGAAAGGGAGAGAGCGCCCCCAATCGAGTCCCCATCGTCGCCTTGACCGCGCACGCGACCGAGGGATTTCGAGAACGTTGTCTCGATGTCGGCATGGACGACTACCTGTCCAAGCCTTTCAAGAAAGAGCGCTTCCTCGCCGTCGTCGATCAGTGGGTCGATCGCCGGCCGATCATCCTCGTAGCCGACGACGCGCCCGAGAATCGCCTCATCGTCAAACGTTTCCTCATGCTCAGCGGCGACTACCGGCTTCTCTTTGCGTCGGATGGACGCGAGGCCATCGCGGTGTTCGAAAGGCACGACGTCGCACTCGTCTTGCTCGATATGGAAATGCCCGTTCTCGATGGCTTCGAGACCGCGCGCGCGATGCGAGACCTCGACGACGGAGACGATGTTCCCATCCTCGCGATGACCGCCCATCATGATACGAAGGAGCTCGCGCGGTGCACCGAAGCAGGTTGTACGACGGTGATCCAGAAGCCACTCGCCAGAAAGGCCCTCAATGAAATGGTTGCAAGACATTTGAAGCCGCGGCTCACCGACGAGATCGAAACGCCGGCGGAGTCCTCGAGCGAAGATTCCCTCGAAGGTGTGGTCCTGGTCGACCCCGACATTCAGGATCTGGTGCCACGATTTCTGGAGAACCAAGCTCAAAACGCGGCACAAGTCCTCGAGCTGTGCGAGCAGAGCGATTTCGAGTCGGTGCGACGCATCGGCCACAACATGAAGGGCACCGGAAAAGGCTACGGCTTCGAGGTGATCAGCGCGTGCGGGGCGTCCCTCGAACAGGCAGCCTCTAGAGAAGACGCGGAGGTCGTCACCCGCGTCGCGGCCGAGCTGTCCAGCTATCTGGAAGGTTTGCGCTGGCAGCCACGCCCGTGAGCGCGATTCGATTGTCGTTCATGAGCACGCGCCTCCTGGGACGACGTTCCGCCTCGCTGGCTCGCCGGCGATGAGCATCGCCGAGGCCAAAGGCGTCCTCGAGCGTGTCTTCGGATACCGAGAGTTCCGCAGCCAACAAGAGAAGGTCATCACCCGCGTCCTCTCCGGGGACGACACGCTCGTGTTGATGCCGACCGGTGGGGGCAAGAGCCTGTGTTATCAGATCCCCGCGATCGTGGGTGATGGGGTCGGTATCGTGATCTCACCTCTGATCGCCCTCATGCAGGACCAAGTGGATGCGCTGCGCCAGGCCGGGGTACGAGCCGCGTTCGTGAACTCGTCGCTCACGGCGGAGGCCGCCAGGGAGATCGAAGACGAGATGGTTGCCGGCGGTTATGACCTCATCTACGTCGCGCCCGAGAGGCTACTCACCCCTTCCTTCCTGAAACGGCTGGACGACACGCGGGTTTGTCTGTTCGCGATCGACGAGGCTCACTGCGTCAGTCAGTGGGGTCACGATTTTCGCCCCGAATACCGAAAGCTCGACGTCCTGCGAGAACGCTTCGAAGGCATCCCCCGGATCGCGTTGACGGCAACGGCAGACGCCCCGACTCGCAAGGACATCCTGAGCCATCTAGGCCTCACGGAGAACGACGTCGTCGCCTCGGGCTTCGACCGCCCCAACCTTCGCTACAGCGTCGTCACCAAAACGAACGCCCGAGCCCAGCTGTTGGACTTCCTGCGCCGGCACCATCAACGCGATAGCGGGATCATCTATTGCATGAGTCGCAAGAAAGTCGAGCAGACGTCATCGTGGCTCGTGGGCGAGGGTGTGAACGCACTGCCGTATCATGCCGGCCTCGACAAAGAGCGCCGACAGGACCACCAGCACAGATTCATCCGAGAGGATGCCGTCGTCATGGTCGCGACCATCGCTTTCGGAATGGGGATCGACAAACCGGATGTCCGTTTCGTAGCGCATCTGGACATTCCGAAGAGTGTCGAGGCCTATTACCAGGAGACGGGACGCGCCGGCCGAGACGGCCTCCCGGCCAACGTTTGGATGTGCTACGGATACGGCGACGCGGTCTTCATCCGGCAAATGGTCGAGCGCTCCGAGAAGAGCGCGGAGCGCAAGCGCATCGAGCACACGAAGCTCGGAGCCCTGCTGGGCTATTGCGAGACGGCGGCCTGTCGACGTCAAGTGCTGCTGCGACATTTCGGCAACGACCATCCCGGCGCGTGCGGTAACTGCGATACGTGCCTTCAGCCCGTTTCGACCTATGACGGGACCATCGAGGCGCAAAAGGCGCTTTCGAACGTCTATCGCACCGGCCAACGCTTCGGGGCAGCCTATCTCGCCTCGGTGCTCGTCGGAGCCTCCGACGACCGCATCAGAAACAACCGGCACGACCAGCTATCGACGTTCGGCATCGGCTCGGAGCAATCGCGCACCGGGTGGATGAGCGTTTATCGTCAGCTGGTCGCGTCCGGACTCCTCACGGTCGACACGGAGCACGGCGGACTTGCGCTGTCGGAGTCGGCGGGCGATCTGCTCGCGGGAAAGACGCGGCTGAACCTTCGACGCGATCCCACGCCGGTGAAGGGCAAGTCTCGCTCTTCATCCACCAGCGGGGAACGCGCGGTCCTCACCAAGGCGGAAGACCTCTCATTGTTCGAGGCGCTTCGCGCCCAACGCCTCGAGCTCGCGCGAGAGCAAGGGGTCCCGCCTTACGTGATCTTCCACGACCGTACCCTCGTCGAGATGGTCGAGAGGCGACCGGAGACACTCGACGAAATGTCGGCGATCGGAGGGATAGGCGCGACGAAGCTCGAAAAGTACGGCGACAAATTTCTCGCCGTCCTTCGCACGCCGACTTGAGCGCTCTTGTTGTAGTCTTGCCCCCATGTCGACATACAACTATGCGAGTTTTCCGTTGGACGCGGATCAGGAGGACTTCGAGCGCTTTCCGAGCGTCCTCCCTGTTGGCAGCAAGGCGCCCGACCACCCACTCGTCGATGCCGCGACGGGAGCGCAGGTTCGACTCTCGGACTTCTATCGCGGGGGCGCCGCCGTTATCGAGTTCGGCTCGCTCACTTGACCGTACTGCGCGCAGGCGGGCCCTGCGCTCGAGGCGATGTCATCCGAACATGACGCCACGTTCGTCTTCGTCTATACGCGCGAGGCGCATCCAAGCGACCGTTTCCCGGGCCACCGAAGCCTCGACCAAAAGATCGCGAACGCGCGCGCCATGGTCGACCGCCTCGGATTCAAGCGACCGATGCTCGTGGACGACCTCGAGGGCACGCTCCACCATGGTTTTGGACGCCTCCCCAACATGACCTATATCTTGAACGCGTCCGGCACGGTCACCTATCGGGCATCGTGGACCGACCCGCGAACCATTGCGGTCGCACTCGAGCAAACACGCTTCGAGCGCGGGGAGCGCCGCGCCAAGCGCCGCACCACGCCTTACTACGTCGAATGGCTCCCACAACGGCTCAACGACGACGTTGGCTTCGTCTCGGATCTGTTCGATGTCGGGGGCGGCCGTCCCGTCGAGGAATTCGTCGCCGCCATGGAAGAGCTCGAAGGTGCGAGTGCCACAAAGGCCATCCGAGAATGGTGGGACGACAAGCAAAAAGAGCTCTGACGCGCCGAGACGAAGTTACCGCTCGCGAACCTTCCACGCGAGCGCGAAACGCTCGAGCGTCGAGTCCGATTTGCGCAATCTCAAACTATGCTCGGTCAACACGAGCGTGCCCGTACCCACATCGGCACGGAGCGCTTCGATTTTCTTCGTGAGCTCCGCCGAAAGCTCTCTTAGCTTGCTCTTTTGCGCTTGCATTTGCTTGCGCGCGTGAGCGACGTCGTCGCGCTCCCGTGACGCCCGCGTCGCGCTCCGCGCCGTTCGCGAGGCGCGCCCTACATTGGCGCTGCTGAGGCGTTTTCTTCCGAACAGCGCTCCAAGAAGCGTCTCTCCGATCGAGATCGCCGTTCGCGCTTTTTGAGCCGAGTACTGGCCGGACTCGCGCTCGAGACGGCTTTGCGCCCGGGCGACGGCGAGCTCGAGCTTGTCGAGCTTGACCGAGTAGCGCTCCCGCAGCTTCTCGATCGCGGCGTCGCGCTTCTCGTGCACAGCGTGAGTCGCCCGCACGCGAAACGACGCCTCGCTCTCATGCGGCCGCGAGTACGACCGGACGGACTTGCAGTGATACAGCGTCAGCGGCCGATCCCGGTAGAGAAACTGCAAGAAGGATTTTCCCCAACGGGCGTAGCTCTTGTCACGCTGCGCCGGTTTCGGAAGGCTCGCAAATCGAGACCCGGCCCGAGGCTCGGCCGTCGTCGACACCGGGGCTAGCTCGTCGCCCTCATCCCATTCCGGTCCCCCCTCCTCTAGCGGGACGAGGAATTGGAGCGTTTCGAAATGGTCCACGCCGTAGCCAACGCGCACGTAGTGCACGCCCACCGTTGCCAGCAAGTAGGGCTCGTAGGTGCCGAGGCCGGGGAGACCACTGTCGATGAAACACTCCTCAACCGTATCGGGCACTGACGGACGCTCGTCCTCCTCGCCGGCGGGCTCGAGTTGCTTCTTCATGGGGGCAACCGCAGGAAGCACGGAGGCCTCCGCCGGACCGATGAGCTCCTTGAGCTGCTGAAGCGTCAGGGGACCGCGAAGATAGGAGAGCGCCCAGCGCGTATGGACGAGTACGGGCGTCTCCTCGTGGACGTTGCGTACGAGAAAGACCCGTTTGTCCATGGAGCCCAACAGCTCTTGTGCTTGCTGCCGGTCGAAGGTCGTCTCACCGGATACGGAGCTCAAGCCATCCAGCAAGCGCTCGCGATCCCGCGCTGTCTGGAGGCGCCCCAGAAACCACGTGCCGGTATTGCCGAGCCCCTTGTAGTCGAGGTCGACGGGGTTCTGTGTCGAGAGCAGCACGCCGAGCCCATAGGCCCGCGCTTGTTTCAGCAACGTGAGCATCGGTGCCTTCGACGGCGGGGCTTTGACCGGAGGAAAGTAGCCAAAGATCTCGTCCATGTAGAGGATCGCTCGCAAGCTCCCGCTTCCATCCAGGCTTCGCATCCACGAGATGACCTCGGTCAACAAGAGCGTGACGAAGAACATGCGCTCCTCGTCCGAGAGATGCGCGATCGAGAGCACCGCAACCCGGGGCTTCCCGGTATCGGAGTAGAGGAGCTTCTCGATATCGAGGGGCTCGCCCGCGCGCCATGCAGAAAAGGCAGGAGAGGCGAGCAGATTGTTGAGCTTCATCGCGAGTGTGGTCCGGTCTTTCGACGGAAAGAACGACTCGAGAGCCATGACGCCCAGCTTCTCGAACGGGGGCTCCTGGATCTCGGCGACGAGGCTTTCGATGTCACGGTCCTCGCCGGCCGTCCACGCGCGCTCGAGGAGATTCGCCATCAAAATGTGCTCGCGACTCGTTACCGGGTCGGCGTCGATGCCAACGAGTCCGAGCAGTCCGGAGACCGAGCTCGACACGCGCTCGCGGAGGGCGTCCTCGTCCTCGCGCACCGGGCGGGGCGGAGCGTCGAAGGCTCTAAGCAGAGCAATCGGACGCCCCGAAGCACTTCCGGGCGTGTACACCCGGACGTCGGCTCCTTTTTGGAGGGCTTTGAGCCGCGCTTTCGACTGTCCCCAGGCAGCGATCCCGTTCCGCCACTTCTCAGCGGTGTCGCGCGCGTGTTGCTCTTTGTCGACGCCGGCGCGGGTGGCTTCGGAAGCGTCCACCCACGGTGCGAACTCCTCGGCGGACAGGTCGGGGAACCGAAGCATGAGGTTTCCCATATCCCCCTTCGGATCGATCACGAGAGCGGGGATGCCGTCGAGCGCCGCTTCCTCGAGGAGGACCACCCCCAAGCCCGTCTTGCCGCTACCCGTCATCCCGACGATGAGTCCATGGGTCGTCAGATCCTTGGAGTCGTAGAGGAACGGTGCGCCGTCGACCCCCGACATCCTTCCAAGGTAAAACGCGCCGAGTCTCTCGAAGCTCTTCATTCCGTTTGCTCACCGGGGCCGGAATAGCCGAGCAAATGTCTGTCTTTGATCAATGCTGCGACCTTCTCCGGCACGTGGGACTCCCAGCTCGCATCTCCCGAGCGCATTTTCGCGAGCACGTCACGCGGGTAAACCGCCAGCCGCTCCCGATCGACGACTTGGAGCTCTTGGATGAACCGGTTCTCGACCAAATGGGCGCGAAGATGCGCAAGGTGCGCGGGAACCGGCATCGTTTGCACGGTCTCCACCTCACCGCTCCTGGCATTGACGGCGGGGTAGACATAAAACCTCGCATCGTTCTTGAACTGCCGCCCTAGTGCCTCCAGGATCCCGCCCTCGAGGTCGCTGAAGTACTCCTCCTGAAACGTTTCTCTAAGAGCCGGCAGACCCATGACTGTCCCGATCTTTCGCTTCGTATGTTGGAACAAATACGAAGCGAGCCGGAAGTTTCGGTAGGTGCTCGAGATCAAGACGTGCATCCCGAGCGCGGCGAGAATGTCGACGCGGTCGAGAAAATCCTGGTGCCGCACTCCTTCGCCGACCGTCAATCCGTGCAGTGTCATCTCCGCCATCACGACGAGCGAGTTCTCCTCGACATCCGGCTCTCTCAAGAACTGCGTTCGCGCCTGGCGCAAGAGGTCGACCGTTGTGTGCGTGACCGGGCGAAAGCTCCCACGTACGATGAGGAGATTCTTCTTGTACAACAGCTCGCCCGCGTCGACGACTTCTCCATCGGCGCGAAACATCGTCGCCTCCGTCAACCGACGCTCGACGAGCTCGAGCGCCAGGAGTCGGTGGTCGACATCCGGAAAGGCCGGGCCGCGGCACCTCATCAGGTTGATCTCGAGACGGTCGACCGACAGGCTATCGAGCAACGAGCTCATGAGGGCTTCGGGCTCTTCGAAGAGATGGAAGCCCCCGTAGATGAGATTGACTCCGAGAATCCCGAGAGCCTCCTGCTGCTGGACGTTCTCCGAATCGAGCATGCGCACGTGGAGCACGATATCCGAAGGCTCGGCGGACGCCTGGTGCTGGAACCGCAGGCCCATCCAGCCATGCGTTTCAGCATCGCGCCGGGAATAGCTTCGAGCCGTGACGGTATTCGCAAACGAGAAGAACTGCGCGCTCGAGCCACGCTCAGCCACGAGGCGCTCCGTCAGAAGGCCGTATTCGTAGGAGAGCATCGTCAAGAGCCGCTCGCGACTCACATATTGCGTCGAGGTGCCGTAAATCACATCGCTCACCGTCATGTCGTAGGCCGACATCGATTTCGCGATGGTGCCCGCCGCACCGCCGACTCGGAAGAACCAGCGCGCTACTTCCTGCCCGGCCCCGATCTCCGCGACCGTGCCGTACTTCTCGCGGTCCATGTTCATGCGAAACGCTTTTTCGTGAGTGTCGAGTCGAGTAGGTTGCATCGGCCTAGAAAGTATCACGTGGTGCCTCTCGCGACGCCGCCCGCAAAACGCCCCTAGAGCCCGGTAGCTACCCATGGCGGAATTCGTCTAACATGCGAGCCAAGATGCGAAGAGCTACCTGGGTGTTTCTACTCTTTGTCGTTCTATTCTCAACGCTCGCCTCCGCCGCCGAGCCGCGCGTGCTCATCATGGGGGTGTGGCCGAACCGACTACGTCTGTTCGACGAGGCGACGGAAGAGTTCACGGACGAGATCACGCTCCAAGACGGCGCGGTCACGAACTACGGTTCGATCCCACACACGCCTCACTTCGAGAAACTCTTTTTCGTGACCGGCAGGATGGAGACGGTCGAGATCGTCGACCCGAAGTCGCTCGAGTCCATCGATGCGTTCAAGCTGTCGACACCCGGGCGCCGTGTACGCATCTCGGGCCTTACGCCCGGCCCGACCGGAAATCTCCTCTACCTCCAAGCGGGCGCCGTCCAACTTCAGACGGATCGATTCGAGCGCGAAGACGTGGACCTCGTGCTGTACGACGTCGCGAACCACGAAGTCAAAAAGACCATTGAGCTGCCCTCCGAGATCGATTTGGGCTTTCTGCCGACGCTCCACGTTTCCGCGGACGGCGAATCCCTGTACGTCATTGGTGAGACGGTGTGGGAGATCAGCACCTCCACCCACGAGATCGTCGACAGGATCGAGTGGGGCAAGCCCCGCGCCGCCGGCTATGGCGGGATCCGCGCGATGGGGATGGCGCTACTGTCTCCGAGCGTTTTCTGGGGTGCGTATCAGACCACGGATCCGCTTCTCGAAAGGGACCTGTGGGGGATTGCGCGTCTCGACTTGATCGAGAAGAAGGTCGACACGTTCGAGCTCGGCCCGGCATTGAACGTCAGCTATTTCACGCTGTCTCCGGACGGCAAGTATGGTTTCGCCGGACTCTCGGACCTCGCGGTCATCGACATGGAGTCGCGCCGGGTCATCGCACACAAGGAAGGCTTCGAGCGCGGTCGTACGAATATGGCGCTGATCGTATCGGCGGATGGTAGCAAGCTCTACGTCACCGGCGTTGGCAACGCCATCGACGTCTACGACATCGCCACGCTCTCGAAGACACGCTCGATCTTCGTCGGCGCGGACATCACGAGCCCAGCGCTCGCGCTTCCTCGATCTCTGTTCGAAGATCGGTAACGAACATATGGCCAGGTGCGTGCGTGACGCATAGGTCCATTCTCGCCCGACCGACGAGGGCCTGAGGGGTCACCCCGCACGCCCAGAAAACCGGCACCTCATCGCTCCGGATCGTCACGGGGTCTCCGTAGTCCGGTCGCGACAGATCGACGATTCCGAGAGATTCGGGCTCACCGACGGCCACCGGCTCGCCATGCGATCCCGAGAATCGCGCGGTGAGCGCGCGCACGTCGGCAACACGCGAGGTTTGTACCGGGCGCATCGACACGACGAGTGGGCCGGAGAAGACGCCTGCCGGTCGGCACTCGTGATTCGTCACGAACATGGGAACGACCCGGTTCTCTTCCTGATGGCGAATCGGGACGCCGGCGTCCGCGAGCGCGCGCTCGAAATTGAAGCTGCAGCCAAGAAGAAAGCTGACCAGGTCATCACGCCATAGAGACGACACGTCAGTCGGCTCTTCGGTCAAAGCACCTTCGCGGAATATTCGGTAGCGCGGCAAGTCCGTGCTCAGATCCGCGCCCGGGGCGCATCGAGGCTCGCGCTCGCCTGCACGCACTTCCTCGACGAGCGGACAGGCTTTCGGGTTTCGCTCACAGAAACGACGGAACGCACCAGCGTGAATCTGCGGTACCGCGATGAGATTCGCGTGCACGTGCTCCTGGCAAAGCCCGGAGGTGGATCTCGAGAACTTGCCGTTTCGCGCGGCGCGACGCAGCTCGGGCGGCGTCATCTGGTTACGGGGAGAGACGGTTGTACTTTCGCAGCACGGTGCGAAGCTCGTCGTGCGGGAGCGCTTCGACCCGGTGGCCATCGACTCCGGTCATCGTCTCGCCGGCCACGAGGGCGTTCACGATCGCTTCCTCCACGGACTCCACCGTGGCGCGAAAAATCGGCGTCAGCTGCCCGTTGGCCAACATCGCGACCAGACTCTCCTCTTCGCTCTTTCCCGCGCCGGGATTCGCGGTCGAGAATGCGATGAACAAATCTCCGGAGCCGTTATTCGACGTGCCGCCGGTCCGCGCGATGCCCATCGACGCTCGCCGGGCGAGGCGCTTGAGCTGGTGCGGCAGCATCGGAGCATCGGTCGCGATCACGATGATGATGGAGCCCAGGGCCTCTCCATCGTCCCAAGGCGTTGGCGTGTTCCGTATCTCGGCACCGATGGGCGCTCCAGCGATGGTGAGCTGAGCACGGTTCCCGAAGTTTGCCTGGACGAGCGCGGAGACGACGTGCTCACCCACTTTGCGCGAGGCCGTGCCGATGCCGCCTTTGAAACCGTAGCAAATCATTCCGGTGCCGCCGCCGACCCCGCCTTCGTCGACCGCCCCTCCGCTCGCGTTGTCGATGGCTTCCGAAACGTGGCTCTTTTTGACGTGGAATCCGTTGATGTCGTTCAGATAGCCGTCATAGGTCTCGGCCACGACCGGAAGCGACCACGGCTGCAAGAGCGCTCCGTTCTCGGCCTGCCAGCCGATCACGGCGTCTCTGACCACTCCGACGCTATGCGTGTTCGTGATCGCAATCGGCCCCTCGAGAAAGCCGGACTCCTCCACCCAGGCCGTTCCCGTCATCTCTCCGTTTCCGTTGAGCGAGAACCAGCCCGCAAATACCGGGTCGTTCGAGCTCTTGCCGCGGGGCAGGATCATCGTGACGCCGGTCCGGACCGGGCCGCTTCCGACCCTAAGAGCCCCCTCGCCTTCGATGAGCGTCACGTGCCCGACCTCGACACCGGAAACATCCGTGATCGCGTTGCGCTCCCCCGGCTCACCGGGAAATGGAACCCCCAAATCGCGCGCCCGTGTCTGCGCCTGCCCCGCCGCCGCGACGACTAGGAGCGTGCCGACGCTAACGAATCGACCAACGGCTATCCGCAGCCGTAAAGACATAGTCATAGCTCCGTTCAAAGGAATCGGTGGAAGTGCTATCGAGCTCCGGCGTCTCGCTGTCGATACGGAAGTGGATCGTTCCCGCCCAGGGCTCTGCTTCGTTGCCCGGTTGCTCGCGAACATCGACGCCCAGAATCGTGTACGTCACGGTTACACCGAGAGCCGGGTTCACGTCTTCCTCGCCCTTTTGCTTTTCGGATTCCGCCTCTAGTCGCAAAAGCGCTTCGACCTCGCCGCGTGACGGCGGTGGTGGGGCCTCTTCCGCACACGCCAAGAAGAAAAGCGGGACCACCATCGCGAGCCGCGACGCCCGGTAGAGAAACATGCGAGAGGCTAGCAGCCCAGCCGTGGAAAGATCAAATCGAGGATTGACGCCGGTCCACTATTTGAGGCAAACTGTCCGGGCTCAATCTTCCCCCCGATGAATCTGGGCATTGTCAACACCGGCCGCTCGGTCCGCACCTGGACAGGCGGGCGCAAGGGAGCGTCGACGTTCATGGAATATTCGGTCAACGAAAAGGGACCTTTGGCGACGAACCAGGCGCCGCGCTACTTGCCCGTCGAGACCGCCGCCGTCCAGCTTCACGTCGACTCCGATCGGCCGACCGGCTCCGTGTTCGGAGTCCTCGCCAATATTTCCGATACCGGCGCCTGCGTGATCGCGAACTCGAACGTTCCGGAAGGGCCCGTTGTCGTCGCGATCTCACTCGGCCGCCGAAGAGCGTCCCTCCAAGTGCCCGGCCGTGTCGTCTGGTGCTCGGAGCGCGTCGAGCCCATCAAAGAAATCGCCGGCTACCTGACCGGCGTTCGATTCGACGAGGCCGCCGACGCGTCGATCCGCGAGCTGCTCGACAGCGAGAGCTTCGAGCCAACCTCGGAAGAAGACCACTAGTCGCTGCTGCGCTAGAACATCCCTCCAGGGCGACGAGCTTCGGCTCCCGATATTCGTACAAGCCTTCCGTTCCGCGGACTCCACACCACCAGATCCAAGGCTGCCTGGAGGGCACTGTGTCATCGGGGCTCGCCGAGAATGTAGATGTCGCCGGACGACGCGAGGATATCGGTGAATTTCTCCATGCGTCGTCGATTCACCCCCCAATCCAAGTATCCCGCCCGCGATGACGACCGGAAATCAATTCTCTTCCCTCTCCGCGCCACCACGACTTCAACGTCGTCGACGAAGCGAAAGACCGCGGAGGTGAACGTCGCGACCACTTTCTCGTCGTCCGCCCGAAGGACCCGACCGCCCAACGACCCGAGCGCCGCGACGACGACCTCGACCGCATCCTCGGCCGTCGACCGAAAGGCCAACGCCGGCATCCGTTTCGTCGCATCGCCGTCCACGGTCGACACGCAGTTCCGGGCCGAACGGCACGGCTCCAAAACGGGACCGGCGCCTCCATTCAGGATCGGGGACCATCCGTCGCGGAACGTGGGGTAGCGAAACGAGAAGCCGCTGTCGCGAAGTCGTCGGCTGGAGAGCCGTTTACCTCGGCCCGCGGACACAGGCCACCGGGGGGGAGCGAGGCCGGCGGTTGCGGCGAGCCAGCCGTAGAACGCCTCACCGGTAACCGGCTCATGATCGACCCCGATATAAGTCCGCTCGGGGCGCTCGAGAGACATCAAGTGCGCGAGCGCCGCGGCCGCATCATCACGGTGGATGAAATTCAGGTAGCGCTCAGCCGGGACCGCGACCTCTCCGGATCGGAGCTTGTCGAGAGCGTGCATGTGATCGGGACCGTATAGGCCGGCGAGGCGGAGCGCCGACGTCGCCGTCTCCTCGGCCGCAAGCATCGTCCGTCCCCTGAATCCACCCGGTGAGACGGGAGAACGCTCGTCCACCCAGCTCCCATCCGTCTCACCATAAACCGACGTGCTCGAGGCAAAGATCACCCGCGCCTGCGCGCCAATCGCCTCGACGAGCCGCCGGAGACCATCCACGTAGACGGCGCGATAGCTTCGCTCGTCGGAGTCGTCCGGCGCCGCGGTGAAGAACATAACGTCGACATCTGGCGGGAGCGCCTCGGCGCCGATCGGGCGTGTGAAATCGCAGGCAACGACCTCGATAGCGGGCGCTCGCGAACTCGGGGCCCCGCTACGACTCGTCCCGAAGACCTCGTGGCCGGCGCGGGCGAGGCGAACGGCCAGCGCCGAGCCGACCGCTCCCATCCCGGCGATCAGGACACGAGACATGGACAGTGCTCCGAAAAAGCCGCCATCAGGGAGGCGAAAGCTCGAGGAGTCGAGCCCGAACGCCCTCCTGGCTCGGATCGACCGAGAGCGAAAGCTCGAACAGCTCACGCGCCTGGTCCACACCGCCAAGCTGTTGGTGGCAATCTGCCGCCGCGTTGAGGAGCGAAGTATCCGGCGGTCGCATTGCCATCGCCAGCTCAAAGCGCTCGAGAGCGCGTCCGTACTCCTTCTCGAGATAGTAAGCGAAGCCCAGGCCCTCGACGACTTCGATGCGGTCGGGGTAAGCCTCCGCAATCGGCTCGAGCAACAAGAGCGCCTCGTCGGAGCGACCGGAGAAGAGAACCAAGCTCGCGAGCTGCCAGCGCGCCCAGTCCGGAGGAGAGTCGCTGCGCTCAAAAAGACTCCTGAGCGCTCTCTCGGCTCCGTCAATCTGCCCGAGAGCGATGTATTGCTGTACCAGGGCCGTCGTCGTCGCTTCAGGCGAGGGCTCTCCCACGACGTTGCGGTAGGTCAATGCCGGCCGCGGCACGGAGAGCTCTTCGTGGGCGACATCGAAGGCGGCGACTCGCGTCGCCAAGACCGCTCCCGCTCCGTCGGACAGCTCGAAGCTCAAGGAATACGAAGCTTCAGGAAGCGCTGCGAGCTCCAGCTCTTCGACGACGGCCTCGGTGCCCACGCTCCGCGTGAGCTCGCGGACGACACCTTCGGGGCCGGAGAGGCGCGTCGTCAAACGAGTGCCCTGGGAGCCTCGCACCTGCACGAGCGCGTGGAGCGTCTCGCGCGCGGAGAACCGCGCGGCGCCGGCGGGCGAAATCTGCACTCCCGTCACCCCGAAGCTGCCTGGTGTCGCATCGACGGACGTTCGAAAGCCGAGTGCAACGCCGCCAAGCTCGGGACTCCCCCCGAGGGGCGCGACGGAAACGTTTCTTTCCGCGATCGTGAACCGCTCGCCGGCGAGATCGCGCAACGTCACGACCACCTTGTAGGCCCCCGGAACGAGCGGAAAGCTGTCCTGGTACGAGAAAGCGTGGACTAGGGCCTGGGCCATCTGGTCGGAGTCGAGCCGGATCTCGACGTCCCGAGACGGCACGGCGACCCGGCCCGATGCGCGCGACTCCACTTCGATGTCGATCCGCATTTTCGACGCATGAGCGGAACCGTCGCCCACGGGTCGAAACGTCACGTCCTCCGCGTCGATATCCAGCTAAAAATGAAGGAACGCCGCTCCAGACGCATCGTACAAAACCGTCCAATAGGGTCGGTTGGACACGTAGCCAAAGGAGTATTCGGATTCGACACGGCTCTGGTGGCGTCGGTAGCCGTCGACATAGTCCGTATCGATGCCTTGTTTCGCCGACTCAAGGATCGCGGCGACGATTACGTGGGCGCTCGTCGACGGCCGCAACGCGAATGATATCGAGGGGTCCGCCGTCGCGTTCGGGTCGCGAGGACGAGCCATGACGTCGCCTACGGGATCCGTGAGGTCGATCGTGAGAGACGCCCTCGCAAGATCCACGGAGACACCCCGGAGCGTGTCAATCGTTCGGGCGCGATCCTGGGCGAAACCGACGACCGCGAGTAGCGCTTCCGGTCCGTCGTCGAGTGGGCTATAGAGCCGGTAGGGCCCGGTATTGTTCTCCATGAAGAACAACAAGTTGAAACGAGGAGATAAGCCGACCAAGCCGCCTCCGCGATAGAACCACAGCTCGCTGGTCACGACTTCGTTCCTGCCGATGAACGGCTCGAAACTGTTGGGCTCACCGAGCAGCAAGTAATACCGGCCCCGCTCGGTCGTAGCACCTCTGCGGCTCGACCCTTCACGAAAACGTCGGTCTGCCTCCGCGATCCGTCGGTAATGTTCATCGCGGCGCTCGTTATCGGGCGTTGCGCGATCCGGGTCGCGCCGATCCCAAAATGCCTCGATGAACAAAGCGCGGTCGGCGTCGGAAGAAAGCTCCGAGAAGAGTTCTCGCTCACCCTCGGTAATGAGGACGGCCACCTCTTCTTCGAGCCAGACGCGGTGCGCCTCGGAAACGACGTCAGCAGATTGAGGAGCGAGGAGGACTAGCGCAACGCCGAGCAGCAATAGCGGGAACCCTCAGTTCGAGCTCGTTCGAGCTTTTTGTTTTTCTTCGAGCGCCCAGTAGTTCTCCTTACAGTGCCGCTCGAGCCTATCAGCTAAGTCCTTGGCGGCTCCTTTGGAGTTACCGCCTCCACGCTTGACTTGCGTGCCCGTCATTTCTTTCACCGATCCGAAGAATCGAGTCATCGCGCGAAGACTGTGATGTCGGTAAATCGTATCTACCTGGATCGTGTGATTCGCCGAGCCGGCGACGTGACGTTGGTCGTGGGTCCGGCGCTCTTCCCGAACCCAGTAGGCCTCGACGTCGACCGTGATCTCCGCATCGGCGGCGCTCTCAGCGATCCGGAACCACTTCTTGTTCTTTTTCAATCGCTTCTCGAGCTCCTCACGCGCCTCGAGAATATCCTCGACGACGGCGGGCTCGCCTTTCGGGCTCGCGCTCACGAAAACGAGAAACGGCGACGCGGCCTTCTTGGGCGGGTCCTGCTGGGCAAAGGCGGCACTGGCGAAAACCACCGCGCTCCATAGCGAGCAAAAGGCGAAACCCTTCATCAGGCACCTCCTGATTTGTTTTCCGGCCTCGATCCTCGCATATCGCGTTCGAGGCTGTCCAACGCGGGCGTGCGTTTACCCCTCGAGGCGATCCTTGAACGCCTGGACGGCGGTCTCGCGGTCGAAGTCCGCACCCGACAGGGCTGAGAGCGTGACGGCCTCGAGCAGGTTCTCGAGCGCGAGTAAGTCTTGATGCCTCTCGGCCGCATGTTGTCTCCGCTCGTGGACCTTCTTCCTGAGCTCTCGAGCGGTGACCGCATCCGAGCACTCTAGGTAAGTCCGAAGGATTTCGCCGACGTCCTTGCCGGTCGTTTTTTGAACGCGCGAGAGAAAGTCGACGCCCGCGTGATTGACGACATGGTTCACCGCCATCGTCGCGATGATCTCTCTCTTCAATGGATGCTCGATGAAGAATTCAGAGAAGGGCTTGTGCAGCCGATCGGGAAAATAGGCGTCGAGCAGCGGAGCCGCCGTCTCACTCTCGGGAAAGTCGGTCTCGAGCGTCTCGGTAAACGCTCGGATCTTCACGTGGCCCAAGATCAGGGCGAGCAGAGGCCGGGAGAGACCGCGTGGCTCGTCGGAGGCTTCCTGGAGGCTGTTCCAAGCGGGGATGTCGTCGTCATCGTAGCTCATGATCCCGTCTTGGATGAGCACACCGAGAAGTTCCAGAAACGCCTCATAGCGTTCTGCACTTCTGAGACCATCGAGCGTCAGCGCCAGGGCTTGGGCCGCGTTGTCCTCGAGAACGAGCGTCGCGACCTCCTCCGTCATCTCCATAAGGATGCGATTGCGCTCGGTGCGACTCGAAAGTGCTTGCCGCTTGACCAGGAGGTCCATGAGGATCTTGATGTTGACCTCGTGATCGGACATGTCGACGCCACCGGAGTTGTCGATGGCGTCCGTATTGACGATACCGCCCCCAGCCCAGTATTCGAGGCGGGCTTTCTGAGTGAAGCCTAGATTGCCGCCTTCCGCCATCACCCGCGCTCGAACGGATGACGCGTCGACACGCACGCGATCGTTAGCGCGGTCGCCGACGTCGACATGTTCCTCGCTCGACGCTTTCACGTAGGTGCCAATCCCACCGTTATAGAGCAGATCCACCGGCGCCCTCAGGATCGAGCGGATCATTTCCTCTCCGCTGACGCGATCTTTGTCCACGTCCAGAAGGCGTTTCATCGGCTCGGTCAAAGCGATCTTCTTCGCGGACCGGTCGAAGACACCCCCGCCCTCGCTGACGAGGGAGACGTCGTAGTCCCGCCAGCTCGAGCGCGGCATCGCGAACAGCCGAGCACGCTCTTCGAAGCTCGGCGCAGCGTCCGGCTCCGGATCGACGAAGATGTGGAGATGGTTGAACGCTGCGACGAGGCGAGTAGAACGCGAGCGCAACATCCCGTTTCCGAAGACGTCCCCTCCCATATCCCCGATCGCAACGACGGTGAACGGGTCCTTCTCTACGTCCGTTCCGAGATTGTGGAAGTGATGGCGGATGCACTCCCATGCGCCGCGCGCGGTGATGCCGACCTTCTTGTGGTCGTAGCCCACACTTCCTCCGGACGCGAAAGCATCTCCGAGCCAGAAGCCGTAATGCTTCGCGACCGCGTTCGCGGTATCGGACAAGTGGGCCGTACCCTTGTCGGCCGCGACGACGAGGTAGGGGTCGTCATCATCGTGCCGTACGACCTCCGGTGGGTGGACGACGTTCCCATCCACCATGTTGTCGGTCACGTCGAGCAATCCGGAGATGAACTCCCGGTAGCGCTCGATCAAATAGCCGTCGAGCGCCGGCCGCGACGGAAGCTCGCCCTTGAGAACGAAACCACCCTTGGAGCCGACGGGCACGATGATCGAGTTCTTCAGCATCTGTGTCTTGACGAGGTCGAGGATCTCCGTGCGGAAGTCGTCGTGACGGTCGCTCCATCGGATACCGCCGCGAGCGACCCGCCCGCCCCGCAGGTGCACGCCTTCCAAGCGTCGCGAATGGACGTAGATCTCGAACAGGGGCTTAGGAGACGGCATCCCCTCCACTTGGGCGCTCGCCACCTTCATCGCGAATACGGGGCGCTCGGGACGTTGATAGAAATTGGTCCGGACCGTCGCGCCGATGAGGTTTTGAAACGCCCTCAGCACTTCGTCGTCGACAAGGCTTCCCACCGCGTCCAATGACTTCGCCAGCGTCTTTTCCGCGCGCTCGACAGCCTGTTCGCGATCGTCCTCGAGAGCCGGGTCGAATCGAGCTTCGAAAGCGCCGAAGATCGCGGCCGCCACATCCGTGTTCGAGAGCAGCACCCCATTGACGGTCTCGAGATTGTAGTGAGGCCGGATTTGCTGGACGTGGGCCCGCAAGGTCCGCAAGACCTCGACCTGCCGCCAGTCGAGAGAGGCTCCGAGAATCAAAGCGTTGAGCGAGCCGTCGCTCGCGCGCTGCTCATCGATGGCACGGACGGCCTTCGCCAAGCGCTCGGTGCCGTCCACGAGCGCCGCTACCTGCTCCGCCGAGTCTTCGATCTCGTAGCGGTACATCCGCGCCTTGTGCCCGGAGGGCAGCCGGATGGGGATCTCGAGCTCGCCGGTCACCCGCAGCCCCAGATTCCGTAACGTCGTCAGCGTTTCGATGAAGCCGAGGGGGCGGATCGAGTACAGGTTGAGTGTCGCGTGCTCCGCCGTGCGCCTCACCACCGAGACTTGCAGCCTCGAGTCGAGCACTTCGAGATGCCTCAGGTCGGACGGGACTTCCTCGGGCGGCGTCGACTCACGGTAGATGCCACTGCGCGTCTCATAGGTGACCCAGCGGAGGAACAAGCGACGACCCTCCCGCTCGCCGAAAGCGTGGGTCAGCGCGCGCGACACGGTATCCGTCCACGACGTCACGTGCTCCTCGGCGACCCCATAGGCCTTGTCGAGCTCGATCGGATGCTCGAGGCGCTCGAGATCGAAGTAAAAGATCAACACATGCGCGGTGCCGGTATCTTCCGACGCCGTGAAGCCGATCGGCCCGAAGCAGTCAGTGAACGCTCGCTCGAGCGCACTCTCGGTTTGATAAGAATACCGAAGCTTCGAGAAAGCGAGATAGAGCGCCGCATATCCCGGTCCCAAGCGATGGTGCACGGCAATCTCGTCATCGCCGGTGATCTGGACGATGCGGTCGAAGAACGGCTTGAGGGCAGCGGCCGGCGCGTAGAAAAGCTCTCGACGCGGGAATCGATTGAACAAGGCGCGCAGCTGACGAAACGAGTAGGACATCGGAGCGGCACCACTGCGCTCGATCAGCCACCGGCGCTTCTCCCGCAGCAACGGTATGTCCGCGGCCCTCTGCGCGAACGAGCCCTGGGAGAACCTCCCGAGGAGCAGCGTGGCCCGTTCGAGCTTCCCCTCCTCATCCCACTGGCGGATGACGATATCGTCGATGGGCTCGAGGTGATAGATGGCTTGCGCGTTGCTGCAGTAATCGATATCAACGATCTGGTCGTCGCCTGAGGCCGGAACGAGCTTTCGCTCCACCTCGTCGACCAGCCCGGGGAAGACGACGGGGAGGAGGCCCGGGTCTCGAAACACACCGAGGGCGCTCTCGGGAATGCGGTCCGCGGTGCCTTCCGGCGTGATCCGGTAGCTCATCACCCCCATGAGGATGAAGTTCTCGTCCGTCAGCCACTCGAGGAAGTTCGTCGAGGGCTCCCGATCGGAGCCCTCGCCGCGGGGGCGGAGACTGCCGGTCAGGCCGGACGCCGCATGGGTCATCTCCTCGAAGTCTTCGAGCGCGAGAAAGAGGCTCTTCAGCACGGAGAAAATCTCGTGCTCGACTCGCCTGAGTCTTTCCGGCGACTCGATCTGCTCGATACGGAAGCGGCAGAGCAGCTCTTTGTCCCCTTCCGAATGCGCGTCCCCGATCCAGTCCACCCGCTCCCACTGTCGGCGCACCGTGAGGATCGGATGGATGGCCGAGAACAGCCGAAGGCCCGCTTTGCGAAAGTAGTTCATCAAGCTGTCGAAGATGAACGGAGCATCCGGGGTATGGGTCTCGACGATGGTCGTATCCATGGGGATCGCTTTTCCCTGAACGGCATGAAGCGATTCCGCCTCGGCGGAGTTGCGCACGACGACGTGCAAGCCGGGAAGCCCGCGGTAGAGCTGCGGGGGCGGCGGGAGTTCTTTGACGAAGAACCGGAAGTTGTCCCACAAGCGCTCGGCGAGGGCATCGGCTTCGATGCCCACCGGCATCCACTCCGGCAAGCTGTTGTAGACGACGGTGGCGAAAGACTCCAGGAGCACCGAGCTCTCGTCAGTCTTCGTTCGTTTCAAGTGCTCGAGGACTTCGTCGAGCTTTTGCTTCTTTTCCTCTTCGCTGACGCTGATCACGGTCTAACGGCTCCCGGTGAAGATATCGAGTGGCAAGATCGCGGTGACGCCAACATTGGGTGCGTCCACGAGCTGGCCGATGCGGAGGTCTACGGCGACACTCGCAATGATGTAAGCCTGCTCGCGGGAGACACCGTAAGTCTCGGTCATGTAGTCAATCATCTCGAGGAGCGCGTTACGCGCCGCGAGCGAGATATCTTTCGACAAGTTCGACAAGCCCGCGACTTTCGGGGACTCGAGATAGGCCATGTCGGGAGGCACCTCCCCTTCGGCCTTCAAAGGAAATCCCGTCGTCGCGTAGAACCGCCGGGATGGGATATCGAGCACTCGAACCGGGCCTTCGTAGTGGGGTCCTCGCGAAAGGTCAGGTCCGTCCTTGATGAGGCGGGTGGTCACCGTGAAATCCGCGTCCATCTCGATAGCAGTGCCGGATACTTCTCCGTCGCCCTGTGCGAAGTGAGGGTCGCCAATCGCGAGACCGCACCCATCGACGTAACACGGCAGGTAAATCGTCACCCCCGCCTGCATGTACCGGATATCCATGTTGCCGCCGTGCTCGCGCGGCGGAAGCGTCCTCAGGCACTCACCCGGATGGGAGCCGTCGGGGCCGCACACCGCGGCCGGCGAGGCGTGAAGCGCATGGGGCGCAAAGACGGCGCCGCCGGCGCTCGAAAGAGCCGCCTCTCGCGACAACATCTCGTCGAGCTCCTCACGACCCGGTAGGACCGTGACGATGCCCGGAAAGCTCGCATTGGGAACCCGCACGCCGGGGATCCCCTCGGAGAACGCCTCCTTGCGATCGAGCTGCCACAAAACGCGCAGATCGCCGCTCACGTGATCCGAGATGAAGCCGATATCGGTGACGGCCGTATAGCCATACGGTCCCGGGTCAATGGAGAGCAGCGTCACCGCCAGCACGTCTCCGCGCTCGGCGCCCTCGATGTGCACCGGTCCGGTCAGCGGATGGACCGTACCGATCTGCGGATCGCCGTCGCGGGGATCCGCCGTCGTATTGGCTGGGTCGAGGTCGAAATCACTGGCGTTTCGCGCCCGGAACACGATCGTCTGACCCGGCGCGGCCCGCGACGCCATCGGGATCGCCGGATGCAAACGGTTGATGCATTCTGGGTCCTCACCGCAGTGACGCCCCTCGCCGCCTAGGATCACGATCTCGGCGTCGTCCTGGCCATAGGCGCTCGACGCGAGCACGACAATCGCCGCCGACAAGATCAACCTCATTCGAGCCCTACGCGTCCGCCCCATCATGGTCATGTCCTCCTGTTGCCCCCGAACCTTACAACTTAGCATTCGCGACATGAGGATGCTACGCTTTCGAGCCGATGAACACAGACCTTTCACCGCACCTCGTCTCCGCCCAATGCGTCTTGACGTGCGAAGAGCTCGACCCGACGCTCTCGTTCTTCACCGAGACCCTCGGATTCCGCGTGGACACGATCCACCCTGCCGACCATCCGACCGTGGCGGTCGTCTCCGGGCACGGGATCCGTATTCGCCTGGAACGAAGCCAAGAGCCGGCAAACGCGCGTATCAGACTGCTGTGCCGCGACCGCGACGCCCTCACCGCACGTACCGGTGGGCAGACATCCCTGACCGCCCCGAACGGTACTCGGATCGAGCTCGCAGACGCCGAGCCACCGGTCGTCGTGCCGAAGGCGGAACAATCGCTCGTCGTGAGTCGATATCATGACGAGAGCGCATGGAGCGTCGGGCGCGCGGGCATGCTCTACCGCGATCTCATCCCCGACCGCCTCGGCGGCGCCTTCATCGCATCGCACATCCGGATTCCAAACGGGGGGCCCGTTCCCGACTACGTCCACTTTCACAAGATTCACTTCCAGATGATCTACTCGTACCGTGGCTGGGCGCGTTTGGTGTACGAGGACCAGGGCGAGCCGTTTCTGCTGAAGGCCGGCGACTGCGTGCTCCAGCCGCCTCAGATCCGCCACCGCGTGCTCGAGTGCTCGGACGGCATGGAGGTCGTCGAGATCGGCTGTCCGGCCGAGCACGAGACGTTCGCCGATCACGAGATGACACTCCCCACCGAAACGCTCGCACCGGAGCGCGAGTTCGGCGGGCAGCGCTTCGTAAGGCATCATGCCGAGCGCGCACGTTTCACGCCGTTCCGCATCGCCGGCCTCGAGGCACGCGACATTGGAATCGGTGACGGGACGCACGGGCTCGCAGGGGTAATGGTCGTGCGACGCGCCGGCGACGCAATCGATACCAAGCGCTGGGAGCACGACCGGGAGTTCTTGTTCTACTTCGTGCTCGAGGGCTCGCTCGACCTCTCGGTCGGGCCCACCACGGAAAAGCTCGCGTCGGGAGACACATTCGTCCTTCCGGCAGGCGCCTCGTGCGCGTTCAACGCGTGCTCGGACGATATGGAGCTTCTCGAGGTGAGCCTTCCCGCCCTGGCGGCGGCCCCAGGTAAATAAAGATAGACGATGGCAAAGATCGAAAAGGGGATCATCCTCGCCGGAGGCAGCGGGAGCCGACTCTCTCCGATGACGACCGCGTTCAGCAAGCAGCTGCTGCCGGTCTACGACAAGCCGATGATCTATTTCCCTCTCAGCACTCTGATGCTGAGCGGCATCCAGGACATCCTGCTGATCACGACGCCTAGAGATCAAGCACTGTTCGAACATCTCTTAGGCGATGGCAGCCAGCTCGGCATCTCGATCCGCTACAAGACGCAACCGAGCCCCGACGGTTTGGCGCAGGCATTTCTCATCGGAAAAGAGTTCATCGACGGCGACGGCTGTGCGCTCGTTCTCGGCGACAACTTGTTCTACGGACATGACCTCACGAGTCACTTGAGGACCGCCTCGGAGCGGCAGACCGGCGCGACCGTGTTCGCTTACTGGGTCCGCGATCCGGAGCGCTACGGCGTCGTGGAGTTCGACGATAGCGGGCGCGCGATCTCGCTCGTCGAAAAGCCGAGTCAGCCGCGTTCGAACTATGCGGTGACCGGCCTCTACTTCTACGACGAGCGCGTCGTCGAGCTCGCTTCGTCACTCGAGCCGTCGGCGCGCGGAGAGCTCGAGATCACGGATCTGAACAGTCTCTACCTCGACGTCGGCGATCTGCACGTCGAGACCCTCGGCCGCGGCTATGCGTGGCTCGACACCGGCACGAAAGAGTCACTGCTCCAAGCGGCCATGTTCATGGAGTCCGTCGAGCAACGGCAGGGTCTCAAGATCTGCTGTCCTGAAGAGATTGCCTATCGCATGGGGTTCATCGATGCCGGATCGCTCGAGCGCCTCGCCGCAACTCATGGCGGAAGCGAATATGGGGAGTACCTGACGTCACTCCTGAACTCGGAGTACTAAGCGCCGGCTATCCAGTCGACGCGGAGTCGGCGCCGTATTGTTCTTCGTGAAACCGCCGATACTCCTGGCTCTTCGTCTTGATGCGCTCCCACCACTCGCGATGGTCGACGTACCACCGGACGGTTTGCTCCAGTCCAACTTCGAATCGAGTGGCAGGAGACCAGCCGAGCGTTTCGAGCTTTGAGGTGCTTAGGCTGTAGCGGCGATCGTGGCCGGGCCGGTCCTCGACACGTTCGATCAGACTCTTCGGTTTGTCCAGAAGCTCGAGGATGTTCTCCGTCAGCTCGCGGTTCCGGACTTCCGCTCCCCCGCCGATATTGTAGACCTCGCCGGGAGTGCCTCGCTCGATGAGGAGGTCGATCGCGCGGCAGTGGTCGTCGACATGGAGCCAGTCGCGGACCTGCTGCCCATCGCCGTAGAGAGGAAGCGGCCGATCGTCGATCGCGTTGGTGACGAACAAGGGAATGATCTTTTCGGGATACTGCCTCGGGCCGTAGTTGTTGGATGCGCGCGTCACGATCACCGGCACGTCATGGGTCGCAAAGTACGAGTAGGCGAGGCGGTCCGCGCCGGACTTACTCGCCGAGTAGGGGTTCGTCGGCGCGATGGGGTCCGTCTCCACGGACGAGCCCTCCGCAACCGACCCGTACACTTCGTCCGTCGAGATTTGGACGAACAGCCGGCCGCGGCTACTCCGACGAAACGCCTCGAGCAGCACATAGGTGCCGTAGACGTCGGTGAGGATGAACTCACCCGCGTCCTTGATCGAACGGTCGACATGGGTCTCGGCGGCAAAATTCACGACGACATCCGCGCCTTCGATGAGAGGCGCCACGACGGCCGGATCGCAAATATCACCTTTGACGAAGCGGTATCCGGGATGATCGGCCATGCCCACGAGGTTTTCGGGGTTGCCGGCATAGGTGAGCTTGTCCAAGTTCGTGATCGACCATTCCGGGTGGGCCGCCGCCCAGAAATGGACGAAGTTACTGCCGATGAAGCCCGCTCCACCGGTGATCAAAATCGACTGGCTCATCTCACCCCTAGCCCGAAATTACTATTCGCTTCGCACCGAAGCGGCGTCATAGTGGAACCCCGTCTTGGCGTCTCTCAGTCGCGGCCACTCTCGATCTCGCCTAGACAGCGCGGGCTCCGATATCGGCCACTCCACGCCCAAATCCGGATCGTCCCAGGCAATCCCCGCTTCGAAGGCTTGCGCGTATTCCACGGTCGTCTTGTAAGCGACGTCGGCCACGTCACTCAACACGCAAAACCCGTGCGCACACCATGGCGGGATATACAACATCGGCGTCGTCGCCGACAGACGAATCGTGTGGGCCGTTCCCAAGCACGGCGAGCCCTCTCGCAAGTCGACCGCGACGTCGAAAATCTCACCACTCAAGACCCGAACGAGTTTCCCCTGAGCGTGTTCCCCGGTCTGGAAATGGAGCCCGCGGAGGGTTCCCTTCGTCGATCGAGACTGGTTGTCCTGCACGAAGTCCGGAATTCCGGCGAGGCGGAACTCCGAGCTCTTGTGGGTCTCCATAAAGAAACCACGCTCGTCATCGAACCGACGAGGGCTAATCAACCATATTCCCGATAGCTCAGCTTGCTCGAATCGAAACGGCAAAGAGAAAACACTCCTAGAAAGAACCCGACCGGCCCGCCGCGCGAGCCACTTCACCCGACACTAACATACTCGTTTCCGGACATCCCGGCCAGAGATCGGTCTACGGACTGGCACGTCCGTTGTTGCTACACTCTGGGCCCATGGAGTGGTTCCGTTCGCCCACCCGCGAGTGGTTCGAAGCCAGTTTCTCCGAGCCGACCAGGGTCCAGCGGGAAGGCTGGCCCGTTCTCGCTCGCGGCGACCACGCGCTCCTCCTCGCCCCGACCGGGAGCGGAAAGACCCTCGCCGCCTTTCTATGGGCGCTCGATCGGGTTGCCGCATTGGCGCCGGACACCCCGCCCGGCGCCCGCGTTTTGTACATTTCGCCGCTCAAGGCGCTCGTGTATGACGTCGAAAGAAACTTGAGAGCTCCGCTGGCCGGGATCCGCATTCGTGACGACCAGGCCGCTCGAAACGTGGGCGTCGACATCCGCACCGGCGATACCACCGCGAAAGAGCGGCGCCGGCAGCTCCGCGCACCTTCCGACATCCTCGTCACGACACCGGAATCGCTATTCCTCATCCTCGGCTCGCAAGCCTCTCAGAACCTCGCCAACGTCCATACGGTCATCGTCGATGAGATCCACTCGGTGGCACCTTCGAAACGCGGTGCCCATCTGGCGCTCTCGCTCGAGCGCCTGTCGGAGCTCACCGGCGCCGACCCGCAACGGATCGGTTTGTCGGCGACGGTGAGACCGCCGGAGGACGTCGCACGATTTCTCGGCGGCGACCGGGAGGTCCGCATCGTCGATGCGAGCGAGGACGCTCATATCGAGCTCAAAGTCACCGTGCCCGTGCCCGATATGGACAACGTTCCGCCTCCCCTCACCCCGGCGGAGACGTCGACAGCGAACGGCGGCGACGTTTCGAGTGCCGAGCTCCCGAAGACGCCGGAGCCCGGATCGATTTGGTCCCAGATCTACCCGCAGCTACTTCGCCTGGTCAGAGAGCACCGCGCGACGATCGTCTTCGTCAACAGCAGAGCTCTCGCCGAGCGCCTCGCGCAACGCCTGAACGAGCTCGCGGGCGAGCCACTCGTTCGTGCCCACCACGGAAGCGTCTCGCACGCGAAGAGAAACGAGATCGAGGAAGCGCTGAAGGCGGGCTCTCTTCGCGGGCTGGTCGCGACCAGCTCGCTCGAGCTCGGCATCGACATGGGAGCCGTCGATCTCGTCGTACTCGTGGAATCGCCAGGCTCGGTCGCTCGTGGGCTCCAACGCGTCGGCCGCGCCGGTCACGGTGTCGGCGAAGTGAGCCTCGGCCACATTTTTCCGAAATTCAAAGGCGATCTCCTGGAAGCGACCGTCGTCGCGCGAAAGATGCTAGCCGGAGAGATCGAGTCCCTCGCGATACCGGAGAACCCGCTCGACGTCTTGTCCCAGCAAGTCGTTGCGCTTTGCGCGGATCGACCGCGTCCCGTAAACGAGCTCGAAGCGCTCATCCGCCGCGCGGCTCCGTTCCGCGAGCTCTCTCACGACGTGCTGCTCTCCGTGATCGAGATGCTCTCGGGCCACTACCCGTCACAGGACTTCGCCGATTTGCGGCCGCGTCTGGCCTGGGACCGCAACCGAGACGTCCTCACCGCCCGCAAGGGCGCGAAGATGATGACGCTGCTCAACGCGGGCACGATCCCGGACCGCGGGCTCTATGCCGTTCATGTCGGCGAGGGCGGCCCTCGGATCGGAGAGCTCGACGAAGAGATGGTCTTCGAATCCCGCAAAGGAGAAGTCTTCTATCTCGGTGCGTCGTCGTGGCGCGTCGAAGCGATCACCCGCGATCGCGTCATCGTATCCCCCGCTCCAGGAGAGCCCGGCAAGACACCCTTTTGGCACGGTGACGGCCCCGGACGCCCGCTCGAGCTCGGGCGCGCGATCGGCGAGTTCTCGCGCAAGATCGTCGAGATGGAGCCAAAGCAAGCCGAGGCGTGGCTAGAGGCCGAAACGCCTCTAGACGCATATGGCGCGTCGAACCTCGCCGGTTTTCTCGCCGAGCAACGAGACCACACCGGCGCCGTTCCCACCGACCGGCAAATCGTCGTGGAGCGATTTCGTGACGAGCTCGGCGATTGGCGCATCTGCCTGCTGACGCCCTTCGGCTCGCGCGTGCACGCGCCGTGGGCGCTTGCGATCCAGAACATCCTGAGCTCGCAGACCGGCTACGAAGTCGAAACGATGTACACGGATGACGGGATCGTTCTGCGGTTCGCGGACGTCGAGGAGCTGCCGGGGCTCGAGACCCTGCTGCCGGAGCCGGAAGAGGTCGAAGACCGCGTCGTCGAGGAGCTCGGCCACTCCGCTCTCTTTGCGAGCGCTTTCCGAGAGAACGCCGCCCGGGCGCTGTTGTTACCGAGACGTCGGCCCGACCAGCGATCCCCCTTGTGGCAGCAACGGCTGCGCGCGAAGAACTTGCTCGCGAACGTTCGGAACTATCCCTCGTTTCCCATCGTCCTCGAGACCTATCGGCAATGCCTGAAGGACGTATTCGACGTGCCCGCGCTCACGGAGGTGCTACAGAAGATCCACTCGCGAGAGCTATCCGTCGTCGACGTCGAGACCAAGCACGCGTCACCTTTCGCGCGCTCGCTGACGTTCGCCTATGTGGCCAACTACCTGTATGAACAAGACGCGCCACTCGCCGAACGCAAAGCGCAGGCGCTGACCCTCGATCGCAACCTGCTCCGCGAGCTACTCGGCCAGGCAGAGCTGCGCGATCTGATCGACGCGCAAGCACTCGAAGACGTCGAGGCCGAGCTTTCGTGTCGCGCCTCCGGTTGGCAAGCGCGAAGCGCGGACGAGGTCGAAGACCTCCTGCGACGCGTCGGGGACCTGAGCCCGGCGGCGATCGCCGAGCGGACCACAGAGGTACCGACTCCTTGGCTCGACCAGCTTCGGGACGAACGGCGAACGGCGGTGATCCAAGTCGCGGGCGAGGAGCGCACGATCTCCGTCAGCGATGCTGCGCTCTACCGGGACGCCCTCGGTATCGTCCCGCCCACGGGTCTCCCAACAGAGCTACTCGCGCCGGTCGCACAGGCTCTGGAGGTGCTCGTGCGCCGCTACGCGCGGACTCACGGTCCGTTCGTCACCGAGACCCTAGCGGAGCGATTCGGAGCGCCTCCCTCTCGCATCACGCCCGTCCTGGAAGCGCTCGAGGCGTCCGGGCAGCTCGTGCGGGGCGAGATCCGCCCCTTCGGCGTACGCCTCGAGTGGTGCGACCGAGACGTGCTCCGGCGGCTCAAGCGCCGCACGCTGGCAAAGCTCCGAGGAGAGGTCGCCCCCGTCGACGCGAGTGTCCTCGGGAGATTTCTCCCGGTCTGGCACGGAATGGACGCGAACGCCTCCGGGACATCTCGGCTAGCGGAGGTCATCGCTCAGCTCGAGGGAATCCCCCTTGCCTGGTCCGCGCTGACGAGCGCCGTCCTCCCGCGACGCGTCCGGGATTTCAGACCGGAGATGCTCGACATGCTGTCGGCTTCGGGTGCGATTGTTTGGGTCGGCCAGGGCGCTCTCGGCGTAACCGACGGGAGAGTCGCTCTGTACCGACGCGAGCGCGCGTCTCTTCTGCTCCCCGCCCGCGACGCCTATGAGCCCGCTTCCGAGCTCGAATCCACCATTCTCGAGCACTTGAGAAACCGCGGCGCGTCGTTCACCCACTCGCTCCGTGCTCTCGCGAGCGATCTATCGCTTACCGATCTAGACCAAGCTCTTCTCAAATTGATCTGGGACGGACAGATAACGAACGATACCTTCGCGCCGCTCATGAGTCTGGGGAAGCGGAGACGCCGGAACACAGGAAGGGACGCCGGGCACGCATCGGGGCGCTGGTCGCTCGTTGCGGGTCTCATCGACGACGACACGTCGGAGACAGAGCGTGCGCACGCAAGAATCACGATGCTGCTCGAGCGCTACGGCCTGGTGAGTCGAAGGGCCGCGCTCCACGAAGAGATCCCCGGAGGCTATCAAGCGATCTACCCGGTGCTGCGCGAAATGGAAGAGCGGGGTCGCCTTCGCCGCGGGTATTTCGTCGACGGACTCGCGGGATCCCAATTCGCGCTTCCGGGGGCCGTGGAGCGACTACGCTCCGTCCGAGACTCCCTACGCCACTCGAGCACGGATCCGGCCGCCGAGACGAGTGCGTGCCTCTCTGTCGATCCCGCGAACCCCTACGGCTCGTTGCTCGCATGGCCGTCGAGCCGTACGAAGCGCAAAGCGTCCGCGCGTCGGGTCGCGGGGGCGTGGGTGGTGCTGCACCGAGGCCAGCTCATGCTCTTCATGGACAGGGGGGGACGATCGGTATTGACGTTCGGCGATCTTTCGGAGCCTCGTTTGATACGGGCGGTATTCGAAAGACTGACGAAGCTTCCGCACCGCCGCCCCAAACGCCTGCGGCTCGAGACGATCGACGACGACGCCGCCGCCGATAGCCCGTATCGCGACATCCTCCAAGAGCTCGGTTTCTTCCGCGAGGTCGGCTCGCTGGTCTTTGCCGGCACTCCCGCACCAGCGGGCTGAGCGTCACGTGCCGACTTGGCTCGATCGTGACAACGGCGTACGCGCGCTCCTCGTCGTGTTCGCCCTCTCGAACTTTGGCTACTTCCTGCTCGATCCGTTGGAGCCCAGATTCTATCCGTGGCTCGCGCTCTACTCGATCCAGTTTCTTCTCTTGGCGGGTATCGTGGCGCTTCGACCGTCGCGCCTCGGCGAAGTCATCGTCGCGGCAGTGGCATCACGGATCGTGCTTTGGTTCACCGCCCCGGTCCTCGAGGCCGACTTCTACCGCTACCTCTGGGATGGCCACGTCTGGGCCCACGGGATCAACCCGTACCTCTATCCTCCGGAACACGCGGCCCTCGACGACCTGGAGACGGGATACCGCTTCTTCATCACTCACTCGCAGTTCTCGACGATCTATCCCCCGCTAGCCCAAGTGGTGTTTCGCGTTTCTCATGCGCTCGCGCCAGATTCGCTGTTCGGACTGAAGGTTCTTCTCACGCTGTTCGATCTCGGAACCGGGCTCGTGCTCATCAAGTGGCTCGGCGAGCGCGCTCAGGTGCTGCCCGGCGCCGCACTCTATTTGCTGAATCCATTGGTGCTCAAAGAGATCGCAAACTCCGCCCATGTAGATGCCGTTGCCGTGTTCTTCGCGACGGCATCGCTATACGCGTTTTGCAGGAGCGGTCCACCGCGCTTCGCAAGCAGCATCGGCTGGGTCCTCCTGTCGCTATCGACCGCATCGAAGCTCTACGCGAGCGTCTACCTTCCCCTGTTGTTTCGCTGCGACCCGAAAAGGTGGCGCCATCTGGCTGTGGCGGCTGTGACCCTCGTCCTCCTTTATGTTCCGTTCCTGGGCGCGGGCTCCCAGCTTTTCTCCGGGACGGCCGCGTTCGGCCAATTCTGGATCTTCAACGCCAGTTTGTTCCGTGCCGTTTCCTGGCTTTCGGCGTTCGTCGCACCGGGCAATCTGCTCGCGCCTCGCGTGGCCGTAGGGCTCATCTTCACGGCGATCGTCGTGGACCGAGCCCGTCGAACGACCGTGCGCTCCGACGTCCCACACGCCGCCCTCGTCGTCACCGGCGCGTTGCTGCTGCTGTCTCCGGTCGTGGACGCGTGGTATGTGTTGTGGATCCTCCCGCTCGCCATCGTCACCCGGAGCGCTCCGTGGCTCGCGTTCACCTATCTGGTCGCGTTCTCCTACGCATGGTTCGAATCACCGGAGCTAGCCGGACTCTTCCAAATCGTGGAATATGTGAGCTTGTTCACTATCATGGGCTTGCTCTGGCTGCCGACGACGACTAAGGTGAAGTCATGACGCGCTCCGCGCTCTTCGTGATGCTCGCCATGGTTGCGACGGCAGCTTCTTCGGCGTTGACTCAACAAATCAGCAAGTCTCATGAGCGCTGGATCGAGCGCGATGTGGCGGCGATCGCGACCCGAGAAGAGACGCGCCTGTTCCGGACACTTCCGGCAGATCAGGATCGCGACGCCTTCCAGCACATTTTCTGGCTGCGCCGTGACCCTGACCTGGCGACGCGAACGAACGAGTTCAAAGACATTTATGAAGAGCGGGTCGGCGTCGCGAACGACAGGCTTCCGAGCGGCTCACGTCCCGGGTTCTTGACCGATATGGGGCAAGTCTTCTTGCTGTTCGGCTTTCCCGCCGACATGACGAGTGGTCGCGCCTCCGAATCTTCCGTCCCGCAAGCCGCGCCGCAAGGCCAGCGGATCGAGGGTAGCGATACGGAGTACCAGACCGGCGGTAGTGGGCCGGGCCCGGCGCGGTTCCAGACATGGACCTATCCCGCCGACCCCGCTCTCGGATTGGCCCAGCCTCTCGAGCTTCAATTCCGCGCACAGCCGAGCTTCGGCTACCGTCTCCTCAAGTCCGAAGAGCTCGACGAGCGCCTCGAATCGAGGAGGCAATCACTCGTCTCCCATCCCGACATTCGCTATGAGGTCGATAGCGCAGGGAACTTGCTTCCTCCCTCCGTCCCTTCGAGTGCAACGCCGGCAACGGAGATCCTCGAATCACTCATGGACTCGCGAGCTGAAAGCGAAGCCATTCCCTTTCGCGCCGCGCCCGCCCATTTCCGCTCGACGGACGGCGAGACCTACGTGCCGGTTCTCTTCGAGGTCCCGATCGAGGCGCTCGAACCATCCAGCGCATCAGAGATCGATGTCACTTTCTTTGGCGCGATCGTGGACGAGAGCGGTGAGATCTCCGCGCGCTTCGAAGAGCGTGTGTGGAGAACGACCACGACGCCTGACGGCCGGCCGGTGTCGACGGCGACGTTCGAGATGCCGTTGCAACTTGCCCCCGGAAGCTACCAAGCGTATCTCGGTGTCAGAGACGAGAACGGCGAAACGCACGGCAGCCGCGTCAGCTCTCTTGCGGTTCGAGACTTCGATGACGACGCGGTGCAGATATCGACCGTCCTCGTGTATCGGAACGCGTCAGAATCCGTGGAGCACGCCGGAACGCCCGGAAACGCGTTCCAGTTCGGTCGCATCAAGCTCGACCCGGTGGGTAGCGACGCCCTCGGGCCCGAGGATGCCGTTGGACTGTTCTTCTACGTCTATGGCGCGAGGGGTAGCGATTTGACCGCAAAATACGTTTTCTACCAAGGCGCGGAAGAAAAAGCGCAAACGAGGCCGCAGCCCTTGCTCGTCTCGGATGGTATCGCCGTCGGAAACGACGAGATCCCTCTCGCGAGCTTCGCGGCCGGGGACTATCGCGTGCTCGTGGAAGTGCGCGACCCGGCGAGTGGCGCGACCTACCGGTCGTCCGCGTTCTTCACGCTACAGCAGTAGCCCGGCAACCCCTCGTCCGTGTCGTCACTTCTTGTGGCCGTACCGGTTCGAGTTTCCGATGCGGTCGAAGTAACGATAGCTAGCCGCGGCCATCTCCCGCATCGCCCGCTCGGCATCTGCGCCGTCCGCCAGCCAGTTGCCCATCATCGCGATGACGAAGGGGCGACCCGGAAGGAACACGATCCCTACATCGACGACGACACCCCCGACCGTCCCCGTCTTGTGAGCCACTCGTGTGCCCGGCGGCAGGAGGGGCCGGATGCGCGAGGATTTTGGAATGGAGAGGATCCTCAGAATCTCGTCACGTCCCGACGCGCTCGCGACGTCCTCGTCGCCGCGGTAGAGGCGCGCAAGCAACGAGGCTTGCTCGCGGGGCGTGGAGATGTTCTCTCGATCGGCGGCGACCGCCTCACTATCCATCATCTTCCGCGATAGCGTCGTCTCCGGCAGCTCGAGCGCTCGCATCGTATCGTTGACCCGCTCCATCCCCACCCGGTCGATGACCATGTTCGTCGCCGTGTTGTCGCTCACGGTAACCATGAGCGTCGCCACATCCCGAAGCGTCATCGTCACGGCCCCCGGTGTGAGCTGCTGCAAAACCCCGGAGCCCGGAACGATGTCCGCCGCCTCGAGCCGTATCGACTCGTCGAGGCCGTAGCGCGCGGCATCGACCTGACGGAAGAGCTCGATCAGGATGGGAAGCTTGATGGCACTCGCCTGCGTGAAGACGAGCTCGCCGTTTATCTCGAAGCGCTCGCCGGTCACGAGGTCGGTGACCGCGACGCCCATGACCCCATCGACGCTACTGGCGAGAGCCTCCATGCTCGCGTGGTACCGCGCCTCCAACAGCTCCAGAGGATCTTGCGGAGGCGAGGCCGAAGAGAGTCCAAGGACGAACGCTATGAGCAACGAATCGAGCATGCCGCGATTCTGAGCGAACGGAGGTCACAGGGCAAGTCCCGTCGCGTATCAATGAGGCACGAGCTCGGCGCGCATCAGGACCCAGTGATCCGGGTCGAGCCGCACGGTGCTCGGGCGCTCCGTCGTCGCGATCTCGAAACGGCTCGTATCGCCGTCGACCTGGACCGTCTCGATTCTCGTGCCGGAGGCGTCGGTGATCTCGACCTGGATCGGCATACGGAAAGTGACCGCCTCCTTCTGGCTTTGCGTCAGGTCGAGCGTCAGGCTCCCCGCACCCGCATCGAAGCTCCATGAGCCGTCGAGAACGAGGTTCCCGCCTTGATAGAGCCATTGCTCGAAGAACCACTCCAAATCCGCGCCCGCGGCGCGTTCCATCGCTCGGCGAAAGTCTGCCGTCGTGGCGTTCTCGTTCTTGAACTCACGGTAATAGTCGCGAATACCCGTCCAGAAATTCTCGTCCCCGACGATGCCGCGCAGCATGTGAAGAATCCAAGCACCTTTTTGATACGTGTTGCCGGTCGTCACCTCGGCCATATTCGTCAAATTCTCGTGAACGATGCGGTAGTCCGGGTTATCGTCATAGAAGCGGAAGACGCGTTCGCGGCTCTCTAGCAAGCCCTCGACGAACCGATCGCGACCGTCGACGTATTCGGTGAACAACAACGTGAAGTAGGTCGCGAATCCTTCCGAGAGCCAAACGTCGTTCCAATCGCTCTCCGTCACCGCGTTCCCAAACCAGTGATGGGCGATTTCGTGAGCGATGACCCATTCGCGCCGCCTCTCGCCACTGACGAAATCCTGCTGGTAGAAAACCGCCGTCGCCGCTTCCGTCGCGCCCACGGGAGCGGTCACCTGGACATTGGCGAGCTTCTCATAGGCGTACTCCCCGACATGCGTGCTGAAGAACTCGAGCGGCCGCCGCGCTCTCGCGAAGTCATAGAAACCGGCATCCCGGTCCTGCGGAAACACCCACGTCTGGATCTCGACGCCGTTATAGTCGTCGACATATTGGACCGCGTAGCGCGCGACCGACATCACCATCAGCCAAGTGGAGATCGGTACGGATTGCTTCCAATGCGTCCGCATGAGTCCCCCCGGCAGGTTCGACTCCTCGAGCTTCAAGCCGTTGGCAATGACTTGATAGTGATCCGGCGCGGTGACGACGAACTCACACGTCGCCTTGTCGTAGGGATGATCGAGGGTCGGAAGCCAGAAACGCGTCTTGTTGGGCCAGTTGTCGGCCGAGAACGTGCGCTCGCCATGTAGATTGTCGGCGATGACGAGCCCGTCGGCCGGCACGCCCCGGTACCGAATCGTCGCACTCGTCTCTCCGTCACGCCCGTCCAAGGGTATCCGAAGCTTGTCCTGCTCGTGCGTAAACGGCACGCCTTCGCCTTCGATGGTCACGGAGCCGACCTGCATGCCGACGGCGCCTTGCCTACCGATCAGGTCCAGCACTAGCTCCGACGCACTCGCGCCCTCACTGCGGAAGCGAACCGTCGCCTCGCCGACCATCTCGTCGCTCTCGTCGCCGACAACGAGCTCGAACGTGTAGTGAAGGATGTCGATCCCCGGACTGCGCGGGTAGTCATCCGACAGGGCGCTCCCTCGACCAATCGCAAACGACAAAAGCATTGCAGCAATAACAGTGACTCGGCTTTTCATCATCCTCCCCGATGAGACGTCGCGATCCTTTTCTCGAAGAAAGCGAACAGGCGCGCGTCGGGCATCATCCTAACGGAGGATCGGCAGAAAGAGAAAGCTACGTTCGTGCATCACCTCGTTCGAGGCACCGTCCTTCCGTCGGAACTTTCCGCTCCCGACAACGTATTTCTCCCCAAGATGACGATCCTATCGATAGCGCTCATGGCGCTCACAGCACAGTGGATGGGCGCGGATGGCGCGGCACTTCCGCTCGACTCGGATGAAGCCGTGGTGGAGTTCTTGATGACGGCGGAGGTCGTCGAGACGAAGGCCCTCACCGGTTCCCGTAACCTGCCGGAGAGGCTCACGCTGAGAAAAGACGGCGTCGAGGCGCGCGCCATCTTTCGGACCGTGGACAAGAAACGAAAGAGCGCGCGCGTCGGCGACGTCACGATCCGCGACTTTCACGATGGCTTCGTCTACGAGTGTGCGGCCTATCGGCTGAGCCGGCTGCTAGGCTTCGACAACGTGCCGCCGTGCGTTCTCAGAACAATCGACGGACGTGCAGGCTCCGTCCAGCTTTGGATCGAGCACGCCACGACGGAGTATCAGAACCGCTACGACGTCGACGGGCCTTTCGCCGAAAATCGAAGTCCGGACGAGTTTCGCAAGATGCGCGTGTTCGACGCGCTCATCGACAACTTCGACCGACATCCGGGTAATGTTCTGATCGACGCGCGTGACCGCGTCTGGTTCATCGACCATACGCGCTCGTTTCGACTCTACACGGACGCACCGCTCGATAACGTCGCGAGCTGCGAGCCCGCCTTGAAAGCAGCGCTCACGGGCCTCGAGCGCGGCGAGCTGCGAGCGCTCGGCTTGAGCGTTCGTCATGTCGAAGCCGTGTGGCGTCGACGCGGTCAGCTCATTGACAGGCTCAGCTGCGCCACGAGCGCGTCAGCGAGTGACGGCCTCCCAAACCCGCATGAAGTTGCCACCCATCACCAGGTCGATGGCCCGGCGGTCGAAGCCGTGCTCCGCAAGAGCACCCTCGATCGCTAGAAAATTGGCTTCCTCACCGAAGCCTCTGCTGTAGGCTCCCATCCCGCGCAAGTCGCTCCCGATGCCGACATGCTCGATCCCGACGAGATCGCGGATATGGGCGATATGCCGCGCCATGTCGGCGACGCTCTCGAGTCCGGAGCCGTTGGGCCAGATTCCAATAACCCCATCGGCGGCGGCAATCGCTTCGATGTCGTCGTCACCGAGATAGCGGTCACCCTCTTGCAGCGCGCGAGCGCCGGTGTGACTGAAGATGACCGGATGTCGCGAGACGTCGAGCGTATCTCGGATCGTGTCCGAGTTCGCGTGAGCGAGATCGATGACGATCCCGAGCGCATTCGCCCCGCGCACGACCCTCCGACCGAACTCCGTGAGTCCTCCGGGAGAGTAGGGCCACGTTTGAATGTGGCCGAGCGTGTTCGCGCGGAAATGCACCAGCTGGATCAAGCCCAGCCCGCGATCGTGGAGCTCGTGGAGCCTTTCCAGGTCGTCTTCGAGGGCGTCGGCACCTTCGAGAGCCGGGATCAACCCCAAAATGCCGGCAGCCGCTGCCGCGCGCGCTTCGGCGGGATTCCTGACGAACGTCGCGTCGTCACGGGCGACGGTCTCATCGAGTCGATCCATCCGGTCGAGGGTATACGCCCAAACCTCTCCCGGAGCCGCGCGCCGTTGCCCCGAAGGAATGACGGTCCCGTCGCGCTCGGTGTAACCGCCGCGAAAAGGGGTATCCGTACTGATGTTGCAGACGGCGACGTGCATCCCGCCTTCGATATAACGAGCGACCTCGTCTGGCGCGATCGCCGACACCGCCGCTCGGTGGAAGCGTGAAGGATGCGCGTGCATATCCACGTGCAGCGTCTCTGTCTGAGCCGACGCGCCGGCCGCTACCAGCACGAGCGCCGCGATAACCGAGGCGGAGCGTCTCACGCGAGGTGCTCACCGAAGAACGCGAGCGTCCGCTCCCATGCGAGCTTCGCCGCGGCCTCGTCGAAGCGAGGGGTCGTGTCGTTGTGGAAGCCGTGCTGGGTGTCTTCGTAAAAGTGAGCGGTGTAGTCCTTGCCGTTCGCTTTCAGCGCGGCTTCGTAGGCCGCCCAACCGGCGTTCACACGCTCGTCGAGTCCGGCAAAGTGGATGAGTAGCGGAGCCTGTATCTCGGGCACTTCCGCCTCGGAGGGCTGGCCTCCGTAAAACGGGACCGCCGCCTTCAAATCCGGATTTCGGACTGCGAGCATGTTCGAAACGCGGCCGCCATAGCAAAACCCGACGCAGCCGACATTCCCGGTGCAGTCCGGATGACTCTGAAGATGAGCCACCGCAGCGACGAAGTCCTCGAGGAGCTTGTCCCGATCGAGGCTCCGCTGCATCGTACGTCCCTCGTCGTCCGTTCCCGGATAGCCTCCCAGTGACGTCAAGCCATCGGGCGCAAACGCGAGATAGCCGGCGAGCCCGGCGCGCCGGGCCACGTCCTCGATGTGTGGGTTCAAGCCACGATTCTCGTGGATGACGACGACCCCCGGGAGCTTTCCGGTCGCTCCTTTCGGACGGACGACATAGGCCTTGACCTGCCCATATCCGTTCGGTGAGTCGTAGTGCACGTACTCCGTCGCGATCCGGCTGTCATCGGATGGAATTTGCTGGGCCTCGGCATAGCGCGGGCTCAACGCCTCGACGAGCGCTGCCGCCGAGACGCCGGCGGTCGCAAAAGCTTTCGCCTTGTCGAGGAACTGGCGACGGTCGATCCCACCGTGAACGTACTGGTCGAACAGCTGGAGCAGCCCCGGGTCGAAGTCTTTCGCGGTCATTCGAGTCATCGTGCGGTTATTGTAAGTCCGAGTGGTTGAAACGTCGACCACCCACCCGTACCATCTGCGTCGGAGGTTTCGCTTCGATGGGCTCGAGAACGGTTCTCGTCTTTCTAGGCGTCTGTGCATGCGCGCAGCCGGCGAGCTCGCAGTTCCCGGTCTTCGAGACCACCATTCGCGAGATCCGTGCCGCCATGGACGCGGGCGAGGTGTCCGCGCGGGAGCTCGTCGAGAGGAGCCTCGCTCGCATCGAAGCGTTCGACGACAACGGCCCCGCGTTGAACGCGGTCCTCATGGTCAATCCAAACGCCCTGGAGCGTGCGGATGCCCTCGACAGAGCCTTCGCCCGCTCGGGCTCGAGCGGAGCGCTCCACGGCATCCCCGTGATCCTCAAGGACAACGTCGAGACGCACGACATGCCCACGACCGGGGGCTCCCGCGCGCTTGCGGGATGGATCCCCCCATCGGACGCGTTCTTGACGAAACGGCTCCGAGACGCCGGCGCCATCATCATCGCCAAGGTGAACTTGACCGAGTTCGCGGCCACTGGAATCACGAGGAGCTCCCTCGGGGGCCAAACGTTGAACCCCTACGACCTCACGCGAACTCCCGGAGGCTCGAGCGGAGGGACCGGTGCTGCTATCGCAGCGAGCTACGGTGTCATCGGGATCGGCACCGACACCGTGAACTCGATCCGCTCCCCGTCATCGGCGAACAACCTCGTCGGCATACGACCCACACGGGGCCTCGTCAGTCGCACCGGAATCATTCCTTACTCACTCAGCCAGGACACGGCGGGACCGATCGCGCGAACCGTCGCAGACGCCGCGACGATGCTCGCCGTCATCGCCGGCTACGACCCGAGCGACCCGGTCACCGCACGAAGTGTTGGCCACGTGTCCGACTATGGGGCGGAGCTCACGTCCGAACAGATGAGAGGAGCACGTCTCGGCGTGCTGCGATCGTTCTTCGGCGATGCGCCCCATCACCTCGAAGTCACGCGGGTCGTCGAGGCAGCCCTCTCGGAGTTCCGCCGTCTCGGCGCCGAAACCATCGACCTCGACGTAAACCTCGATGCGGATGAGCTGATCCGCGAAACGTCCGTCTCTATCTTCGAGTTCGATGCCCACCTGTCGAGCTACCTCGAAGCCAAGGGGGCACCCGCTCGCTCGTTGCGTGCGATCGTCGCGTCGGGCGTGTACGAGCCCGCGCTCGAGTCCGTCTATCGGGCGGCGCTCGAAAGGAGCACGGAGGAGCCGGAATACACCCGACGCCTGCTCGCCAAAACGACCCTCCAGGAGCGCGTGCTCGCATGGATGGCGGACCAAAAGCTCGATGCCGTGATCTATCCGCTTCAAAAACGACTCGTCGTTCCCATCGGAGAAGATCAGCTCGACCGGAACGGCATCCTCGGGGCCATCACCGGCTTTCCCGCGGTGACCCTACCCGCGGGCTTCTCCGCTGCGAGCGACGATGCTCCCATCGGGGTTCCGGTCGGAGTCGAGCTGCTCGGACGTCCGTTCAGCGAGGTCACGCTCCTGAGACTCGCCTACGCGTACGAGCAAGCGAGCCACAAACGCGCACCGCCTCGAAGCACACCAGCACTCATCCCTTGATGGCGAGCCTTTCGCGTCGCCGGCGCGATCGTCTATGGATTCGTCGCGGTGACAGCCGTTCGGTGGCTGCGGTACGAGCTCAGCGGCCGATCGCGAACAGGTGCCGATCGCCGCGAATAAAGATCTGTCCGTCCGACAGCGCCGGAGACGCGATGACCCGCTCCTCCAAAGGATTGCGGGACCGAACCTCCGGCTCCGCCCCCTCCGAGACCACGACGGTAACGCCGCTTTCGCCCACGAGGAACACGTGCCCGTCCGCGGCCACCGGCGACGCGGTATAGACGTCACCCGTTCGAAACCGAGTCAGGCGCTCGCCGGTGTCGGCATCGATCACCGATACGATCCCATGCTCGGTCGCCATGTAGATACGGCCGTGCGCGACCAACGGAGACGATACGTACGGCCCCCCCGTGGCCGAGCGCCACCGTAGCTCTCCGTCTGCGCTCAACGCCATATACGGGCTGCTCGAGTAGCCGCGATTCACGTAAATGTTGCCGCCGTGAGACACGGGAGTCGGAGCGGAGAGACGCACCCGCTCGGCAACGTGCCACAAATGGGTGCCCACGTCAGGCTCATAGGCATCGAGCCCGGCTTCTCCATTGACGATAATCTGCGCCCGCCCCCCATGGTCGACAATCAGCGGGGTCGCATACGATCGACGGGAATCTCCACGGTCGATCTTGAAGCGCTCTTCACCGGTCTTCGTGTCGAGGGAGAGGAGCATCGCTTCATCCTCGTGGTCGACGAGGAGTATCACGGAATCTCTCCAAAGGACCGGAGAGGTCGCGTGGCCACGCGTGAGGCGAAACGGAAAGTACTCCGCTCCGATGTCCTTGCTCCATCGTCGTCTTCCCTCGAGGTCCAACGCGACGAGCTGGCCGGTCCCGAACCAGGCGAGCACGAGCTCACCGTCGGTCGCGACGGAAGGGCTCGCCAGGTTATGACTCGGATAGACGTCCGGGAGCTCAGCGGGCGCCTCGAGCCGGTAGGACCACACAACGTGTCCATCCTCACGGTCATACGCGCTGACGAGAAAGTGAACCCCGACGGGCGGCGTGTCGGCATCCTCCCAGGGCGCAGCGTTGACTAGGTCACGCGCGAGTCTCGTTTCCATCGGGCCTTCGCCGATCTGCAGCGTCACGAAGACCAGCTCATCCCAGACGATCGGAGTCGACGCTCCGCGGCCCGGGAGCGCCACTTTCCATCTCACGTTGTCGCTCGAGCTCCATTCGAGTGGAAACCCGGTATCGGAGGAGACACCGTCTGCGTGAGGCCCCCGCCATTGCGGCCAGTTCTCGGCGCCAACCGAACAAGCGAAGCCTAGGAGCAGCGAGGTGACGAGGGCAGTGCGCATCCAAGGAGATTCTAAGTCAGCGTCCGGTGCCGGCGCTTGCTGTAACATAGCGGGACTACAGGATCGTCAGTGTCGAATAGAGCCACGATCTCGCTCGCCTTCGCGTTGCAGTTTCTCGCCGCGGTCCACGCTGCAGGAGATTCGATGCTCGTGCCGAAGGTCGAGCTACGAGAGGAGCCCGCCGGACAGTACCGCTTCGCCGTATGGGCCGCACCCGAGATTGCGTCCGGGCTCCTCCGACCCGAGCTCCCGAAGCGCTGCACACTCGACGGGCCGGAGCGGACGCCGGACCGGACGAACGATGAGCTTCTCCTGAAGCTCGCCTACACGATCGATTGCGCGAACGCGCCGCTCGAGCCGGCCGATGAACTTCACTTGCCTTGGCTCGTCGATGGGATCGAGCTCACGGCGCACTGGGCGGACGGCACGAGTAGAAGGGCGCTGTTTGGCCGTGACGCCGCCGGCGTCGTCATACGCATCCACCTCATACTCGATCGGCAACCAAGTTTGTCGGACCTCGCGAGCCAACACCTCCGCTCCGGTCTCGATCACGCCACGAGGAGCTGGAGCCACCTCGTCCTCGTCCTCGCGATCGTGCTCTCGAGCGGTGGCTCCGCGGGCGCGTCAGCTCTCGCGGTTGTTTCGTTCATGGCGGGAAACGCCATCGCCCTCGTGCTGGCCGATCTCGGTTTGACCTCGCTTCCCGCCCTACCGAGCGAAGCCGTCGCCGCCGGTGCCGCCGTGCTCGTTATCGCGCGATTGATCAAGAACGGAGAGGCTGCCGGGCTACCGCTCCTGTTGCTTTGCGTCGGTGCCCTCCACGGACTCGGGACGGCGAACGAGCTCGTCCGGTCCGCATCGACTTCCGGTCCTCTGGCGGTGTCGCTCTGGTTCGAGAGCACCGGTGTCGATCTCGGACACGCCATCGTCGCTGCGGTATTGCTGTTGATGTTCCGAGCGAGCGGCGGTATCCCGACCGCGGCCCATCGGCGTGCAGGCCTGCTCAGCGTCGCCGGCATCACGGCGGTGGTCGTCTTCTTCGTATCGCTGAAAGAGGCCGTCATCCAGCCGTCACCACCGACGGAGCTGGCAGGCTTCATGGAAGTCGAGTCGCGCGCTCCCGAGAATGTCTCCACGTCTACCGCCGCATCCGGACAGGGCGCCCCCTCGGACGCCATGGAGCTTCCGTTCATGAGCCACATCGTCGTCGAGCCCTACCAGGTCAGGCACGAGGTCCTCGTGGAGCTGGAACCCGCGCGAGAGTGGCTCGAGCCCGAGCTCGCCGGCGCTGACGCCGTCCCAGTCGACCTCCAACAAGAGCTGGGAAGCAGACTCGCCCGGCTCGTCGAAGAACGGAGCCCTCTCCTCATCGACGGACTCCGTGCGCAGGCCGCCTCTCGCCGGGCGGATTTCGTGACGCTCGGCCCCACGGGCGCCTTGACGCGCGCCACTCCGATTCCGGAGGCGATCGAGTCGGCAATTGTGGGGGTAACCCTCGTCTTCGAGACGGAGAGCATGGCCGACTCCGTCGAGATCGAGTGGGGCCTGTTCTCACAAAGCGTCTCTTCGGTGGCTCTCATGGTGATGGATCCGGAGAGCACCGTCGAGACCGAGCTCACAGTGAGCAGGCCAGGCTTTGCTTGGCACAACGCGCTCGAGGGTTTCGAAGCACCCGCAATCGAAGCCGTGTCGGTATCTCGACCCAAGATCGCCGTCGCTTCCATCGTGCTTGCGATCCTAGGCGTGGCTCTCCTGGCGCGCCGTCGAAAAGCCATCGCCGCCATCTGTCTCACAGCCGCCTACGTCGCGTACCCGTTTGCCCGGGTCGAGACCGCCCTGCCCACACTCAGCGCGCACCCGCTCGACGAAGGGGACCTGGCCGTCGTCACCGAGCGATTACTGACGAACATCTACCGATGTTTCGACATTCACAACGAAGAGGCGATCTACGACCGGCTCGCGCTCAGCATCACGGGCGAGCAGCTTCTCGAGATTTATCTGGAGAGCCGGCGCGCGCTCGAGCTCGACGACCGTGGTGGTGCGCGAGTGCGCGTCGACGAAGTCGTGGTGGAGAGCGTACGCTCGCTCGAGAGCGTGGACGGCGGGGGCTATGCGCTCAACGCCGTTTGGTCCGCCGGCGGATCGGTCAACCATTTCGGCCACATTCATTTTCGCCAGAACCGCTATGATGCGAGCGTCGTCATCGTCCCGGTCGATGGCAGCTGGAAAATCAGGAGCGTCGAGCTCGTCGAAGAAAAACGCGTCCTTTAACGAAGGTCAGGAGTAGCCGCCATGGAGTCCAGCCGTAGGAGAGCCGTATTGAAGGTAATGGCCGCATCACCCCTCGTCGGCAGTGCGCACGCGTTTCCGGCCGCCGAAGAGCGGGCCCAGATGGTTCGCTTCACCGGCGACGGTCTGTCTCTCTCTCCTCCAGAATACGTCGCGGTGCTGCAGCAGATCATCGATGACAAGGGCATCGCTGCCGACTACTACTCGCGCGGGGGCGTCGTTGACGAGCTCGAGCGCACCATGGCGGATGCGCTGGGAAAGGAGCGCGCCATCTATTTTCCGACCGGCACGCTCGCGAATCACGTGGCCCTTCGACAGCTCGCCGGCGAGAAGACTCGCGCCATCGTTCCCCACGAAAGCCATCTGTATAACGATTCGGGTGACTGCGCCCAACAGCTGAGCCAGCTGAACCTGATCCCGCTCGCCTCGGATAGCGCGACATTCTCTCTCGATGCCGTCGAACGGGTCGTCGCACGTACGGAGTCAGGACGCGTCACCACCGGTGTGGGGGCGCTAATGATCGAGTCACCGGTGAGGCGCCGTTCCGGAGAGCTCTTCGACTTCGAGGAGATGAAACAGATCTGCGCGTTCGCCCGCGCTCGGAATATCGGCACCCACTTGGACGGTGCCAGACTCTATATGGCTTCCGCCTATAGCGGGATCTCGCCGTCTGCGTTCGCGGCGCACTTCGACACCGTCTACGTCTCGCTGTGGAAATATTTCAACGCGGGCTCCGGAGCGATCCTCGCCGGCTCGGCCGCGATGGTCGAGGAGCTGTACCACACGAGACGCATGTTCGGCTCCGGGCTCCCCGCCGCGTGGCAGTTCGCGGCAGTGGCGCTCCACTACTTTCCGAGCTTCGAGAAAGAGTATCAGCGCGCCGTCGCGACCGCAGATGCGCTCTTTACCCAGCTCGAGCGCCACAGTGCGTTTCGGGTCGAGAAGGTTCCGAACGGGAGCAACATCTTTCGTTTGAAGGTCGAGGGCGTCGACCTAGACGCGTTCAGAGAGAAGCTGAGATCGAGAGGCGTCGTCCTGTCGAGTCCCAGGCCCGAGCTCGGGGGCTTCTCGCTCAACGTGAACCCGACGCTGAACCGATCGACCGCGGACGCCCTCGCGGGCGCGTTCCGGGACGCGCTCTAACCATGTTCGTCCGAGTCCTAGCCTTCCTCAATGTCACGCTCCTTGCGACAGCCCTTTCGACCGCGCAGGAGCTCGACGAGGCTCTGTTCACGAGCTACGCGACGGCCTCACTCGCGGCCTACGAGGTCCCGGGCGCAGCCATAGCCGTGGTCAAGAACGGCGAGGTCGTGCAGAGCAAAGGCTTCGGGCTCCGCGACATGAGACATGACGCGCCGGTCGATGGCGATACGCTCTTCGCCATCGCGTCGAACACGAAAGCGTTCACCGCCGTGCTTCTCGCGACGCTCGTCGACGAAGGCAAGCTCGACTGGGACGACCGCGTCACCGACCACCTCCCCGAGCTTCGCCTGTTCGACACCTACGCCACCCGTGAGCTCACCTTGCGAGATCTGTTATCGCATCGCAGCGGCAACGCTTCGGGTGCCGGCGATCTCTTGTGGCTTCGCTCGACCTACTCGCGGCCGGAGATCGTCCACCGCATCCGATTCATTCCGCCTGCCTACGGCTTCCGGGCGCGCTATGGCTACCAAAACGTGATGTACATCGCGGCCGGCGAGCTGGCGGGGGCGGTGTCCGGGAGCACGTGGGACGACCTCGTCCGGGAACGCGTGTTCGAGGCGCTCGAGATGCGGTCCACCAACACGACGATCCGTGGGCGAGAGGCCGGCGCGAACTGGGCCACGCCTCACGTTCGGATGGACGGACGGGTGCAGCCCATCGAGCCCGAGATCGTCGACAACCTCGGCGGTGCGGGTGCCATCAATTCGAGCGCGAACGATCTCAGCCGCTGGCTGCTGATGCTCTTGGGAGAAGGGACCTTGGGGACCACACGCGTGTTCTCCGAGCAGCAGTCCGAGCAAATGTGGACGCCGCACACGGTGCTGCCGATCGGAACGGCCTCGCCGAAACTCGCGCCGCGCCAGCCACGCTTCTCTGCCTATGGACTCGGTTTTCGGATGAAAGACTACCGCGGTCGAAAGCTGGTACATCACGGCGGCGGTCTCGCCGGGATGACGTCTCTAACCACGCTCGTCCCCGAAGAAGAGCTCGGGATCGTCGTGCTCACGAACCAAGAGACCTCGTTCCAAACCGCCGTAACCTACTGGGTCCTGGATCGCTATTTCGGCGCTCCCGAGACCGACTGGACGGCGCTACAACAAGAGGCGGCGGAGAAGCGGTGGCGAGAACGCGTCCAACCGCTCGTCGACGCGGTCGACGACGACCGCGTCACCGGGACCGCACCGACGCTCGGGCTGTCCGAATATGCAGGGCCGTTCACGGACCGCCTCTACGGAGGCGCCACAATCGAGCAGCGAGACGGGCACCTGCACCTGCAGCTCGACAAGTCACCCGCGTTCCGCGCTCCCCTCGAGCACTGGCACTTCGACACCTTCCTCGCGCGCTTCGACCACCACTCCATCGTCGACGCGCTCGTCACGTTCGTAATCGGCGTCGACGGCTCAGTGGATCGGTTCCGAATGAAGCCGTACTCACCGGCGGCGGATGGCGCGACCTATCACTACGAAATCTTGCGCTTTGACCGAGCCGACGCCCCCGACTGAGCTTCTCGTCAGTGTTCCCGCTCAGTAGAGGCGCTCAGTATCGAGAACGTTCTCGAGCGGTCCGTCATCGAGGAACCGACGGAGATTCGCGCAGAACAGGTCGGTTATCCTCTCGTTCTCACGTTCGCTCGTACTGGCGGAATGGGGGCTGACGACAACGTTCGGCATCGCCCATAGAGGGCTGTCGGTCGGGAGCGGCTCCGTCGCGAACACGTCGAGGGACGCGCCCGAGAGATGTCCCGACGACAGCGCCTCGACGAGCGCGGCTTCGTCGACGAGCGCCCCTCGCCCGATATTGATGAAAACGGCGCCTCGAGGGAGTCGCGCGAGCTCTTCCGCGCCAACCAAGCCTTCGGACGCGTCCGTGTGCGGCGCGATGAGCACGAGCGTGTCCGCACGCGGCAGCACGTCGCGCCAGCTCGAAACCGCTACCAGCTCGTCCACGTGATGCTCCGCGGGGTCGAGACCCTCGACCTGCGTCTTCACCCCGACGACGTGCATCCGCAGCGCGGCAGCCATGCGCGCGAGCTCTTGTCCGACCGCGCCGAGCCCCACGATGACGAGCGTGCGGCCGGCTAGATCGGTGCCCGCGTGCCGCTCCCAGTGCTTTCGACCCTGGTCCTCGCGGATCCGGAAGAACTTCTTTCCGAACATCAGCATCGACATCAGACAAAATTCGGCGAGCGGCTGCGCGTGGACACCCCGCGCCGTCGTGAAGCAGACTTCGGGCATCCGCTCCGCATAGCCGGTGCGGCGCACGAACTGACCGATTCCCGAGCTCGTCGCTTGGATCCAACGCACGTTCGCGGCGAGATCCGGCAGATCCTCGATATGGCTCTGGTCGAAGTCGAACAGGATATCGGCGCTCGAAAGGAGCTCACGCCATCGCGCCTCCTCGGCGTCGGACCGGTTCAACGGCTTCCCTTTGTGATCCGCGGGGTAGCGCGGCTCCGCGAGCAAGGTCGGCTCGTAGACAACGTCGAGCCTCGGGTCGACGGCTCGGATCCGTGCGACGTGCTCGGCCTCGAGATAGCTGGCGATGAGAACTCGATATCGGGGGCGTGCGTCGACCATAGGACACTCTACCAGGCTGTGGAGGCTGTGAAATAGGGGGACATAAACCTATTGCTGCTGAAAAACGTGAGAAATAGGGGGACACAATACCTATTACTCTGTTTTTGC
>Ga0315338_1000784_pt1 | contig 55657 bp, 45 predicted proteins | sample ASW8metaG_FD_204518 | JGI IMG/M metagenome (GOLD analysis project Ga0315338, IMG submission 204518) | Ammonia-oxidizing marine archaeal communities from Monterey Bay, California, United States - ASW #8 | ecosystem: Environmental > Aquatic > Marine > Coastal | place: USA: California | collected... | reverse complement strand
GGTCGCAGGTCGGTCAACACACTCGACAGATCGCCGGCCAATGTCACGTCCACCAAGACGTTCTTGTTGAACTCGGCGGGGTCAATATCGATGTGGATCTTTCGCGCGTTCGGGGCATACGTCTTGAGGTTACCGGTCACCCGGTCGTCGAACCGCATGCCGAACGCCAGCAACAGGTCCGCCTCCTGAATCGCCTGATTCACCCAGGCTTCCCCGTGCATCCCCATCATCCCCAGATTCAGCGAGTGGGACGCAGGGACCGAACCAATGCCCAACAACGTCATCGCGATCGGCATGTCCGCGTGTTCCGCGAATTCGCGAACCAGTTCCATCGCACCCGAGAGCAAAACGCCGTGCCCGGCGAAGATAACCGGTCGCTTCGCGCCATTGATGAGCCCGATAGCCTGGTCATACTCCGCATCGGACGCCCGCAACTCCGGCCGATACCCGGGCATCCGCACCGGTCCGCCGTCCCAGACAAACTCGGCCGAGGACTGTTGCGCGTCTTTGGTGATGTCCACCAGCACCGGCCCCGGTCGACCCGACCGGGCCACATAGAACGCCTCGTGAATGGTCGCCGCAACATCGGAAGCCTCGCTGACCAGATAGTTGTGCTTCGTCACGGGAAGGGTCACCCCGGTGACATCGGTTTCCTGAAACGCGTCGGACCCGATCAACTTGCTGCCGACCTGACCCGTAATACAGACAATGGGTGAAGAATCAAGCATCGCCGTCGCGATGCCGGTAACCATATTGGTCGCCCCCGGGCCCGAGGTCGCGATGGCAACGCCGACCTCACCGCTGGCCCGCGCGAACCCGTCGGCCATGTGGGTGGCCCCCTGTTCATGCCGGACCAGAATGTGGCGAATCGGGTAATCGAGCATGGCATCGTATGCCGGTAGAATCGCTCCTCCCGGATAGCCGAACACCGTCGAGACGCCCTCGCGCACGAGGGACTCCCACAAGATCTGCGCGCCGGTTCTGATGTCAGCCATGAGGCTTCCTGATCTCTTGACGGCTCGAGCAACGCCGCATCACACCGTGGTCACCGCGCCCTGCGCGGCCGAGGAGACAAGCCGCGCGTATTTGGCCATAACGCCACTCTTAAACTTCGGTTCCGGCGCCCGCCACTCGGCCAGACGTGCTGCAATCTCGTCGTCACTGACTTCGAGCTGCAGCACCCGGTTCTTTTCATCGAACAGAATCATGTCGCCATCGCGAACGATTGCGATCGGGCCTCCTCGGGCGGCCTCCGGCGCCACGTGTCCAGCCATCATGCCGCGGGTGGCGCCCGAAAAGCGCCCGTCGGTCAACAGCGCGACCGACTCGCCAAGCCCGGCGCCGACGATGGCTGCCGTCACCGCCAGCATCTCTCGCATACCCGGACCACCCTGCGGCCCCTCGTAACGGATCACCACCACGTCGCCGGCCTGAATACGACCCAACTCGACCGCCTCGAAGGTGGCCTCCTCGCTGTCGAACACCCGCGCCGGGCCTCGATGCTCGGCCAACGCGTGCCCGGCCACCTTCACCACGCACCCGTCGGGCGCCAGGTTGCCGCGCAGGATGACCAGGCCCCCAGTAGGTGTTATCGGGTCCGACACCGGTCGCACCACCTTTTGCCCGGCAGTTTCCTGCGCGGTGTCGGCGACCTCGCCAATGGTCTGACCGGTTACGGTCATCGCTTCGGTGTGCAGGAGACCGGCCTCCTTCAGTCGCTTCACCACCAGTTCGAGTCCACCCGCACGATAGAGGTCGGTCGCCACGAATTGCCCGCCCGGCTTGAGGTCGGCCAGCAACGGCGTCCGCTCGCTGACACGGTCGAAGTCTTCGAGCTGCAGGTCGATGTCGGCCTCGTGCGCAATCGCCAACAGGTGCAGCACCGCGTTGGTCGAGCCTCCGGTGGACGCGACCGCCGCGATCGCGTTCTCGACCGCCTGCTTGGTGACAATCTGCCGGGGGCGCACATCTCGTCGCACGAGGTCGAGCAGCAATTCCCCTGCCTGCTTCGCCACGTTGTGCTTTTCCGCGGCCATGGCCGGCACGCCGTTGGCAGCCATAGGCGACACCCCGAGGAGCTCACAGACGGTGGACATCGTATTGGCCGTGAACTGACCACCGCAGGCGCCGGGACCTGGGCATGCGGCGTCCTCGAGCGCGCACAGCTGCTCGTCGGTCATCTGGTGGGCGGCGTGGGTGCCAACCGCCTCGAAGACGTCCTGGATCGTGACATCCTTCCCGTTCCACTGGCCCGGCGCAATCGAGCCGCCGTAGAGCACCAGGCCCGGGATGTTCAACCGGACCAGCGCCATCACCCCACCCGGGATGGTCTTGTCGCAGCCAACCAGGATGACGATGCCATCGAAGAGGTTGCCACGCGCGACGAGCTCGATCGAGTCGGCGATGACCTCTCGGCTGATGAGCGACGTCTTCATTCCCTCGGTCCCCATGGTAATGCCGTCGGAAATCGAGACGGTGTTGAACTCCATAGGGGTCCCGCCAGCCCCTTGAATACCGGCCTTGACCTCTTTGGCGAGGTCACGGAGGTGGTAGTTGCACGGCCCGATCTCGGTCCAGGTATTGGCCACGCCGATAATCGGCCGCCGCAACGCCTCATCGTCGAAACCCACGGCCTTCAGCATCGCCCGCGCCGGCGCCCGTGAGGGTCCATCGGTGATCGCGCCACTCCGGGTCTTGCCTGGTATCTCGCTCATGTCGTGTCCTTGCTCACAGCCCGTCGTGAAAGCCTCTGGCGGTCACCGGCGCTTCATTCCGCCTGCCCGTGGTAGTGATCCGGTTCCGCGGTGAACGGCGGTGCGGCGGCGATCCCTGACGAAAAAAGGCCACCACCCAGCTGCGGATGATGGCCCCTGATTCGTGCACGCGTGTCGGGTACATCATCCGCTGGCGGTCGGCGTAATGACCACGCCGACCCGGCGAACCACGACCACGACAGGGCGGAAATTCATAGGGTGCATCGGAAACCTGACCCGAAACAAGCCACCATCTTATCGCGGCGATGAATTCGTCTCAAGCCCATAGTCGGTACCACCTCAGTCCCGCAGCTCCGGCAACGGCTCTCCTTCGGGCACGAAACGGAGCGCCAGGCCATTGTTGCAGTACCGCTCACCGGTGGGCGGCGGTCCGTCTTTGAAGACGTGACCCTGATGACCACTGCAACGAGCGCAGTGATATTCCGTCCGCGGCAGAATCATCTTGAAATCTCGCTGGAATCCGAGGCGATCCTCAATGGAAACAAAAAAACTGGGCCAGCCGGTCCCACTGTCGTACTTGCCGGACGACTCGAACAGCGGCAGGTGACACGCCGCGCACACGAACGTCCCGACGCGCTTCTCCTGATCCAGGGGACTCGAACCGGACGCCTCTGTCACGTGTTTGAACAACACGTCGAACGAGTCGTCCGGCACCAGGGCCCGCCAGTCGTCCAGTGACTTGTCGAGCACGCTGATGTCGTCGGTCACGGTCCCTCCTCGCCCGCTTAGGGTTGACGCACGGGCACTGTTGTTGAGCATATCACCGGGCCTGGACGCCCTTGGGGAACGCTATGCCCCGCGGATTGACAGGAAACGAAGCTGCTCCCCAGGTTATCGAGGAGCTGGTGCCCGTCTGGGGCCTCCGGACCGACATACGTCAACCAGGTGCTGCTCGGCACAACCACTGGTTGCCTTCCGCAAGACTCACTCGTCAGGCCATTTGCAAGACCGCACGCCCCATCGTGGTCTCCCTGCCTCACGCGTGACTGGCACGGCGCTTGAAGTGTCTGGTCTCACCGGGCCGTTGAACGGTGAGCGGTCCGGACGGCACGGCATGACGTCGCGCACCGCACAGGAGGAAACATAACCAAGCGCAAGGTACTGGCGGCGGCGACCCTCACGGCGATCCCGATGTTCATGGGATCGATATCACTAAAACACTCCAATTTCTGTTGGCGTTAGTTCCGCTATCATCGACTAACGTGAACACAACATGGTGAAGATGGGTGCCTACACACGAACTGACTCAGCGTTCTTCTGGACCGCGCTGCAGCGGCCGCGCCGTAAGCCCTGAAGAGGCGGCGGCGACCGACCAAGAACGCGGCCGGGTCCGGCTGACGCTGCTCGCGTTGCGCCGAGAGCGGGCCATGCTTCTAGTGCTTCGGGGCCATGGTCTCAGCTACGATGAACTAGCGGACGCCGCGGGTGTCACGCCCTCGTCCGTCGGCACCCTCCTGCGTCGCGCGCGGGAGGCGTTCCGGAAGGAGTACATCTCACGCTATGGCGACACACGACGACCCAGAGCTGGAACGTTGGGCGGACGACAAGATGGCGACACTGGAACCAGATTCACAGAAGCAGCCGGATGTCGATGAGGGGCTGGCGCAGCTGAAAGCTCCTCGCGCGCAGCAACGTGGCCGGAAGCCGATCGGCCTGTGGTTGGTCAGCGCGGCCGTCGCCGTCTGGGGCGGCGCGATGGTCGTCACGCTCGGCCCCTGGACAGGAGATGATCCCGACCCCGCTGACGTGATGGCGGGTGCGACGGAAGCACCACCAACCGGTCCCACCGGCGGCGCGGCCGCAGGCGCCCCACCACCCACTCGACGCCCTCCCGAACCGGATCTAACAGCGACCGACGAGCGACCGAACGCGCCGCACTTCACGCTGCCTGACGCGGACGGCGGCAACGCCATGCTCGCCGACTACGCCGGACGGGTCCTGCTGCTGAACTTCTGGGCAACCTGGTGCGGACCGTGCAAGGTCGAGATGCCGTGGTTCGAGGAATTCGAAGACACATTCGGGGACGACGGTTTCGCCGTGCTCGGCGTGTCGCTCGATGAACCTGGCTGGGACATCGTGCGCCCATTCCTCGAACGTCAGCCGTTGAACTACCGGATCGCTCTGGCCGACACCCCGGAGCGAGTGGCGCCGTTCGGCGAGACCTATGTCCTTCCCAAGACGTGGTTGATCGACCGCCAGGGTCGCATCGCCGCCGAACATGTCGGCTTGGTCGACTTCGACGCCACTGAAAGCCAGATTCAGCAACTGTTAGCCGAATAGACGCGACGGCTCGACAGCGGTTTCGTCGCTCCTGAGAGCTGGGCCGATGATCGTCACGGGCGAGCGAATTCCAGCGCACGACCGCCGGTACCAGGGAAGAACCCGCCATCCTGGTATCGCAGTTCGCCGTTGACCCAGGTCATGCGAACTCGCGAGCGCAGCGCGATGCCGGTGAACGGGCTCCAGCCGCATTTCGAGTAGATCGGGTCCGGGGGAGTCGGCATCGTGGGGTCGACCAGCGCAAGGTCGGCCCAGTAGCCTTCGCGAATGAATCCGCGCGCGGCGATGTCGAATAGGCGAGCCGGCGCATGCGCGGTCTTCTCCACCACGGTTTCGACCGTGAATCGCCCGGCGTGCACGTGCTCGAATAATGATGCCATCGCGTGCTGTACCAGTGGCAAGCCCGCGGGCGCTTCGGTGTAGGGCCGCGCTTTCTCTGCCACGGTGTGTGGCGCATGGTCGGTCGCAATGACATCGATTCGCCCGTCATTGACCGCGGCCCACAATGCCTGCTGATCGGCGGGCGACTTAATGGCCGGGTTACACAAGATCGCCGCGCCCTTGATCGCGTACGACTCGTCGTTGAAAAACAGATGGTGGACGCATGCTTCCGCCGTGATCCGCTTGCCGGCGAGGCCTCCCGAGTGGAACAGGTTGAGCTCGCGCGCCGTCGTGATGTGCAGCACGTGGAGCCGTGCGTGGTGACGCGTGGCCAGCTCGACCGCGAGGCTGGACGATTGGTAACAGGCCCCTTCCGACCGGATACGGGGGTGCTCGCTGAACGGAATGTCATCGCCGTATCGGGCGCGGGCGGCCGCTTCATTGGCGATGATGGTCGGGGTATGTTCGCAGTGCGTCGCAATGACCAGCGGCGAGCCGGCAAAGATGCCCTCGAGGGTGCGTTCGTCATCGACCAGCATGTTGCCAGTGCTCGATCCCATGAACACCTTGACACCACACGCGAGCCGCTGGTCGACCGCTTTGATCGCTTCGAGGTTGTCGTTGGTGGCGCCAAAGTAGAAGCCGTAGTTCGCCATCGACCGGGCAGCAGCTCGGGCGTGCTTGTCCGCGAGTGCCTCGGCCGTGACCGTCTGCGGCTTCGTGTTCGGCATTTCCATATAGCTGGTGATGCCGCCGGCCACCGCTGCGCGTGATTCGGTCTCGATGGTCGCCTTGTGTTCGAATCCCGGTTCGCGGAAGTGCACCTGGTCGTCGATCATGCCCGGCACCAGGTAGGCGCCGCCCGCGTCGACTACCACCGCACCCACCGGTGCTCCGATATTGACGCCGAGGATGCGACCATCGGCAACGACGAGGTCGCCCTCGATGATGGTGCCTTCGTTCACGATCCGGGCATTGACGATGCGATAGGCCACGCCACTAGCTTAGGACACTACTGAGATCGGTGTCCTGAGGGCAGTCGTCTTGCCTTCGTCCAACTCCCGGCCGGTATCGACCGGTGGCCAGAAACGGACAAGTCAGGATGGCCACGTCATGGGCACTATTCATCTCCGGTTGCTGGGGCTTGCGTCACGCGGGCGATTGCCTCCATCATTCGATTCCAGCGTGATAACTCGTATGAGAGCTGCCGAGGTCCGGCCCGCCGTGAGCGCATAGAATTTCGCTGACGGGTAGACGTTCACGGATGCGCCCGCGATCTTGGTCAGAGTGGCCATGCTGGCCGCGATGCCGGCGGCGGTCCGTGCCACCCGGCTCGACCCGCTGACCGTCATCCGCTTAGAGTAGCGGTGACTATTCAACAGTCCACTGTGTCAGTGGTCACGTCCTTCACGAGGCGCGCCGTCCAGTGGCGTGCCGTTGCCCTCGCCGACCTCGACAGACCAGGCGCGAGTCCACCGCGCGGGCCAGGGGAGACTGGCCAGCGCCACGGTCACCGTCGCGGACGATCGCGATGCTCTTGTCGGCGATCCATTTGTGTGGGGTAGTCGAGCACTCGGTCGCGCGCCGACGGAGGGAGATTGGGGTTCGTAGGACGTTGTGGGCAAAGCCCAGGGATATCTGGCGCCTGATGGCCGGGCAGGGCATCACGGCCACCGGGCGGTCCGGCCAGCTCTATGAGAACGGTGGCGGCGCCCACTGGCCTGGGGCGCCGCCGTCACCTTGCTGATTGGCGTAGGCGCGCTCGCCTACGCGGTGCCCGCGAACCGGGCAAACCGTGTCGAATCGACCCGCGCTAGGGCTCGACCGAATCTCGGACAGATCAGAACCAGGACGCGCGAATGCGCGACCTGCCGCCACGAAATGGGGCACTCGGGGGCCCCGTGGAGCGGACGCCTGGGGTCCGGGGCAGCCCCACCTGAGCACTAAATTCCGTCTTCCATGCGAATGGTAATCGTCTCGCATAACCCTTCGAGAGTGCGATGCTCGTCGTCGCCAATCTGGACGCTGAAACGGTGCTCACCAGCTTCGAGCGTCATCTCCATCCCATCCGAGCCGTCGCCAAAGTGAACCCACGGGTCGGCGGCCGGGATAATCTCGCCGGCCGGAAGGCATTCGGCGTTGACGCCCAGATGGTAGTGGCCCATGTCGGCGCGCGGGCTGGAGACTTCCCCGGGGACCGGGCTGACTTCGAAGCCCTCTGTCCCGAACGTGAACCCGAGCGGAATCTCGGTCGCGTGGTCCGTCTGGTCCCTCGGCGCCACGAAGAACACACGCGGCGCAGCCGCGGGCGCCTCGGCCATCTCAGCCGACCCGGCGTCGCCGGACTCGGCTTCGCCCCCGCCGCCGCACCCCACCGCCCCGACCGCCACGACCGTCGCCAGGGCCACTGCACCAGCCATCCTCACTGATTTCTCAAATCGCTGCACACGCACATTCTCCCCCTTGTGTTGACGATATCTTGCTTGTCCCGACCGTCCGGTCGGCACCTCAATACTCGAAAATCCGCGCCAGCAGCCGACGCCTCGATTCGCCGACGTTCTCACGGGACACCGGGTATTGTCTTACATTTGAAGCGACCGTTGCACCAGGATGGCTCTTCCGGAGTGGTCACCGGAACACTGGCCGGCGACACATTCACGAGTACTGGCGACTAGGTCGGCCGATTGGCCAGCACAAGACCCGCCCCGGCCGCCGCCATCAGAATGCCAAGATAGAACACCGGCGACGGGCTGTTTTGCGGCGGATTGTAAAGCATGGCCACGAAGGTGCTGACCACCGGCGCGCCGGCGAACACCAGAGGTGGCACCACGGTGGGCCGCCCGCCGTTCACCAGCGCAAGGACGATACCGAGCGCCCCCAGCGCGCCCAGCACCCCGGCGGCGATGGTGAAGGTCATCCCCCCCGACGTGAAGAGGTGCCAGGTCCCAGCTTTCGCGATCATCGTGCCCGGAATCAGAATCGCAACGAGCAGATAGGCCACGCCAACCATCAGGAAGGCATGCAGCCCGCTGCCGCCCAGCGCCAACTGGCCTTTGTGCAGTGTCGGAATATAGGTTCCCCAGCTCAACACAGTCAGCAGGACGAACGGCAACCAGCTACGCATTCTAGTGCTCCTTCCACGAGCCCCGGTATTCCGGGCAACGACCAAACGCCGTATTGTATCGTAGGGATGTGAAGCGACACCCAGGTCTGGTCCCGCTCTCGCACGATCACCACGACACGCTGGTCATTGCCCAGGGGCTCATCCGGGGACACTCGTCGGCGCCCCACTCTGACTGGCCCAGAGAGCGCCGGGCCCAACTCGACCGTGTCGTGACGTTCTTTGCCCACACCTTGCAGCCGCACTTCGAAGCGGAAGAGACCTGGGTCTTCCCGACCGCCGCCAAGTCGCTGACTAGAGGCGATACGCTGGTCGAAGACCTTTTGGCGGAGCATGAACAGATACGCGCACTGGTCTCCGACCTCCAGCATGATCCAGCGGATGACCTCGAGACCAGGCTCCCGGCTCTGGGCCATCTACTCGTCTCGCACGTGCGAACCGAAGAGCGGGTGTTGTTCGAAACGATGCAGCGAGAGATGCCCAGCGCCGCTCTGGACGCGATCGGCGCTCGCCTCGCCACCTTGCCCCGGAGAGGCCCGTCGTGCGGACTCCCACGCCGACCGGCCGCCGACGGGTGAGCGCCACGCGCCGCCACGAAAATCCAGGCTTCAGCACGTCGAATCGTGAGCGGCCGGCTCTCAACACCCCAGGGCCCGATCAGCGGGTCCGAAGCAGCAGATCCGCCGATTGCAGAATCTTCGCCCGAAGGCGATGCGGAAAATCTGGAGCGAGTCCGTCGAGAAAATGACGGACGATATCGGCCGCCTCGGAAGAATTGTGACCACCGAGGGTGGCGTCGAGCCAGTTCGACGGAAAAAAGATGTCGCCCGTGCGCTGAATCTCTTCGACCATCTCCAGGCTCGGGCCGATGAACTGGCGGGCATGCGCCGCCCGCAATGGGTGATGCAAGTGCCCTAGTGCGGCGATGACCCAGGGCTCGCGCTCACGGCCGCCCGGCTCGGCCATCTGTTGGAAGAAGAGTTCCCGCGTGAGTGGCGCCTCAGACAGCGACGGGCGGACGAACTCGAAGCGAGCCAAGCGGTCGGGGTTCTCGATCCGAGCGGACTGCTGTTCGAGAATATCCTGGCCGTCGGCGACCCCACGCACCGCTAGTCCTTCGGCCAGCGCAATGAAATCGGTCTCCGCGAGACTCAGGCCCCGTATCTGCTCGTCGCCGGCCCAGAGTCGCCGCATCCGCTCGACGCCTGAGTCGGAGAGGACCACGAGGCGCCAGGCCTGGAAATAGGCGGCCTTCAGCGTCCCCGGGCTGTTGACCATCCCTGCCCACAACGCTCGTTCCACCTCTCTCGAGACGGCTGTACGTGCATCGTCGGACAGCAGCCTCCAAAAGGTCGTGCGCAGGTACCGCAACAACCGCTGGGTGTTCTGCTCGACCGTCTCGGCCGCGAGGCCGGCCAGCAGACGCTCGAGCCAGATCTCGGGCGCAATCTCGCCGTCGAGTACGTCTTCCCACAGCGTGGCCCAACCGACTGCCCGAATGAGCGGGTCACCCACGCCCGGGAGCCCCGCCAGTAGCCCGGCTCTACTGCGACCATCGAGCCGAAAACGCCCATACTCGATGCCGGCTGCGTTTGGAACAATGAAGCGCGGGCGGCCGCGTGTGGTGTCACGTTCGAGCGTCACCGAGGCCGCCGACAGCGCCACGGGAATCCGCACATCCTCGTCGTCGTAGGCGAGGAGCAGTTCGAGCTGTTGCGGCCACAGGCGACCTCGGCCATCCGGATCACGCTGCGAGACCGTCAGGGTCGCGCCTTGGGTCCACTGCCCCTCGACCACAACCTCGACCAGCGGGCGCCCGGGCTCTTCGACCCAGACGGCACTCCAGGCGGCTAAGTCGGTATCGGAACGTGTGCCCAGGATCCGGATCAGATCGGGCCAGGTAGCATTCCCATATCGAAACGTGTCGAGATACTCACGTAACCCATCGCGGAACGACTCCTCGCCGACCAGCCGCTCGAGGTGTCGCATGACGATGGGCGCCTTCTGATAGATGATCGGGCCGTAGAGAGTGCCCGCCTCTCGCAGGTTGTCCAGCGTCTGTCGAATCGGATTCGCCCCGGCTGTGCGGTCGACCGCGTACGCACGGTCGTGGTGCGCGAGGAAGAAACGAAGGTCGTGGTCCACCTCGGGGAATGACGGATGAACGATCTTCGCCGCCATGAAATTGGCGAAGACTTCCTTGGTCCAAACGTCATCGAACCAGTTCATCGTCACGAGGTCGCCGAACCACATGTGCGCGGTTTCGTGCGCGATGAGGCTGGCGCGGCCGAGAAACTGCTCCTGGGTCGCCGACTCGTCGAGCAACAAGCTCGATTCTCGGTAGAAGATGGCGCCGGGATGCTCCATGCCACCGTACTGGAACGGCGGCAGCAATACGAAATCGAATTTGCCGAATGGGTAGGGAATCTGGGTATAGTCCTCAAGCCAGGCCAGCGACGCCGCATGCAGGTCGAAGATCGCGCCACCGTTGCGCGCCACCTTCTCCGCGTCGGTCTCGCGATGCAACATCCGGAACGTACGCCCGTCTCGCTCCGCGGTGGTAATCCGGAAATCTCCCACCGCGAACGCGAAGAGATAGGTTGGAATCGGTTCGGTCGCAGCGAACCGGTGGATGGCGCTGCCACCCGGCTGGGGTGACGGCGGCGCGAGATCTAGCGCCTCGCCATTGGCCACCGCCTCCCAGTCGGCCGGAACCTCGAGCGTCAGGGAGAACCGAGCCTTGAGATTCGGTTGGTCGAAGAGCGGCAGCGAGAAGTGCGCGCGGTCCGGGACGAACAAGGTGTAGAGAAACGCGTTGCCGCGATTGAGCGCCTCGTCGCCAGCGGTAAATTCGACCGCCACCTCGTTGCGCTGCCCCGAGTCGAGCGCGACGGCCGGCACAATCAGATGGTCGTCACTGACCCGCCAGACGACGTCGGCGCCATTCGCACTGACCATCCGAACGCGCTCGGCCGCGCCTTTGAAGTCGAGCACCAGATCCCGCCCGCGGTCGTCGGACCAGCCGAACTCTGCCACCAGAGTGCCAGTGATTGGCGTGTCGCGCGCGCGGGGCACGGTGAGACGATACGCATACTCGATGTCGGACAACGTGGCGGCGCGCAGCTGGGCCAGTTCCCACGAAACACCAACCTGCAATGCAGACGGTGTCACCCCCTCCCCTCCACAGCCCACCTGCACGACCAGCGCCGCGACGAGCGTGGCGCCTCGGAACGACCTGGACAGAAACGGATGGGGCATGAGGCGCGCGATCCTCTCAGCTACGGCTCGACGGCACAGTCACCGTAATACTGTTCCGGCCTCGAAGTGAACCCGACCAGCTGCGTATCGGTGTACTCGTGACGGGTGTGCACCGCCATGAATCTGCCATCTCTGATCTCGCGATCGATGACGGTGGTCGTGTACAGCGGACCCACCGTGAACATCTGGACCAGATGCAGATAGTCGCCAGTTTGACGCACGATGATCTGCGACGCGCCGTATGGCCCCACGATCTCCGCGGTGGCGCCGTCGGTATCTATCTCCTCGAACCGCAGCGACAACGTGGATGGTCCCACGTCACCCCCAGCGTCGCCGTCAGCCCAACCGGCGGTTGACATCACGCTGAACGCGCAGTCGAGATCAGTGGCGTTCAGCAGCCGCTCTTGTCCAAGCACGGGCCCGACCGCTACGAGCGACATGATGAGCGTGACAATGAGCCTGTGGTTCGTACCCGGCCTGTTCGACGGCATGCATCCCCCCTAGTGCGTTACACTCCGTGGATTCTATCTGGTACGCCATGAGATTCCTGACGCTCACACTGCTCTTCATCGCCGTGGTCGGTCTGCACGGACAACCCGTTCTCGACCCAATGGTCAGAGATCGCCTCGTCCGGCTATTTCCCGACGCCAACTCCTTCACGCCGAAGGAGGGGTCGCCGCCGCACTTCAAAGCCTACAGTGGGGACGCCGGCGAGCGCGCGCTTCGCGGCTACGCCTTCTACACGACCGATCTCGAACCACTGGAGCGCGGATACGACGGCCCGATCCAGGTATTGGTCGGCGTCGACCTCAAAGCAGCGATCACCGGCATCCTGGTCGTCCGACACCAGGAACCCTACGGCTCATTTTCGGTCGACACCCCGGAGTTCGCGGCGCAGTTCATACAGAAAAGTATCCGCGATCGCTTTCGCGTCGGGTCGGACATCGATGCGGTGGCGACGGCGACGATCTCGGTGCGGTCGGCGTCCCGCGCCATCCGCAACGGCTCTCGCCGTATCGCCAAGCGGTTCCTGGTCCCCACAGACTCGAAGTGATGCGCAGACTCTGGATGCTGTTGTTCCTGCTGCCCCTGGTCTGGGCGGGACCCGTCTACCCGGCGTTTGCGACGGCTCAACCGGCGCCCGATGACTCGACCGAGCCACCAGGCGACACCAATCGGGAGCTGGAGAACGAGGGTGAGGACTTGTGGGATTTCGGTGACGAGGAGGAAGACATCGAAACCTGGGGTGCCTTGGTTCGGGATCAGGCGCCCGACCTCGCGCTCTTCACGTTGTTCGCCACACTCACCCTGGTCAGCTTCTTCCGTAAGAGTGTCTGGCTGAAGTACGTCACGTTCGTCGCGGCAATCGGCTACATGGGGTTCGCGAAGAGCCAGCTGATCTCGGTGGTCAATATCTATGGCGCGATGACTGGCAACATGCCGGTCTTCCGCTACAGCCTCGCCTGGTATCTCTTCGCCGCGTTCACCGTCGTCTCGACCGTGCTGTGGGGTCGACTCTACTGCGGCCGTGTCTGCGCGTATGGCGCACTCACCCAGCTTCTCGACCGCTTCGTGCCGGCCCGGCTGCGCGTCAACGTACCGCCATGGCTCGAGCAACGTGCCGCGTGGGTCAAGTACGGCCTGCTGGCGACGACCTTGCTGTACTTCCTGGTCACCGCCAACATCACGGCGTATCGCTATGTCGAACCGTTCTGGCTGTTCACTCGGCGCGGCTCGACGGGGATGTGGATAGGTCTGGCGGTTCTGCTCGTCGCCACGGTCTTCGTGCGTAACCTCTACTGCCGGTTTCTCTGTCCCGTCGGCGCGGCGCTTGGTTTGCTCTCGAAGTTGACGGTCTTCAAAATCAAACGCTGGTCAGAGTGCAACACCTGCAAAATCTGCGAAAAGACCTGCGAATGGGGAGCGATCCGCGGACCGCAGATCGTGATGACCGAATGTGTCCGGTGTGACGATTGCGAGCGGCTGTATCACGACACCTCCCGCTGTCCCCACTGGCTCATTCTGGCGCGCGCAAAGCTGCGTGGAAAATTGTCGTCGGTCAAGGCGGCTGTCACCGGCTGACGGTGCGTCGCCGGCGGGCCGGATGGCGCTGACCAACTATCTCCTGCAAAGAGTTGTGGTGACGACGTTGCCATACACGATGGGGCCGGTCTGTAAGGACGGCTTGGCATTGTCTCTGGGCTACCGCTGGTGGCCCTCATCTTCACGGAGCAGGCCTGCTGAGCCGCTCGTGGATAGTCCGTTCCCCTTTCGGCCCAGTCGAGTGGCTGCGGCGCGACACGATCGAGCACTGATGTCCACTTCATCCGTAACACGCAGGCCTTCTGCGGGCTTCGGGCTAGAGCGTAGCGGACACTGCAGGCGCAGCGTGCCATTCTCATGTCGAGACACGACGCCCGTTCGAGCTGCTGGTCTGGGGCACATCGCGTCGTTCATGCGATGATGAGGAGCAACCTACGTGGCCACACCGGGCACGGTCTGGTCGAAAAGGAGGCGTTGCGATGAAGCGGTTCTTGCTGGCGGCCTGCATCTTGTTCTTGATATCGGTCCCGGCGCGGGCCCAGTCGCACGCGGAGCAGATCGCGCGGGCCACCCTGGCTGCACCACCGTCGATGCGGGCAGACGCCATGGTGATCCGCATGGCGGCCGACGGGAGCCATGAGGTCCTGCGCGACGGGTCGAACGGGTTGGTCTGCTGGGACCGCTCGGACGAACCGACCCGCTCGTTCAGCGTGCAGTGCACGAGCATCGAGAACCTAGACCGCATCAAGCAAAATCGGGCCTGGAACATGTCCGGTAAGACGGCGGAAGACATCCGGGCGATGCGAGACACGGCCGAGGGCGACGGCTCGCGAAAAGTCTCCACGTTCGGAAGCGTGTACTACACGCTGGACGGGGAGGACGCCGATTCGGCGAACATCCACCTCACGGTAGCGGTGCCGTTTGCGACGGCCGAGTCTCTCGGCCTGCCGGACCAGGGCAGCTACACCCAGACCGGCACGTGGATCATGGAACCTGGCACTACGTCTGCCCATATCATGTTGCCGGGACGGTAAACCCAAAACATCAGAGAAAAGATACGCACATGATCCATTCCACCACTCGTGGGCTCATCCTCGCGTCCATCGTCGCGATGGCGGCCACCGGGATCTCCGCCGCCAACGACAACTGGCCGCACTTTCGGGGCCCGACCATGAACGCCACGGTCGCCGACAACCCCAACCTCCCGGAGACCTGGAGTCAGACGGAGAACGTGGAGTGGGTTGCCGACATCCCAGGCATTGGCTGGTCGAGTCCCGTGGTCTGGGGCAATCGGGTGTTCCTGACCACGGTGACCGCGGTGGGTGAGTTCGAACAACCCAAGCCTGGACTCTACGCGCCGAACGGCCGTCCCATCCCGCCGCCGCTCGAGCACGACTGGCTCGTCTTCTGCCTGGACCTCGAGTCGGGCGATGTACTGTGGCAACGATCGGTCAAGGCAGGCCGCCCCGACTTCCCCCGCCACATGAAGAACAGCTACGCATCGGAGACCGCCACTACTGACGGCGAACGGGTCTATGTACGGTTTGGCGAGTTGGGGCTGTTTACCTTCGACATGGACGGCAACGAGATCTGGAGCGCCTTGATTCCGCACATGCCCACCAAGTCCGACTGGGGCTCAGCCTCGTCGCTGGTGCTGCACGACGATAAATTGATCGTGCTGTACGACAACGAGGAAGAGTCATGGCTCGCCGCGCTCGACACACACACCGGCACTGAGATCTGGCGCACGGCACGCGAGGAGGTGTCGAGCTGGGCTACCCCCTACATCTGGGAGAACGACCAGCGCACGGAGATCGTTACCTCAGGCGTCAACCGTATCCGTTCCTACGACCTCGATGGGAAACTGCTGTGGGAGATGAACGGCGAGATGTCCTGGGCTTCGATCGCAACGCCGTTCTCGAGCCACGGACTCGTGTTTGTCAATTCGGGGTACTTCCGAGACGAACATCGACCGGCCTACGCCATTCGTCCCGGAGCCAGCGGCGACATTTCACTGCGTGATGGGGCCACGTCCAACGAGTATGTCGCCTGGTATCAGCCGAAGGCTGGCAACTACAACACCTCGCCGCTCGTCTATGGCGACATCTACTACAGCTTGCTGGATCGCGGGTTCTTCGAAAGCTATGACGTTATGACGGGAGAACCGATCTACCGTCATCGTGTCCGAGTCGGGGCGAGTTTCACGTCGTCGCCATGGGCCTACAACGGGAAGATCTTCGCGCTGAGCGAACAGGGCGACACCTACATCATCCGGGCCGGTCGTGAGTTCGAGGTTATGGGCGTCAATAGCCTCGACGAGATGGCCATGGCATCGCCGGCGATCGTCGGAGACCGGCTGCTCATCCGGACCCAGTCAAAGGTCTACAGCATCAAGAAGTAGCTCAACGTTCCGTCCCCGCACGAGGACCCCCAGCGCCGTCATACGCCTGTCACGGCTTGGCCGGCGTCTGCTCCAGAAACCGATTCCAACAGGTCATGCCCGGCGCGCGCGCTGGGCTGCCTGCCCCTAGACCCAAGTCTGTGCCCGACGTTTATCATCGGACACACGCCCAGCGCCAGTACTGCGATCACCGGCATCGAACATGTGTCTGCCAGGCGACCGGTGTTCGATTCACGTAAGTACTCCACGGCCGTGCTGAAGTAGCTCCAATGGTGTCGCGCACCGCGTCGACGATGATGCCGTCACCGACCCGCATCGAGATGGCGTTCAGTTGACTATAATACAAATGTATTATAATATCTTTACATGCCCCCCGCACCGATCGGAGCGACCCGTGAGCGGGTCTTCCACTTCGTTCGCGAACGTCTCCTCGCCGGCGACCCGCCCACCGTGCGTGATGTGCAGAACGTCTTCGGTTTCCGCACCCCCCAGACCGCGCGTTATCACTTGGAAAAGCTGGTGGCCGAGGGGCGCCTGCTCGCCGCTCGCGGAAAGGCACGAGGCTATCGTCTGCTGGAACAGATCGACGTCCCGAGTCCTGTTCAGTGGGTGCCCGTGCTGGGCCGGGTGCAAGCGGGACACCTGACAACCGCCACGGAAGAACTTGACGGCTACGTCCCGATGCCGGCCGGTAGCGACCGGCGTGACCTACGTAGTAACGACGAGCTGTTCGCGCTACGTGTCCAGGGCGAAAGCATGACCGGGGCCGGTATTTTTCCGGGTGATGTGGTCATCGTGCGCCGTCAGCCAACCGCTGACTCCGGCGCCCTGGTGGTAGCCCTCGTCGACGACGAAGCAACCGTCAAGCGATTACGCCTCCGCGACGGTCAGGTAGAGCTGCACCCTGAGAACCCCGACTTCGACCCGATTCTCACCGACCGAGAGGTCACCCTGCTGGGCAAGGTCATCGAAGTGCGTCGCACGCTGGAATGAGGACCACGCGCCAATGTCTTCCGTCGCCCATCAGCGTGTGGACCAGCGCCACGCGAGTGGCCGAGTGGCCATGCCCCAGTTTGGCGCCTTCGTCGGAGCTGGCTCTGCCTCCCCTGACGGGGCACGGCGAGCCTGGACCCTCGCCACCCTGACCGGTCGACTGACAGAGCTGTCGAGCGTCGGCAGCACGGCCGTCCTGACCTTGGCCTTCTCACTGGTGCTGGAGGCGCAATGCGTGGGAGAACCGGTGGGCTGGCTCTCCGATGAATCCAGCGTCTTCTTCCCCCCTGATGTCGCCAACGGAGGAATCGACCTGAACGCGCTGGTGGTCGTTCGACTCGCGATGGCCAGTCAGATACCTCGGGCCGCCGAACATCTGGTGCGTTCCGGCGCATTCGGTCTACTGGTGCTCGACCTCGGCGAGGCGGCGCAGGTTCCGGTGCCGATGCAGATGCGTCTGCAGGGACTGGCCAAGAAGCACGAGTCGGCCATCCTCTTTTTGACACGGAAGCGAAGCGACGCCCCATCGCTCGGCGCCCTGGTGTCGCTCAGAGCGGAGGCACGGCGCGAGCCGGTCGAGTGCCTCGACCCGCAGGACCGCGACGTCCGGGAAGCCGGCGTCAGTACCTTTGCCTGTACGGCGCAGATTCTCAAAGACAAACGCTGCGGCCCAGGGTGGAGACACGTCGAGGTGTGTCGTGGACCGGATGGCCTGTGTTGACGTGCCCGCCCTGCCTCTCCAGCTGTTGATGCGCGGCCACCCTGATTTGGTCGATCAACCGGTCGCGGTGCTCGAGCGAGACACACCACAAGGGGAGATTCTGTGGGTCAACGCGCCGGCGCAGCGGTGTGGTGTGCTGACTGGAATGTCCTACGCCACCGGGTTGGCGCTGGCGCACGACTTGCGCGGGGTCGAGGTCACGGCCGACGAGATTGCCGAGGGTGTCGTGGCCATCACCAGACGGCTCCGACGCTTCACCCCACACATCGAGCCGTCCCAGGATCACCCTGGTGTGTTCTGGCTTGATGCCTCCGGCCTGCAACCGCTCTTTGCCTCACTCGAGATTTGGGCTCACAAGGTGCAACGTCACCTCAGACGGTCTGACTTTCAGGGCCGCGTCGTGGTCGGGTTCACCCGATTCGGCACCTATGCCACGACCAAAGCCGGCCGAGGCCGCCGACCCCCCGAACACGTCACGGTATTCCGGAATGCCACCGCCGAGCAGCAGGCCGCCCGCGCGGTGCCGCTCGGGCGGCTGGACATCGACCCGGAGCTGCGCGATGTCCTGGACAAGCTGGGGGTGCGCACTGTGGGCGCGTTTGTCGACCTACCCGCGGCGGGCATCCGGAAACGGTTTGGACGCGACGCGCACCGCTTACACCGACACGCGGCCGGCGACCTGTTGCTGCCGCTGCAACCGCTGCGCCCCGTCGAACCGCTGACACGGCATACCGACCTGGACACATCTGAGACTGATGTTCATCGGCTGCTTTTTTTGATCAAGCACGATCTCGACCCGTTGGTGAGCAAGCTCGCGACCCGTCAGGAGGCACTCGCCGCGCTCGAGATACGCTTACGACTGGACACGAGCGCCACCGCACCGCGCGCCGAGCGGGTCGAACAGATTCGTCCGGCTGAACCAACGCTCGATGCGCGGCAGATCCTGAATTTGGTGCTGCTCCGTCTCGAGGGTCACGCCCTTCCCGCCGGGGTGACGGAGATCGCCCTGACCATCACCCCGGCCCGAGCATCGCGCGAGCAATTGCGGCTGTTTCAGCAGTACTCCACCCGAGACCTCCGGGCCGCGGATAGAGCCGTGGCCCGGATACGTGCGGAGTTCGGTGACGGCACCGTGGTGCGCGCCTACCTGACCGACGGTCATCTGCCGGAAGCCACGTTCGACTGGCAACCGCTGGCCCACGTGGTGCGACCCACGCCGACGCCGGTCTCTCCCCGACCGCTGGTGCGCCGGTTCTTCAGGCATCCACGCCGCCTGCCAGCTCGGCTGCGACACGAACCGGACGGATGGATGTTGCGCGGCGCCCAGCATGGGCACGTGATCCATCTCCACGGCCCGTATGTCGTGTCTGGCGGGTGGTGGCGCACACCCGTGCTGCGCGAGTACTACTACGCGCGGACCCGAGACGACGCTTGGAGCTGGATCTACTACGACCGGCACCGGCGAGCCTGGTTTCTGCATGGTGAGGTGGAATGAGCACGTTCACCACGGGCAGCTACACCCCGGTCTGGTGCAAGAGCAACTACTCCTTTCTGGAAGGCGCCTCCCATCCGGAAGAGCTGGTCGAACAGGCACAGACCCTCGGACTGCGGTCACTCGCCTTGACTGACCGTGACGGGGTGTATGGCGTGGTCCGCGCCCACGTCCGGGCGCGCGAGCTCGGCATTCATCTCATCCATGGCGCCCAGATGACCTTGACCACCGATTCTCAGGTGGTCCTGCTCGCCACGGACCGCGGTGGCTACGCCAACCTCTGCCGCCTGATCACCACCGGACGGCTCCGCCATGACAAGGGCACCTGCAGCGTCACCCCGGACGAAGTCTGCGAGCATGCCGGTGGCCTGATCGCCATCTGGAGCGGAGCCGCCGGCTGGGCAGAGGAAGCGGACGCGAACCGCGACGTCTCACTACTCGTCTCGCTACGCGAGGCGTTCGACGACCGCCTCTATGCGATGCTCGCCCGACACCGACAGGCCGAAGACGTGCCGCGCGAAGGCTGGCTCCGCACCCGGGCGCGGCAGGCAGGCATCTCGCTGGTGGCCGGCACCGAAGTGCTCTATCACACCCCGGCTCGACGCGACCTGCAAGATGTCCTGACCTGTATTCGCCACGGGGTCAGTCTGTATCGCGCCGGACGCCGCACCCGCACCAACGCCGAGCATGATCTGAAGGCGCCCTTCGCCTTCACCCAGCTGTATCGTGACGACCCGGCCGCGGTCGAGCACACCAATGAGATCGCGTCTCGCTGCACGTTCTCGCTGAGCGAAATCCGCTACCGCTACCCCTCCGAACAGTTGCCGGACGGCGCAACCTCGTCCAGTTGGCTCCGCCAGATCACCGAGGAGGGCGCGCGGACACGCTTCGACGGCACGATTCCCGCCACCGTACGTGAGCAAATTGCCAAAGAGCTCGCCCTGATCGACGAACTGGACTATTGCGGCTACTTCCTCACCATGTGGGAAATCGTCGCGTTCTGCCGACGTCACGGCATCCTATGTCAGGGCCGCGGGTCCGCCGCCAATTCGGCGGTGTGCTACTGCCTGGGCATCACGGCGGTCGACCCGACGCGCGTGGATCTGCTGTTCGAGCGCTTTCTTTCCCGTGAGCGCGCCGAGCCGCCCGACATCGACCTCGACATCATGCACGAGCGGCGGGAAGAGGTGATCCAGTTCGTGTATGCGAAGTACGGGCGGAACCATGCCGCCATGGTCGCCAACGTCGTTCGCTATCGCGCGCGTTCGGCGGTGCGGGAGGTGGGGAAGGCGCTTGGGCTCCCGGAGACCGCGGTAGACCGGCTGGCCAAGCGGCTCTTTTACTACGACGCGCTCGATCAACACGCCGTCGGGCAGGTGGGGCTCGACGTGGACAGCGCTGTCCACGTCCACCTGCTCCGTCTGGTGGAGGAGATCAAAGACTTCCCCCGCCATCTCTCCATCCATCCGGGCGGCTTCCTACTGGGACACGAACCGGTGCATGACCTGGTCCCGATCGAGAACGCCACCATGGAGGACCGAACCGTCATCCAGTGGGACAAGGAAGACATCGAAGATCTCGGTCTGTTCAAAGTGGACCTGCTCGGCCTCGGCGCCCTGACCCAGCTCGACCTCTCGTTCCAATTGCTGGAGCAGCACTATGAACGCCGGCTCTCAATGGCCCAGATCCCGGAAGGCGACACCCCTACCTACGACATGATTTGCCGAGGCGATACCGTGGGGGTGTTCCAGATTGAGAGCCGGGCTCAGATGGCCATGCTGCCACGGTTGAAGCCGCGTCACTATTACGACCTGGTGATCGAGGTCTCGATTGTCCGACCGGGCCCGATCACCGGCGGTATGGTGCATCCGTATCTCAAGCGCCGTAACGGCGAAGAGGAAGTCATCTATCCCCACGACTGTCTCAAGCCGGTGCTCGAGAAGACCAAGGGTGTCCCGCTCTTCCAGGAACAGGTCATGCAACTGGCGGTGGTGGCGGCCGACTACACCCCGGGGGAGGCAGACCAGCTTCGGCGCGACATGGCGGCCTGGCGACGGAGCGGCCGTATCGAACGGCATCGCGATCGGCTCATCAGCCGAATGATGGCCAAAGGCATCGAACGCGCGTTCGCTGAACGGGTGTTCGACCAGATTCGTGGCTTCGGCGAATACGGGTTCCCGGAAAGCCACGCCGCCAGTTTCGCGTTGATCGCGTACGCCACCTCCTGGATCCGGTGTCACTACCCCGACGTGTTCACCTGCTCGCTCCTCAATGCGCAACCGATGGGGTTCTATTCGCCAGCTACGATCGTGGACGACGCCAAACGACACGGCGTCGAGATCCATCCGGTCGACATCGCCCACAGCGACTGGCACTGCACGCTTGAACCACGCGACCCGCACCCGACACCGTTCGCCGTGCGTATGGGACTGCGGTATGTCAAAGGCCTCTCCCACGCGCGTGACTGGACGCGTATCGACGCCGCCCGCCGAGAAGCGTCGTTCGACTCCATCGACGATCTCGTCTCGAGGACCACGCTCGATGAACGCACCTTGAGCCGTCTGGCGGAAGCGGGCGCGCTGACCGGCCTCCAGCCGCACCGCCGCGAAGCCCTATGGCAGGTCCACGGGCTGGCCCGCACCCCAACATCGGCCTTACTCGGCAAGGCGACGCCAGACGCAACCCCGGTCTTCGCCACGCTGGGTGTCGGCGACAGCATCGCGTGGGACTATCGCGCCAGCGGCCATAGCTCACGCGGGCACCCTTTGGCCGCGGTGCGAGCGGAACTCACCGCCCAGGGTCTGCCAGACGCCCGCGCCATCTCGTTGATGCGCGATACGCGGAAGGCTCGCTACGCCGGTCTTGTCATCTGCCGGCAGCGCCCCGGCACCGCTGCCAGTGTCGTCTTCATGACCCTGGAAGATGAGACCGGGTTCGTCAACCTGGTGATCTGGAAGACCGTCTTCGACCAGCACGTGCTGATCGCTAAGACCGCGTCGTTCCTCGGCGTCACCGGGAAGATCCAGAACGCGGACGGTGTCGTGCATCTGGTGGTGGACACCTTGTGGCATCCGGAGCTACCGCAACGACCAGAGACGGTGGGAAGTCGAGATTTTCACTAGTGTCAGTGATCAAGACGGTTGCCTCTATAATCGGCCAATCCCTGTTCACGCGAATCACCCCACTGTGTCAGGGGTCGAGGGCCTGAAGATGTCACGTTCTGTACTCGCTGCCCGCCCGGTTCTCACGATGATCGCCATGCTCTTGACGAGCCCAGAGGTTGTCCCAGCTCAGATCCCGGCCACAGACGCTAGCATGTCAGTCACCGACACGATGCTCCAGAACCCGTCCCCGGACGACTGGCTCATGTGGCGGAGGACGTTAGATGGGTGGGGCTACAGCCCGCTCGACCAGATCGACCGGAACAATGTCGATCAGATCCGTATGGTCTGGACCCGGGCGCTCACGGACGGCATGCAACAGGGCACTCCACTCGCATACAACGGGGTGCTGTATATGCCGAACCCCCGTGACGTGATCCAAGCGATCGACGCGGTAACCGGCGACCTCATCTGGGAGCATCGGCGTGAGGTACCGGAAGGTGGCGGGCGGGGACTCTCATCGAACAATCGGAACATTGCTATCTACGGCGACTTGATCATAGACACGAGCGTCGATGACCACGTCTTCGCGCTCGATGCGGCGACCGGAGAAATGGTCTGGGAGACGCAAATTCTCGACTACGAAACGGACCGCGCCCTGCAGAGCTCCGGTCCTATTATCGCCAACGGCAAGGTCATTTCCGGTCGTAGCTGCACCACGACGAAGTCATGTGTCATCACGGCCCATGACGCACGCACCGGGGCCGAGCTGTGGCGCCGAAGCACCATCCCGCGCCCCGGCGAACCGGGCGACGAGACCTGGGGAGGCGTGCCGTATGAGGACCGGAAACATGTCGGCGCTTGGATGGTTCCCAGCTACGACCCCGAGCTGAACCTGATCTACATCGGCACATCGGTCACCTCGCCGGCGCCCAAGTTCATGCTGGGCGGTGTCGAGCTGGCGCACCTCTATCACAACTCGACCCTGGCCCTGGACGCCGACACGGGCGAAATTCGGTGGTACTACCAGCACTTGAACGACCACTGGGACCTCGACCACCCGTTCGAGCGGCTGCTCCTCGATACCGTCGTGGCACCAGACCCGAGTGCGGTTGACTGGATCAACCCGCGGCTGCGACCAGGCGAGGTGAGGAAGGTAATGACCGGAATTCCGGGGAAGACCGGCGTCGTCTACACGCTCGACCGAGAGACCGGCGAGTTCCTCTGGGCCACACCGACCGTGACGCAAAACGTGATCAGCCACATCGACGGCGCCACCGGCGCGGTGACCGAAAACTCAGAGGTGGTCTTCAGCGGGCTCGGCCAGGAAGTGCTGTCGTGCCCCTCGTGGGCAGGCGGCAAAGACTGGGAAGCCGGCGCGTACAGTCCGCTGACCAACACGATGTTCTTCCCGTTGCGCAGTACGTGCGCCCGGGTGCTCTCCACGATGGACGGCGGACTCGCCATCTACCGGCTCGCGGCCCGGTTCCAGTTGGCGCCCGGCACCGAGCTACAGGGCAGCGTGCGCGCGATTTCGGCCGAAACCGGCGCAACCACCTGGATTCATGAGCAGCGCGCGGGCACTACGTCGCTCGTAACCACCGGCGGCGGACTCGTGTTTGGCGGCGACGTCAACGGCCGTTTTCGCGCCTTCGACCAGGTGACCGGCGAGGTCCTCTGGGAGATCAATCTCGGCTCCCCGGTGTCCGGCTTTCCGATCAGCTTTGCCGCGGACGGACGTCAGTACGTGGTCGCCAGCACCGGGAACGCAGCGAACTCGGGGATCAACCTGCGTATGACGCCCGAGTTGCAGCCGAGCCGGGGCAACAACATCTTCGTATTCGCCCTACCGGACCGCGATTGACGGGCCGCCTGCCTCCCTCCACCTAAGGGGTAGACAGAAAAAGTGGAGTAAATCGTGAACGTCGTATGGGTGCGTGCCGCCGGAGAACTTGTGCTTGATGAGATCGCCGATATGCCGCGCCCCCGGCGAGGTGGATTCTCACCAGTCATTAGGCTCATACTTCTCTGATGCGTCTTACCCGAACTCTCAGCCTCACGGCCCTGGTGGCGGTACTCTCCCCGACGAACGCGGCCGGCGGCCAGCCGCTGTTGGACCCGATCCCCGAAAAAATTCAGCCGAGTGGCCTGGTGCTCGCGGCCGACGAGTTTGTCCGTGTCCCGCGGACCTCGGACTCGAGTGGAGGCGGGCAGACCAACGCCCCCTATGCGCGGATCCAGTTTCTGGTACCAATCGGCGACGGATCCGGCCGGCTGGCGCTGAACGACCTCCGCGGGCCGCTGTACGTCACGGACGAACGCGGTGCAGATCCAATCGTCTTTCTCGACCTGCGAGAGCAGGATGTCGGGTTCGACGACTCCATGTTTCCGAACGAGTCGGGGCTTGTCAGCGTCGCATTTCACCCGCAGTTCGGTCAGGTCGGCACGCCCGGGTTCGGCAAGTTCTACACCGCCTACAGCACCGGTTCCGGGAGTGGTATCGCCGACTACCTGGATGACGACGCGGAGAGTCACGAGAGCGTGATTCGCGAGTGGACGGCGAAGGACCCGAACGCCCGGGTGTTCAGCGGCTCCTCGCGCGAGGTCTTTCGGATTGGCCAGTTCGCTCCCAACCACAACATCGGGACGATCGCGTTTAACCCACACGCTGAAGCCGAGTCGTCCGACTACGGCATGCTCTACGCCTGCCTCGGCGATGGCGGGGCGGCCCACGACCCTCGCGACCATGGCCAGACCCTCGCCGTGCCACACGGCGCCATCATTCGTATCGACCCGTTGGCCGCCGACACGACCAGGCGATACGGGATTCCATCGGACAACCCGTTTGTCGGCACAAGCGGCGTGGCCCCCGAGATCTGGGCCTACGGTCTCCGTCATCCCCAGCACTTCTCGTGGGACACGGACGGCAGAATGTTCATCGGGGACATCGGCCAGAACCAGGTCGAAGAGGTCAATCTTGGTCGGGCCGGCGCCAACTACGGCTGGCGGCTTCGCGAGGGAACATTCGCGAGCGGATATGCGGTGGGACGGGGGCCGGGGCCACTCTACCCACGACCAGCGAGCGACGAGAGCGCCTTTACCTATCCCGTCGCACAGTACGATCACGACGAGGGCAACGCCATCGGTGGCGGATTCGTCTATCGAGGGCGGGCGATTCCGGAACTGCAGGGCAAGTATGTGTTCACGGAGTTCCCGCGGGGACGCCTCTTCGTCATCGACACCGATGCGCTCGACGCCGATGAGCCGGTCGAGATCACTGAGATCAGATTGGTGCTCGAGGGTCGAGAACAGGCGTTGGTCGACGTGGCCGGGTTCCCCAACACGTACGGCCCAGGCAACCGAGTGGACCTGCGCCTGGGAACCGACTCGACCGGCGAACTCTATCTGTTGACCAAGGGAGATGGATGGGTGCGCAAGCTCGTGCCTGCTCCTTAGGCCTCTGCGCTCTTAGGGGTTGCCAGCTCATGACCGTGACACGTATGTCGCTATCCTTCGCGCAACGCGTGACCGTGGTCGCGGTAGCCGCCGTGCTCATGGCCCCGTCGACGTGGGCTCAGGAAGACATCGTCGTGCTTGGCGGCGCGGGTCGGCACTGTGGCGAGGACCCGGACTGCCTCAACCGTCTGCACCCCGCCATCCCGATGGCCGCGCGGGCCCGGCCGGGTCAGACCATTGTCTTCAAGGCACGTAACGCGAGCGATTTCCAGCTCGATCCGGCGAGCACCTACGCAGATTCGAGAACGGGCGACGCACAGATCGGAACCGTGCACCCCCTGACTGGTCCGGTGCACATCGAGGGAGCCGAGCCGGGTGACGTCCTGGCCGTGACTTTGCTCGATATCGCGCCGGGACGGTTCGGCTACACGTCGGTCAGTCCGATCGGGTTCGTGTCGGACCATGTCTCGGGTGGGTTCCGCGCACTGTGGCGGTTGAACCGTACCGAGGCGGTGAGTGACGACGTGCCCGGCGTGCGCGTCCCGAACGCCAGCTTTCCCGGCATTGTCACCGTGCTGCCGGGACGCGAGCAACTCGACGAGATGCTGTCCCGCGAGGCGGAACTCGTCGCCCTCGGCGGCGCGGGGTTTCCGCCCCATGCACTGCACGCATCGCCGGCCGCGGTCTGTGGTCCGAACGGGTCATTTCCGAGCGAGTGTCTCCGCACCCTGCCGCCACGGGAACACGGCGGCAACCTAGACATTCGCTACCTACAGGTCGGGGTCACACTCTATCTACCCTGCTACGTGGAGGGATGCGGCCTCGCCATCGGAGACCCGCACTTCGCGCAGGGTGACGGCGAAGTATCGGGCACCGCCATCGAGATGGATGCGGACTTCACGGTCACCACACAGATCCTCAAGGACGGTCCGGCGCTGAGCCGGGGACCACACTTCGAAGGACCGGTCCGCGTGCTCGACATCCCGTCCCGACGGTTCTACGCCACCACCGGCTTCCCATTGAAGGCGGTCGGCGAGATTCCCCCCGACATGCGGTATCTCGGTGCCACGGAACGGATCGCCGGCTTACGGAACCTGTCGAAGGACATCTCACTGGCGGCGCGCAATGCGCTACTCGAGATGATCGACTACATTACCGGCACCTACGGATTGACCCCCGAACAGGCCTACGTCGTGGCCAGCGTTGCAGTCGACCTCCGGATCGGCCAGCTTGTCGACGCGCCGAACGTTGGCGTCACCGCGATCCTACCGCTCGACATCTTCACTGAAACCCCGTAACTCAATACCGCTTCTTGGCCTGGCGCAACAGGTCAAACTGGGCCGTGTCCGCCACCGCCATGACCGCCATGACGCCAGCCTGCACCGGGTCGCCAACGACCAGGTCGGCAGCATCCGGCACGCTGCCGGCCATGTTGAGTGAGATCACGCGCAAGCCTTTGGCGCGGACCTCCTCAACCGCGGCCGCGATGGCCCCGCCCATCAACGCACCCGCCAGCACGAGAATTTTCACTCGCGGCAGTCGCACGACCGCACGGACCGCCGTGGCCAGGTCCTGTTCGCCCACGAGTGGAATCGTATCGATCGAGATCCGTTCGCCGCGAATGTTGTGACGGTCGGCCTCCGCGATCGCCCCGACCGCCACCTGTCCCACCTGAGCACCCCCGCCCATTACAATGACGCGCTTCCCGTAAACGCGCTCCGCGGACGGGGTCTCGCGAACCTCCTCGACGCCACGGATCGCCTCCAGTCCCGCAAGCACCGCTTGCATCCGGCCCACCGTCACCGCAATCTCGAAGTAGATCACCGACGACGGCCCCCCGATGTGGATGTCCACATGGGTGATGTTGGCATCGTGGTCGGCCAGCACTTTCGTCAGCCTCGACAACATACCGGGCTGGTCGATGGCGGTGATCAGAATGGCGTGCTCACTCATGGTCATCATGATCTCACGGACGTCTCTGACAAAGCTCACGCCGCACCAACCCGGGACTCCTCTCCGCCTAGCAGGGGCGCACGTGTGGCGACCTTCGTGGATGCGGGACGGCGAGCGACGTGGCGGACGTCGGACCCCCGCGCGGTTCATGGATGGCGTCAGGGCTGACCTCAACGCACAGCTCTGCCTGCCCGCCGGCTCGGAACGCCAGCAGGTAACACCTGTTGTAGATGTGGGCTGGTCGTTAGACTGGCGTGACGTTCTCTGCGCGAGGGCCTTTCGGTCCCTGGCCGGCTTCGAAGGTCACCTCTTGACCTTCCTGGAGGTCGTCGAACTGGACGCCGTTGCAGGCGGACTGATGGAAGAAATACTCGGTGTCTCCGTCCCCCGCCACGAAGCCAAAGCCCTTACCGCTCATCAAACGAATGATCTTTCCCGTCATCGTTGCCATGTCCTTCTTCTCCTGTTAAGTGGCGGTTTCCCGCTCCTCGAGCGGTCTCCCGCTACGCTACATACTACGCGAGTACTCGCCGATCCGGTACGACGAAGCCCGCGGTGCTACCTCCGCCCCCCCTGAAGCAGGACCGCCGCTGGAGAGACGTGCCGGCCGCTCAGTGAGATCAACGCGCAGCGTAGGTGCGGTCGAACCCGTTGCGGCTGTTGGTCATGGTGAACGTCCCGTCCTGACTGGCGGACGCGCGAATCCAGTGACCGCGGCCCCCCGTCGTCTCGCCCAGGTTCGCGATCATGTCCTCTGCCGTGTTGTGGGCCGGGTCGGGATCCAGCAGTGACCGGTGAGTCTGCCAGATCCCTTCGATACCGGGACTCCGGGCGATCCGTTCGTAGTGAGCGGTCGACACCTCCGTGAAACCGGGCGAAGTACCGCCAAGCCCCTTCCGCGGACCATTGTTCACGACAACCACCCGGGGCTTCATGGCATAGAGGTGTGTCGGCGCACCAGCGTCGTCGAAGGCACCGTGGCGACTCGTCTGGTAGACGGTAACTTCGCCCACCTTGTTGACGGGGCACGACAACTCGATTTCTTTCGCCCAGTTGAGATCCCCGAGGTCGAGGAAGGTGAACCGACCATAGGTAAAGAGCGCGCCGACGCTCCGCTGATTCTCTGGGCTAGCCTGGGTTTTGCGCTCGGCCGTCGCGCACAGGGGATTTGGCCCGCCACCGTTGACAGGTGCGGCAATTAATCGATTGTTGGACGCAATGATGTCGACGTCGACCGGTCCGAACGGGACCGTACCGCCTGCCTCAATCGCGGTCCTCTTCTCTTCGCAGACACCGAGATACGCGTCGACCCATCGCTGGTTGCTCTCTTCGGTGTTGGTGCCGTGGTCCAGACAGGTCTCGATTGGGAACATGTCCGCCAGCGCTTGAAGCCCGCCCACATGATCCGCGTGGTAGTGGGTGATGACCAGATAGTCGATCTTCGTCAGCCCGGCCTCGATGGCGGCCGCGACAATTCGCTTCGCGTCGCGGTCGTCGTCTGTCCCCCATCCGGTGTCGACGAGCAGAGACTCTCCGGTCGGAGAAACAAGCAAAGTGGCCGCACCCCCTTCGACGTCCACCCAGTAGATGTCGAAGGTCGGTGACTGCGCCGTGGCGGTCTGGGTGGAAACGCACAACAGCCCAACGAGACACGTCCAACGCGCAACTGAGGTCGACATATGCAGTTCCTCGTAACGACGGTGCCGGTTAGCGAGCAAGGGACCACCTGGGCGGTATCGTCATTCAGGTGGCTGATTCTCGCCCGCCCGATCGCGTTCGGTCAATCGACACGCGGGTCAATGGCACCTCGGCGGTCGCCCGGACGTGTCCGTCAGAGGCCACGTCAAGCCTGCCGAACGGTACACCATGGCGACGGCGACCGTCACGGAACGCGGGCTCTGTCGCCGTGTGGGGCGGGAGGGCCAGCGCGGAGATCGCCCGTCCAAATCCTAATAGCGCGGCACCTCGGGATCGACCAGTTGCGACCAGGCGTCGATGCCACCCTGGAGATTGTAGAGCTCACGGAATCCCTCACGCCGGAAGTACTCGGCCGCCTGTTGACTGCGGATGCCGTGGTGACACTGGAAGACGATCGGCGTACTCCGATCGAGCCGGATCAACCTGTCGTGGTGGGAATGGTCCAGCAGACACGAGCCGTCGATCTTCGCGAGCCGTCGCTCCCACGGCGTGCGGACATCGACCAACTCGAGCGCCGTGCCCCCCTCGAGCAGCGCCTTCAACTCGGGGGCCGAGAGTTGGCGAATCGGCGGCGGCTCAGGTATGGTGGCGTCCTCGCTCACGTCGGTGATTCTAGCCCGTCGGTCGGCAACTGCACGCCATTTCCCAGACTCTCCTTGAAAAACCAGGAGAGCGTTTTGTAGTCTCCTAGGCTCACTAGGAAAACAAGACGTGGATAGCGAAACGACAGAGTTGCTCCCGGGCACCCTCGATCTCCTCATCCTCAAGGCGGTGTCCCTCAAGCGACTGCACGGATATGGGGTCCTGCTACGCATTCACTAGATCTCGCAGGAGCGGCTCGAAGTACCGCAAGGGTCTCTCTATCCGGCGCTGTAGCGACTCGAACACCAGGGACTCATCACCTCCGAATGGGGCCAGAACGAGAACAAGCGGCGTCGATGGACTACACGCTCACACCGACGGGTCGCAAGCGTCTGAGACAAGAGACGGACGGCTGGAATCGGCTGATGTCCGGAATGGCCGCGGCCCTCAAAGCGACGCCTGACGAAGTTAGACTAGTTCGCTCGCCTGTGGTCATTCATCACCAACCTCATCGGTCCTTGATCGGAACGCCGCGCGTCCATCGGCGCTCTCCCTAGGGTGTCCTAGTTTCGTATTAGTGTTGACGATGAGCTCACGTGTGGCCAGGTGAGCTACCGGAACGGTTGAAACGTGCGGGGGTGGTACCCGGTTTTTCCAGGTGTTGTGCGTCCCACCGACTTGACGGCGTTTCTCGGCGCGACGGCCCTTCTCACCTCCTACTTGCCGGCTCGTCGTGCCAGTCGCGCCGACCCAGTCACCGCGTTGCGCGCAGACTAGGTTTCCAGACGCATCGTTGTTCAGCAGCCTCCTCTGGGCGGCGTTACTTCGTCGGTCACAGCTCGCTTGCCTGCTCCCTCGTCGCGCCTTGCCAGACAGACACCTCGCCTGGAAACCGCACGCGCCGCGAACCGGTGGGCAGGTGATACTCTGCTGCACGCACGTGGGTCACAGCGACCCACAGCTGGAGTCCATTTCATCATGCGAATTTCACGAATCTGTGCCGTGACGGCGCTGACCGGCCTACTGGCTGTCTTGTGTCTGACCCCGGTGGCATCTCAGGAACAGGACGCGGGTCCGACTGGTCCGAGCCCCTATGATGTCGTCGAGGGGTGGCACAAACCGTTTGCCAAGCAGGGGTTTGCACACGGCGGCAATTCAGGCCTCTTCGTCGAGTCGCCCGACCGCATCTTCGTCGCGCAGCGGGGAGAAACCAGGCTGCCGATCCCCATTCCCTCTGAATTTGCCGGTTACGCAGGGTCCCTCGGGATCAACACGTTACGGGCGACGGATCTGCGCACGTGGCAGAACTGTCTCTACACCATCGATGGCGATGGCAACGTGACGGACATCTGGGACCAGTGGGACTACCTGTGTGCCGGGTCAGACGGGCCTGGACCCCACCGCGTGCGCATCAGTCCCTATGACCCGGCGCGCCGGGTGTGGGTGGTCAACGAGACCTTTCATCAGATCTACGTGTTCTCCAACGACGGCAGCGAACTGTTGATGACGCTGGGCGAGAAAGACGTCGCCGGCGACGACGAGACCCATTTTGGTCGACCGCAGGATGTGGCCTTCCTCCCTGACGGCAGAATCCTGGTCGCGGACGGTCTGGACAATCATCGCGTCATCATCATGGATAGCAACGCGCGGTATCTGTCCGAGTTCGGAGGACCGGGAGACGGACCGGGGCAATTCAACGGCATTCACGCGCTGGGTGTCGGACCCGATGGTCTGATCTTCGCGCTCGATCGGTCGGGCGGTCGCATCAACGTGTTCAGAACGACGGCGGATCCGGCGAAGGTCGATTTTGTCGATGCGTTTCCCGGGTTCAGGCTGCCACTCGACATCATTGTGAACGACGACGCCATTTGGATTACCGACCTGGGGCCGCTCAGGTTCATCAAGTTGGACTTCGACGGAAATCACCTGTACACGTGGAATGTGCCGCGAGATCTACCGAACGGATATCTTGAAGTGCATACCTTTACGGTCGACTCCGACGGCAATCTGTATGGCGGAGACAATCAATATGGGCGCTCTCAGAAATTCGTACCCAAGGCGGGTGCGGATCCGGGTCTGATCATTGGAACGCCTTGGGTCGCGCGCTAGACGGACATCCGCTTACGCCCGCCCCCAGGAAAATCGTGTGCCGTTCACCCGTGGGTCCACGCTCACGCGCTGCCTCGTTGCGCGCGGTAGAACCGGCCCCGACGAGCCGGTTGTTGAAGACCGACGAGCCCTCCGCTGACCAGACGGCGAGTAGACCACCCGGCTTCCGGGCGCGTCGGATACGCGCCAGTCCCGGACCATCGTAGAGTTGTTTTTTTCGAGGCCAGACACCGGGCACCTGGACCGGTGTCCACATCGAGGAGGACGGCACCACCGGATCAGAATAGCAACTTCGGGAAACTACGACCGGTCTTGTTGTCTCGAAAGGAGCTGCACCATGAGGTCCGACATCTCGGCTCGACTTGGCGCCATCGCGGCGCTGCCTCTTCTCGCGCTCGCCGTCGCGTCGTGCCAAGCCCCAGGTACACGGACACAGTCGACGCACGACCCGACAGAGCCATGGAACTGGTCGGACGACGTCGTGCGCGCCGAGGTCAACCACGTGCGCGCGGGACGTGACCTGAATCCGGTCTCGTGGCCGGACGGCGCCCGGGTCGCGGTCCTCCTGTCATACGACGTCGACAACGAGACCGTCTACGGGCTCCGCACCGGCGAGGTCAGCGTGGGTCCCCTGTCCCAGGGCCAGTATGGCTCCCGCGTCGCACTCCCGCGCATCGTGAATCTCATGGACCAAGAGAACGTGCCGGCCACGTTCTTCTTCCCGGCCTGGAGTCTGAAACTGGCCCCCGAGCAGGCCGGCGTAATCACAAGTTCCGGAATGCACGAAATCGCCGTACACGGATGGATCCACGAACTCAACACGTCGCTCGACGGCGCGACCGAAGAACGACTGCTCCGTCAGGCGGTCGCCGCGATCGAGGAGATCACCGGCGTGCGCCCGGTAGGCTATCGAGCCCCCTCCTGGAACCACAGCCCGAATACGCTGCGCATCGTGCGGGACATCGGCTTTCTGTACGAAAGCTCGCTGATGCACGACGACCGCCCGTACGAACTGGTCCAGGATGGCGAGGCCACCGGTCTCGTCGAGCTACCGGTGGAGTGGATCCTCGACGACGCGCCGCTGTTCAACCCACGCGGCAACAGCTACATGAACCCGCGGGACCTCATGCAGGTGTGGATCGACGAATTCGACAAGGCGTGGGAAGAAGGGACGATGTTCTTGCTAACCATGCATCCGCACATCAGCGGGCACCGCTCGCGTATCGTGGCACTCGAGGGTCTCGTGGATCACATCAAAGCCAAGGGCGATGTGTGGTTCGCAACTCACGAAGATGCCGCCCGGTATGTCCGCGAACAGGCCGGCATGTAAGGACGCCAGCGCGATAGCACGGTCGAGAGCTTGACGAACAGCGTGTTGCCTTGCTCAGAACGCTCCCCGGATTCAGCGGTTCCTCGCTGCCACGCGCCCTGCACGGTGCCGAACGGCGGCAGATACCGGTAGACGAACACCGCCTGCACATTGCGCCGGTCGATCGCCGAGTTGGTCTGAAAGAACACTCGCAAGAACAGATCGGGCGTGAAGAACTGGTTCGCGCGGATGACGTGAATCCAGGCACTCTCGTCCCGGGGATCGGGGTCCAGATCGAGCCACTGCAACTCATACTCGGCTGAAAGCTCCTCGGTCAGCGTGTAAGTCGCCGCGCCGGTCCACAACTGAAAGTCGGAGTCGAAGTTTCGGCCAAAGGTGTACCCACCGCTCACCGACTCGTAGGATCGGGTGTTGTAGCCGAGTTCCAATTGCGTTTAGCAATTGCGGAAATCCTTCTCGAATCGTTTGAACTCCTCGGCGTGTCGAAACGCCGTGGTCCACCGGTTGCGCCAATCAACGCTCAGCGCCGGGTCAGCCATCGTCGTCGTCGACACGACCGGCGCCTCCACCTGCGGCACACCGAGCGGCCGCTACAACGCCGCGATCGCCGTCGACATGGCACGCGCGGCCGTGGAGGCCGGAAACGATTCGGTAGCCGTCATCGCCCCGTATGTCGAGCAGATCCGCCGTATCGGCCGACTCCTGAGTGCCAATCCGTCGCTCCCGGAACGGATCGAGTGTCGCACGGGGCCATCGCTTCCAAGGCGGCGAGCGCGATGTCGTCATCTTCGACTCGATCGATGCCGAGCCGCTGGCGCCGGAACGCCTGTTGTCAGACACGACGCCGTCCTCGTCAGCGTCGAACCTCATCAATGTCAGCCTGTCCCGCGCCCGAGGCAAGCTCGTCATCCTCGCCGACGTCGCCTACTTCCGCCGCCGCGATCCGGCCGGCATCATCAGTCGGGTGCTAGCGGCGGCCCAACGATCAGGCGCCGTCGTCACGGGGTAGCCGCTCCCCGATCCCTCGTCGCGACTATCCGATGACGTGCGCCCGGAAGAAGCCGATGGTGCGATTCCACGCCTGGGCGGCGGCGGCTTCGTTGTAGCGCGGGGTCGAGTTGTTATGGAACCCGTGTAGTGTCCCCGCGAACATCTCCATCTCGTAGGTGACGTTGTTGGCCTGCAGCGCCGCCTCATAGTCGGGCCACATCGAATTGATGCGCGTGTCGGTGCCCGCGTACACAATGAGCATCGCCGCTTCGATGGCCGCCACATCCGCACTCGCAGCCGCGGCCCCGTAGAACGGCACCCCGGCATTCAGATCGCTACCGAGCGCCACGGCGAGACGATTGGTCATGCCGCCACCCCAGCAATATCCCGTGGCGCCGAGTCGACCGTTGGACAGCGCGTGCGATTTGAGAAAGCGTGCACTGTTGATCATGTCTTGGTCCAGTTGGTCCGGATCGAGGCTGCGTTGCAGTTGGCGGCCATCATCGTCGTTCCCCGGGTACCCGCCGACAGGGGCTAACCCGTCCGGGGCCAAGGCCAGGAATCCCGCCACGGCCGCCCGTCGCGCGACATCCTCGATGTGCGGATTCAGACCGCGGTTTTCGTGGATTATCAGCGCGGCGGGAAACGGCCCATCCCCCGCCGGTTGCACGAGATACCCCCGCATCGTTCCTGAGGTTCCGCCCGGGGACGGATACTCGGCGTAGGTGCCCTTCAGCCGCGGGTCGGTGAAGGAAATGGTCTGGGCTTCGGCATACCGAGGCAACAAGGCTTGCGCCATCCAGAGCGCCGACACGCCACCGACCGTCATAGCCGTCGCGCGACTGAGAAACTCGCGCCGAGTGATGTGGCCGTGGCAATACTCGTCGTAGAGGTCAAACACCCGTGGGTCGATCTTTCGTGCGTCTGTCATGGTTCGTGCTCCTGTGAATGGCTCGCGCCGACAACCGCCGAGGTCGACACAACTAGTGGGCCGACGCCTGCAGATGCTCGCGGAGCAGGTCGCGACCGAAGTCACCGTTGAAGTCGCGCCACACCGAGTGGACGTGGTTGCCGTCGCCCTGGAAATTGTCGTATTCAATCAAGAACGTCGGCCCCTGCACCCGGTAGTAGTGCTGCGCGCCGCGCTCGGTCGGCCCTGCCCAGGCGAACCCGATCCCATCGAGTCCCACGTCACGGATGCTCGCCATCCGCTCCGCGGCGATGTCGTCAGCCATGACCGACGTGTAGGCGCCGATCACCTGCAGAAGCAATTCACGCTGGCTCGGATTGAGCGCCGCGGCCCGCACGCCGACCGGCGAGAGCGGATCGATGTCGACGTTGGCGCCCGTGAGAATGTCATCGGGCGCGACGTCTTCAAGAATCGCCTCGGTACGCTGCGCCCCATCGAGGGCCATCACCAGCGCCCGAGCGGCGTCCTCGCGCGCACCCAGAACCCTCAAGCCAGACTTGGGCCCGGTGCGCACCTGCGCCGGATTCGACCCGAAGAAATAGGGCGAACCCGCCACCGCCTTCCCGTCGACAACCGTGAAATGCATCGACATGTGGTGCCCTTCGATACGCCAACCCCACGCGCCCTCGGACGATGGGGTGCCAAAGACCGAGAACAGATAGGTTTCCGGGTCGCGGACCAGCCGACCGTTGGGCTCGAGAGCGTGTAGCACGGTCTCGAGGTCCATGATGGCCGTAGCCGTCAGGTAGCCGCGCTGGCTCAGCCCCGCACTGAGCAGGTCGTGCGCACGGGCTCGCTGCGGGTCGGTCATGGCCTTGAGAGTCAATCCGTTCCGGGGAAACATCTCGGTCGGGATGAAGTGCCAGCTCGTGCGCTCGTCGGACTGAAACTCGAATGTCGCCTCGGCGCGCTGCTCAGGCGTCAAGCTCTCGAGGAAGCGACCCGCCGCGGTGGCCATGGCCGACGCCGACCGCTCGGCCGCCACCATCGCACTCACGACAGTCAACGCCACGACACCCAGGACAAGAATGAAACGCGACGATCGTAGAACACTCATGCTGATCTCACTTTCGGTAAACTCGGCCGAGCCGGGTCGGCTCGCCCCTTCGTCTCTGCGCGAGGCCCAAGAATAGTCCCGAGCGAGCACGCCATCAAGCCGTGATGATCGCGTGGTCACCATTTTCTCGACCCAACCACGCGGACGCCCGAATCAGAAGACAATAGAACGGTGGCGATTCTCGTCCAGAAATACGGCGGCACCTCCCTTGGCGACGCGGCCAAGGTCAAGTCCGTGGCGCAACGTGTGGCTCATTCGCGCGACGCGGGGAATGAAATTGCCGTCGTCGTGTCGGCCATGGGCAAGACCACCGACGCGCTGATCGCGCTGGCCGATTCCGTGAGTTCCGGTCCGGAGCCACGTGAGATGGACCTGCTGTTGTCTACCGGAGAAGTCGTGTCGTCGACGCTCATGGCGATGGCGCTGCGCGAGATCGGCGTGCCGTCGATCAGTATGGGCGGCGCCCAGGCCGGCATCCGCACGGACGCGGCGCACGGACGCGCCTCCATCGTGCATCTCGACCCGGCCCGAGTCCGACACGAGATGGACGGCGGCGCAGTCGTCATCATCGCCGGGTTCCAGGGCGTCACTGAGGGAATGGACGTCACAACGCTAGGACGCGGTGGCTCCGATACGACAGGCGTGGCTCTCGCGATCGCCCTCCAGGCCGACCGGTGCGAGATCTACACCGACGTCGACGGCATCTACACGGCCGACCCGCGGGTCGTTCCGAATGCGCGAAAACTGGCGGAGATCGGATACGAAGAGATGCTCGAACTGGCCACCTACGGGGCAAAGATGCACCCGCGCTCGATCGAGCTGGCCGCCTGGTACAAGCTTCCCGTGCTGGTCGCGTCGAGCAGCGCGAACGTGCCGGGCACGCTCATTCACGACACCACGTCAGACGGAGGCGATGCAATGGAGGTTCGGAACAAGGTGCGGGGCGTGACCTACGACCGCGCCGTGGCCCGAGTGACGATACGGGGCGTACCGGACAGTCCGGGAATTTCGGCGCGTGTCTTCGAACCATTGACTGATGTCGGCATCAGTGTGGACACCATCGTGCAGAACGCTAGCACGGAACGCCTGACCGACCTCTCGTTCACCGTCGAGCGCCACGACGTGAAGCAGGCACTGGAGGTGACGCGTCGGATCGCCACTGCCATCGGCGCGGCCGACTGTGTTGCGCACGATCACCTGGGTAACGTCAGCATCGTCGGGACCGGCATGCAGAACGCGCCGGGATTCGCGTCGCGGATGTTCCGTGCGCTCGCCGACGCGGCGATCAACATCGAGATGATCACGACGTCGCAGATCCGGATCACGTGCCTCGTCGACGAATCGCAGGTCGATGAAGCAGTCCGGGTACTCCACGACGCCTTCGAGGTCGGCTAGGTTTTCGGGCAGGGCATCCCGCGCTCCGAGAACCTCCTCGGACATTCTTCAGCAAGCTGCTAAGGGGACCGCGAGATGACCTCGTCGGACTTCGAGTACAGGTGGAGCTCTCCGGCCTTGAGCTTGGCCCGCAGGCGATACGCCCCATCGCCACGCCAATCCAACGACCAGAACAAGCCGCCCTTGGACATCCGAAAGGACGCGGCCTTCAGCTCGCCGGCCCACACGGACGCCTCGACACGGCGGTAGTCGTCAGGACGCCCCACGTCGATGCAAAGCTCGGCCGCATTCAGCCGGACGCCCGCCGCCCCCGTAAAGGTATCCTTCTCGTGGCCAAACAGCTCGCTCTCGATGAACTCGCTGGGAATGGCCGCACAGTTCACCTCTACGAACGCGCGTGATGCGAAGGGACTCTGGCGGTGGATGTGCTCGGCGAATAGTTCCTTCCCCGATCCCGATTCGCCGGTCGGCAGCACGCCGACGTCTGACCGGGCGACCTGGGTGGCCTCTGTGACCGCCCGCAAGAACAGCACACTGTCGCCGGTCATTCTCGGCGCGTCCCCGCCGAGCTCTCCGAATCGCTGGTTCTCGTGCTGCAGGTCCAACCGGTCGAGCGCGTTGTTGACCACGAGCAGGACGCGGTCTCGGGCCAGCGGCTTCTCCAGAAAGTCGAAGGCCCCTCTGCGGGTGGCGTCGCGGATCGTCCCGTGCCCCGGTATCATGACCGTGGGGGTCGGATTGGCGTTGTCGCCCAGCCACCGCAGGAAGTCAAGACCACATTGCCATCGGGCAGGCGCACATCCAGCACACACAGGTCCGCTCGGCCACGGGCCCGCGCTACGGCCGTTCGGTTTGTTTGGCCAAAGGCAAGAAATGCCACCCTCGCTTCGGAGTCGGGTCGTCCTAGCGGTGTCCGCTGTGTGCCTGCTGTCCGCTGTGCCCGCGACGGCACAACGCGAAGGCGAGTCCGCTCGTCCTAGGACGCTCGAGCGACTAGCCATCCTGCCGTTCAACAACATGAGCGGCGAATCGGGCGACGACTGGATCGGAGCCGGCATCGCCGAGACCGTCACGGCGGATTTCGAGTCGCTAGGCGACGTGACGGTGATTGCGCAGGAGGGCGTGCCCGCGGTGGCGGCACTGCGCGGCGACGCGGAACTCGACGACGACGCCGTGACAGCTCTGGGCCGTGAGCTTCACGCCCGCTGGGTCGTGGTCGGCGGCTACCAGCGGCGTGGCGGGGAGTTGCGTATCACGGCGCGGCTGGTCGACACGGGGAGTGGACTCATCGCCACGAGCGTGACGGCGGACGGTGCGCTGGACGACATCTTCGACCTGCAGGATCGGATCGCGGCCGAGTTGACGGCCACCGTGCAATCGAGCCCGGTCGGGCGCGTGCCGCCCTCGGTGCCCAGCCGCCGGTCGGGCCTGGATGCCTCGAGCGGTGACGGACCGGCGCCGGTGGCCGCGGACCTCAAGAGTCGCTCGGAAGGCTCGACCGGAGCCGAACGTCCCGCATCCTCCGTGGTCGGCGGTACGTTGAAGTTCGACCCAGGGACGACCACAGCCGGCGCCGGGGTCTCGGTTCTGACGGCGGCCGCGCCAGGAGACCAAACCGCACCGGTGAGCGCCGCGCGTCCCCCGAGCGAGCAATACCGGGTCGAACCGACGCGGGTCGAGACGCCGCCCCGCCTCGACGGCGACTTGAGTGACGAGGCCTGGCTGCGGGCGGCAGTCATCGAGGACTTCATCCAGCAGGAGCCCGCGGAGGGCGACCCGGCGACCGAGCGCACCGTGGTTCGGCTGATTTACGATGCCACCGCCCTCTACATCGGCGTCGAGGCGTATGACCGACAACCGGACGGCGTGATCGCCACCGAGAAGCGCCGCGATTCGCCACGTCTGCTCGACGAGGACAATTTTCAGATCATCCTCGACACTTTTCAGGACCGCCGGTCGGGCTACATGTTCGTGACCAGCCCGCTCGGAGCGAAACTCGAGCAACAGGTCGCCGCCGAGGGTGAAGGCGGGTTTGGAGGCAACGGTTCGAACATCAACGTGAACTGGGACGGCGTGTGGGACGTGGCCACCACGCGCACGGCGGCAGGCTGGTTTGCCGAGATCGCCATCCCGATGGTGACGTTGCGCTTTCCCGAGGCCGACCGGCAGGTGTGGGGCGTGAACTTCATGCGGAACATCCGGCGCAAGAACGAGCAGGTGTTCTGGGCGCCGATACCGAGAGCCTACAGCCTGACCCGGGTCAGTCTGGCCGGCACGATGGCCGGGGTCGGCGGTGTGGACCGTGGCATGGATCTGCGGGTCACACCGTATGTGCTGGCGGGGGGGCGGCAAGACCGTCTGGCGACGTCCGCCCTCGACGACTCGGGCTTCAACGACGTCGGGCTCGATCTGAAATACGGCGTGGCCTCGGGGCTCAACCTCGACGTCACGCTGAACACCGACTTCGCGCAGGTGGAGGTGGACGAGCAGCAGGTAAACCTGACGCGGTTCGCGCTCTTCTTTCCCGAGAAGCGGGATTTCTTCCTCGAAAATTCCGGGATGTTCGGGATCGGCACCCAGGGATGGCGACGTACGGCCGATCTGTTCTTCACCCGTCGCATCGGGCTGTCCGCAGCTGGCCAACCGGTGCCGATCATCGGGGGTGGGCGTCTGACCGGCAAGGTCGATCGGCACAACATCGCGGTGATGAACATCCAGACCCAGGGGGGGCAGGATCGACTCGGCGAGAATTTCTTTGTCGGCCGCTACAGTCGGGACATCTTGGCTCGATCCCGGATCGGCGGCCTCGTCGTCAACAAGGAGGCGATCGGCGGCAACCGCTACAACCGGACGTTCGCCGTCGACACGACGCTCGCGCCGCATCCCAACTTCGTCGTCAACTCGTTCATCGCGAAGACCGAAACACCAGAGGTATCGACCGGAGACATGGCGGGCTATGTCAGCGCCGTGTGGTTGAGTCCGTCGTATCGGGTGGAAGCCGAATACACCGACATCCAGGACAACTTCAACGCCGAAGTGGGGTTCGTGCCACGCACGGGCATCCGAATATCGAGGTTACACGGCGAATGGGATCCGCGGCCGGGCCGGTGGGGCATCCGACAGTTCGACCCGATGTGGAACGTCACCTACACCACCGACCAGCACAATCGACTGCTGACGCGGCGGATCCACAACATGATCGGGACCTATTTCGAGGACGGGTCGTCATTCATCTTCTGGTACAACGACACTTTCGAGCAGCTCGATTTCGCGTTCCCCATTACCTCCGACGTCACCATTCCCGCCGGCACCTACCGCTTCGGCGAGTGGTCGTTCCGGTATCGCAGCGACGCGTCAAAGCGGGTCTTCGGTCAGGCGGCGTACGCCCCGCAGACCTTCTTCGGGGGCAATCGAACAGACGCCAGCGCCACGATTGGCGTACGGCTGACGGACTCGATCGCGGCCGAAGGGCGGTTCAGTCGCAGCAACGTCGACTTGCCGGGGGGCGCGTTCGTCGCCGACCTTGCCTCGGCCACCTTTGACCTCGCGCTCTCGCCCGAGATGACGCTGCGCACGTTGACCCAGTACAACTCCACCACCGACTCGATCAGCACGAGCGTGCGGTTCAACTGGATCTACAGCCCCGGCAGCGACATCTACATCGCCTACGACGAATTGCGTGCCGACGACTTCCTGGTGTTCGACCCGACGCTGCAACATCGGGGTCGGGTGCCCTGGATTCAGAATAGGCAGCTCGCCGTCAAGATGACGTATCTCCTGTCGCGATAGACCGTGAACGCTGGGACGACCGGCATCGCCTCGGCGGGTAAGAACCCTGCGGGCCGGGTTCGTTCGGACAGCTCCGGTCGACGCAACATTCTTGGAAGGGACTGATGATGGAGACCTTGTTCTCACACTGGGTCGTGGGCGTGTTTGGCGCGGGTGTGATTTGATGGATCGCCCGGCCGAGTCGCCGGCAGTTCAAGCTGATCCTCACGGCGCTGTCCAAGGGGAAGAAAGAGGGCAAGGATTGGCGGCTGGTCACCGACAAAGAAGGCGGCCGCACGCAAGACACCGGCGTCGCGCACCAAGGCGACAAAGAAGAGCGCATCCAGTGAACCGATAGACACGAAGAAGCAGGCGCCGAAGCAGACTCGCAAGGCCATGTCGGCTAGCGGCCGCAAGGCCATAGCACGGCGAATGAAGGAAACCTGGGCAAAGAGAAGGAAGGCTGGCTCGTGACCGGCGGTCTTGCGATCACCAACCAGAGATGGCAAGAGGTGATGGGTGCCTGACGCGGCCGATAGACTCGTCGCAATCGAAGGCGGAGTTCATCTGTGGAACGTCAACTGACGACGCCATTCCAAGGAGGGACCGTGCTCACCCGCAGAATTTTCCTGTCACTCGTTGCGGGCAGTGTCGCCGCATCCCGGTTTGCGTTCGCACAGCCGGCGTCCCAAAAAACTGCCCTATACGCCAACGTCGGGCCCGATCTCACGCACTATGACGTTGACGTCGCAGGCGCGGCGCTGATCAGGCAGTCCACGGTCACGCTGCCGGCGCGGGTGCAATACGCCTGGCCCCATGTCTCGAGGCGCTATCTCTACGTGGCTTCCAGCAGCAGCGCGCCTGGCTACGGTCAGACCGGAACCGAGCATCACATCACCGCGTTTCGCATCGACCCGACAAGTGGCGCGCTCACGCCGCACGGTGAGCCGATACGCTTGCCGACGCGCCCCATCCACATGTCCACGGATATGCCATCGGAGAATATCCTGGTGGCGTTCAACAACCCGAGCGCACTGCGTGTCTACCGCATCAATCGGGACTTTACGCCGGGAGAAGAGGTAAGACAGCCGGGCCCCATAGATGCCGGCATCTACGCCCATCAGGTGCGCGTGACGCCCGACAATCGACTGGCGATTCTGGTCGCTCGCGGCAACGAAGGCACGCCCGCCCGGGCGGAAGACCCCGGCGCCTTGAAGGTGTTCGACTACCGGAGCGGCGTGCTGACCAACGGAGTGACCATCGCGCCCAACGGCGGGAAGGAGTTCGGCCCCCGGCACCTCGATTTTCATCCGACCAAGCCGTGGATCTACGTGTCGATCGAAACGCAAAACAAGATGTACACCTACATGATGGCAAGCGGCACGATTGCGCCGGAGATCGCGTTCCGCGCGGACACGCTTGCTGACCCGCAGACCATCAGGTCGCGGCAGGCGGCAAGCACGGTGCACGTGCATCCGAACGGCCGGTTTCTATACGGAGCCAACCGGGCCCAGGCCACGAACGCGATCGAGGGCAAGCAGGTCTTCGTCGGCGGCGAGAACAACATCGTGGTGTACTCGATCGACCAATCCACCGGCGAGCCGACCGCCATCCAGCACATCGAAACCCGGGCCATACACCCGCGCACCTTTCACATCGACCCGGGAGGACGCATGCTGGTCGCACAGCACAATCTGCCGGTGAATGTGAGAGCCGACGGTGGGATACGGCTAGCGCCGGCCGGCCTGTCGGTATTCCGTATCGGCGATGACGGCAAGCTCACCTACGTGCGTAAGTACGACATCGATGTCGGCGACACGACCATGTTCTGGATGGGCATGGTGCCGCTGTAGACGCCTCGAAGCGCAATAACCTAGCCTGTCAGACGCTCTTCTTGAGCACGCCGGCCATCCTCGCCAAAGAACGCGTATCAGGAACGCGAGACGATGTGGAATGACCACCAGCTGTCCGGTCGCGGAGTGTCGAGCGAGGGAGGCTCTCCGCCGCCGCCGGGCTGCCGGGCTTGTACCGCCGGCTTCTGCAGTTTTTGCATCCGGGCCGCCCAGACCTGGTTGAGTCGGCTCTGGTCCATCTCCCGGTTGAGATGGACGGCGTAGACCACGCCATCCAGACGCAACCGGCCCGGCTCATCCGCCCCCACTCGCGGGCACCAATATTTATTGTCGCCAAAGGAGCAGCTGATAAAGAGGTCACCGTCCGGCGTCGCCATGCAGTTCACGTTCACCGCATGGGGCCGCAACATGATGCTGATCTGAATCTGACACAGCGAAACGTCGTTCGCGAAGCTCCAGTCGGTGACGGGGGCGTCATGCGAATCGCCCAGCAACACGAAGCCCGGCATTGTCTCGCAAGGACATGTCGTGGTCCAGACGACGCCGCCCCCCACGAGCACCAGGCCCAGCGTGGCCGCCACGCCCAGGAGAATTTTCTTGACGGTCTTCGCACGTGTGCCGGCGGTCCCTTGCGCTACGCTCATCGTCACCCTCCTCGACTCCCCGAGCCACCGAGCCCGACCACTGATGGTCGATACCCGCCAAGACTACCGCAATACCGGGATCCGGGTCGCCTGGCACCGCGAGCGGCGACGTAGAATGCTCGTGCATCTTCGAACCGTAGAACTGGAGGCTCACGCATGTTCGATCGGCTGCCTACTCCGACCGGCCGCTGGCCGGCTGTCGCCGTCATGCTCGCCTGCGTCTGCGCCGGTACGAGTGCTCCCGCGTCCAGCCAACCTGCGGGCGAGACCACGGTGCTCCGCGGGGCGCACATCCTCGACGGGCGCGGCGAGGTGCTCGCGGACCGCGATCTGGTAGTGCGCGACGGACGGATCGCCGAGATCGTGCCACGTGGGACCGCCAGGGGAGACCGCGTCTACGACCTGACGGCCGTGACGGTGCTGCCGGGCTACATCGACACCCACGTACACATCGGAAACCACTTCGACGACGACGGCAAGGTGCACCGGCAGGCGGTCGACCCCAGCGTCGCCCACGCGACGCTGCACGGGGCGGAAAACGCGTTCCGCACACTGATGAACGGCATCACCACGATGCAAAGCCTGGGCTCGCCGCGAGACGCCGAGCTGCGGGCGTGGATCGACCGTGGCGAGATTCCCGCCCCTCGGCTGCTATCGTCGCTCGGCGCCGTGAACGAGAACACCGGCACCCCGGACGAGATCCGGGCCTATGTGCGTGGTCGCGCCGCCGCCGGCGCCGACGTCATCAAGGTCTTCGCGTCGACGAGCATCCGGTTCGGCGGGGTCACCAACCTGACCGCCGCCCAGCTCGACGCCGCCTGCGGGGAGGCGACCGCCCAGGGGCTGCGGTCGGTCGTCCACCTGCATCGGTCCGACGCGCTACGGATGGTCGCCGACGCCGGGTGCACTCAGGTCGAGCACGGCTGGATGCTCGAGCCGGGCGACGTCCAGGTGTTCGTCGACAGCGGGATGTATCTCGGCAATCAGATCGATCTGCTCTTCCGCAACTATGCCGAGCGTGGCAACCGCTACGCCGGGGTCGGTGGCTACACCATGGAAGGCTTCGCCACCCTGCAGGCGGCCCGGCCGGGTGCTCTCGAGTTCTTCCAGGCAGCGGCGAGAACCCCCGGCGTGCGCATCGTCTACAGCACCGACGCCAACGCCGGCAGCCACGGCTCGAACACCGACGAACTGGTGGCCTATGTCGAGGACGGTGGGCAGGACCCGATGGACGCCGTGGTGTCGGCGACCTCGCTCGCGGCCGAGTCGCTGGGCATGGAGGACGAGATCGGCGCCATTGCCACCGGATTCGAGGCCGACATCATCGCGCTCGACGGCGACCCGCTAAGTGACCCCGCAGCGTTGGGTCGGGTCGTGTTCGTGATGCGCGGAGGTCGAGTCTATCGCCACGACCCGCCTCGGTCCTCCGTCCGTTGAACAATTCGGCGCGCCTTAGAGTGCGTTATCAGGCGGCTGAAAAACGTCCGATGCGGTTTTCTGACGAGGCGTCTGCGTGGCAAAGCGCGACGACGGAGCATGCAGGCGGCATGTGACCGAGGAAGCAACGCCGTCCACGCGGGCGCCTTGTCGGAAAACCTAGTACTCGGCGAACATGCGGCGTATCTCGTCGAGGTCCCGAGTCTGCGTCAACGCCAGCATCAGCAGCACCCGGGCCTTCTGCGGGTTGAGGGTGTCGCCCGCGACCATGCCCCGCTCGTCGTAGCCGCCCAGCGGTACCACGCGTCCGCTGCCGGTCCGGTTCGACCGGACGATGACCGGCCTCGTCTCGGCCGGCATCGACATCACCGCCTCCAGGGCGGTCCGCTCCACCGCCGAGACGAGCCCCGCGCCGGTGCCCGCCAGCACGATCCCGTCGACGCCGTCCTCGATGAGCGCCTGGATCATGACCGGGTTCGGCTCCACATAGGAGTACACGATGTCCACCCGTGGCATCTGGGTCACCCCGGTCAGGTCGAACTCCGATGCGGCCGTGTGGCGCTTGGTGGTCTCGCGGTAAAAGCTCACCCGGTCGGCATCGACGTAGCCCAGATACCCCAGCGTCCGCGAGTTGAACGTCTCGACCCGGTAGGTGCTGGTCTTGGTCACATCCCGGGCCGCGTTGATTTCTTCGTTCATGACCACCATGACGCCCTTGCCACGTGCCTCGGGCGCCACCGCGGTGCGGACCGCGTTGAGGAGATTGAGGGGGCCATCGGCGCTGATGGCGGTGGCCGGGCGCTGCGCGCCGACCAACACCACCGGGCGGTCGTGCCGCACCGTGAGGTTGAGGAAGTAGGCGGTCTCCTCGAGCGTGTTGGTGCCATGGGTGATGACGACTCCGGCCACGTTCGGGTCTTGGGCGAAGATCTCGTTGACCCGGCGCGCCAGTGTGCGCCAATCGTCGAAGGTAATGTTCGGACTCCCGATGTTCGCGACCTGTTCCACCCGTATCACCGCGTGATCGGCCAGCGCCGGCACCGCCGCGACCAGCTCGTCGCCCGAGTAGGTGCCCGCCCGATACTGGGTCAGGTTGGTGGGGCTGGAGCCACCGCCGGAGATCGTCCCTCCGGTCGCCAGTACCCACACCACGGGGAGCGGTCGGCTCGGTGCGTCCTGCGCGTGGACCGACACGGCGCTCAGCCACACGCCCAGCCACAGGCTGACCAGGCGCGAGCTACGGCGCGCCAACCCGCGCGCGATCATCAGACTTCCCAAGTGGTGCCTCTCACGCTCGTGTCGCCTTTCACGGATGGATCGTGGCCATTGTCGCCAAGCGCGGACCCGCTGTCAGCGCCGGACATACTGGCGTAGTTGCCAGGGAGCCACGTCAGCCGCGTAGACGACCGAATCATCGTGGCTGGACGTGATCCCGGAGGCGCCGGAGATACGAGTCTGGTCCGCCCGCTCCAGATCTGGGTCGGGAATGAAGTAGTCGAGCTCGCCGGTACGCGCACTGCCTACGTAGATTCCCCTTTGCACCCCCGGATTGGTGCTCGCGTTCGAGGTAGAGTCGGTGACATAGAGGGTGTCCGTGGCGCGGTTGATGTAGATACCGCTGGGTCGGCCGAAATCGCTCCACGCGTCGACGAACGTGCCGTCCGGCTGAAAAATCTGAACTCTGCTGTTGCCACGATCTCCGACGAAGACCCGCCCTCGCGAGTCGATCGCCAGGTCATGTGGCGTGCTGAACTGCCCCGGCCCCGACCCGGTGGTGCCCCACTCCAGCAGATAGCGTCCATCGGCCGAGAACTTGACGATGCGATTGTTCGGTCCTTCACCGTCGGCCACGAAGATGTCTCCGTTCTCAGCCACGGAAACACTGGACGGGCGATTGAAGGTCTCACGGTTCTGGCCGACCATGCCCGGTCGTCCGAGCGTCATCACCAGGTCCCCGGCCGGGTTCAGTTTGTGCACCACGGCGCCCATCTCACCTGGTATCAGCGCCACATCGGTCAGCCACATATTGCCTGCGTGATCCACCGAGAATCCGTGGGGTCTGCCGACGAGCCCCGTACCGAAGCCGGCGATGAACTCTCCGGTGGGAGTGAACTTGAGCACGGGTGGATACCCGGACCATCGTCCCAGGCAGTTTGCGGTCAATCCGTCGGAATGGCCTGGTGCCACGTTGGGATCGCCCAGCACGGCTTTGAAGCAGCGGTGGTAGACGTAGACGTTGCCGGCTGGCCCCACGCGCACCTGGATCGTCTCTCCCCACCGCCCGTCATTCAGGTGAGGTGGTGGCTGTGGCGCATCGACACGTTGATACGGATTGGGCTGCGCACCGGCCGCCGCCGCCACCCCGAGTGCCGTCAGCAACCCCGCACACAACCGACGGGTGCGAATCGTCATCGCCATGGCCACGCCGAATGCCACCGAAACACCTTCCTTCCCCGACAGCTTCCCTGCCGTCGCTCGGGCCGACCGGCCTGGCGACCTCGGCCGGCTCGCGGGCGTCGAGGTAGGTCATCATGGCGTACTTGGGCCAGGCCACAATACCGGAATCCCCGTAGCTCAGCCCTACGGGCCCAGCGGCGTCCACACGCGATATGCTGTGGCCAATCAGAACACCACACTCAGGGGGTGCCCAGTGCGTTGGCAACGCAGGCTCACACCGATCGGCGTGCTGGTTCTCGTGGCCACGACCGCGCAGGCCCAGCCGGCGGCGGAGACGATCATTCGAGGCGGGGACGTGTTCGTAGAGGATGGTGTGCGAGCCGCCGACGTCCGTGTCGTCGGCTCGACCATCGCCGAGGTCGGCTCCGGTCTGGAGCCACGCGACGCCAACACGCGAATCCTCGACGCCGACGGATTGCTCGTGCTCCCCGGCGGCATCGACCCGCACGTGCACATCGGCCGGGCCGACGACTACGAGTCGGGATCCCGCGCGGCGCTGGCCGGTGGCATCACCACGATCTCGAACTTCGCCGGTGTCCGCGAGGGTGAAACACCGGCCCAGGCGCTCCGACGTGCCCAACCGGACATCGACGCCCAGGCGATCGCCGACGTCATCTTCCATCCGATCGTGTCCGACCCGGCCACCGCCAACACGGCCACCCTGGAGACACTCGCCGCCGCCGGGCAGACCACCATCAAGGTGTTCATGGTGCGCCCGTCGTTCGACCAGGCGGTGCCCGGCTTCACGGCGACGCTCCGGGCCGCCAGCAACGCCGGGGTTCTGGTGATGATCCACGCCGAGGACGCCGGAATCGTGCAGAACACCGCCGCGCAGTTCATCGCCGACGGTCTCGGCTCGCTCGCCCACTTCGCCGACGCGCGTCCGGTCGCGGCCGAGGTCGCGGCCACCCAGCGCGCGGTGGCGATGGCCGAGGTCACGGGCGCACCGATCTACATCGTGCATCTCTCGTCCGAGCGGGCACTCCGTGTGACCGAGGAGGCGCAGGCCCGTGGAGTGCCGGTGTATGTGGAGACACGTCCCATCTATCTGCACCTGACCCGCGACCGCTTCGACAGCGACACGCCGGGGCTCTACATCGGACAGCCGCCGCTGCGGACCGGCGACGACCTGGACGCGCTCTGGGACGGCATCGCGCGCGGCACGATCCACGTCGTGGCCACCGACCACGTGGCCTACACGCGGGAAGAAAAGCTCGACCCCAGCCAGACCGTGGCCCGGCACCGCGCCGGCATGAGCAATCTCCAGGTGATGCTCCCGATGCTCTTCTCCGACGGCGTCGACTCGGATCGGATCTCGCTGGACCGGTTCGTGGAGGTGACCTCGACCAACCCGGCGAAGCTCTTCGGGCTCTATCCCCACAAGGGGGTCATCGCGGTCGGCTCCGACGCCGATCTGGTCCTGTGGGATCCCGACGAGACCCGCACCATACGGGACGAGGACATGTTCTCGGGCAGCGGCTATTCGGTGCACGCCGGTCGGGTCGTCACCGGCTGGCCCGTGTTGACGATGCGTCGGGGGGAGATCGTCTACCGCGACGGCGAGATTCGAGGCACGGCCGGAAGCGGGCAGCTCGTGCCGCGTTCGCGCTGGCAGGATCCCGGATTCTGACCGGACCCGTGCGTCTCGTCGGCGGCCGGCTCGTCCACTGTCAGTCAACCGGCAGGGCGAACACCTGGATGACAGAGCCGGCACCGGGCGGTCGACTCATGGTGTCGGGAAATACCTGCCTGGCGTTGTTCCAGGCGAGACTCCACCCCGGCCCCGACGGCACGGCCAGATACTGTCGCCCGTCGACGGCATAGGTGATCGGGAACCCGTCGGTCGCCGTCGGGGTCCGGGTCCGCCAGAGCTCGATACCATCCCGTGCGTCGAAGGCATACATGTGCCGATCGAGGTCGCCGACGAACACGAGTCCCCCACCGGTGGCAAGCACCGCCGTGCCATACTGCCAGCGGCTCCGCCGACGCCACAGAATCTCTCCTGTGTTGCTGTCCATCGCCACGAAGTCGCCGAGCTGCTCGGGGCTGTCTGGATGGACCACGAATCCACGATTCGACGGACCCACGCCGCCGCCCCCAACCTCCGGCGTAGGCATCTCGCCGAACACCGCGTGGGCGCAGCCGGGGGTGAGCGGGATGTAGAACGCCTCGGTCTCCGGGTGATACGCCATCGCCCACAGGTTCTTCAGGCCACCGGGACCTGGACAGTAGTCCACCGGCACGCCAATCTGGGGAACGCGGTCCCGGCGCAACAGGCCCTGGCCAGTGGCGGGGTCGATGTCGACGATGTCCTGATACCCGAGGTCGTGGGCCGCGCGAAACGCGCCGGTGGCCGGGTCCAGCTCCCAGAGCACGCCGATCTTGCCCATCTTGAAGAGCGCGTGCCGGTCGTCGCGGTTGACGAGCACCACCTCGAACACCTCGTCGAGGTCATGGGTCTCGGCCGGGATATGCTGGAAGTACCAGCGAATCTCGCCAGTGTCCGGGTCCAGGGCCAGCGTCGAGTTGGTATACAGGGCAGCGCCCTCGGTGCCGCGCTGCGCGCTCGCCCAGGGCTTGGCCTGGGCCGTCGACCAGTAGATCAGATCGGTGGTAGCGTCGTAGCTACCGGGAAGCCAGCCGTCTGCTCCCGCGCGGAATGTCAGGGGCAGATCGCCCCAGGTGTCCCCACCCGGCTCTCCCGGCCGCGCCACCGTAGACGTCCGCCAGAGCTCGGCGCCGGTCGCCGGATCGTGGGCCGAGATGAAGCACACGTCGTTCTTGTACCGCTCGCACCCGGTCATCCCCGCGACGAGCTTGCCCCGCACCACAATCGGTCCGCTCGAGTAGCGATACCCCAGCTCGGAATCGGCGACCTGGTGTTCCCAGACCACCTCCCCCGTGCGCGCATCCAGGGCGAGCAACTGCGCCTCACTGGTACCCGCGAAGATCTTGTCGTCGTAGATGGCGATGTTGCGTCGGGCAAGGCCGGGCCCCACTATCATCGACACGGTCTCGTCGGCCGACGGCGCATCCCCGCGCCGGTGCTGCCAGATGAAGTCGCCGGTGGCCGCGTCGAGCGCCTGCACGCCGCTCCGGCTGGGCACATACATGACGCCGTCGTGCACGAGCGGGGTCACCTGGTCCGTGCCGGGCGGGGTGGCCCAAGACCACACGAGCTGCAGGTCGCCGACCGTGTCGCGGTTGATCTGGTCGAGCGGACTGTAGCCCTGCCCGTCCAGCGTGCGACGCCAGTTGATCCAGTCGCCGGGAGCCGGATTCATCAGCTCGGCGTCGGTGACCGGTTCGTAGTCGCCGACCTGCCCCTGAGCGAAGGCTGCGCGCGCGACGAGCCAGCAGACGAGCGCCAGGTAGCCGCCGCGTCCGACGTTCCACTTGCGCCCGCCCCCTCTACTCGTGGTACCGCTTCCTGCCAGCATGCGCTCGACGGTAACGTATGTGCGGTCCGTCCGCAATGCCGGATGGTGGCCGACGACATCCAGACCCGGTCTTCATCCAAGGGCAGGAGCGCTACGGGGATTCTGGCCTTGTCAGGTTCGTCGCAGTCGCGCTACCGTAGCGGCGCGCGAGGGGACAGTCATCGGATTCCGCTGAGGGGCGCGCTGGTCGCGCCACTCACGGCTCGATTTGGAGGAGGCGAGATGACAGACAGACACCGGGCCTGGGTCTTGACGCTGACGGTTGTCGCATCGACGTTCGCGCCGCTCGCACAGCCTACCGAGGCGGTGGCGCAGGACACTCGCCCCCCGACGCACGTACGAGCAGTTATCGAAGGGACCTGGCGGCTTGTCGAGTGGCACAGCGGAGGCGAGGTCGTCCGGTCACCCGCTATGGAAGGCCTGTGGATGGTGTACGACGGGCACGTGATGGCGACGCGCCACCGCACGCAGACGACCGGGCCGAACGCCTTTGAATCGACGGCGGGCTACGGAAGCTACCGGTGGGGGCCGATGACCTGGACTTACGGTTACGAGCGCTCGGAGGATCTCCGGGGGGCATCGGCTCGCGACACGGAACTCAGCGTGACGCACGAGCTGCCCGACATGCGCTCGTACGACCTCACGATCGAGGGTGATTTCCTCGTTCTGAGGGATGTCAGAGGGACCGGGCTCCGATGGGACTACGACCTTGTGAACAACACGTTCGTCCTTGGCCCCATGGACGAGGGCGGCGCCCTTCGTCAGATCCTTCGGAAGTATCGCCGGGTCGAGGAATGACAGTGAAGGCCGCGTTGATGTCTAGTGCCCCCCTGCCTCCGGCATCGCCGCCGGCAACCCGAACGCCGCCAGCCCATCCGAGAGCTGAACCAGGATGACCTGGTGCCCGTCGTGCTCCCAGCTCGACATGCCGTAGCGGGGCAGGCTGGGCAGTTCGATCTGACCCACGCGCTCGCCCGTGTCCTTGTCGATCGCGAAGAGCGACATCGTGTTATCGGCGGTCACGCCGGTCGCGAACAGCAGCGTCGGGGAGACCACCAGCGTCGCCTGCCCCCCGCGGCCACGGTTGTAGACCGACTCGTCGATCTCCGCCCCCTGCAGCAACGGGTGGTTCCGGATGGCGTCCTGGTCGTCCTGCGCCGCGTCGCCGTGGGGGATGGTCCACTTGATCTCGCCGCGGTTCAGGTCGTAGGCGACGATGCGCCCGTCCGGGCCTTTCCAGATCGGCAGCCCGTCGACCGTCTGCTCGACGCGCGACCCGCGGGCGCCGGGACCGGCGGCGTTCGACCATTCGGAGTAGTCCCTGCCGGTCTGCTCGGGGCTGTCGAGTGGCGACTCGATGGCAGGCATCACGGAATGCCGCCCGCATCGGTTCGTCGACGGGACGAACATGAGGCCGCTGGTCGGGTCCGCCGCCACGTTGCCAAAGATGTTGGCGCCGCCGGCGTCACTCGGGCAGAACCAGGCGGGACCGGCCGGGTCACCCAGGACCGTCGGTGGAGCGAACAGAGGCGTGAACAGATCGTTGTCCCGTGCGACCTGGAGCGCGCGTTCGCGGATCGCCGGCGTGTAGTCGATCAGCATGCTCGCGTCGCGGCCCTGCAGATCGAACGGCGGGGGCTTGGTGGGAAACGGCTGTGTCGACGAGAGCTGCTCGCCGGGCACCGTCGACCCCGGCACGGCCCGCTCCTCGATCGGCCAGATCGGCTCACCCGTCTCCCGGTCTAGCGCGTAGAGGAACCCCTGCTTCGTCGCCTGGAACAGCCCCTGGACCTGGCGGCCGTCAACCGCCACATCCATCAGCAGCGGCGGCTGCGAGGTGTCGTAGTTCCAGATGTCGTGGTGGATGAACTGGTAGTGCCAGCGCCGCTCGCCGGTGTCGGCGTCGAGCGCGATCACGGCGGTGCTGAACAGGTTGTCACCCGGGTGGTGCCCACCGTAGTAGTCAATGGTCACGCCGTTGGTCACGACATAGACCAGCCCGAGCTCAGGATCCGCGGTCATGGGCGCCCATGACGAGATGTCGCCCGTCCACTCCCACGCGTCGTCTTCCCAGGTCTCGTGCCCGACCTCGCCCGGCCGCGGGATCACGTGGAACTTCCACTTGAAGGCGCCCGTCGCCGCGTCGTAGGCCAGGATGTCGCCCGGGACGTTCTCGACCCGCGTCTGGTTGTAGCCCTGCTCCGCCGAGTTGCCGACCACGACCGTGTTGTTCACCACGATCGGTGGTGACGACGACGTGATGTAGCCGATCGCCTGTGGAATGCCCGTATAGGGGTCGTAGGGGCCGTCCCAGCTCTCCCACGGTCCCCATCCCCGGATCAGGTCGGCGACCATGTCGACGCCACCGGTCTGAGAGAAGCCCGGGACCGCGATCGGCTGGCCCCAATCTGCGAGCGGCTGACCGGTGTCGGCGTCGAGCGCCCACAGAAAGAAACCAGGGCTCGAGATGAACACGACGCCGCCACGGCCGGGGACCTCCGCGTAGGCCACGCCCTTTCCGTAGCCCTTGCGCATCGAGTACTCGTAGCGATGCGTGTTGGGCTCGGTGAAGCTCCAGAGCATCTCGCCCGTCTTCGGGTTCAGCGCAACGACATTGCGACGCTCGCCGGTCACCGTGAACAGCTTGCCGTCGACATACGAGGGGGTCGCCCTCGACGTGCTGGGACCGAAGCTCCCGGCGTCGAACTGCCAGAGCAGGGTCATCTCCTCGAAGTTGTCACGGGTGATCTCGGCCGCTGGTGTGTAGCGCGTATGCCACGCGTCGCCGCCGAGGTAGGTCCACTGGCCGCCTTCGACCCCTGGTCCCTGCGCGGCCACCAACCCGGGGGCAAGCAGTAGGGCGCCGAGGGCGAGGATTAGCGGGGTCGAGCATTGGGGACGAGCGGGCGCAGGGATGCTCATGTCGGTCCCTCCTGTTTTCCTCTTGCTCCCCCTGCCTCCCGGAGAGCAAGACTCGACCGGGCCGTGACTCCGCCGTGACCATCGTCCAAGGTTACGATATAGCGCGACGCGGACGTGACGGGGTTCGTGTTCCGCAGTATACCGGCGAATCGTGGTGACCACGGGAACCGAACAATACGGGAACCGAACAATCTGGTCAGCGCCCTCGGTGCCGGGCCGCCTGGCGACACAGACGAACTAGAGAATGGGCATGACACGATGGTTGACGGCTCCCGTGATGGTGGTGGCGCTCCTGGCCTTGGAGACGCCGGCAGGCGCCCAGCCGCTAGATGCCTCCACCCGGCAGGCGCTACGCGCCGAGCTCGACACGTTCTTCGATCAGTACTACGCCTGGTACTCAGTGGGCGCCGCCGACGAGATCTCCAAGCACGCCTACAACGTGCCGTATCTCCAAGGAGATGGCAGTGCGCTGGGGACCCAGGGCGAAGTCCGTCAGTGGGTCGCCGACGCGTGGGCGCGTCTCGACGCCCAGGGGTACGCGGGTTCGGACATGCCCGACCGCAATATCTGCGTCCTCGGCGGCAGTGCCGCGATCGTCAGCGGCCGCGGCGTGCGCTCGCGCAAGGACGGCAGCGTGTTCGGTGAGTACGGCTGGACCTATACGCTCGTGAAGACCGCCGATGGCTGGCGCATCGTCTCGATCGTCGGACACGATCCGGCACTCGCCGTGACGTGCTCGTAGGATGGGGCGACTCACGACATCCAGACCCGGAAGCGGCGGCGCCAGCCACGTCCCCGGTGTTCGGGCGATGCATCCGCGCTCGGAAAACCGCCTCTGGGCAGCCTACGCGTGCTACGGCGACGTCTCGGTGTCAGCGACCGCGCGGGTCACGGCGAACTCCTTGTATTCCGCGTCGTTCAGATAGGTGATGCCGATCCAGGCGTGCGACATCTCGTCGACGCCGCGCGCCCCGAACACCACCCACTGGTCCGGATCGGGGTTGATCCGGTTGGCGGCCGAGTTGTCCCAT
>Ga0315338_1000783_pt1 | contig 55663 bp, 49 predicted proteins | sample ASW8metaG_FD_204518 | JGI IMG/M metagenome (GOLD analysis project Ga0315338, IMG submission 204518) | Ammonia-oxidizing marine archaeal communities from Monterey Bay, California, United States - ASW #8 | ecosystem: Environmental > Aquatic > Marine > Coastal | place: USA: California | collected... | reverse complement strand
GGTTCGGTTCGCTCATCGATCCGGCCACGGAGAGGGCCGGCAGTGTCCACGACGAACTGGTCCGGACGCTGCGTGAACTGTTCCCCGTAATCGGCGACGTCGAGGTCACCCACCGCTGGGGCGGCGTGCTGGGAGCCCCCCGCGACTGGTTTCCGTCCGTGCGCCTCGACCGCTCAACCGGCTTGGCCACGGCCGGCGGCTACGTCGGTGACGGGGTCGCCGCCTCGAAGTTGGCCGGCCACACGCTGGCCGAGTTGATCATCGGCGTCGAAAGCGAACGCACCGACCTGCCGTGGGTGGGCCATGTGTCGCCGAAGTGGGAGCCGGAGCCCCTGCGCTGGCTGGGCGTGAACGCCGGACTGATGGTGGCCGGCGCCGCCGACCGGGCCGAGGCCCGCCGGGGCCGCACCACCTGGCACAGCAAGGTCCTGAATCGCCTGATCGGCTGAGGCCTCAGCCGCCTGCCGACGCTCCCAAGCGCCCAATGAAGGCGTGAAGGGCCTCAACCTCGCGCCGGACCACCTCCGGCTCGACCAGGTCACCGGCCTCGGTAATCAGCACCTCGGCCCGTACGTCGAGAATCCGCGCATAGGTACCCGAGACGTAGATGTCCGCGGCCAGGTCCGTCGACGCCTGCTCCACGAGGTCGGCGAAGGCGGCGACAGCGCTGAACCGGGCGACCAGGGGATTGCCGATGCCCGGACCGCCCGGACCTGAGGCTCCGCCTGGCCCTACCCGGCCGACGACGACGGGTCCCCGATCACTCCCCCCGGGTTCGCCCTCCAGACGCTCGTCGGATCCGGCGCCCCTGCCGACACCGCCCTGTAGGGCGAAGTTGAGGTCCCAGGTCAGGATCCGGAAGCGGTCCGTGTCGAGGTCGAAGCGAAGGTAGGCGTTGTTGCCGGGGCCGTCGATGTCGTCGAAGTTGGCAAGCAAGTCCATGAGAGCGAGGTAGCGGGCGAACGAGCCGACGTCGAGGCGGGCAGACAACTCCGAGGCGAACGACTCGTCGTCCGCTTCGTCGAGGAAGCGCAGGAAGTCCATCAGGGGCTGCAGGTCCTGGCGGTTCCTTCGGGTCTCCTGGCTGAACGAGTCCGTATACGCCAACGGGTCCTCGCCCTGGTACTGCCAGGTTCCCCGGGTGAGCGCCTTGTACAGCACGCCGTCGGACCCGAACGTGCGTTCCTCCCAGACATCGTCGGGTACCTCGATGAGGTGGCGCAGGGCCCGGTCACCGCCATTCACCGAGAACGCTGTGTGGATCGACCGTTGGGTGGGCTCGCCGGCAAGGCCCACGATGCCGAGCGCCAGGGTCTCGTTGAGGGCGGTGGCCGTGGGCGAGGATCGGACCACGACCTCCTCGAGTCCCTGGTAGCGCTGGCCGTCGACGAACTCATCGAACTTCACCAACCACGGCAGGTGTTCGGGCGTCTCCTCGGTGGCAGCGAAGTCCGAACCTCCGGGTCCCCCGGTCGGGCCGGACTCCTCGGGCGGCGGCAGCGACATAACCTCTCCGTCGGGAAGCGTCACCGACCCGGTGCCCATCTCGAGGTCAAGCACGACGACCGATCCATCCGGTTCGGCGATCGTGCAGGTGTTCGCCACCTCGTCGACCTCACCGAAGCGAGGGCAACCGGGCACCATGTCCCCGAATCCTCCGGACGGTCCAGCGCTGACACCGCCGGGCACCCCGGGCCGTGGCGGGAGTTCGACCACCGAACCGTCGGGACGGGTCGCCGTTCCGGCACCCGTCTCGCGGTCGATGACCAGGTGGTCACCGTTGGGGGCGTCGAACTCGCAAGTCCCCGCCACCTCGTCGACCACGGCGAAGGGCGGACACGGTGGGCCACCGGGTCCCTGCCCCGGTCCCTGTGTGTCGGGAGCGGGCCCACCGGGGTCGGCGGGCAGGAGATCGGCCGTCGTGCCGTCGGGGGACGTCACGGTCCCCTCACCCGTTTCGAGGTCGAACTCGAGGACGTCACCATTCGGCACCTCGACCGTGCACGTGCCAGACGCCTCGCCCACGATGCCGTTCGGCGGGCACGGGCGCGCTCCCTGCCCTCCGCCCGGGCCATCCGGTCCACCCGGTCCACCCGAGAGTCCGAAGAGCGATGAGTTGCCCTTCAGACGGACGCCGACGTTGTCGACCGTAGTTCCGTCGATGACGACGGTCGCCGACAGCCAGACTTTCTCGTCCTCGTTTTGGAACTGTTCGATCATCCGCTCATAGGCGGTGACCTCGAAAGCGATCGAGACCTCGTGGAGGACCGCCGGGTCGAACAGGTCGATGTCTCCCCCATGATCGATGCCACGTGGCTCGGCGTCGACCGAGGTGCGCTCACTGCTCGTGACCGCTCGGACGCGCCGGTCCCCGACGCCGACCAGGAGCAGCCCGACGACGACGACGAGCGCTGCGACCACCGGCCAGTTCCGGCGCCACCTTCGGCGTCGGGCAAGGGTCACGGTCGGCTCCGGCCTCCGTTAGGCACGCTGCTCAGAGGTCGCTGCGGTCGTGGCCCGTCAGGACAGTGACCTTCTGGCCGTCGCTCACCGCGCCGAGAGCCGCCACGACCGCTCCGGACTCAATGCCTGACCGGAGCCGCACCGAGAACACGAGTTCCACGAGGGCTCCGGCCCGGATCGTCTCAGCGCTGACGAGGTCGATGTCGGCGCAGAATGGCTCGAGGGCACCGACCACCTCGGTGGTGCGGTCCCGGTCGGCGGGAACCTGGACCTTCACGAGTTGGCGGTGGACGTCGAGTCGGTACCAGTCGAAACGAGCCATCACCATCACGACGAGGCCGACCACCACCGTGGCGATGCCGGCGAGCGCGTAGAAGCGGGTACCGGCGGCCATCCCGATCGCCATGGCGAAGAAGATGAACGCCACGTCGCGGGTCTCCTTGACGGCATTCCGGAACCGGACGATCGACAGTGCCCCCACCAGCGTGAACGCCCGAGCGATGTTGGACCCCACGATCAGCATCACCAACGACACGAGCATCCCGAGCAGCACCAGGGTCTGGACGTAGGACTGGCTGTAGGACACACCCCGGTGGGTCGCCCGATAGACCCAGCCGACCAGCGCCGCGCAAGCGAACGAGACGACCAGCGCCATCGCCACGTCAGCCACCGTGAAGGTGCCGGTCAGGTCCTCGAAGTTACCGAAGATGGAATCCAGGCTCATGTCTTGCCTTCCTGTCTGTCTGATCCCCGGTCGGGAACCGGGTCATCGCTTTCGGGTAAATGGAACACTGAGCGCGGGACCTGCCCGAAGGCCTCCACGCCCTGGCAGTACTTGGACAGCCGGACCAGCCGCAACGAGTGCGCCCCCAGGCGGTTGGTGAGCCAGTGCGGGACGCGTTCATCGACCTTCACCTCGATCACCATCAGGTCGGGACGGATGAGGTGTCGGTTCAGGCCATCGGTTCCGATGTCCAGGTCGCGGTCTCGACCGCGGAGTCGGCGGTCGAACGTGATGCGGAGCCCGAGGTCGGCGTCCCGGCCGAGCAGGGCCTCGCGCTCGTAGCCGACAAGGCACACCGGGCGGAGGTCCTGTTCGTGGGCGAGGGAGAGCACCTCGTCGACGACCCTGGCGTCGGCCGGCTCATGGTCGACCTCGACCCTTCCGTCGCAGAGTCGCAGGGCCTCGTCGTACGGCAGCCGGATGCGCTTCTTCTGGGTGGACCGGTCGATGCGCTGCTTGATCTCGACCCAGACCGGCGTGGCGGACTGGAGCGATTCGTTCGACCCGTAGTGTCGGACGCGCAACTTGCGCCGGAACCGGATTCCGTCGATCTTCTGCCAGTAACAGTGCAAGTCGGCGGAGTCGTAGTAGCGGCTCCACACCGTGTAGCCGCCGTCGACATGGTGGGGGTCGGGATCGAGTCTTCCGACCACGTCATCCCGGAAGGCAGCCACCGTCGGCCGGTCGGCCAGGTACTTCAACTCGAAGCGGTTGAACGAACGCGCGGGACGATCGACCTGGATGGTTCCTGAACCCGCTGTTCCAGAGGTCATGAATGTCATGAATGTCATGCTCCCACGCCCATTCTCCTAAGCCGTGTCATAGAAATACGCCATGATTGGAGCGTGACCCACTTCGCCCGGTGGTCCGCTGTCGTGCTGGCCGTTCTATTCGCCGCCTGCGGCGGCGCCGCGCCCACCACCACCACGACTGCACCCACCACCACGACTGCACCCACCACCACGACTGCACCCACCACCACGACTGCACCCACCACGACGACTGCACCCACCACCACGACCGGTGGCGACCCGGCGGTGGAACTGCTGGCGGCGCTCGTCGTCACCGACGTGGAACCATCACTCGACTACGACCGCGGCGACTGGGGCTCCGGCTGGTCCGACGCCGACAGTGACTGCCAGGACACCCGCCAGGAGGTCCTGATCGAGGAGTCGGTCAGCCCGACGATCCTCGAGGGCGGCGGATGCCGGGTCGACATCGGGAGTTGGTACGGGGCGTTCACCGACACCTGGTTCGACGATCCCGGCGACCTCGACATCGACCACTTCGTCCCGCTGGCCAACGCACACCGCTCGGGCGGCTGGGCCTGGGACCGGGACACAAAGCGGGCCTACGCCAACGACCTCGAAGACCCCGGCCACCTCATCGCCGTCTCATCATCCGCCAACCGCTCGAAGGGCGCCAGGGGGCCCGAGGATTGGACGCCCAACCACACCGGCTACCTGTGCACCTACGCAACCACCTGGATCCGGATCAAAGTCCGCTGGAGCCTGACGGTCACCCCTGCGGAGCACGACGCCCTCTCCGAACTGCTGGCCGGCTGCGACGGGTCGGTCACCTTCGACACGACCCCGGCGGCACCCACCTCGACCACCGTCGAGCCGTCGTCGACCACCGTTGCCAGCGACACGTCCGCCGATCCCAGGAACTCGATGAACTGCTCGGACTTCGCCACCTACGCCGAAGCGAAGGCCTGGTTCGACACCTACTTCCCGGACTACGGGGACGTGGCGCTCCTCGACAACGACGACGACGGTGAGCCGTGCGAGTCGCTGCCCGGGGGATCCTGAGTCGGGACCGGTACCTCAGGTGCCGGCGGCGGTGAGGGCCCGTTCGGTCAGCACCCGGGCCAGGTGGGCCCGGTAGTCGCCGTCTGCGTTGTTGTCGGTCGGAGGCTCGGTGCCGTCGGCGGCCACGGCGGCGGCGTCGCCTGCCGATGCACCTCCGGCCACGGCGGCCTCGACCCCCGCAGCACGCATCGGCGTGGAACCCATGTTCACGAGCGCCACCCCGGTGCCGCCCTCGGCGACCGCCACGCCGACGATGGCCCAGTCCTGGGCCCGCCGGTTGAACTTCTCGTAGCACCAGCCACCGGTCGAGACAGGCACGCGCACCTCGGTGAGCAGTTCGTCGGGGCCGAGCGCCGACTCGAGGAAGCCGGTGAAGAAGTCGGTGGCCGCGATCTCGCGGCTGCCATCGGGGCCGGAGGCCACGAGCGTCCCGCCCAGGGCCAGTACGGCGGCCGGCAGGTCGGACGCCGGATCGGCATGGGCCAGCGAGCCGCCCAGGGTGCCCCGGTGCCGCACGGCCGGGTCGCCGACCTGTGCGGCCACATGGGCGAGTAGCGGACAGGCCGCCACCAGGTCGGCCGAGTGCTCGAGCGCACTGTGGGTGGTCAGGGCGCCGATGACCACGGTGTCGCCGTCGACGCTGATACCTGTCAGGTCGTCGAGTCGGCCGATGTCGACAAGCACCGACGGTGTGGCGAGGCGCAACCTCATGAGGGGCACCAACGACTGGCCACCAGCCAGCAGCTTGGCCTCGTCGCCGACCTCGGCCAGGGCGGCGATCGCCGCCTCGACGGAGTCGACCCGGACGTAGTCGACCGCTGCGGGAATCATGCCGAGCCTCCCTGCGCCGCCTCGATGGCTCGTCGGACGGTCATGGGCGACGCCGGCATCGTGATGTCGGTGATCCCCATCGGTCGCAGGGCGTCGACCACGGCGTTCATGACGGCCGGGGTCGAGGCGATGGTGCCTGCCTCGCCGATGCCCTTCACGCCCATCGGGTTGGAGGGCGAAGGCGTGACCGTGTAGTCCAACTTCATGTCGATGCACTCGGCGGCCGACGGCACCAGGTAGTCGGCCAGGTTGGCGGCCCGGCACTGCCCGTCGGCATCGTAGGCGGCGTCCTCCCAGAGGGCCTGGGCGATGCCCTGCACGATGCCGCCGTGCAACTGGCCTTCGACGATCAGCGGGTTGATCTGGTTTCCGCAGTCGTCGACCGCTGCGTAGTCGAGCAGTTCGACGGCACCCGTTGCCTCGTCCACCTCGACCACGGCGATGTGCGTGCCGAACGGGAAGACGAAGTTGGACGGGTCGAACGTGACCTGCGCCTGGAGGTTGGGCTCCATCCCGTCGGGAAGGTCGTGGGCGGTGAAGGCGCCGAACGCCACCCCGGCCAACGGGACCACCTGGTCGGGGCTGCCCCGCACGCTGAACGTGCCGCCGGCGAACTCGAGGTCGTCGGCGTTGGCTTCGAGCATGTGGGCGGCGATGGCCCGGGCCTTGTCGATGACCTTCTCGGTCGCCATCCAGATGGCGGTGCCTCCCACGGCCAGCGACCGGGACCCGTAGGTGTCCATGCCGAGCGGCGAGATGGCCGTGTCGGAGTGGAGCACCTCGACGTCGTCGGGGTCGATGCCGAGTTGGTCGGCCACGATCATCGACCAGCAGGTCTCGTGGCCCTGGCCGTGCGGCGTGACACCGGTGACGACCTGGACCTTGCAGGTGGGCAGGATCCGGACGGTCGCCGATTCCCAGCCGCCTGCTCCGTAGTTGAGCGCTGCGAGGGTCCGACTCGGGGCCAGGCCGCACATCTCGACGTACGACGAGATGCCGAGGCCCAGGTGGGTGGTCGCCCCGGCGGCCCGCCGTTCGGCCTGCTCGGCGCGACGGCCGTCCCAGTCGACCAGTTCCTTGGCGCGGTCCAGGGTGGGCTGGTAGTTGCCCGAGTCGAAGGTCAACCCGGCCGGCGAGTCATAGGGGAACTTCTCCGTCGGGATGAAGTTGCGGGACCGGATCTCGTCCGGACGGACGCCCACGACCACGGCCAGGGCGTCCATCGCCCGCTCGATGGCGTACGTCGCCTCGGGCCGGCCGGCGCCGCGGTAGGCGTCGGTCGGCGTGAGGTTCGTGAACACGCTCTTGCAGGTGAACGAGTAGACGGGCACGTCGTAGAGCCCGTGGTACAGGAACGCCCCGAGCAACGGCACGCCTGGTGCGACCAGTTGCAGGTAGGCGCCCATGTCGGCCAGCAGGGTGGCCCGCACGGCGGTGAGCTTCCCGTCGGCGTCGGCCGCCAACTCGATGGTCTGGCGCTGGGCGCGGCCATGGATGGTCGACCCGGCTGCCTCGGTGCGTCCCTCGGTCCAACGAACGGGAACGCCGTGGCGTTGGGCGAGGGCCATGCAGATGATCTCCTCGGCGTACACGTTGAGCTTGCAACCGAAGCCGCCCCCCACGGAGGGAGCGATGACCCGAACCTTCTGCTCGGGCAGACCCAGCGTGATCGCCGCCATCACCTTGAGGATGTGCGGGATCTGCGTGGACGAGTAGAGGATCATGTCACCGTTGTGCGGCGCCGGGACGGCGGCAACACCGCGGGGCTCCATGGCCGTCGGGATCAGGCGCTGGTGCACGAACGTCTCGGTCACGTGGTACGCAGCGTCGGCGAACGCCGCCTCGACGGCATCCGGGTCGGGGACGAGGGGCCACACGTAGGACACGTTGGTGCCCTCGGACTCGTGGATCACGATCCGGTCGGTCTCTGCGTCCTCGATGGTGACGACGGCGTCGAGCGGCTCGTAGTCGACGACCACGCCCTCGAGGCCGTCTGCAGCGGCATAGCGGGACTCGGCGACCACGACGGCGACGATGTCGCCCGCGTAGTTGGCCTTGCCCTGGGCGACCGGGTGGTGGGCGGGGTTCTTCATGTCTTCGGTGACGGGCCAGGCACAGGGCAGGGGGGCTGCCCAGGCGTCGGCCAGGTCGTCGCCGGAGTAGACGGCGACCACGCCGTCGATGGCAAGCGCCGCCGATGCATCGATGCCACCGATGCGGGCATGCGCGTGGGGGCTGCGCACGCAGGCCACCCAGAGGGCGCCCGGGATCTGCAGGTCGTCGATGAACTTGGCCTCGCCGGTCAGCAGGGCCGCATCCTCATGACGGAGGCGGGACTCGCCGACGATGCCGCCGGTGAATGGGGATTCGGTCACGGTCATCTCTGTGCTCCCCTCACTCGCCTGCGGCCAGGACGGCCGCAACGATGTTCTGATAGCCGGTGCAGCGGCAGAGGTTGCCCTCGAGGCCCTCCCGCACGCCGGCGGCGTCAAGGTCGTCGTATTCGTCGACCAGGGACACGGCGGCCATGACCATGCCGGGTGTGCAGTAGCCGCACTGCAGGGCATGGCACTCGTGGAAGGCCTGCTGCATCGGGTGGAGGCCGTCGGCGCCGGCCAGGCCCTCGATGGTCGTGACGTCGGCGCCGTCGACCTGGGCGGCGAGCAGCGTGCACGACTTGGCCGAGCGGCCGTCGACGAGCACAGTGCAGGCACCGCACGAACTGGTGTCGCACCCCACATTGGTGCCGGTCAGCGCCAGGACGTCGCGTAGGTAGTGCACGAGCAGCGTCCGAGCCTCGACATCAGCGGAACGAACCGTTCCGTTGACGGTGACGGAGACCTCCATCGGTTCCCCCCCTTGGGTCGTCCCGATGGGACGCCGCGGCGCTGTCGCCGCGCTCAACCGTTCCACCGGTGTCGCGATGATGGCACAGGATCCCGGCGAGGACCACCGGGCCGGGCCGGAGGCGTCAGTCTCGGGCCAGGAGTACCTGGTAGCGGTCGAGATCGTCGTCGGCGAATGCCACGAGGACCACCTCGTCGATGCTGGAGGGGTGGTCGTGGCCGAATGCACGGACGGTGTCGACGGCGATCCGGGCCGCCGCCGCCTTCGGATAGCCGTAGGCGCCGGTGGAGATGGCCGGAAACGCCACGCTGCGGGCACCGAGGCCGACCGCCACCTCGAGGGAGCGTCTGTAGCAGGAGGCCAGGAGGCCGGCCTCGCCGTGGCCGCCACCGCTCCACATGGGACCAACCGTGTGGACGACCCACTGGGCGAGCAGGTCGTGGCCGCCAGTGGGTTTCGCCTCGCCGGTGTCGCAGCCGCCGAGGCCGCGGCATTCGTCGAGCAGGCCGGAACCGGCAGCGAGGTGGATGGCGCCGTCGACCCCGCAACCGCCGAGCAGGGCCTGGTTGGCGGCATTGACGATGGCGTCCACGGCCAGCGTCGTGATGTCACCCATCCGGGCACTCAGGATCATGTTGGCAGGCTAAGGACGGTCCGAGCCTCGAACCCGGCGTCAACTCGTCGGGCTGAGCAGGGCGACCATCGCCGCCGAGAGGCGGGCGGCCAGGGCCGGACGGTCGTCGTGGCCGAGCAGCACCGGGTTGTTGAGGCCCTGGCCCAGGACCACCAGGGCATCGGCCATCTCGTCGGTGTCACCGGCTCCGATGCGGCCGGCCGCCTGGCCGAGTTCGACGAAGCGCCGGTTCGACTCCCGGGCCTCGGCTTCCCGGTGTCGATAGGCGTCCCGCAGCAGCCGGCTCTCGGGCAGGCGGGCGAGGGCCGAGCGCAACACGAGCGCCTCCTCGTCGAACACCCCGACCAGGCCATCGACCAGCGCCACCAGGACGCACTCGAGGCCCTCGTCCAACAGGTGCTCGACGGTGAGGGCTTCGGCCGTGACCGCCACCAATCGAAACAGCGCCCGGTCGAGGGCCCCGGCCAGGAGGCCGTCGCGACCCTCGGGGATGCGGTTGTAGACGGTCGCCACCGAGACGCCTGCCAGTCCGGCCACCTGTTCGGTCGTGAAGGAGCCGTCCTCCCGGAGCGCAGCCACGGTTGCGTCGATGAGTGCCTCGCGGGTGCGTCCGGCCCGGGGTGTCATGGTCACGACAGAACTCTAACCATATTCCATTTAATATTGTTGTTTCTAGAAGTAACCTCTAGTCTTGTCGACCATGGCCGACCTGCTCGCCGACGCCCGTTCACTCGGTCCCTCGCTCGCCGAGCGATCCGAAGTCATCGAGGCCGCCAGGGACCTCCCCGACGACGTCGTCGCCGACCTGCGCGACGCCGACCTCTTCCGTCTCTTCGTACCCGCCTCCCTTGGCGGCCCCGAGGCCGACGTCCTGACCGGCATCGACACCATCGCCGAGGTCTCGCGCCACGACGGCGGCGCCGGCTGGTCCGTGATGATCGCCGGGACCTCATCGCTCATGGCCGGCTTCCTCGAACACGAGCACGCCCAAACCATCTACGGCTCCCCCGACTCCTGCACGGGCGGGTTCGCCGCACCCATGGGCACCGCCCGCATCGTCGACGGCGGCCTGTCCGTCAGCGGCACATGGGCCTGGGGATCCGGCACCCGCCACTGCACCTGGATCGGCGGCGGAACCCGACTCGTCGACGACGCAGGCCAGCCCATCCGGCGCGACGACGGCCTCTACGCACCGTTCACGTTCTTCCACCTCGATGACGTCGAGTTCCTCGACACATGGCACGTGACCGGCCTCTCCGGATCTGGCTCAGGCGACTACACGGTCACCGATGCATTCGTTCCCGAGGGACGCTGGGTGCAGATCATGACGGCCGAACCCACCCTGGACGGCCCCCTGTGGCGGTTCCCCTTCTACGGGATGCTGGCCTGCGGTATCGCCGCCGTGGCCATCGGACTCCTCGACGGCGCCGTTTCCAGGTTCGGCGAACTGGCCTCGACCAAGAAGCCCATGGGCTCCGGCCGCACGCTGGCGGAACGGGCCTCCGGACAGGCCGCCGTGTCGAATGCGGAGGCCACTGCCCGATCGACCCGGGCGTTCCTCCACGACGTACTCGGCAACGCCTGGGAGACCGCGTCCGGCGGCAACCCACTGACCGTCGAGCACCGGCGCAGCCTGCGCCTCGCCGCCTGCGACGCCTCCCAGCGGTGCGCCGACGCCCTCATCCTGCTCGGCCGCGAGGCCGGTGGCGAGGCCGTCTACCTCCGCGAGCCTCTCCAACGTGCCGTGCGCGACGGGCAGGTGGCCGCAACCCACGCCATGGTCGCCCCCCGCATCCACGAACTCACCGGCCGACTCGCCCTGGGACTGGACACGGACGTGACGCTGCTGTGAACTCAACGTCGATGGACGCCTCCGACAACTCCTTCGAGTGCCTGCACTTCGAGCGACACGGCGACGTCCTCGTCGTCACGGTCGACAAGCCCGACGACCCCCTCAACAAGGTCGACGACCGCCTCCACCACGAACTCACCGCCCTGTTCCCCCGACTCCAGGCAGAACGCGAGGCACGGGCCGTGCTGCTCACCGGCACCGACTCGGCGTTCTCCGCCGGCGGCGACTTCGACTGGTTCCCACAACTCCAGGAGCCCGGCCGACTCGAGGACCTCCGCCTCGATGCCCGCCAGATGATCTTCGACCTGCTCGACGTGCACCTGCCCGTCGTCTGCGCCGTCACCGGCCACGCCATCGGCCTCGGCGCCAGCATCGCCCTGCTCTGCGACGTGGTCGTGATGGCCGAGACCGCCCGACTGGCCGACCCGCACGTCCGGGTCGGGATCGTGGCCGGAGACGGCGGCACCATCGCCTGGCCGCTGGCGCTCGGCCCGATGCTCGCCAAGCGCTACCTCCTCACGGGCGACCCCCTGACCGCTGCCGACGCCGAACGCCTCGGCCTCGTCGCACAGACGACCCCGGACGCCGAGTCGTGTCGCGCCGCCGGCCTGGAATGGGCCGAACGCCTCGCCGCCGGGGCACCGCTGGCCGTCCAGTACACCAAGCAGGCGATCAACGCCTGGATCAAGCAGACATCGGGCAGCGCCTTCGAACATGCCAGCGCCCTCGAGATCCTGACCTTCGACAGCGACGACCACGCCGAGGCGCTCTCAGCACTCTCCGAGAAGCGCGAACCGCGATTCACGGGCAGATGACCGAGGGGAACCAGGCCATGGGCGACCAGACCGGACCCGACGGGGAGCTGGGCCTCCTGGAAGGCCTCATGACCACCCGGGCGATGCGGCGACTCACCGACGAACCGGTCAGCGACGAGGACCTCTGGACCTGCCTGCGGGCAGCCGTCCAGGCGCCGAGCGGCGGCAACATCCAGCCCTACCAGTTCCTCGTCGTCCGTGACCCGGACCTCCGGCTCGCCCTAGCCGGGATCTACCGCCGCGGCTGGGCCCGCTACGAGCCGGCGATCGCCCCCACGGAGTTCCCGAACGACAAAGTGCGCGAGGGCTGGGAGCGCAACAACCGGGCCACCGTGCACCTGGCGGAGAACCTCGAGCACGCACCAGTCCACGTCCTGGTCCTCATGCCGTCGATCGACATGACCGTGCACGACGACGAGGGACCGATGCCGGTCGGACCCACCCACGCCTCGGTGTACCCCGCGGTCCAGAACCTGATCCTGGCCGCCAGGTCCCTCGGCCTCGGGACGACGATCACCACCCTGCACCGCATCTACGAGGACGAGGTCCGGGACCTGCTCGGCATCCCCGAGCGCTACGAGGTGCTGGCCCTCATGCCGCTCGGCCACCCGACCGGAAAGTGGGGTGTGGCCCCCCGCTACCGCGGTGCCGAGAAGATCACCTCCTGGGACCGGTTCGGCGAGAAACGGACCCCGTGACCGCCGGATCCGGCGGTGCCCCCCATCTCCGGGTCGGCGTGTCGATCCCACCCGTCGGCTTCGCCGACCACGCCGAGGCCACCGCATACGTCCATGCCGCAGCCGAGGCGGGCCTCGACCACCTGATCACGTCCGACCACGTCGCCTTCCTCGGTGGTCGCGGCAAGGACGGCCTCACGACCGTGTCCTGGCTGACGGGCCTGCACCCATCGATCGGGGTCTACGTCGGCGTCTACCTGCTGGCCCTCCGCCACCCTGTCACCGTCGCCCGCCAACTCTCGACACTGGCCGAGCACGCTCCCGGGCGCGTCACGTTCGGCGTCGGTGTCGGCGGCGAGGACCGCCATGAGATGGAGGCCGTCGGCGTCGACCCAGCCAGCCGTGGCCGCCGGACCGACGAGGCCCTCGACGTGCTGCGCCCACTCCTGGCCGGAGACACCATCGACCACAGTGGCGAGTTCTACGAGGCACCGGAAGTGTCCATCAGCCCGGCACCCGATCCCCCGATCCCGGTGACCGTGGGCGGCCGGTCGAACGCCGCCGTTGAACGGGCCGGCCTACGCGGTGACGGCTGGCTGGCCTCCTGGTGCTCGCCGCGGCGATTCGCCGAGGGCGTGGAACTGGCCGAACGGGTCGCCACCGATGCCGGACGCACGGGGGTGGCGTGGCGGCACGGCTACCAGGTCTGGGTCGGCCTCGGCGACACGCCGGAGGAGGGCGCAGCGCACCTCGGGCCTTCGATGGAACGCTTCTACGGAACGCCGTACACGGCCTTCGAGAAGTACTCGCCGGTCGGCACCCCCGACGACATCGTGGCCTGGCTCCGACCCCTGGCCGAGGCGGGGGCGTCCGACTTCAACATCGCCCCCGTCGCCGGCACCCCCGACGAGGCGCTCGCCGGTGTCGCCGAGGTCCGCCGCCTGCTCGTCGGCTGAGCGCTGCCGGCCGCGTCAGCGGTCCGGGTGGGCGATGGGGACCGGCTCGCCGGCCGAGGGCATGACCTCCTCCGGACCGAACACGGTCAGGTGGTCGTCGGCCTCGAGCACCAGGTCCGGTTCGACCGGTAGCACGACGTCGAACCGGGTCACGGCCGCCACCTCGACCCCGTCGGGGAAGACCAACTCCGCGATCCGGTACCCGATGAGGCCGGCGTCGTGGCCCTCCGGCAACAGGGCGTACTGGCGCACCGAGAGGTCGGGCAGCAGCGCCGTCTTCACCTCCTCCTCGGTCATGGCACGCCCCACCATCCGGGCCCCACTGTGGAGGAATCCGGCCAACTCCCCCGCCAGGCGCAGCGAACGTCCGGGGTTCGCCGTCGTGCCGGCCAGGAAGAACAGGGCATTGACCCGCTCCCCCGACCCGCCCCAGGTGACCGGAATGCTGATTCCGGTAGAGGCCCGCACAATCACGAGAAGGTCGTCGTCGATGGCCTCGAACAGGGCGATGGGCGTGGCAGTCGGATGGTCGTCGGACGGCTGGATCCACAGCGAGCCCGTCTCGAGGAACCTCTCGGTCACGTGCTCACGGGGGAGGCCGATGCGATCGGCGAGAACCGCCGAGGCCCGGTCGGCCGCCTCGGCGATGCCGGTGCCCTCCGGGATGCTCAGCACGGCCGCCCGGGCGACCAGCCCCGTGTAGTCGTCGCCATGGCGGAGCCCGTGCCCCGCCATGGCGGCACTCATCTCGCGGTCGAGACCGATGTCGACGTCCTCACCCCACCGTCGAAACACGTTGCGGACGGCACCGGCCCGCTTGGTGCGGCCAGTCGCATACAGGCGGTGCCAGGTCCAACTCAACACCGATACGACAATGACGAAGCCCCAGGCCAACGGGCCCAGGCGGGAGATCAGGACGACCGATACGAGGATGCCGGCGAACTGGGTAACCGGGTAGAGCGGGGTCCGGAAGGCCGGCGCATACGACGCAATCCGAGAGGCCCGCAGCACCAGGACAGCGAGGTTCACGAGCCCGAGGGTGAGTAGGACGAATGCGCTTGCCAACTTGGCGATGGACTCGGCGTCGAACACCATCACGACCACGGCGATCGCCCCCGACGTCACGACGATGCCCGCCACCGGAGTGCCGCGGCTGCCGACCACCCCAATGCGGGCTGGCAACAGCCCGTCTCGGGCCATGGCCATCGGGTAGCGGGCCGCCGCCATGATCCCAGCGTTCACCGCCGAAGCGAAGGCAGCGAGGGCGGCCACCACGATCAGCCACACTCCCACCGACGGGAGCACCGCCTTCGCTGCGGTGTGGATCGGCACCAGGTCCCCGTGGAGCACCTCGGGTGGCACGACGGCAACTGCGACGAGCACCCCGAGCGTGTAGAGCGCCGTGGCGACCATCAGCGAGAGGGCCATCCCCAGCGGGATGCGCTGTGACGGGTCCTCGACCTCCTCGGCGGCGCTGGCCACCTTCGTCAGCCCTCCGTACGAGACGAACACCAGTCCGACGACCGCGAACACGCCCGACGAACCCGTCGTGAAGAACGGGTCGAGGTTCGAGCCGTCGAAGCCCCGCGACCTGGTCTCCAGCAACCCGGAAACAATGAACCAACCGAGGACGGCAACAACGAATGCCACCATGCAGAGTTGCAACGAGGCACTCGCCTTCGAGCCGGCGATGTTGACCACCATGAACAGCGTGATGAGCACCAGGGCGAGGGAACGGCTGTCGATGTCGACGATCAGCACCAGGTAGGCGCTCATCCCGACCATGGCGAAGGCGTCCTTGAGCACCAGCGACAACCAGGTGCCGAAGCCGGCCATGGTCCCGACCGACGGGCCGAGGGCCCGTTCGAGGAAGTAGTAGGCGCCACCCGCCTTGGGGAGGGCCGTGGAGAGCTCGGCCACGCTGAGCATGGCGGGCACGGCGAGGACCCCGGCGATCAGGTAGGCCAGGACGGCAGCAGGTCCGGCCTTGGCGGCCGCCAGGCCCGGCAGCAGGAACAGACCCGACGAGAGCATCGCCCCCGTCGAGAGGGCGAACACGTGGCGCAGGCCCAATGAACGCGTCAGACGGCCGTTCCCCCCGGCTCCCATCGGGACAACCTAGGCGCGCCCGGCAGGGGCCGGGGACCGACCGGCCCCGTGTGCGTCAGATAGAGCCGAGGAAGTCGAGGAGGGCGGCATTGACGCCGGGGGCGTCCTCCTGCTGCATCCAGTGGCCGACGTCCGGCAGGATCACCGAGGCGTGCAGGCTCGGCAGGGTCTGCGAATACCGGGAGATGCTCCCCGCCCCCCACATGGTGGGACCATCGCCCTCGCCACCGATGAACAGGGACGGTTGCCTGATCGGCGCCCCGTGGAACGCTCGCAGGTCCTCCCAGTCGAGGTCGACGCAGCGGTAGCGGTTGAGTCCGCCGCTGAACCCGGCCCTTGCAAACTCACCCGCATAGAACGCCAGGTCGTCGCCCGAGAGCCACGGCAGGGGCCCGTCCGGGTACCGGAGGCGGGCCCGAAGTTGCGTGCCCGGGGCGACCCAGGCCATCGGCCGCTCGCCATCAGGCACCGGGGGTGCGTCGCCCGAGGCGCAGTAGTAGAAGCCCTCCAGCCAGCGCGCCGGATCCTCGGCGATCTCGGCCTCGGCCCGGCCCGGTTCCTGGAAGTACTCGATGTAGAACTCCTCGTCGCCACCGATGGCCCGGAACACCTCGGAGGGCCGGTGCTCGTTGCGGGGCTCGTACGTGACGGACAGGAGCGCCACGGCGGTGAAGACGTCCGGCCGGAGTCGGGCGGCCGCCGCGGCGATCGGCGATCCCCAGTCGTGGCCGACGATCACGGCGGTCGACTCGCCCAGTGCCTCGACCACGCCGACGCAGTCGCCGGCCAGGTGGATGATGCGGTAGGCCTCGACCTCCTCGGGCGCTTCGGAAGACCCATAGCCCCGGACATCGATGGCGGCCGCCCGGTAACCGGCGGCGGCGAGGGCCACGAGCTGGTGCCGCCACGAGTACCACGACTCGGGGAAGCCGTGGATGAACAGGACGAGGGGCCCCTCGCCCACCTCGGCCACGTGGATGCGCATGCCGTGGGCATCGACATCGTGGCGGCGAAGGCCGTCGATCTGCATCATGGTGGTCACCCTCCTAGGAGTCCTGGCGCCCCGGATCTTCGACCATGACGCCTCGCACCATCGTGGCGTGCGGAAGGGCCTCGGTCAGCAGCCGGGAACAACCGGATGCCGCAGCCGCCTCGACCACGAGGGCATCCCGGACCGAGAGGCCGTGTTCCTCGGCGGTGTCGGCGGCGGCGAGGACCAGGTCGGCGTCCATGCCGACCACGTGCAATTCGGCGAGGTCAGCGAGCGCCCGCCTGGCGGTCACCGGCGGAAGGGGACGGGCCAGGCGGGTGGTCACCAGGTCGGTGAACTCGGCGAGCACCTGGGCCGACACGACGAGCGCAGGACCGTCCACGCCGGGCACCACGCCGATGACCGTCCGTACTGCCGCCTGCCGGAGCGGCTCGTCGTCGTCGAAGAGTCGGACGAGCACCGACGTGTCGAGGAAAGCGCCCCCGCTCACAGGGCACCTGCCACCGTGATGTCCCTGCCGCCCGACCCGGCGGCCGACGACACCGACAGGCCGACCAGTCGGCGCCGCGCCGCTGCGGCCCGATCACCCGCCGCGTAGGCGATCAGGAGGTCCCGGACGACGGCGTTGACCGATGTCCCCTGCTCGGCGGCGCGGACACGGGCCCGGCGGAGGAGGTCGTCGTCGACGGCAAGCGTGAGGTTGGCCATAGATCTATGTGTAGCACAGTTTACGTGGTACACATATCTCAATCACGTAAACTGGTCAGCGGAACCTCGGAATCACGTGCTCGCCGATGTTGCGAACCGTCTCGAGCATGGCCCACTGGGGCACGGTGCCCATCTGGTTCAGGAACAGGATCTCGTCGGCGCCTGCCTCGACGAGCCGCTCGACGTACCCGATGCAGTCGTCCACGGTGCCATAGGCGTGGTTGGGGTTGAGCAGCGACATTCCCGAATCAGAGAAGTCGACGGACACCATCTCGGCACCGATCCGGGTCGAGACGATCTCGGTGCCGTCGCCGGTGGTGGCAGTGCCGTCGATCCAGGAATCCGGATCGGGGAGGGGGTACGTCCCGTCAGCGGCCCAGTGGGCGATGGCCTCCAGGAAGAACCGTTGGCCACGCAGTCCGAGCCGACGGGCCTCAGCACCGTCCTCGAGTACGACGGCCGGACACAGGGCAGCCAGGTGCTCGTTGGGCGCATACCCCACCTGGTCCTCGAGCCGACGATCGGCGAACGCTGCGCGGTACACGTCGTTCTTGGCCGCCACCTCGTCGGGTCCGCCGAATCCCAGGACCAGCGCCCCGATGCCCCGCCCGCCGGCGTCGACCAAGGTGGCCGTGTTCGTGCACGCCTGGTACATCGGCGGGTGCGGGTCCTGGAGCGGCTTGGGATGGACGGGCCGAGGGGGAACGTCGATGAACTCGCCGTGGTGTTCGACCACCTCCTCCACGAAGAACCGGGGAATGAGGCGCATCGCCTCGTCGATCATCGGGGGCAGCGCCTCGAGTTCGTAGCCGAACGTGCCGGCCTCCTGCTGCGTGGCGCCCTTGCCCATTCCGAAGTGGACCCGACCGCCGGACAGGATGTCGAGGGTGGCGATCCGCTCCGCCACCTTCACCGGGTGGTTCATAAGCGGCGGCAGGCAGACGACCCCGTGGCCGAGCCCGATTCGGGTGGTGCGTCCGGCCAGGTAGGCGAGGAAGGTCTCGGGAGCGCTCATGTGCGCGTAGTGCGTGAGCGCGGTGTGCTCGACGGCCCAGACCACGTCGAATCCCAACTCCTCGGCGAGCAGCGACTGCTCGACGATGTCGGCGAACACCTGCCGCTCGTTGGCCGGCGACGGGTCGGCCATCTGGGCCTCGTAGATCAGCGAGAATCTCACGGCCCCACTCTCGCGTCCGGAACGAGAGGTCGTCGCATCGGCAGGCGAAGCGATTGCCCGGCTGGCACACCCCGACCGCTCCTGTCGTAGGTTCGACGGTCGAAACCCGAACCAGTGAGGACCCCATGGCCATCGGACCCGGACTGCACATCGACGACCCCAGCAACGAAAGCCTCAACCTGGCCATGTCGGATGGGGCGCGACCCCTCTACGACGCCGTCGTCGACTTCATCGCCACCGAGGTTGAGCCGGTCACCCTCGAGTTCCACCGTTTGGGTGCAGTGCGCGACGACCACTGGGGCTACCACCCCGGCCAGCTCGACATCCTCGAAAAGCTCAAGGCCAAGGCCAGGGAGAAGGGGCTGTGGAACTTCTTCCTCCCCGACGCCGAGACCGGCGAGGGGCTCTCCAACCTCGACTACGCCTACATCGCCGCCGAGCTCGGCAAGAACCCGATCGCCTCGGAGAGCCTCAACTGCTCGGCGCCCGACACCGGCAACATGGAGGTGCTCGAGAGGGTCGGCACTCCGGAACAGAAGAAGCAGTGGCTCGAGCCGCTGCTCGCTGGCGAGATCCGCTCCGCCTACGCCATGACCGAGCCCGACCTGGCCTCCTCCGATGCCAAGAACATCGCCTGCCGGGCAGAGCGAGACGGTGACGAGTGGGTCATCAACGGCACAAAGTACTACATCTCGGGTGCCGGCGACCCCCGCTGCAAGATCATGATCACCATGGTCCAGACCAACCCCGACGGACCGCCCCACCGCCGCCAGTCACAGATCCTGGTACCAATCGACGCACCAGGCCTGACAATCGACCACCCGATGCACGTGTTCGGCAACGACGACGCACCCCACGGCCACATGCACCTGACCTTCGACGACTGCCGGGTCCCCTACGACAACATCCTCCTGGGCGAGGGCCGCGGCTTCGAGATCTCGCAGCTCCGGCTCGGACCCGGCCGCATCCACCACTGCATGCGCTCCATCGGCGCCGCCGAGCGTGCCATCGAGCTCATGGTCCGGCGAGGCCTCAGCCGACAGGCATTCGGCAAGCCCATCCTGAACCTGGGCAAGAACATGGAAGTGGTGTCACGCGCCCGGATCGACATCGAGTCGATGCGCCTCATGGTCCTGCGGGCCGCCAGGGCGATGGACACCATGGGTAACGCCGAGGCCCGGGTCTGGATCAGCGCCGTCAAGGCGATGGTGCCCGAGAAGGTCTGCCGGATCATCGACGAGGCCATCCAGGTCCACGGCGCCACCGGCGTGTCCCAGTGGACGCCTCTCGCGCGGCTCTACACCAGTCAGCGCACACTCCGACTGGCCGACGGACCCGACGAGGTGCACCACTTCGTGGTCGCCCGCTTCGAGGCCGGCCGCTACGGCGACGGCCCCGGCGACGTCCCGATGCTCGACCACACCGGCCCGACCTTCACCAGCCCCTGAGCAAGGGGCCCGTCCCGAGGACAGTGCAGATACTGCGATGACCAACGACCCCCGATCACCCAAGGCCGCCGAAGCCCAGACGCGCACCGACCTCGATGCCTTCACCGCCTCACTGCCCCCCGACGACGGCAGCGACGCCGCCAACGTGGCCCGCGGCTTCATCGCCACCCGCGTTGAACCGGTCATCGAGAAACTGGTACCCAACCCGTGGATACCGATCAGTTGGGACCTCTCGAAGTCGGACTTCGTGCACGGCCCCTGCCCCGACACCGTCAACCCAGCGCTCTGGAGACAGGCCGGCTTCAACGCCCAACACGGCCTCTACGAGATCTGCGACGGCTTCTACCAGGTGCGCGGCTTCGACACCTCGAGCGTCACGTTCATCCGCGGCGACCGGGGCTGGATCGTGATCGACCCCCTGACCACCCGGGAGAGCGCCGCCGCCGCCTACGAGCTCGTCACCGAACACCTCGGCGAGCGCCTGGTGACGGCGGTGATCTACACCCACTCCCACCTGGACCACTACGGCGGGATCCTCGGCGTCGTCGACCAGGAGCGCCTCGACGCCGGCGAGGTCCCGATCGTGGCTCCGGAGGGCTTCCTGCACGAGGCCGTGGCGGAGAACGTGGTCGCTGCCCCCGTGATGGGGCGCCGAGCCATGTACCAGTTCGGGATGCTGCTGCCCTGGAGCGAACACCACCACGTCGACCAGGGGCTCGGCAAGGGTGTTTCGACCGGGTCCAGTGCGCTCGTCCCCCCAACGATCGACATCACCGAGACCGGCCAGGAACTGGTGCTCGACGGCGTCCGGATCGAGTTCCAGCTCACGCCGGAGTCCGAGGCGCCGGCCGAGATGCACTTCTACTTTCCGGACCACCGGGTCCTCTGCATGGCCGAGAACTGCACGACGACCATGCACAATGTCCTCACCCTGCGTGGTGCGCTCGTGCGCGACGCCCTGCTCTGGAGCCGCTACATCGACGAGGCCCTCGACCGTTGGGGCGACGAGGCTGAGGTGGTGTTCGCCAGCCACGGATGGCCTCACTGGGGTGAAGACGACGTGCGGGAGTACCTCGTCAACCAGCGCGACCTCTACCGCTGGCTCCACGACCAGGCCATGCGCCTAGCCAACCTGGGCTTCACGCCCAACGAGATCTCGGCCCGTATCGAGCTGCCACCCGGACTGTGGGCCGACTGGCGCTGCCACGGCTACTACGGCACCGTCAGCCACAACGTCCGCGCCGTCTACCAGCGCTACCTCGGCTGGTACGACGGCCACCCGTCCAGCCTCGACCCCTACGAGCCCACCGAGGCCGGCCGCCGTTACGTCGACTTCATGGGCGGCATGGACGAGCTGCTGGCCAAGGCCCGCAAGGCGTTCGAAGTCGGCGACCACCGTTGGGTCGCCGAGGTCCTTCGCCACGCCGTCTTCGCCGACCCCACCTGTGAGGAGGCGCGTTTGCTCCAGGCCGATGCCTTCGAGCAACTCGGCTACCGGGCCGAGTCAGGGCCATGGCGTGATGTCTACCTGACCGGCGCCCAGGAGCTCCGGCAGGGAACCTTGGCCGTGCCCGCCATCCAGCGACCGCGAACCGAAGTGGTCAGGGGAATGACGCTCCAGCAGGTGTTCGACCTGTTGGCGATCAGGGTCGACGGGCCGGCAGCGACGGCCATCGACCACCTGGCCATCGACTGGCGGCTGCCCGACACCGACGAGGTGGCCCGGATCGAACTGTCGAACGGCACGCTCCACACCAAGCCGGGCCAGGCACACGCAGCCCCGAACGCCACCGTCACCTGCGATCGGGAGGCACTCGAGGAGATGGTCGCCACGGGCACCACCCTGGTCGATCTCGTCGACAGCGGCGTGGCCACGATCGACGGTGACGCCGCCCGGGTACTGGCCCTGTGGGACACCCTCACCGACTTCCCGCTCTTCTACGCCATCATCGAACCCTAGGCAACGGGCACGGTTCGCAGACGATGCGGAGCCCCTTGACACTGCCACGGGGGGTCACCATGCTGCCGCCGGATGCCGCTCAGTTCCCCAAGTGAACATGGGAAGCACATGACCGACACTGCAACCGGCACGGAAGCCGAACCAGGTCCCACACGTCGCGGCCGCGAAGTTCGCGCAAGGGCCCGCCGCACCCGAGTCCAAACCTGGCTCCCCGAACTCGAGCGCGACATCCCCTGGGTCGACCTCCTCACCCCCGAGCAGGTTCAGACGATCCACGACGCCAGCATGGACATCCTCGAGGAGGTCGGCATCGACTTCCGCTGCGACGAAGCTGCCGCCTCGTGGACGGCCGCCGGTGCGAAGGTCGACGGCCACCGGGTACGCATCGACCGCGAGCACCTCATGGACCTCATCGGGACTGCTCCGTCGTCGTACACGATGACCGCCCGCAACCCCGAACGCACGGTCACCGTCGGCGACGGGAAGCAGATCTTCACCCCGTCGTACGGCGCCCCCTACGTGCTCGGCCTCGACGGTGTGCGGCGCTCGGGCACGATCGAGGACTTCCGTAACTTCACGAAGCTCAACCACCTGTCGCCGGCACTGCACATGTCGGGGGGCGTCGTGTGCGAACCGATGGACATCGCCGTCCCCAAGCGGCACCTCTACATGACCGAGAGCCTGCTCCGGTACAGCGACAAGCCGTTCATGGGCGCCGTCACATCGAAGGAGAGGGCCGAGGACAGCCTCCACATGGCCGGCATCGTGTTCGGCCAGGACGAGGTGCGCGAGACCACCGTCATGACCTGCCTCGCCAACGGCAACACGCCGCTCGTGTGGGACCAGACGATGCTCGACAGCGTCCGGGTGTTCGCCGGCGCCAACCAGGCCACGCTGTTCAGCCCATTCGTGCTGGGTGGGGCGTCGACACCGGCCAGCACCGTGGGCGCAGTCATCCAGGTCAACATCGAGGCGCTCACCGGCGTGGCTTTCTCTCAGCTCGTGCGGGCCGGAGCCCCCGCCCTCTACGGCCAGTGGTTGGCAACGGTGTCGATGAAGACCGGCGCCCCCCAGGCAGGCACGCCCGAGATCTGCCACATGAACATGCTCACCGCCCAGATGGCCCGCCACTACCGGCTGCCGTCACGATGCAGCGGCTCGTGCACCAGTTCCAAGATGGTCGACGCCCAGGCCGGCTACGAGGCCGCCCGCAACATGTACGGCGTGCTCATGGCCGGCACCAACTTCGTGCTCTCGACCACCGGCTACCTCGAGAGCGCCATGTGCCAGAGCTACGCCAAGTGGGTTCTCGACAGCGAACAACTCGAGATGATGTACCGACTCAACAGCGGCCCGTCGTTCGACGACCTCGACGAGGTGCTCGCCACGATGCGCGAGGTGCCGCCGGGCGGCCACTTCCTCGGCACCGCCCACACGCTCGCCAACTTCCAGACAGCGTTCTCGATGCCCGAGATGATGAACAGCGACAACTACGAGCAGTGGCTGGCCGAGGGCGCACTCAGCGCCGAGGAGCGGGCAGTCGCCAAGTGCCGCCAGATGCTCGACGACTACGAGGAGCCCGCGCTGCCCGACGACGTGGCCGCCGAGCTCGAGGATTTCGTGGCGCGCCGCGACGCCGAGCTTCCCGACACCGTCCGCTGATCGAACCGAAGAGGAGACCGACATGACCACCAACGGCCGACTTCCGGAAGCGCCCCTGCTGCACGGCGTCTGCGCCGCGATGAGCAGCCCATTCGACGACTCGGGCGAGTCGCTCGACGAAGGCCGGCTGGGCGACCACATCGAGTACCTCGTCGACGCCGGGATCCACGGACTCGTCCTGGCCGCCGGCACCGGCGAGTTCGCCTTCCTGTCCACCGACGAGAAGCGCCGGATCTTCGAGGTCGGGATCGAACAGGTGGCCGGCCGAATCCCGGTCGTCTGCCAGACCTCGGCGATCACGACCGTCGACGCCATCGAGAACTCCCGGGCAGCCATCGACCTGGGAGCCAACGCAGTGATGGTGCTGCCGCCCTACTTCGAGGGGCCCTTCGAGCGGGGAGTGCGCCACCACTACGAGAAGTTGGCGGCCTCCATCGACGCCCCGATCGTGCTCTACAACATCCCCGCCCAGACCGGCTTCGACATCACACCCGACCTGTACCGGAAACTCATCGCCGTCGAGAACATCGACTACATCAAGGACAGCACCGGCGACATGGTCCGCATCCAGCAACTGCTCGGCATCGGCGGCAACGTGCTTGCCGGAGCCGACCCGCTGGCGCCCTGGGCACTGCTGGCCGGCTGTCCCGGCTGGATCTGGGGAGCCGCCAACGTCATGCCCCACGAGTGCGTCCAGCTCTACGAGATGATCACCTCCGGCCGCCATTCAGAGGCGCTCGACCTGTGGGCCCGGATGCTGCCGGCCAACCTCTTCTTCTGGGACAACGGGGTCGAGGCCGAGTACAACTCGGCGGTCAAGACCGCCGCCAACATGGTCGGCCGTGCGTTGGGTCCCTGTCGCCGTCCGGTGCTGCCGATGACCCGGCAGGGGCGGGTGGCCCTCCAGGCCGCCCTGTCGACGCTGCCGGTCAACCGGGTCGACCGGGAACGACTCGTGTACCGGGAATGGGACGACGAACGCGACTGGCTGGTCCGGATGACGGATCGGGCCGGTGTAGGAAGGAGCCACAGATGACGGACAGGAGCCCCCGATGACCATCGCCCTCGCCAACGCGGCCGCCCTGGCCGAGACCATCGCCCCGCCGACCCGGGCTGTCATCGGCGGACGAAGTGTCGAGGCCGCCAGTGGCAGGACCTTCACGTCTCTCAACCCCGCCACCGGACAGCCGTTCGCCGAGGTCGCCGAATGCGACGCCGAGGACGTCGACCGCGCCGTCGCCGCCGCTCGTACCGCCTTCGAGGACGGGCCGTGGGGGCGCCTCGCTCCGGCCGACCGCAAGTTGCTGCTGCTCCGGTTCGCCTCGCTGGTCGAGGCGCACACCGACGAGTTGGCCGTCATGGAGTCGCTCGAGGCCGGCAAGCCGATCAGCGACTGCGCCGGAGTCGACCTTCCCGACCTGGTGATGACGATGCGCTGGCACGCCGAGGCCTGCGACAAGATCTACGACCAGCTCTCGCCGTCCGGAAGCGGCTTCGTCGGCATGGTGGTGCGCGAGCCGATCGGCGTGGTCGGTGCCGTCCTGCCGTGGAACTACCCACTGATGATGGCCGGCTGGAAGATCGGGCCGATCCTGGCCGCCGGCAACACCTGCATCGTCAAGCCCGCCGAGCAGACCTCGACCACCACGATCCGGATCGCGGAGTTGGCCATCGAGGCCGGCATCCCCGACGGCGTCTTCAACGTGGTGCCGGGCTTCGGCGAGACCGCCGGCGCCGCAGTCGGCCTGCACCCCGATGTCGACTGCGTGGGGTTCACCGGCTCGACCGAGGTGGGACGCATGTTCCTCGAGTACTCGGCCCGCTCGAACCTCAAGGAGGTGCTCCTCGAGTGCGGCGGCAAGAGCCCCGTGATCGTGATGGCCGACGCCGACGACCTCGACCAGGCCGCCACGGGCATCTGCGAAGGCATCTTCTGGAACGCCGGCCAGAACTGCTCGGCCAACTCCCGGCTCATCGTGCACCGGTCGGTCGAGGAGGAGTTGTTGGAGCGCATCTCCGAGCGGAGCGGAGACTGGATGGTCGGCGACCCGCTGGTCCCCGAGACCACGGTCGGCTCGATGATCGAGGAGGCCCACATGGACAAGGTCCTGGGCCATATCTCCGACGCACACGAGTCCGGCTCGTCGTGCGTACTGGGCGGCAATCGGGTGCGCCAGGAGAGCGGCGGCTGGTTCGTCGAACCCACCGTCTTCACCGGCGTCGACCCCGACAGCCGCCTCGCCCGCGAGGAGGTGTTTGGTCCTGTCCTGGCCGTGACCTGCTTCGACTCGCCGGAAGAGGCGATCCGCATCGCCAACGACACCGACTACGGCCTGGCCGCCACGATCCACACCTCCGACCTGCGGACCGCCCACCTGGCAGCACGCGCCCTGCGGGCCGGCACCGTGTCCGTGAACTGCTACGGCGAGGGCGACATCACGACGCCGTTCGGCGGGTTCAAGCAGTCGGGGTTCGGCGGCCGGGACAAGTCCATCGCCGCCCACGAGCAGTACACCGAACTCAAGACCATCTGGATGGACCTCTCGTGAAGCGGGGCGCCTGATTGGGAGCGGTCACCCTCCTCCCCCGGTACGACCGCGACAACGGCTGGTTCGAGACCCTCCCGGAGCGGCCACCGACAGCCCCCCTGTCGGGTCGGGTCGATGCCGACGTGGTCGTGGTCGGTGCCGGCTTCACGGGCCTGGCCGCCGCACGCCGGCTCGGCGAGTTGAGGCCCGACGCCTCCATCGTGTTACTCGAGGCCGGACTGGTCGGCAACAACGCCGCCGGCCGCTCGTCGGGCTTCGCCATCGACCACGCCCACAACCTGCGGGCCATGGGGTTCGGCGACACGGCGGAGCACGAACGGCGCCAGATCGGCCTCAACCGGGCCGGGCAGGAGTACCTCGGATCGGCCGTGGCGGCGCACGGCATCGACTGCGGGTGGAAGTGGGCCGGCAAGACGCACGCCGCCTGCACCGCCAAGGGGATTCGCCACCTCGAGCACTTCGCCAACTCCCTCGACCGCATCGACGAGCCCTACGAGGTCTTCGACGAGGAGGCCACGGTCGACCGCCTGGGAATCGACTTCTACCGGCGCTCGCTGCACACACCCGGAACCGTCCAGATGCAGCCGGCGGCGCTGGTAGGCGGGTTGGCCGACCACCTCCCGGCCAACATCGCACTCCACGAGGAGTCACCGGTGACGGGCATCGACCTCGGGCCACCGCACGAACTCCACACCGAAGGCGGCACGGTTCGCACGCCGGAGCTGGTGCTCGCCAACAACGGCTTCGCCGAGGGGTTCGGCATCGCCCGGGGCCGCCTCATCCCGGTCATCACCTGGGGATCGATGACCCGCCCACTCACGCACGAAGAGTCGGCGTCGATCGGCGGCGACCGCACCTGGGGCGTCATCCCCGCCGACCCGTCGGGCACGACCGTGCGCCGCCTCGACGACGGGCGGATCCTCGTCCGCAACGTCTACAGCTACAGCCGGCGGTCCCGGATCGACGGCCGTGCGAGGGAGCGGGCCGGACGGGCGCATCGGCGGTCCTTCGAGCGGCGCTTCCCCGGGCTCGCCCAGGTGCCCTTCGAGTACACGTGGGGCGGCGCCCTCTCGATGGCCCGCAACGGCCAGCCGCTCTTCGGAAGGCTGGGCGACGGCCTCCTCGGCGCCCTCGTCCACAACGGCACGGGGATCAGTCGCGGCACCATCTGCGGCAGGCTCGTCGCCGAGATGGCCTGCGACGAGGGTTCGGACCTGCTCGACACGATGCTGGCCATGGGCAGGCCCAACCGGAACCTCCCGGCACCGGTCCTCGGCTGGGGTGTCAGGATGTACGCCCGTCGCCTGCAGTTGCAGGCCGGACGCGAGATGTAGGAGAAGGCAGCAATGGCACAGCGCGTCGCACTGATCACCGGGGCCACGTCGGGCATCGGCCGTGCCTGTGCGCTCCGCCTGGCCGCAGACGGGTTCGTCGTGGTCGTGGGCGGGCGCAGCGCCGAGCGGGCCGCCGAGGTGGTCGACGAGATCACCGCCGGCGGTGGCACGGCCACCACCGCCCTCGGTGACGTGGCCGAGTCGGGCTACGGCGATGCCGCCGTGGCCGCCACGGTCGCCGCACACGGCCGCCTGGACGTGCTGGTCAACGCCGCCGGCGTGATCGCCCGCTCCGACGCTGAGGGCACGACCGACGACGAGTGGCACCGCGTCATGTCGACCAACGTCGACGGGCTGTTCCGGGCCAGCCGGGCGGCCCTGCCCGCCATCCGGGCGGCAGGCGGCGGAACGATCGTCAATATCAGCTCCACCAACGGTCTGGTCGGTGGGGCCGGCCTGGCCGCCTACTGCGCCTCGAAGGGGGCCGTCACGAACCTCACCCGGGCGATGGCCCTCGACCACGCCGCAGAGGGCATCCGGGTGAATGCCGTGTGCCCCGGGGCCGTCGACACCCGGATGCTCTATTCCGAGGGATCCGGCACGGTCGAAGAGGTCCGCGCCAACAACCTGCCCGACATCCCCGAGGGCCGCATCCCCGACGGGTCGGAGGTGGCCGAGTTGGTGGCCTTCCTCGCCGACGATCGGTCCCGCCACATCACCGGCGCCAACATCTCGATCGACGGGGGGTACACGGCGAGGTGAGCAGCCACGACGACCGGGCACAGGGCCCCATGCAGGGCCGCATCGCCGTCGTCACAGGCGGCGCCCGGGGCATCGGCCGGGCGATCGTGGACCGCTTCACCGCCGAAGGGGCCACGGTCGTGATCGGCGACCTCACCGACCCCGGCGAGGTCGGCTCCGGCATCGACGTTGCCGGACGCCACGAGTGGGTGCCCCTCGACGTCACCGACGAGACCTCCGTGCTCGAGTTCGCCCAGTCGGTCGAAGCCGGGCACGGCGGCGTCGACGTGCTGGTCAACAACGCCGGGATCATGGCGGAACGGTCGATCACCGAGGAGTCGCTGGCCGAGTGGGACCTCACCATGGCGGTGAACCTGCGCGGCCCGTTCCTCATGGCCAAGCACCTCGTCCCCCTCATGGAGGGCCGGGAGGACGCTTCGATCATCAACATGGGCTCGATCGAGGGCCTGGCCGCCAACGGCCTGCACGCCGCCTACGCCACCTCCAAGGGCGGCGTCCACTCCCTTACCCGCGCCCTCGCCGTCGACCTGGGCCCCATCGGGATCCGCTGCAACGCCATCGCCCCGGGCTGGATCGACACCGACCTGAACCGGTCCTACGTCGAACGCCACCCCGACCGCGACCAGGTGGTCGCCGACCTGGCACGCCTGCACCCGATCGCACGGATCGGCGAACCCGCCGACGTGGCGGCCACGGCCTTCTGGCTGGCCTCGGCCGACGCCGGCTTCGTGACCGGCCAGGTCATCCAGGTCGAGGGGGGCCGCACCGTCCGCCTGTCGCTCCCGACGGCGCTCGAACCCTGACGATTCAGGCGTCGAGCAGTACGGGGACGTCGGCAAAGGAATCCGGCACCACGTCCGGGGTGCCGGAGGCCGACGCCACGGCCTCGGGCAGGTACTTGCCGGTGTGCACCAGCACGCCGGTGAAGCCGGAGCGCTGGGCGGCCAGGACGTCGTTCTCGATGTCGATCAGCAGCCTCTCGATCGCCACGTTCATCCTCCTTCGGCGCCCACTAGGTTCCCGAAGCGATGGAGCGTCCGGCTGATGGCCTGCTCCCGAAGGTACCAACGCAGCTCGAGGCGGCCGGAGGCCGTCACGGCCTCGTCGACCAGGTCGACCTCGGCGGCGATGGCAGCCCGACGAACGTCGTCGGCGAGGGTGCCGACGACACGGATGCGACCGAACCGGTGGTCGGACAGCGAGGCGGCGAAGGCGGCATCATCCTCGTCGGCCATTCGACTCACCCGCGGCTTGATGCCGCAGCGCCGGGCGGCGGCGAGCACACGGGCGACCTCGGCGTCGGTGGCGCCATCGCCGATGCGGACGATCACGTCCGGGTGTGGCCGGTAGCGGAGCACGTTGGCCTCGCAGGACAGGCCGCTGGGGTCGTGCCCGACGCCGTAGTGCTCGGCCCACCAGCGATCGTCGTCGGACACGTGGCCAGCCAGGTCGGCGGCCACTCCGATCGGCCGCCAGGTGCCGAGTTGGAGCAGGTAGTCGTAGCCGCCGGCCTTGGCGCCGGGTCCGATCGAGGAGCGCTTCCAGCCGCCGAAGGGCTGGCGCCGGACGATGGCGCCGGTGATCGGTCGGTTGACGTAGGCGTTGCCAACCTCGACCCGTTCGAGCCAGTGGTCGACCTGCGCAGGGTCGAGTGTGTGGATGCCGCCGGTGAGGCCGTAGTCGACGGCGTTCTGGAGGTCGATGGCGGTGTCGAGGTCGGGAGCGGCCATCAGGCCGAGCACGGGGCCGAAGCACTCGATGTGGTGGAAGGTCGAACCGGACGCCACGCCGGCCTTGATGCCCGGGGTCCAGCAACGACCCTCGTCGTCGAGTCGGCGGGGCTCGAGGAGCCAGTGCTCGCCGGGGGCGAGGGTGGTGAGGGCGTCGGCCAGCTTCCCGGTGGCAGGACCGATCAGCGGCCCGAAGGTGGTCGCCGGGTCGGTGGCGGGGCCGACGACCAGTGAGGCGGCGGCGTCGACAACCTGCCGGAGGAACCGTTCGTCGTTGGCGACGCTGTCGACGAGAATCCCGAGGCTGGCGGCCGAACACTTCTGGCCCTGGTGGCAGAAGGCGGACCGCACCAGGTCGGCGGCGGCGAGGTCCAGGTCGGCGCTGGGGGTGACGACCAGGGCGTTCTTGCCGCTGGTCTCGGCGAAGAGTCGCAGGTCGGGCCTCCATGAACGGAACAGGTCGGCCGTCTCGACACCTCCCGTGAGGATGACACCGTCGGCGGTGGTGACGAGGCGCCGCTTCACGTCGGCGTCAGCCGTGTGGACGAAGCGGAGCAGGTCGGTGGGCACGCCGGCGGCCCAGCAGGCTTCGGCCACGATCTCGGCACACCGTCGGGTCCGGGACGCCGGCTTGAAGACGACGCCATTGCCGGCGGCGAGGGCGGCGACCACACCCCCGCATGGGATGGCGACCGGGAAGTTCCACGGCGGGACGACGGCGACGACGCCGAGCGGCGTGAACTCGGCAGCGGCAACTCGCTCGAGTTCGAGGCAGCGCTCGGCGTACCAGCGGGCGAAGTCGACAGCCTCGCTGACCTCCGGGTCGGCCTCTGGAAGGGTCTTGCCGGCCTCGTGCGCCATGGTCACGAGCAGGTCGTCGTGGCGGGCCATGAGTTCATCGGCCACCCGGCGCAGGACCTGGCGGCGCTCGGACGCCGGTCGGGCCGACCAGGCCACCTGTGCAGCTCGCACCCCGGCAACCGTGGCGTCGATCTCGGCCACCGAGGTGGTGGCCGACGTCGCCGTCGGCGCGGGTCGTCGGTCGGACAGCGACGCCAACCACGTCCGGGTCGAGGCCATCGAGGGGTCGGTGTCGGGCTGGTTGGCGAAGCCGATCTCCGGTACCTCGACGAGTTCGGCCCCGCGGCGGGGTGCCGTGCCGACAGCCCAGCGCATGGTCACGGACTCGCGGAAGCGGTCGGCCTGTTCGGCGAACTCCGGCGTTCCGGGTCGGAGCGTGAAGAGGTGGTGGAGGAAGTTCTCGGGAGCGGCGTTCTCCTCGAGGCGTCGAAACAGGTAACTGATCGCCACGTCGAAGTCGGCCCGCCCGACGATGGGCGTGTAGAGAAGCAGGCCGTCGGAGGCGTCGCGCACCGAGCGCGCCTGGGCCGGTGCCATGCCCTGGAGCATCTCCAACTCGATCCGGTCGGCGACGCCCCGTTGTTCGGCCAGCAGGTGGGTCCAGGCCACGTCGAAGAGGTTGTGGCTGGCGAGGCCGATGCGCACGGCGTCGGCGTGTCCGGGACGCAGCGCCCAGTCGACGCAGCGCTTGTAGTTGGCGTCGACCTCGGCCTTGGTGGTGTAGGGCGCCTGGGCCCAGCCGTGAACCTCGGCCTCGACCCGTTCCATCGCCAGGTTGGCGCCCTTGACCAGGCGGACCTTGATCTCGGCCCCTCCCGTTGCACGGCGTAGTTGCGCCCACTCGGTGAGCCGTCGCAGGGCATCGAAGGAGTCGGGCAGGTAGGCCTGCAGGACGATCCCGGCCTCGAGGCCGGACAGGTCAGACTCGTCGAGCAACTCGGTGAACGCCCGGATGGTGAGCTCGAGGTCCCGGTACTCCTCCATGTCGAGGTTCACGAATGTGGGCGGCGACGTGTCCGACGCTCGCCGGTAGAGCACCCGGAGTCGGTCCTTGATGCGCCCGAGGGTGTGGTCGAAGGCCCAGAGGTTGATCTGGCTGGCGATGGCCGAGACCTTGATCGACACGTAGTCGACCTCGGGGTCCTCGATCAGCCGGAGGGTCTCCTCGAAGCGTCGCTCGGCCTCCCGGTCCCCGAGCACGGCCTCGCCCAGCAGGTTGACGTTGAGGGCGAAACCCTCTGATCGGCGCTCGGCGTGGTGGGCTCGACGCTTCTCGGGCTCGGCATCCACGACGAGGTGGCCGACCATGCCGCGCATCCGGCGCCGGGCCAGTGGGATGACCAGGGACGGCAGCAGCGGAGCGAGGCGGGCGCCGATGCGGAGGGCCAACCTGTCGAATGGTCCGAGAAAACCGGGAAGTTCGCCGGCGGCGACGAGGCAGGCCAGTTCGCGGGCGGCCGCCCGGTCATCGCGGTGGCGGGCCACACGGTCGACGAAGCGCATCGTGAAGGCCACCCCGTCGGGGTCGGCGACGAGTCGGGCGAGTCGGTCCCCGAGGGCCCGTTCGCCGCGGGTCTCGTCGGCGGCGGCCAGGTTGATCCAGCGGGTTGCGAGGGCGACGGCGTCTTCGACGAGTCGGTCGGCCGCATCAGCGGCGTCGATGCCGAGAGGGGCGCCTTCCGGCGAAGACGCAGCGGTCGTCTCGGGCATGTCCACAGTCTGAGGGAGCGGCCGCCCAGCGTCTTGTACGATCGGGGCCCTGATGACGTCCGAATCGGACAATTCAGCCCTGCCCGCCCCTGATCACGGGTCGACCGGGGCGATCCAGCCCCTGCTGGAACTCTTCGACTCGCTGCCCCAAGTCATGTTCTGCATGAAGGGCGTCGACGGTCGCTACCTCGCCGTGAACGATGCCTTCGTCCGCAGGTCGGGTCGCCGGTCGAAGCGCGACGTCCTCGGCGCACGGGCGACCGACCTCTTCCCCGCACCCCTGGCGGAGCGCTACGAGGAGCAGGACGGCAACGTCTTCTCCAGCGGTGAGCCCCTCCGGGACGAACTCGAGTTGATCCGGCGACCTGACGGCTCGTTCGGCTGGTACCTCACGGTGAAGTTGCCGATCGAGGAGGACGGCGAGGTCACGGCACTGGTGAGTGTGAGTCGCGACCTCGCGACTCCCAGCGACGAGAGGATCGCCCTCGAGGCTCTGACCCGAGTCGTGGAACTCGTCCAGGCCCACCTCGACGAGCCGCTTCGGGTGGCCGACCTGGCCGAGGCGGCCGGCTGCTCCGAGGCGCAACTCGAGCGCCGGATGAAGAAGGTGTTCGGCCTGACAGCCACGCAGTACGTCCTGCGTGTCCGTGTGGAACGGGCCACAGAGATGCTCACCGGCACCGACGACCCGATCGCCATGATCGCCGCCGCCTGCGGGTTCTACGACCAGGCCGGCCTCACGAGGCAGTTTGCCCGGCTTGCCGGCGAGACCCCCGCCCGCTTCCGGGCGTCGCATTCGGGCTGACCGGCGGTCAGTCGCCGAGGCCGTCCCGGATCTCGTCGCCGTGCTGGTCGTTGCGGGGCGGTGGGCGCCGGACGCTGGGAGGAGTGGCGGAGAGCCCCATCGGCGAGCGCACCGAGCGGAAGGCTCCGTCGCCCTCGCCGAGCGCGTCCACCGGGTCCAGCCCGAGCGCTTCGGCGGTGGCGAACGCCGAACGGACGTCGTTGATCGGACCGGCCGGGATGCCGGCAGCCTGCAGTCGCCCAACCCACTCCTCGACGGAACCGTCGACCAGGACCGCTTCGACCTCGGTGGCGAGCGCTTCGACGTTGGCGACACGGCCCTCGTTGTCTGCGAACCTCGGGTCGTCGCACCATTCGGGTCGTCCGAGCACGTCGGCGAAGCGCTCCCAGAGCACGGGGCTGGCGGCCGCCACGGCAACCATCCCGTCGGCGGCGCGGTAGGGCTCGTACGGGGCGATGGAGGGGTGCCGGTTGCCGTGCCGGACGGGGTCGACGTCGGCGGCGACGTGGGCGCTTCCCACGTTGAGCAGCCCGGCCAGTGCCGACTGCATGAGGGAGACCTCGACATGCTGGCCGAGGCCCGTCTCGCGCCGTTCTTCGAGGGCGGCGAGGATGCCGATGGCTGCGTAGAGGCCGGTGAGCTTGTCGACCACGGCCGATCCGACCTTGGAGGGTTCGCCGTCGACCTCGCCAGTGACGTGCATGAGCCCGCTCATGGCCTGGATGAGGAAGTCGTAGCCGGCCAGGTCGCCTCCGGGACCGGAACTGCCGAAGCCGGTGATCGAGCAGGTGATGATCGACGGCTGTTCGGCGGCCAGCGACTCACGGTCGAGATCGAAGCGCCCCATCGTGCCTGGTCGGAAGTTGTCGACCACGACGTCGGCGCCCAGGGCTATCCGTCGGGCCACCGCGAGGTCGTCCGGCCGGCGCAGGTCGAGGGCAATGGAGCGCTTGTTGCGGTTGAGGGTCAGGAAGTAGGTGCTGGTCGGGCCGTCGCCGTCGTCCCACCATGGCGGGCCCCACGTGCGGGTGTCATCGCCGACCCCGGGTTGTTCGACCTTGACGACGTCGGCGCCGAGGTCGCCAAGCACCATCGTGGCGAGCGGGCCGGCCAGGACCCTGCTGAAGTCGGCGATGCGGAGGTGCCCGAGTGCGCCGCGAGCGCGGCGCTCTTCGAGGGAGGACATGCGGTCAGTCTGCCGGACCGGCGCTCAGGCCGGGTCCGCCAGGTCCGGGTTCCTCCACACGATCAGCACGGCGTTGTCGCCTACGGCGGGATCGTCCATGTAGTCGGGGATGGCACCCAGGGCCTCGAACCCGTTGTCCAACTGGAAACTCAGGGTTGGGTCGTAGAGCTCGCCGGCGACGACCTTGTCGACGTAGTCGTCGGCGGACATCTCGTGGATGTGGTCCTTGTAGCCGGGGATCACGCCACCGGCCACGATTCCCGCCTTGGCAAACCGTCGGACCAAGTCCTTGCGGCGGATGTAGAGCTGGTGGCCGATGCCGAGCCGCCGGTACCCGGGGTCGACGGCGATGGTGATGCCGTAGTACCAGTCGCCGTCGGCCGAATGGTTGCCGCACGAGTTCTCGCCGATGAGGTCGTCGAGCGAGTGGTGGGGGTCTTCGAAGTCGAAGTCGATGAAGATCCCGACGCCCATGCCGACGGGTCGGCCTTCGTGGAGTGCCACGAAACCGCCCTCGGGGAACGTGTCGCAGTAGACCTCGATCTCCTCGGGGACCAGCAGGTCCTCGATGCCGGCGGTGGGGAAGGCCGCCCGCTCGATGGCCGCCAGTTCGACGGACCATTCTGCGCGGATCTGTTCGTAGGTGATGTCCTCGGCGGTGGCGACCACGGCGTCCTGCTAGTCCGGGAACGGTACGTGGGTGTAGTCGTTGTGGCGTGGAACGCCCCACACGGCCCAGAGGTCGCGGGTGCGTGGGCGCATGACAACGGCACCGCTGGACTCGACGTGGTGGGTGTCGTCGGACTCGCGACAAATCGCGTCGGGATCACGGGTGATCGCCATGCAGTCCTCGGCGGTGATGCCGTCGCGGTCGAGCAGGCCGACCGCCCGCTCGAGGCGACGGGCCGAGTTGGCCGTGAGGTCGGCGGGACGCGGGGCTTCGACGGCGGTGGCCTCGTCCCAGAGGGTGTGGTTGGTGTGGACCAGCGCGTCGTCGGCGACGCCGAGCCAGGGACGGGCGGTCGGCATGCCCTCGACCATGAAGCCACTGCCGTCGGCGTCGAACAGGAGGTAGCTGTGGGCGCCGGCCAGGTCGGCGCCGAGCACGACCTCGAGGGCCTCGTCGGCGGTAGACCGCAGCAGTGCATCACGGACGACCGTGGGCCAGGTGACGCCGATGGTGCCGTCGATGCCGGTGAGGTTGTTGATACCGACGCAGACGCCGTCCTCGTTCATGCCGATCTGGCCGAGGCAGCCGGTGGTGGAGAACACGAGTGCTGCGGGCCCGTCGTCGGGGCGGACGCGTAACAGGACCACGTGCTCGGTGGCGGAGTCGTGCATGTCCCAGGTCTGGGCGTAGAGGCCGACGCCGTCGGCCCGGCTGTCGGGGACGATGAAGGCGGTGCAGTCGTCCTCGACGACGGCGGCCGGATGACTTCCGGCAACGTGTGAGCGCACCGTATCGACGAAGTCGGTGAAGCCGCCGACCACGATGGCCTCGGCAAGCGTGATGCCGGCGCCCTCGGCCATGCCGCACATCTCCTCGTGGAGGACCGGCGAGTGCGCCTCATGGGCAGGGATGCAGGCCTCGGCGAGGGCGAGGACTCCCTCGCGATCGAGGGGCCTCCCGCTCCACTCGCCGGAGCCGACGAGGCGGACGCGTTCGTCCGTGTAGCGCCTGATCTCGTCGGCGTAGGCGGTGCCGTGGGCATGACCCATGGCCGCCGGGCCGCCAGCCAGGTCGAGGACACGGAGTGCGGAACGCCTCATGGACCGTAGTTTCGCGCACGGGTTGCAGCAATGCAAGGGAATTCGTCGCCATTCCCTCTGTTTGCAACGGATTCCGTTGCAAGTAACCCTCATCCCGACGGTTTCTATCGACTCCCGGCGGTGTCGGCGGGACCCACCATGAGACACAATGACCCGATGGAGGACCCCCTACACCTCGCCGACGAGGTCGCCGATGCCCTGGTCGCCGGGCGACCGGTCGTGGCCCTCGAGTCGACGATCATCGCCCACGGAATGCCCTATCCCCGAAACGTGGAGACGGCGCTCGCCCTCGAGGCCCTCGTGCGCTCCGGGGGCGCCGTGCCCGCAACCGTCGCACTGGTGGACGGCCTGCTCCGGGTGGGGTTGTCCGACGACGAACTCGAACGACTCGGCACCGCCGACGGGGTGGCCAAGGCCTCCCTCCGAGACGTGGGCGCCGTGCTGGCCTCTGGCCTCCTTGGAGCGACCACTGTTGCCTCCACGATGTTCGCCGCCAACCGGGCCGGCATCCGGGTATTCGCCACCGGCGGTATCGGCGGGGTCCACCGGGGCGACAACGGCGACGTCTCCGCCGACCTGACAGCCCTCGGCCGCTTTCCCGTGGCAGTGGTGTGTGCCGGCGCCAAGGCGGTGCTCGACCTGCCACGCACCCTCGAGGCGCTCGAGACCCTCGGGGTGCCGGTCCTCGGCTGGGGAACCGATGCCTTCCCGGAGTTCTGGACCAGGGGCGGCCTCCTGCCGGTCTCGGCACGGGTCGACGAAGCGTTCCAGGCGGCTGCCGTGCTCGACGCCCACTGGTCGGCCGGCCTGACGTCCGGCATCGTCCTCGGCGTGCCGATCCCCACCGAGCACGAGGCCGACCGGACTGTGATCGACGCAGCCATCATCGAAGGCCTGACCGCCGCCGCCGCAAACGGCATCACCGGCAGCGAGGTCACGCCGTTCCTGCTGTCCCACATCGCCGACGCCACCGGCGGCGCCAGCCTCGACGCCAACGTGGCCCTCGTGCAGGAGAACACCCGCGTCGCCACCGAGGTAGCCGTCGCCCTCGCCGCTACCAGGTGACCTCGGCAAGGCCGATGCCGGACTCCCCGGCAACGGAATAGAACAGGAACGTCCGCCCACCATCCTCGAATAGGGCCGGATCGCGCAACTGGTTGACCGGCCCGTCGGCCGCACCCCGGATCGACGGTGCCACCGGAAGGTCGGCACCCTCCCACGCCCGCTCCGGCCGCAGCACTTCGGCGGGCTCGGACGCCCGCCACCTCCCCCAGTCACCGTCGAGGTCAACGGTCGAGTGGAGGATCGCCTCGGGGGCATCGCCCACCCGAGTCCAGAACACGTGCAGGGTGCCGTCGCGCACCGTCACGGCCGAATGGCGCATGTCTCGCCCGAACAGGGTCGGCCCCTGCTCCCAACCGGTGCGCCCGTCGGCCGAGCGGTACACGACGCCGGGCATCGCGAGTGCATAGGTCGCCCCTTCGTGCCGGAAAGCCCGGAGGTAGGTGTGTGGAACCTCCCCGGGCAGCACGCGGAACCTGATCCCGTCCGTCGAGACGGCCACCTTCGAGACCTGCCGTCCCAGCCCCGCCAGGCCGTGGAAGTAGCAGACCACCTCGCCCGCCGCCTCATCGACGTGGACGTCGGGCGAGGCCACGTGCGGGATGGTCAGGTCGCCACGCAGGTCGCTCGGCATCCGGCCGACGCCGAGGACGTCCTCGTAGCGGGCACGGATCGCGTCGAGTTGTTCGACGGAGACCTCGGGCGGTTCCGTCGGAAACCCGGAGTCGGCAAGTTGGAGGGCGCCCGGCGGGTGGACGACCCACGGTCCGGTGACCTCGTCGGCGAACGCCAGCCGGATGTGTGCGCCCTTGTGGTCGGCGAAGTAGAGGTACAGGCGCCCCAACGGCTCCTTGACCCAGCCGGGGACGCGCAGCACCGACGGGCCCTGGACGTTGGTGCCGATGCCCGGGTGGCTGTCCGGGCCGACGATCGGAGCATCGACCAGTCGGATAGCCGTGGGCCGCCCGGTCATGCCGGGACGATGGCGTACTCGGCCAGGCGGGCGTGGAGCGGGATCGCTACGTCGAGCACCGGCCGCAGGTGGTCGGGCACTGTGACGGTGCTCGGCTCCCAGGGGCGGAAGCCGGTGCTCGAGTGGGCGGCGTCGTACCAGTGCTTCGCCCAGACGCCGTCCTCGGGCTTGGGGCCGGCGGGCCACGAGAGCATGGCCTCCTCGAAGTCGATCCCCAGCCGGCCGCACAGTTCGGTCAGCGCCGCTCGCGGGTCGCTGCGCAGCACCGTGGCGTCGAGCACCACGGGCTCCTCCCCCGCCTCCATGATCGAGTCGAGCAGTTCGACCTGCACCTCGAGGCCGGTGTCGGCGAGCGTGGCGTCGTCGAGTCGGACCGCCAACGAGGCCAACATCTCGGTGGGCTCGCGTACTAACAGGATGTTGCGGCACTCGCCGAGGAAGGCCCGGTCCAGGTCGACGATGTGGTGGGCCATCTGCTTGAAGAACACCACGGGAGTGTCGTAGGCGCCGAGCATGACCTCTGCCACCACCTGCTCCCCGTCGCTGTCCCGGGTGGCGAGCACCTCGTCCCGGCCCGGGTGCACCCTGCCGGTGACGCGTAGGTAGTGGGCGTAGAGGGGCTCGTCGAGCGCCGTTGTGTCGGGGCGCTGTGCGAACGAGTACATCAGCGCCGTCGAGATGTTGCGCGGCCCCGAGCAGCAGTTGATGCGCAGGGTCACGCTCCCACGTCCCTGGCCACGGCCTCCCGGTAGAACCCCCGCAGTCGCTGCGTCATCGGTCCCGGCACGCTGCCGTCGCCGATGCGCCGGCCGTCGACCTCGGTCACCGGCGTGAGGCCTCCGAAGGTGCCGGTCACGAACGCCTCGTCGGCGGCATAGACGTCGGTGAGCGAGTACGGGGCCTGGTGGGTCCGGATGCCGGCAGCCTCGGCCTCCTCGAGCAGGACCTCCCGGGTGATGCCGTTGAGGTTGTAGACGCCGGTCGACGTCCAGAGTTCGCCGTCGCGGACGACGAAGAAGTTGGTGGCATTGCAGGTGGCCACGGCACCGGTCGGGTCGAGCATGAGCGCCTCGTCGGCGCCGGCCTTCACGGCCTGGATGAGGGCGATGACCTCGTGGAGCTTCGAGTGGCAGTTCAGGCGCTGGTCGAGCACCTCGGGGCCGGGACGTCGCACGGTGGCCGTGAACAAGGTGATGCCCTCGTCGGCCACCGACGGGTCGGCCACCTTGTGCTCGGCGATGATCACGATGTTGGGTCCGCCGATGACGTTCGACGGATGCTGAGACGGGGTCTTCTTGTCGCCACGGGTGACCATGAGGCGGACATGGGCGCCGTCGTGCATGTCGTTGCGGTCGACCGTGTCCTGCAGGGCGGCGGTCACCTCGTCCCTGGTGCGGCCGATGTCGAGGTCGATGGCGGTGGCCCCTGCGAACAGTCGCTCGAGATGCCGGTCGAGGAAGGCGAACCGTCCGTGGTGGAGGCGGATGCCCTCCCACACGCCGTCGCCGACTAGGAAGCCGCTGTCGAACACCGAGATCTTCGCCTCGGCACGGGGAAAGAACTCGTCGTTGATCCAGATCTGCACCGAGGCGTTGCGCTCGTCGGCGAGTGCCTGATGGGTGCTGCGTGCCATCGCGGGGAACCTATCCAGTCGCCGCGCGTTCAGTCACTGCGACGTCCGACGAGGAAGACCAGACAGGCAGGGAGGAAGAACAGCGTCGACACGAGGAACAACACGTCGCGCTCCCGGATTGCCATGGCCGTGAACCCCACCGAGCAGGCCAGGAACAGCCACCAGCTGAGGGCTTCGGAGTCGATTCGCACGGCCGGCATCCTCGCACGCGCCACCGGGGGGAGCGAAGCCGACGCGTTCAGGCGCCGTCCTGCCTGGCCTGATCGACCGTGAGGCGGGGGGTGAGCTGCTCGGTGGCGACGACGAGGTGGAGCAGCGCTCCGGTCGGCGAGGCCAGCGCCCGTTCGAAGGCCGGTGCAAAGTCGGCGGTGGCAACGACCTGCTCGGCGTGGAGGCCGTAGGCGCCGGCGATCGCCACGAAGTCGGGGTTCACCAGGTCGGTGCCCACCACCCGACCGGGATGGTGGATCTCCTGGTGCATCCGGATCGTGCCGTAGGTCGAGTTGTCAACGACCAGAACGATCGGTCGGGCGTCCTCCTGGAGTGCGGTGCCGAGTTCGACCATGTTCATCTGTAGGTCACCATCACCGGCGAAGCAGACAACCGTGCGTTCCGGGTCGGCCAGCTTCGCGGCCACCGCTGCCGGTAGGCCGTAGCCCATGGTCCCGTTCTGCGGCCCCAGGAGGCGGGCCCGGTCGCCGTAGACCAGGAACTTGTTGGGCCAGACGCTGAAGTTACCGGCGCCGTTGGCAACGATGACGTCGTCTGGGAGCCGATCTCGCAGCCAGGCAGTGACCTCGCCCATGTCGAGTTCGCCGAGTTGGGGCGGGCAGTCGAGCGTGTCGAGGAACGCCGAACGGCGCTCGGCACGCCATCGGGCCCACCGGGCACGACCCTCGAGGTCGACGTTTGCGAGTGCTCCGGCCATCTCGTTCGGGCCGGCATGGACCGTGCGGTCGGCATCGACGACCTTTCCGAACTCTGCCTCCGAGGCGTGGACGTGGATGATCGACTGCCCGGGCGGCCGCTCCGACGAGCCGGCACCGAAAAGCGTGTAGGCGCCCGTCGCCATCTCGCCAAACCGGGCGTTCAGTGCGACCACCACGTCGGCCTCGACGAGTGCCCGACGAACCGCTGCCGGCATGGCCACTCCCGCCTCGCCGGCGTAGCGATCGTCGGTGTTGTCGAACAGGTCGTGGCGCCGGAATGTGACGACGACGGGGAGGTCGTTGCGTTCGGCGAACGACCGCAGGTGAACCCGCCCGGCGTCCGTCCATCCGCCACCGCCGACCAGCAGCACCGGTCGCTCGGCGCCTGCGAGGACACCGCACACCGAGGCGATGTCGCCATCCGACGGCGGCCGCTCCTCGACCTCCACGCATGGCCCGGGAACAGCGGTCGTCAGTTCCCGCAACACGTCTTCCGGGAGCGACACCACCACTGGACCCGGCCGGTCCGAGCACGCCACGGTCATGGCCCGTTCGACGATCGCCGGGATGTCGTCGGCCGACTGGACCTCGACGACCCACTTGGCGAGGTCGTCGAAGAACGAGCGGTACTCGACCTCCTGGAAGGCCTCGAGGCCCCGGTGCTCGAGTTCGACCTGGCCGACGAGGAGCAGCATCGGCGTCGAGTTCTGACGTGCGGCGTGGACGCCGATCGAGGCGTTGGTGGCACCCGGGCCACGGGTCACGAGGCAGACACCGGGTCGACCCGTGAGTTGGCCGTGGGCCTCGGCCATGTAGGCCGCGCCGCCCTCCTGTCGACAGCCGACGAAGCGCAGGCGATCGGCCGCGTCGTACAGGGCGTCGAGCACGGCGAGGTAGCTCTCGCCGGGGACCCCGAAGGCGGTGTCGACCCCCTGGGCGAGCAGGCAGTCGACGAGCAACTGCCCGCCGGTCCTCTCCCCGGGTGTTCCCATGCCGCGCATCCTCGCACGGTGCTGTGCCGCCGTGGAATCTCGGAGCGTTAACGTCCCGGTCGAACAGGCGATTCGAACCCCACGGAGGGCTGCAATGGACCTCGGAATCTCGGGACGCACAGCGCTGGTGACCGGCGCATCGGCCGGTCTCGGACTGGCGTGCGCACAGGCACTGGCTGCGGAGGGCGTGCGCGTGGCGGTGGCTTCCCGTTCGGCCGACAAGCTGGCCGCTGCTGTCGCCACGCTCGACGGCGACCCGGTCATGCTCACCGTCGACCTGTCCGACCCGGCCAGCGTCGACGCCCTGGTCGACGACGCCACGGAGGCCCTCGGCCACGTCGACATCCTCATCGCCAACGGTGGCGGCCCACCTCCCGGAAACTTCGCCTCGACCGATGTCGACGCCTATCCTGCGGCGCTCCAACTGAACCTGCTGTCCATGGTCGCCCTGACCAAGGCCTTCGTGCCTCCGATGCAGGAACGAGGCTGGGGCCGGGTCGTCGCCGTGACATCGGCGGCGGTGCGCCAGCCCATGGACTACCTGATCCTGTCGAACACCGCCCGTTCCGGCCTGACGGCGTTCCTCAAGACCACCGCCACCGAGGTGGCAGGCGACGGCGTCACGGTCAACACGGTGCAGCCGGGGGTGCACGCCACCGACCGGCTGACCCAGCTCTACGACGACCTCGACGAGGTGGCCCGGTCGGTGCCCACGCAGCGACTCGGCGATCCGGGCGACTTCGGGAGGATCGTGGCTTTCCTGTGCTCGGAGTCGGCCCGGTCGATCACCGGCGCATCGGTCCCGGTCGACGGCGGGGCGGTCAAGGGCCTGCAGTAGGGGCCCGCAGCGGCGGGCGCAGGCTCAGACGTAGTCGGTGAACTTCTCGAGGTTGCGCACCGGGCGGGACAGGGCGTCCTTGCGGAACGGGTCGCCCAGTTCCTTGGTGCACATGATCTCGAGGACCGTGGTCTTCCCGTCGTTCATCTGGGCGTCGATGGCAGCCCGCAGCGCCGGGCCGACGTCTTCGAGTTGGTCGACGCGCACGCCCTCGGCGCCCATGGCCCGGGCGATCTCCGAGTAGTCCTCACCGCCCTCGAGTTCGCCGGCGACGAACCGGCGGCCGTAGAAGTCGACCTGGTTCTTCTTCTCGGCGCCCCACTGGCGGTTGTGGAACACGATGGCGGTGACGGGGATGTGGTGGCGGACGGCGGTCATGACCTCGACCATGCTCATCGCCCAGGCGCCGTCGCCGGCGTAGGAGACGGCGGGACGGTCGGGGGCAGCGGCCTTGGCGCCGATGATGGTCGGCAGGGCGTAGCCGCAGTTGCCCCAACTCATGGCGGCGAAGAAGGAGCGGGGCTCCTCGAAGCGCAGGTAGCTGTTGGCGACCGAGTTGATGTTGCCGATGTCGGTGGAGACCATGACCCGGGGCGGCATGGCCTTCTCGAGCTCGCGCAGGACCTGTCGGGGGTGCAGCCAGTTGCCCTCCTCGTCGATGGCCTCCTTGATCATGTCGATGCTGAAGTCGTCGATCTCGTGGGTCCAGTCATCGAGCTCGGCCTCCCAGTCGGCCTTCTCGCCTGCCGTGGTCGCGGCACGCTCGTCGCGTGTGGCGTCGCAGGCGAGGGTGCGGTCGGCCAGCCTGGCGGTCAGGGCCTTCGCCGTAGCCCCGGCGTCGCCGCAGATGCCGACCGAGATCTTCTTGACGAGGCCGAGCATCTTGGCGTCGGCGTCGACCTGGATGATCCTGGCGTCGGCGGGCCAGTAGTCCATGTCGTGCTGGGGCAGGGTGCCGAACGGGCCCAGCCGGGTGCCGAGGGCGAGGACGACGTCCGCCCGGGCGATGAGCTTCATGGCGGCCTTCGAGCCCTGGTAGCCGAGTGGGCCGCACCACTGCGGGTGGCTGGCCGGGAACGAGTCGTTGTGGAGGTACGAGTTCACGACCGGGCAGCCGAGGCGCTCGGCCAACTCGATGGTCTCGGCGACGGCGCCGCCCATGACCACGCCACCGCCGGCCAGGAGCACCGGGAACTCGGCGGCTGCGAGGAGGCCGGCGGCCTCGTCGAGGCTCTGCTCGCCACCGGCGCCCCGCTCGATGCGGATGGGCTCGGGGATCTCGACGTCGATCTGGCCGTAGAAGCGGTCACGCGGGATATTGAGCTGGGTGGGGCCCATCTCGAGGATGGCGCGGTCGAAGCAGCGGGCGGTGAGCTCCGCCATGCGATTCTCGTTGACGATGTGGCCCTGGTACTTGGTGAACTCCTGGAACATCGGGAGTTGGTTGGCCTCCTGGAAGCCGCCCAGGCCGATTCCCATGGTGCCGGTCTCGGGGGTGACGATGACGACCGGGCTGTGGGCCCAGAAGGCAGCGGCGATGGCGGTCACGCAGTTGGAGATGCCGGGGCCGTTCTGGCCGATTACGACGCCGTGGCGGCCGCTGACGCGGGCGAACCCATCGGCCATGTGGGCGGCGCCCTGTTCGTGGACGACGGGCACGAGGCGGATGCCGGCCGGTGTGAAGATGTCCATGGCGTCCATGAACGCCGATCCCATGATGCCGAAGGCGGTCTCGACGCCGTTCGCGACCAGGGTCTCGACGAAGGCCTCGCTGGGGGTCATGCGGGTCATCGGGTGCTCCTCGGAGTTTGCGTAGGGGTTCGCCTGTTGCGACAGATGGCGCAGTCGTGCGCCACGGAGTGAGAACCTATAACGGAGTCGGAAGGGTGTCTAGATGAATGTCATCGGCCGAACGTCCACGGTTCCGGATCGCTCAGCGCAGGCCGTCGCTTCCCTCGACCTCGTCGATGGTGAAGCCGCCGATCCGGTGATGGGGCCGCGGCCCCGTCGACATGCCGAGGGCGTAGACCACCTCGTCGGGCCGGGGCCCGTCGGGCACCACCACCGGCACCACGTCGTAGTGGCTGCGCAGGTAACTGGCATGCAGGTACACCAGCGGCAGGTCCAGTTGGCAGCCCAGCACGCCGACCTTCTTGGCGGCGGGCACCATGGCCTTCGGGTCGTCGAGCGCCGCACGCAGGCCCGCTCCGCCGGGCGCATGCCAGACGGCAGCCAGTTCCAGTTCGCCGTTCACACCGGCGATGGCGCCCTTGCCATAGCCCTCGATCCGTCCGCCGTGGGCGGTGAGCGCATCGCGCAACTCCTCGGCCATCGACATACCGAGGGGGATCAGCGATTCCATGAACCCGCTCAGGTCCGGCTCGTGCCGCCCGGCGAACGGATTGGCCAGCACGGCGGCGATGGAACCCCGGCGCAGGGGCTCGCCGAGGACCGGCCCTCCGGCGTGGTGGACACGCTCGAGCGACAGTTGGACCTTTCGGATGCGGAGGTTCTCCATACCGTTCATGACAGCACGTCCGCGAGGGTCGCGTCGACAACCATGGAATCCGCCTCAGTCCGGGTGGAGGCGCGAGCGGACGAGGGCGAGGTAGGCGGTGCGGAGGTGGAGTGTGAGTGCGCCGGGTTCGCCGGCACCGATGGCCTGTCCGTCGATAGCCACGATCGGCTCGACGTAGCTGGACGCACCGGTGATCATCGCCTCGTCGGCGGCAAGCGCCTCGTCGAGCCTGTAGGTGCGCTCGTCGATCGGGATCCCCTCGGCCTCGAGCACCTCCAACAGCGTGCTGCGGGTGACGCCGGGGAGGATGTCGTTCGAGAGCGGGCGCACGAGCAGTGCCCCGCCGACGACTGGGAAGAAGCTCACCGCTCCACCCTCGGTGACGGTGCCGTCCGAAGCCACCAGTAGCGCCTCGTCGGCGCCGGCCTCGGAGGCCCCCCAGTTGGCGAGCACCTGGCCGAGGAGGTTCGTGGTCTTGACATCGCGTCGGGCCCAGCGCAGGTCGGGCTGTGAACTCATCGTCAGCCCAGTGGGCTCGACGTCCGCCGGGGCTCCTTGAAGTGGCTGGGTGAATCCGAACACCGTCGGGGTGAGCCCCGCTACCGGCACGTAGTTCCGTTCGGCGACCCCGCGTGTCACGTGGAGGTACAGGAAGCCCTCGTCGACATCGTTGCGTCGCACCAGTTCCATGAGGATCCCGAGGAACTCCTCCTCGGTGTGCGGTTCGGGAATCCCGACTTCTGCGAGGGACCGGCGAAGGCGGGCCAGGTGCTTGCGGACGTCGACGATCCCACCGTCGAGTACGCCCATTCCTTCGTAGATGGCGTCGGCGAAGAGCAGGCCCCGGTCCATGATCGGGATGCGGGCTTCATCCTCGGGGACGAACTCGCCGTTCAGGCACACGATGCGGGTCATGGGGTGCTCTCCCAGGGGGAAGGTCAGCCGAGGAGGTGGCTTGTGCGTACCCGGTCCGTCATCGGCGGGACCCTAGTCCCGGCCGGGTGCCGTCCGAAGGGGTCAGTACCAGGCGTCGTCCATGGACGCCTTCTTCTCGGCCACGAAGGACCGTAGGCCATCGTCGACGGATGGATCGATGGCGGGTGGTTCGTAGTCGGCGAGCACCTGCTTCCACCGGGCGCTGGCACGTTGCTGCATGTCGAGGCCGCCGTCCTCGGTCCACTGCTCGAACGAGTTGGTGTCGGGGAGCGTCGAGGGGTGGTTGGCAGTCTCGAAGTTGGCCAGGGTGTGGGCGGTGCCGAGGAAGGTGATGCCCGGACCGGCCTCCCGGTAGGCCTCGGCCGCGAGTCCGTTCTCATCGATGTCGAGTCCCCGCAGCGTTCGGTGCAGCATGCCGAGATGGTCGGCGTCCATCACGAACTTCTCGTAGCCGATGGTGAGGCCACCCTCGAGCCAGCCGGCAGCCTGGTGGACGAAGTTGGCGCCGGCCAGCAGGGCGGCACCCATGGCGTCGGCGGACTCCTGCATGGCCTGGGCGTCGGCCGTCTTCGACGCGGTGTAGTGGCCGCCGCAGCGCAGGGGCAGGCCCAACCGCCGACAGAGTTGGCCGATCGCGTAGGTGGCCAGAACGGCCTCGGGCGTTCCGAACGTGGGGGCTCCACTCCTGAGGTCCATGGTCGTGAGGAAGTTGCCGTAGACCATCGGCGAGCCGGGCCGGACCAGTTGGCTGAGTGCGATGCCGACCATGGCCTCGGCATGGGCCTGGGCGAGCAGGGCCGGCTGGGTGACGGGGCCCATGGCACCACCGATGATGAACGGCGAGATCACGCACCCCTGGTTGGCCCGGGCGTATGCCTTGAGGGTGCCGGACATGACATCGTCGAACACCAGCGGCGAGTTGACGTTGATGTTCCCCTGGATGACGCAGTTGTGTTCGAGGAACTCGCTGCCGAAGACGAGGCGGGCCATCTCGATCGAGTCCTCCGCCCGATCGGGCGAGGTCACCGACCCCATGAGCGGCTTCGTCGACCAGCGGAGGTGGGCGTAGACCATGTCGAGGTGCCGCTTGTTGACCGGGACGTCGACGGGCTCGCAGATCGTTCCGCCGGAGTGGTGGAGCCACGGCGTGGCGTAGGTGAGCTTGACGAAGTTCTCGAAGTCCTCGAGGGACGCGTAGCGGCGTCCACGGTCGAGGTCGGTGACGAACGGTGGTCCGTAGGCCGGCGAGAACACAACGTGGTCGCCACCGATGGTGACGGTGTGGCGGGGATCGCGTCCGTGCATTCGGAACTCGGACGGTGCCGTCGAGCACAGGTGGCGGGCCAGGCCGGGTTCGAAGAGCACGCGTTCGCCATCCACGCCCGCTCCGGCGCTCCGGAAGAGATCGAGGGCCTCGTCGTCGCCGCGGAACTCGACGCCGACCTCCCCGAGGATCCAGTCGGCGTGTCGTTCGAGGGCGTCGAGGCCATCCTCGTCGACGAGTTCGTAGGTGGGGATCCGACGGCGGGGTTGGACGGCAGTCTCCACCGCCTGCTCATTCTTCGCCACGCGTGCAGCCCGCCCGCCGCGTCGGCGATCCGGAGCCGCCGTCGAGTCCCGTGGCATCGCCAGATAATGGACCGTGCGGGACCCGGAGACAACCATTTCCTCCATCCGGCATCACAGCATTGCCCGCCGGGCAGCGTCAGCATCGGCGCCACGCGAGATGATGGAGGTGATGTCCACACCTGCACTGCTCGTCATGTACCCCGGCCTGGAGGACCGACTCTTCGATCCGACGGCACGGAGCCGTCTCGGTCACGTCGTCGACCTGGCCTCCGACGCCGCCGTGGCCGACCTTGCGGGCCTCCACGGGCTCGAGGGCGTCGAGGTACTCGTGACCGGCTGGGGATGCCCGCCGCTCGACGCCGACGCACTCGACCGACTCCCCTCGCTTCGATTCGTGGCCCATGCGGCTGGAACGGTGAAGGGCCTCGTCACGGATGCCTTCTGGGAGCGGGGCCTCACGATCACGTCGGCGGCAGCGGCCAACGCCGTCCCGGTCGCCGAGTTCACGTTCGCTGCGATCGTGATGCTCGGCAAGGACGTGTTCGGCATCCGGGACCGGCACCGCCAGGCCCGCGGCACGACGGGCGTCGTCGACCCCGCCTCGGTCGGCAACCGGAGCCTCCGGATCGGGATCATCGGCGCTTCGACGATCGGTCGCCTCGTGGCCGAGCGACTACGCACCCTCGATGTGGAGGTGGTGGTCTCCGACCCGCACCTCGACGACGCCGGGGCGTCCGCCCTCGGTGTGGTCGCCCTCGGGCTCGACGACCTGCTGGCGACCTCCGACGTGGTCTCGATCCACGCCCCCGCCCTGCCGTCGACCCACCACCTGCTCGATGCCGCGGCGCTGGCCCGAATGCGCGACGGCGCCTGGCTGCTCAACACCGCCCGAGGCAGCCTGGTCGACACCGCCGCCCTGGAGTCCGAGCTCGTGTCGGGCCGTCTCAACGCCTTCATCGACACCCCGGACCCCGAGCCGCTGCCCGCCGAGTCGCCGCTCTACGACCTCCCCAACGTCGTACTCACCCCGCACATCGCCGGGTCGCTCGGCAATGAGGTCGGGCGGATGGGCGAGTTGGCCGTAACCGAGGTGGAACGGTTCGTGGGCGGCGAGGCGCCGCTCCACCCCGTCACCAGGACGGACCTGGACCGAATGGCATGACGATCCTGGCCGGCCTCTGCTCGATCACGTTCCGGGACCTGTCCGTGGACGACGTCGTGGCGCTGGCTGCCGAAGCCGGGTTGGCAGGGATCGAGTGGGGCGCCGACCGGCACGTGCCGCCGGGCTCGGATGCCGGGTCGGTGGCGGACCGCTGTGCCGACGCGGGCCTCGCCTGCCCCTCCTACGGCACCTACCTGTTCGCCGGCCGTGCGGCGGTCGACGATGTGGACGCCGCCTGTGCGACCGCGGTCGAATTGGGCGCCGCGAACCTGCGGATCTGGGCACCCGACGAGGCCGGGGCGGCCGACGTGGCAGACATCGCCGACCGGGCTGGAGGCCGCGGACTCACCGTCTCGCTCGAGTTCCACCCCGGCACCCGCACCGGGACCGCCGCCTCGACGCTGGCGCTGCTCGCCGAGGTGGACCGACCGAACCTGTTCACGTACTGGCAGCCCGACCCGGGCCTCTCGCGCGCCGATGCCCTCGCGGAACACGCCGCGGTCACCGGACACCTCTCGCACCTCCACGTGTTCACCTGGGGACCCGCCGGGTTCGTCGACCGGCGACCGCTCGCCGCAGGCGTGGACCTCTGGCAACCGGTGCTCGCCGCCGAAGGCACGGGACGATGGGGCCATGACCGCTGGGCGTTCCTCGAGTACGTCCCCGGAGACGACCCGGCGTGCCTCGTCGGCGAGGCCACCACCCTCCGGGCCTGGACCGGGGAGGCGGGTCGTGCCTGATCCCCGGGCCAACCCGATGGCCGGCAACCCCCTGGCGGACCGGGCCGACGTCCAGCGGGCCGTGCGCGACCTGGTCGAACCGCTGCTGCCCCACATGAGTCCCGGAAGCGCCCGCGTGCGACTCGGCAGCGGGGCGGCGTTGTTCCCGCAACGGGTCGCCGAACTCGAGGGCTACGCCCGTCCGCTCTACGGCATCGTGCCGCTCGTTGCCGGAGGCGGCGAGTTCGACCACTGGGACCGTTGGTGTGAGGGGCTCGCCAACGGCACCGACCCGGACCACCCCGAGTACTGGGGCGCCTGCGAGGCTGGTCCCGACCAGCGGATGGTCGAGATGGCGGCGATCGGGTACGCCATGGCGACCGTCCCGGAGCACTACTGGGAGCCGCTCACCGGCCCGGCCAGGGAGCGGGTCCTCGCCTGGCTGGACGGCATCGACCAGTTCGAACCGGCACCCAACAACTGGCAGTTCTTCCGCCTGCTGGTGCACCTCGGCCGCGAGCGGGTCGGCGCACCCGGAGACCCGGCTGCAGCCCAACGGTCGCTGGAGAAAATCGAGGACTACCACCTGGGGAACGGCTGGTACCGGGACGGGGCACTGGGCAACGTCGACTGGTACCTCCCCTTCGCCTTCCATGCCTACGGGCTCATGGTTGCGGCGTCGGGGCTCGGCGACCGGGAGGCGGCTGCCCGCTACGTCGAGCGGGCGGCGGCGTTCGCACCGGACTTCGAGCACTGGTTCGCCCCGGACGGCGCCGCCTTCCCCTACGGCCGCAGCCAGACCTACCGGTTCGCGCAGGGCAGCCTCTGGGGGGCATTCGCAGCCGCCGGCCTCGAAGCGCTTCCCTGGGGCCGGACGAAAGGAATGTCGCTGCGGCACCTCCGCTGGTGGGCCGACCGGGCGATCTCGGACCGGGACGGGGTGCTCAGCATCGGGTACGCCTACGACAACCGCCGCCTGGCCGAGGGCTACAACTCGGCCGGCTCGCCGTACTGGGCGATGAAGGCGTTCCTCGGGCTGGCGGCGCCTGCCGACCACCCCTTCTGGACGGCCGACGAGGAGCCACAACCCCCGCTCGCCGCACCCGTCGGCCAGCCGCATGCCGGCTTCGTCCTCGACCGGGACGACGACCACGTGGTCGTGCTCTCGGGCCGCCGGTCGCCGACGCTGTCGTTTATCGAACAGGCGACGGCCAAGTACGGCAAGTTCGCCTACTCGTCCCGGTTCGGGTTCAGCGGCGACGTCGAGTTCGGCTGGTCCGACCTCGGCACCGATTCGACGCTGCTGGTATCGGACGGCTCCGAGACGCTCACCCGCTGGGGCATCGAGGACGCCTTCGTCGAGGACGGGATGGTCTGGTCGCGCTGGTGCCCGTGGGACGACGTCGTGGTCGACACCGTGCTCTGCGGCGGCACCCCCTGGCACCACCGGATCCACCTCGTTCGCACCGGTCGGCCGCTGACCCTCACCGACACCGGATTCGCCGTCGGCGTGGACTCGCTCTGGTTCGGACGGGGACCCGGAGCCGACCAGGGCCCCGGCCATGTGCTGATCCGGACTCCCGAGGTGGTGTCGGGCGTCCGGGGGGCCGGAGGCGACGGTCGGGCCGGGCCGCTGCCGCCGAACGCCAACATGATGGAGCCACACGCAGCCATGCCGCTGCTCTCCGCCGAGGTCGGGCCCGGCGAGCACCTCCTCACGCGTCACGTGTTCGCCTCGACCGATCACGGCTCGACCGCCTGGGAGGACGCACCCGACCCGCCTCCCGGGGCATTCGACCTCCTGGAGAGGGAGCGTGACCGGGTGGTCGAAGCCGTGGTGCCCGACGCCGAAGCGGAGGCGTTCCGGCGACGACGCACCGGCGGGGACGACCGATGAGCGAAGCGCCCCACCCGGGCGCCGTGGTCCAGCCGGGTCGCACGATCACCGGCATGTCGGCGACCCTGCTGCCGTACACCGACGACGGCGGGATCGACTGGCCCGGCTTCGCCGCACACGTCGAGCGGACAGCCGCTGCGGGGCTCACCCCGGCCGTCAACATGGACACCGGCTACGTGCAACTGCTCGACGACGCCACGAAGGCCGAGGTGCTGGCTACCACCGCCCGACACTGCAACGCCTTCGTCGCCGGTGCGCACATCGCCGACGAGGCCGGCGATGCGTTCGACCCGGACCGGTACGCCCCTGAGTTGGACCGGATCGCAACTGGTGGTGGCACACCGGTGGTGTTCCCCTCGCACGGCCTGAACGCACTCGACGCCGACGGATGGGTCGCCGCACATTCCCGACTGGCCCAGGGATGCGACCGGTTCATCGCCTTCGAGCTGGGACCGATGTTCGTCCCCTACGGGCGGATCTACCCACTCGACGCCTACCGGGGCCTCCTCGACATCGACGCCTGTATCGGCGCCAAGCACTCGTCGCTCGAACGCTCACCCGAGTGGGACCGGCTGGCCCTGCGCGACAAGGTCCGTCCCGACTTCCACGTGTTCACCGGCAACGACCTGGCCATCGACATGGTCCGCTACGGCTCCGACTACCTCCTGGGGCTCTCGACCTTCGGCCCGGACGTGTTCGCCGAGCGCGACCGCCGGTGGGCTGCCGGCGACGTGGCGGGCTTTGGCGAATTGAACGACCTCCTCCAGGAGTTGGGCGACCTCGCGTTCCGAGAGCCGGTGCCCGGCTATCGCCACAACGCTGCCCAGTTCCTGAGGCTCCGCGGGTGGATCGGCTCGGACCAGGTCCCCCAGGGCGCCGTCCGCCGGCCCGACACGGACCTCGAGGCCCTCACCGACCTCGGCCACCGTCTGGGGGTCCTCGGCTGATGGCCCCGGTCCAGGTCCGGAGGCTCGCCGACGCCGCCGCGTTCACCCGGCACCTGGCCTCGCTCGGCGTCGACCTGCCGTTCGACCCGGAGGTGGACGTCGGTTCCGACTCGGCCCTGGCGCAGCCGCTCGAGGTGCGGGACGGTTCGGCCGGGACCCTCGCCGTCGGCAACCGCTGGGCGGTCCTGCCGATGGAGGGCTGGGACGCAACCATCGACGGCCGACCCACAGACCTGGTCCGTCGCCGGTGGGCGAGGTTCGGCGGGAGCGGCGCCAAGTTGGTCTGGGGCGGCGAGGCCGTGGCGGTGGACCCGGATGGGCGCGCCAACCCGAACCAGCTCTGCATCGGCCCGGACTCGCCCGGCGACCTCGCCGACCTCAGGGGTGTCCTCGTGGACGCACATGTCGAGCATTTCGGGTCAGCCGACGACCTGCTCGTCGGGCTACAGCTCACGCACTCCGGTCGCTGGGCGCGGCCCGGGAGCGATGCTGCGCCGCGTACCGCCTACCGTCACGCCCTGCTCGACGACCGGGTCGGCGCCGGCGGACAGAGCGTGCTGTCCGACGATGAACTGGACGGGCTGTCCGGCGACTTCATCGAGGCGGCGGTGGTCGCCCACGACGCCGGCTTCGCCTTCGTGGACGTGAAGGCCTGCCACGGCTACCTGGTCCACGAACTGCTGTCGGGTATCGAGCGGCCCGGCCCGTTCGGAGGGGACCTCGAGGGCCGGACCCGGTTCCTGCGACGGACGATCGAGGCCATCCGCCATCGGGTTCCCGGCCTGGCGGTCGGCGTGCGTTTGAGCGCCTTCGACCTCGCCCCGCATGTCGCCGGGCCGGACGGCACCGGAGTTCCGGAGGAGGGCTCCCACCATGCCTTCGGAGGCGACGGAACCGGGGTGGGGCTCGACCTCACCGAGCCCGACCGGTTACTCGGGATGCTCGCCGACCTCGGCGTCGGCATGGTCTGCATAACCGCCGGCAGCCCCTACTACTGCCCACACGCCCAGCGTCCGGCGTACTTCCCTCCCTCCGACGGCTACCTGCCACCACACGACCCCCTGGTCGACGTCGCCCGCCTCGTCGATGCCGCTGCCGACCTGAAGGCCCGACACCCCGGCCTCGTCGTCGTCGGCTCCGGCTACTCCTACCTCCAGGAGTGGTTGCCGAATGTGGCCCAGGCGGTGGTGGCCCGGGGCGACATCGACTCGGTCGGCATCGGGCGCATGGCGCTCTCCTATCCGGACCTCCCGGCGGACGTACTGGCAGGCAGGCAGGTCGACCGTCGACGGCTCTGTCGGACCTTCAGCGACTGCACCACCGCCCCGCGCAACGGCCTCGTCTCGGGCTGCTACCCCCTCGACCCGCACTACAAGGCGATGCCGGAGCGGGTCGAACTCACGCAGGCGAAGCGGGCAGCCGAGTCGTCCAGAGGTGGACGTCGGGGTTGACGCCACTGGTTGGATTTCGCCGTCCCTGCCCCCAGCCTGAGCCATGTCCGAGATCCGGAGGCTGTTGGACGCCAACCGCGACTACGTCGACGACCACCTCGGGATCGCCGATGCCGAGCCCAGGCGGCACCTTGCAATCGTCACCTGCATGGACGCACGCATCGACGTGTTCGCTGCACTGGGCCTCGACCTGGGCGATGCCCACGTGATCCGCAATGCCGGCGGTCGGGTGACCGAGGACGTCCTTCGCAGCCTGGCCCTGTCGAGCCACACCATGGGCGTCACCTCGGTGGTCGTGATGCAGCACACCCGCTGCGGCCTCGCCGGCGTGTCAAATGCCGAACTCGAGGAGGTCACGGGCACGGGGATCGATTTCTTCGCCATCGACGACCATGTCGAGACGTTGCGGGCCGACCTGAAGAAGATCCGCGACACGCCGTACCTGTCGATCCTCTACGAGGTGGCGGGCTTCGTCCACGACATCGACAGCGGCCACATCACCGAAGTCGTCGAGGCCTGAACCACACGGTGGCCTGCCATCAGTACGGGCGGTCGCCGACGACAGTGACACGTTCGACGGTGCGGGTCTCGGGCCAGTAGTCGTCGGTGGCGTAGTGCTGGACGGCCCGGTTGTCCCACATGACGAACGTGTCGACCTCCCACCGGATGCGGCACTGCACGCTCGGGTCCATGACCGACCGTTCGAGGCGACGGAGGATCTCCTCGCTCTCGTCGGCGTCGACGCCGTCGACGTGCGAGGTGAACTGGCGGTTGGTGTAGATGCCCCGGGCTCCGGTCTCGGGGTGGGTGCGGATCACCGGGTGGCGGGCCGGCGGGTAGGCGGACCGCATCTCGTCCAACTTCTCGGCAGGCACGCCACGGCCGAACGTGCGCATGAAGTCGTGGACGGCGAACTTGTCGTCCACCCGGGCCTTCCAGTCATCGGACAGGCGGTCGTAGGCGGCGGTGGTGTCGGCGAAGCAGGTGTCGCCCCCGACCTGCGGGATCACGACGCCCCGCAGGATCGAGCCCATTGACGGCACCTCCCGCCAGGTGACGTCGGAGTGCCAGGTGTTGGCGGCCACCAGGCGCTCGGCTGTCGAGGTGATCTGGACGATCTCCTCGTGGCCGCTGTCGCCGAGGGTTCCGGTGGCGAACGGGTGGATCTCGAGCTCGCCGAACTGTCGGCCGAAGGCGATGTGTTGCTCGCGGGTGATGTGCTGGTCCCGTAGGACGAGGACCTTGTGCTCCAGCCAGGCCTTCTTCAGCGCTTCGAGCGTCGCCGCATCGACATCGGCCAGGTCGACACCGGTGACCTCGGCACCGAGGGTGGCGGTAAGCGCTTGTACCCCGATGGGGGCCGATGGTCCGGTCGTCGTCATGCGATCCCCAGGCGTTGGAACTGCTCGGCGGGTGCCTCGACCTCGAGCAGGGCGGTCCGCAACATGTCCAGCATCTCGGCCTCCAGCGACTCACCGACCCGGTTCTCCTGCTCGTCGGGGTCGACGTCGAGGTCATAGAGGTGGTGCCTGTCGCTGTCGACACCGGCCACCCAGAACGGGAGCAGGTCGCCCGGCTGGAACGGCTGGCGGATGACCGGCACGG
>Ga0315338_1000780_pt1 | contig 55960 bp, 47 predicted proteins | sample ASW8metaG_FD_204518 | JGI IMG/M metagenome (GOLD analysis project Ga0315338, IMG submission 204518) | Ammonia-oxidizing marine archaeal communities from Monterey Bay, California, United States - ASW #8 | ecosystem: Environmental > Aquatic > Marine > Coastal | place: USA: California | collected... | reverse complement strand
CGGGATCGCCTTGTGGACCTATCTCGCCAGTATCACCAGTAGCGCCGGGGTCACCCTGCGGACCAGTAGCGCCCGTATCACCAGTCGCGCCGGGATCGCCTTGTGGACCTATCTCGCCAGTATCACCAGTAGCGCCGGGGTCACCCTGCGGACCAGTAGCGCCCGTATCACCAGTCGCGCCCGTATCACCAGTAGCGCCGGGATCGCCTTGTGGACCGGTTGGGCCTGTCTCACCTTGCGGACCGGGTGGTCCCTGCTCGCCCTGTTCACCTTGTTCGCCCTGATCACCCTGATCGCCCTGATCGCCTGGGTTTCCCGACAAGGCGTACAACGCAAAGGGCGTAGCAATCAACTTCTGTCGCGGCGTCAGTGTTGTCGTTCCAACCGTGATCTCCAAATACCGTTCATTGCCAAACTCAAAGCTCGACAGCATGAATGGCAGCGTCATGACAAATCGACCGTTGTCAACGGGAACGTCATGCTGCATGACTTCGTCAACCATCTCGCCACCCGTAGAAGAGTCCCACAGGCCGAAGATGAAGTCCTGCGTTCCCGTATACGGGCCGGCGGCATTCGCCAGATGGCCCTCGTACGAAAACTCCGATGTCATCGGTGCACCGCACACAATTGAGGTTGCGCACGCGATCGCCAAAACTGGAATTCCGAAAGTTCTCATGACGCCTATCCTTTCATTCCCTCAACAAGGCAGGCGGCGGATACCCCGGTGGACCAACCATCAACGCAATACCGCCCCCACCGCGTCCTCGCCGAGTGTATCGATATCGGATGTGGCATCAAGGGGCTTTCTTGTGCAGTACCCCGCTGTTTCAATAATCCATCTCAGACTGGAATTAGAAAGGCTCTAACAGGCCCTTCAGCCCTGTGCCACACATCACACAGAACCGCTCGCCATCAGAGGCCGTGTCCCGCTGCCACCCCAATAACCAGTGGCCGCGGCGGCAACGGACCGCAGACGTCAGGAGAAATGCAGTATCTATCATCCGCACGATGACCACCGTGATCCTGCTCACAGTGGCCATTTTCGCAATGGCCATCCTGTATTCCTCCGTGGGCCACGCCGGCGCGTCGGGCTATCTCGCGGCGATGGCGATCGTGACGGCGATGCCGCAGGAGGAGATGAAGGCGGTGGCGCTCACGCTGAACATCTTCGTTGGCGCGATCGGCAGTTGGCATTTCATCAGGGCCGGGCACTTCGACTGGCGCACCTTCTGGCCTTTCGCGGTATGCGCCGTACCGCTGGCCTTTGTCGGGGGGTTGTGGAAACTTCCACCGATGATCTTCAAGCCGCTCATCGGTCTGGTGCTGCTGTACGCGGCCATCGTTCTGGCGATGAAGGTCTGGCGTGCCGGGCGCAGCGGCGTGGTCGCCGCGTCGCCGCACATGCCGCCGCTGCCCACAGCGATGACGGTCGGTGGCGGGCTGGGGCTGCTCGCGGGGCTGACCGGCACGGGCGGCGGGATCTTCCTCTCGCCCCTGCTGCTGCTGACAAACTGGGCCACGCCGCAGCGCACGGCGGCGGTGTCGGTCGTGTTCGTACTGGTCAACTCGATCGCCGGTCTCGGCGGCGTGATCAGCGAAGGGCCGAATCTTCCAGAGGCGTTACCGATCTACATCGTCACCGCGGTGGCCGGTGGCCTGATCGGGTCAGGACTCGGCGCTCGCAAACTCCCGGGAGACGGCATTCGCCTCCTGCTGGCACTGGTCCTGATCATTGCCTCGGTGAAGATGTTTGTGACGACGTTCTCCGGCTGAACTGCCCCCGGGAGCTGCCAATGCAGCACCCACGCCAAGGAGTTGCCCTGCACGGCCTCAAGATGGCCCGCTGCATCAATTGATGGGTGTCCGGACATTGGTCCATCGAGAACGCCTTCGGTCTGACACAATGTCCTTCATGCGGCATGTCCTCACCATCCTGGGCCTCATCGGGTTCACCCAGCCGGTCATGGCCACCTCCGGGCAACTGGTCGCTGGACCCTGGCTGCAGCGGCCGAGCCCGACCTCGATGGTCATCGGCTTCGAGTCCGCGACCGATACGATCAGCGAAGTCCTGTGGGGCCATTCGCCCATGCTGGGGAACCAGACTTTCGGAGACTGGCTGACTTCCTCGGCAGGCACCCACATCCACCATGTCGAACTGACCAACCTGCAGCCCGGCACCCGGTACTGGTACCTGGCGCGAACCGAGTCGGCGGTAAGTAACACCTGGTCCTTCACCACGCCACCGCTCGGCGAGGACGAAGCGCCGCTGACCTTCCTGGCCATCTCCGATTCGCAGGTGGGCAGCGATGCCACCAAACTTGCCGAGATCGTCAACGACGGCATCATCCCGTTCATGGCCATAGACTCCGGCGGCCAGGAACTCGGCGCCTCGACCAATTTCATGATCATCCCCGGTGACCTAGTGGGAACTGGCAGTAACCACGCGCACTGGACCGGTCACTTCTTCGGTCAGGCCGGGCCCGTGCTGCGAGAAGTGCCGCTGCTACCGGCCTTGGGCAATCACGAAGCCAATGCCAATCTCTACTTCGAGTACTTCGACCTTCCAACCGACAGCGGTACTGAGAACTGGTACGTCACCGACCTAGGCAATGTCCGGGTCATCACGCTCGACTCGAACATCGGCGGCCAGTCGCAATTGCTGTGGGTGGACGACCTCCTGAGCGAGGCCGCTGACATGGATGAGATCGACTTCATCATTGCGCAATTGCACCACCCGCACCAATCCGAACAGTGGACGCCCGGCGAGTCCACATTCACAACCGATGTGGTGCAGCGTCTCGAAGAGTGGACGACGGCCACCGGAAAACCGAGCGTCCATGTCTTCGGCCATACACACGGGTACTCGCGCGGCCAGCGCCGCGACCACCGGCACCTGATGGTCAATGCCGCTTCGGCCATGGGATCCCTGGATTACTGGGGGTATTACCCAAACATCGACTACCCGGACTTCACCGTCAGCCGCGTCGATTGGGGCTTCTGTGTCTTCAACGTCGAAGCGGGAGACAACCCATCATTGGAACTCCGCCGCATCAGCCGCGGCAACGACTGGATTGCCCGTGACAATGAACTCGTGGACACCATCACCATTCGTCGCTTCAACGATCCGCCACAAACGCCGGCAGGCGTATTCCCAGGTCCGGACGACCAGCCGAGCGTCGGATGGGCTGTTGACCTCGAGGGCGACGCTTTCGTCGACCCAGACGGAGACGGTCCGCTGTCGAGCCACTGGCAGGTGTCGACAGACGCGGGTGACTGGACCGATCCGGTGTTGGATGAACTGAAGAACAGCGAGAACTGGTATCGCCCGGTGGGCGGCCAGGCGTGGTACTCAGAGAATCTCGTCACCGATCCGACGATCAGCCGCGTCACACTTCGGCAGTCGGTCCCCGGATGCCAGACGCTGTACTGGCGGGTCCGGTATCGCGACGATGGACTGCAATGGAGCGACTGGTCCGATCCCACGGCCTTCCAGTCGGGCGAATCGGACTGGGGTCCGGACGCGCCGAGCCCCGCCGACGAAGAAACCGGCGCATCACGCACTCCTTTGTTGCAGTGGGGCAGTTGCCTCGGCGCCGATTCATGGGATGTCTATGTCGGCTACGACGCCGAACTGACCAAGGCCGACTACGCCACCGAAGTATTCACCCCGGAGTTTCAACTCGACCCTCTACCGCCGCAGACCACGATCTATTGGCGGGTCGACGCCCATCGCAATGGCCTCGTACAGACCGGCAATCTGTGGCAATTCACTACCACCCGTGGGTACCCGACCGACTGGACCGCGGAGTGGCGTTTCGACGATTCCGATGCGCAGAATGAGTCGCCCCTCGACGCAGCTCGTGGCACGTCGCCACTGGTGCCGACCGGGATGATTCCTGAAGTCGATTGGCAGATCCTCGATACCGGCGGTGCCGTGCCACACATCGGCGGCAGGCCCGGCCGCTACGTGCAGATGAACAGCATTCACGGTGCCAATCGCGGCCTGCGCACCTGGCTGACGGCACCCGGCGTTGGCGGCGACATCAATCGCTGGACACTGGTCTGGGACCTCTACATCATGCCGGGCCAGGGCGGCCTGGTGCCGCTGTTCCAAGGGAACGACACCAACTCCAACCAGACCGAAGCCTTCCTCGACTGCAACACCGGTGGATTCATCGTCAATGGCACAGGCGCGGTCGGCGCCGGGTCGTGGCAGCACGGCACCTGGTTCCGGCTGGTCATGCGGGGCGATTACGGAACGGGCGAAGCGGCAATCTTTGTCGATGGCTCGATGGTCGTCGGACCGGATGATGTTTCCGCGCCGGACTGGCTCTGGGGAGGCGGTAGCGAGAAGTCGATCTGGTTCCTGACGGACGATGGCCCCGCGAGCGAGACCGGACCGGTCGCGTGCAGCGCCTTGGCGGTCGTTGATGACATGATGGGCGACGCGGACATCGCCGACCTCGGCGGGCCAGACGCCCGCGGCGTCTTCGCCGACCGCATTGCAGAATGGCGATTTGACGACCTGTCCCCAGAAGACGACATGCCATTCCAGCCCGCCCATGGCGATTCGGTCCTGACTCCTCGAGCGATGAATCACGGCGTCAATTGGAACCTCGTCGATGCCACCATCAAAGGTGAATCCGCACGCGCCATCCAGATGGACAACATCTTCGGCAATCACCAAGGGCTGGAACTCTTTCTGCAGCACCCGGGCAATGCGGGACTTGGCTGCTGTGACCTCGGCCACTTCACCCTGGCCTGGGATCTGTACCTCGGCGCGGATCAAGACCAACTGCAGTGCCTGTGGCAGGGGAATGCCGACAATTCCAATGATGGCGAGTTGTTCGTCGACTGCAGCACGGGTGGCTTCCATGTCAGTGGATCCGGCGCTGTGGGCGAGAACCACTGGCCACTGGGTGAGTGGTTCAGGCTGGTGCACGTTGTTGACTACGTCGGCGGAACCAATCGCCTGTACGTCAATGGCGCTCTGGTGGAAGACCTCGCATCGGGCGTGGACTGGTTGTACGGCAGCGGCAGCAATCTTCCGATCTGGTTGCTCACTGACAATGGTCCGGACTCGGACGTTTCGCTGGTGCAGTGCGCCGCGGCGGCAGTGGTCGATCGCCTGCTCACGAGTGAGGAAGTCCTCGCACTTGGTGGTCCTGACGCCAACGGCCTGTTCCTTGACAGCGGCAGCCCGTGCGGGGGCGACGTGACGGGCGACGGCAGTGTCGATGTCGAAGATGTGCTCATGGTCATCGCGGGCTACGGTACGATTTATGCAGTCGATGATCTGCTCGAGGTACTCGCAGCATTTGGAAGCAGTTGCTGACGACTAGGGGTCAATGCTCCTATCCTCCTGTGGATAAAGCAGATGGGCACATCGAAGTAAGGCCCCCTCAGTCCGCATCCCACGCAGCGACGATACCAGGCAGCACCTGCTCGAGCACCTCCATGCGATCCCGCGAGATGCCAGCTTGGCGAAGGCTGATCGCGGTTTCTGTGAGTTCGCCTTCGAAGTGCGTCTGCCCGACATTGATGCCGATACCGATGACCGCGACCCCGTCCGCCTGCTCGATCAGAACACCGGCGAGCTTGCGGCCATCGAGACAGACGTCGTTGGGTGCCTTGACACGCAGCCGCCGCGGAATCCACTGGTCGAGCCCGACAGCAACCGCATCGGCGATGTCACGAGATCGCTCCGGCAGGGTGGTCGCCGGCAATACGACGCTGAAGGCCAACCCTCCATCCCCGGTGTCGGCCCATTCGTTTCCCCGCTGGCCGCGCCCGGCGGTCTGCCGACCCGCGAGTACCACGGCGCCGAGCCCGAGCAAACGCGCTTGATCTTGCGTGCTCGCGCACTCTGTAATGACACGGCACAGTCTCAGCGGCGGTCCGATCCGCTCGACTAACGATTCGAGCTTGTCCGGCCAATTCGCAATCGATCCGATGTCATTCACGCATCGAGTCCGATGTCTAAGATCGTCGCGTCTCGCGTCATCGCGCCGACAGCGATGCGATCGACGCCGCTTTCGGCAGCGGCTCGGACGGTATTGAGTGTGATACCGCCGGAGGCCTCGAGTTTGATGGCCGGCGCAACGTCATCACGCCGCGCCACCGCCTCCCGCATCACTTCGGGTGGCATGTTGTCAAGCAGGATGATGTCAACCCCGGGAAGTGGCAAGACGGCGTCCAACTGCTCGAGGGTGTCGATTTCGACCTCGACGAAGGCCAGGTCACGATCGGTCCGCGCCTGTTCAATGGCGGTCGGCAACGCCTTGGCAACATCGGCAGGCGACATCCCGGCAAAGTGATTGTCCTTGAAGAGTGCCGCATCATGAAGTCCCATTCGGTGCGACATGCCACCTCCGCACAGCACGGCGTACTTGTCCCACAGACGAAGGCCGGGCATCGTTTTCCTGGTGTCCGTGATGACAGCATCTGTCCCTGCAATCGCATCGACGAATCGCCGTGTGCATGTGGCCACCCCGCAGAGCCGTCCAAGCAGATTGAGAATCGTCCGCTCCAATCCCAGTATGGCGCGGCGGTCGCCCGAGAGCGTACCGAGTGCCTCACCCACCGACGCGGTGTCGCCGTCGCACATCGTCGGCTGCAGCGCCAACCCGCAACCGAGTACCTCAAGCCCGCGAACGACTGGCTCCAGCCCGCAGACCACAAGATCTTCCCTCGCAACGAACCGCATCGACGCGTGCTCACCGACTTCGACAAGCACCTCGGTGGTGATGTCCCCCTCATCGAGACCGTCTTCTCGCACCCACCGACCAAGGTCGTCCACGATCACATGGGTCGGAAGCAAGATCGCCGCATTCATTCGCGAAGTATAGAGGCACGCCGACTCCCGCCTCCCGCTGTATCTTCCCGGCATGAGCACCGAACCGACCATCTTCGGACGCATCCTCGATGGCGAGATTCCTTGCCACCGCATCTACGAAGACGAGCATGTACTGGCCTTTCTCGATGTCGGCCCGCTGAGCCTCGGGCACGTACTGGTGATCCCGAAGGAACGAGTCGCCTTTCTGCACGAACTCAGCGACGACAGTGCTGCGGCTGTTGGCGGGGTGCTCCCACGAATTGCTAGGGCCATCATGGCGGTCACTGGATGCGCCGACTACAACGTGCTCCAGAACAACGGGGCCGCCGCGAATCAGGCCGTCTTCCACGTGCACTTCCACATCATTCCGAAGCATCCCGATGGCAGCGGACTGCAGATCGAATGGAAAGCGGGCGAACTCGTGGGCGGCGAGGCACTCGCTGCGGCGATCGGTGATGCAGTATGAGCGATGGAAACACGAGCGTTCCACCCGGTTCCCGCGACGACACCGCCCCAACTATCCCACTCGATCGCAACAGCCCCGCGGCAACACCGCACGCTCAGTCCGCGCCAAGGCTTGATTTGGAAGAAGCGCAGCACCTGGTCGGCGACCGGTATCGAATCGAGTCAATTGCTGGACAGGGAGGCATGGGCCGCGTGTTCACAGCACACGACCAGCGCCTGGATCGACGAGTTGCAATCAAATTCCTGACCGGGCCACTCGGCGAGACCGCCCGCGAGCAGTTGCTCTCCGAGGCGCGAGCCATGGCAGGCCTTCGGCACCCCGGGATCGCGCCGGTGCACGAAGTGGTCTGCGATGTCAAGTCGCCGTTCCTCGTCATGGGCTGGATCGATGGCATCGACATGGATGTCGCGTGGCGGGATCTGAGTCTTGATGAACGAGTCGCCATGGTCGATCGGGTCGTCGCCGCCGTTGGCGAACTGCACGATGCGGGTTTGGTTCACCTCGACATCAAGCCGCGTAACATCCTCGTGGATCGATTCGGTACTCCGGTGCTGGTGGATTTCGGTCTGACTCGCTCAGTGGCCAATACCCCAGGGACCTCATCCGGGGGGACACCCGGCTACGCCGCGCCGGAACAATTCACAAGCGGGGCCATGCCGAGCCCGTCGGCAGACGTGCATGCCCTCGGCGTGCTGCTGTTTCAGGCCATGACCGACCAACTACCGTGGACGGGGGACTCGACAAAGGCCCTGCTGAACTCGATGATCAATGTACCCCCCCGAATGGTTGAGGATCTGGCGCCGGGTTCACCATGGCCACTGCAACGTATCACGATGGCCGCGCTGGAGCGGGCGCCATCACGACGCTATCCGGATGCGAGGAGCCTCGGTCTCGATCTTGCTCGATACGAGCGCGGCGAACTGGTCGCGGCGCGTCCATCGCAGTTGATCCGACGGTTCGAGGAACAGGTCCGCATTCGGCAGGAAGAAACCGAGGCATGGCACCGGCAGGGACTGGTGACCAGTCGCGAAGCCTCTCGTCTCGAGCGGCTGTATGAGCGGATCCAACGCCCGGAGTCACACTGGATCGTAGACAGTCGGCGGCTCACAGTCTCGCAGATCACGCTCTATCTCGGTGGCTGGATCATCCTGCTAGCCATGACCGTCGGGCTTGCATTCGGGTGGCAGGCGCTTGAGAACACTGCGTGGCTGCGGTGGGCGCTTCCGGGGGGCATGATGCTCGGCACGTTCGGAACCGCCATCATGATGCACAGGATCGGCCAGCCACGGCTGGCGTTGGCCTATCTGTTCATGGCGTGCCTTCTTCTGCCAATCGCCGTGGCGGTCTTTCTGTGGGAGATGGGCTGGTTCGCCTCCGACAACACGGAGAGTCAGATCCTGTCGGTCATAATCGGCATTCCGCCGACTCTCAGTAACATCAACCTGCTGCTCTCCGCTGCTGCGCTGACCGCTGCATCGCTTGCCGCGCGGCCGTACCTGCGATCCAACGCCTTTGCCATCCCGGCCGTGATCGGATTCATCGTCACGATCACCGCGGTGTGGTCCACCACCGGCTTGCTCACCGACAGCCGCAGCGGATGGGCGTTGCTGGGACTCGTGCTGCTTGGCACCGCGGCCGCGATGCTTGCCATCGGCGTGCCGCTCAATCGCTGTCAGCAGGCCATTGATCGGCTGGTGGCGCCTGGCCGCTGCCATCTCTTCGATGCCTGGGCCATTCTGTCCGGCGGTGCCCTCCTGACGGTCGTCAGCCTCACACTGCTCGCGTGGAATGTTCCTGCGTGGTATCTGCCCGGATTGCTTGAAGGGCCCGCTCCACCGTGGGAAGGATCTGATCGATTGGCCGTCAACGACCAATCCCGCTCGGTCGCCTTCATCATCAATGGTTTCATCCTGATGGGTCTCTCGTGGTGGCTCGGACGGACCCGGACAGCCGCGTGTGGACGACTGGCCGAACTGCTCCGCTGGATCATCCCGGCGCACATCATTGGTGGACTGCTGGCCTTGGAGGCCGACACGCAGTCGATCGCCGCAGCGTGGGTTTGGATCAGCGCAGCGACCCTCGCGAGCCTCTGCTTCATGCTGGCAAGTGTCCGCAAACAGTGGCGTCCGTTCGTGGTCTCTGGATTGCTTGGCCTGGCATGGTCGTTCGTGGTGATCCTGCACGACCTTGAGGATCAACTGGTGACGTCGATCTTCGAGGCTGTCGTCATCTCCATCATCATCGGCGTATCGCTGCTGGGCATCGGAATCATGGTGATGGCAGGCTGGTTGTCCAACCGGGCAGACGAACAAGGCTGACACTACGCGGAACACTTCCCGTGATCAGGAGTCCGTAGAGGGCGGTCCGGCAAGGAATCAGGAGCAGTTACTGATGAAGTCAAAGAGTACATCCGCGCAAAGGCGTCTCGTGGACCAGGTGACGCCCTGTCTTGAAAAGTACCGAGTCGGATCAACCAAGGGCAACTACTTCTTGCGTCTGATCACCGCCTGCGCCGCGGCGAGGCGGGCGGTCGGAACGCGGAACGGTGAACAACTCACGTAGTTCAGGCCGCATTCTTCGAAGAAGTCGATACTCGCGGGGTCGCCGCCGTGCTCGCCGCAGACGCCGAGTTTGATTTTTGGCTTGGTGATGCGGCCTCGTCGGCAGCCGGCGTCCACCAGCGCGCCAACGCCGTCGACGTCGATGGACTGGAAGGGATCCTTCTCCAAAATGCCGCGGTGCAGGTAGTCGGGCAGGAAGCCGTTGATGTCGTCACGGCTGTAGCCGAAGGTGAGTTGTGTCAGGTCGTTTGTGCCGAAGCTGAAGAAGTCGGCACACTCTGCGATTTCATCGGCCGTCACTGCGGCGCGAGGGATCTCGATCATGGTTCCGATCGGGATGTTGAGCTTTCCGGTGTACTTCTTCGCCTTTTTGACCGCGGCGATCGTGTCGACGGTTTCGGCGCGGAGCAGTTCCAGTTCGGCTTTAGTGCCGACCAGTGGGATCATGATCTCGGGCCGCGCGTCGATCTTCTTACGCTTGCACGTAATCATCGCTTCGACGATGGCGGCGACCTGCATGCGGAGAATCTCCGGGTACGTCACAGCCAGTCTGCACCCGCGATGGCCGAGCATCGGATTCGCCTCGTGCAGCGCCGTAACCAATCGACGGACTTCTCGAGGCTTGACGCCAATCGCTGCGGCGACTTCCTTGACCGACTTCTCTTCGGTGGGCAGGAACTCATGCAGCGGCGGATCGAGCAGTCGCACGGTGACCGGCAGTCCCTTCATGGCTGTGAAGATGCCGACGAAGTCCTTCCGCTGGTACGGCAGGAGTTTCTTGAGCGCCTTCTCGCGATCCTTCCGACCCGTCGCGAGAATCATCTTGCGCATGTTGGTGATGCGGTCCGTGTCGAAGAACATGTGCTCGGTCCGCGTCAGACCGATGCCTTCGGCGCCGAATCTGCGGGCACGCTGCGAGTCCGCCGGCGTGTCGGCGTTGGTCCGCACGCCGAGGCGACGCTTTGCGTCGGCCCAACTCATCAGCGTATTGAAATGCTTGGACATCTTCGGAGTCGATCCCTTGATGGCCCCGCTCATCACTTCGCCGGTCGAGCCGTCCAGTGACAATATGTCGCCCGGCCCCCATGTCTTCTTGCCGGCCCGAACCTTGCGGCCCTTCTCGTCAATTTCCAACTCATGAGCGCCGGCCACACAGCACTTGCCCCATCCACGCGCCACAACGGCCGCGTGTGAGGTCATGCCACCGGTACTGGTCAGAATCCCAACGGAATGGTGCATGCCCTCGACATCTTCGGGCGAGGTCTCTCGTCGGACGAGCAGCACGTCTTCGCCATCTTTCGTGCGCCGAGTTGCTTCTTCGGCGCTGAAGGCAAGGCCGCCGCAGGCGGCGCCAGGCGAGGCGGGCAGGCCTCGGACAATGATGTCGGCGCCCTTCTTGTCCTTGGAGGAGTAACTCGGCAGCAGCAGGTTCACGAGATCCTCGGCAGGCACACGCATCAGGGCTTCATCGCGACTGATGAGCCGTGCCTCGACCATTTCGACCGCAATACGAACGGCCGCCGCCGCGGTGCGCTTGCCTGTTCGCGTCTGAAGCATCCACAGGTGTCCACGCTCGATCGTGAATTCGACGTCCTGCACGTCCCGATAGTGCCGCTCGAGTTTCGTGCGAATCTTCATGAGCTGCTCAAAGACTGACTTGTTCCACTTCCGCATTTCTCGAATCGGCGGCGCGGTGCGAATACCGGCTACGACATCCTCACCCTGCGCGTTGACGAGAAACTCGCCGTAGAACTCGTTCTTGCCCGTGGAGGGATCGCGGGTGAAGGCCACGCCGGTACCGGAATCGTTGCCCATGTTTCCGAACACCATGGTCTGCACATTGACGGCGGTGCCGTCGAGGCCGGTGATCTCATTGATCTGCCGGTAGGCGACGGCCTTGCCGGACGACCACGACCCGAAGACCGCTTCGATCGCATGTTGCAACTGTTGATACGGATCCTGCGGAAAGTCCATCTTGGCGAACCTGCGAAAGACCTTCTTGTATCGCTTGCACAGTTCTTCAAGACCGCCGACTGGTACATCCGTGTCGTCCTTCGCGCCACACTTCTTCTTGACGGCATTGAATTCAGCCTCGAAGTGATGATGGTCGATCTCGAAGACGACGCTTCCGAACATGTTGATGAGGCGACGGTAGGCGTCGAATGCAAAGCGACGGTTGTCGGTCAACGCTGCCAACCCTTCGACGGAACGATCGTTGAGTCCGAGGTTGAGTACGGTTTCCATCATGCCGGGCATCGACACGGCGGCGCCGCTGCGGACGCTGACCAGCAGCGGGTCGTCGGTGGACCCGAAGGTCTTGCTGGTTTCCCGCTCAAGCCGGGAGATCGCCGTCTTGACCTGGCCCATGAGACCATTTGGAAGCCGATTGCCCCGTGTGTTGTAGGCGGCGCAGGTGGCTGTCGTAATCGTAAACCCCGGCGGCACCGGAATGCCGATGGATGTCATTTCGGCGAGATTGGCGCCCTTGCCACCCAGCAACATCTTCTGGGAAGCGTCGCCATCGGTCTTGGTGCGGCCGAAGGCGTAGATCATCCGAGGATCGCGATTCTTCGCCTGAGCGGGAGTCTTCTTCATGGGGCGTCTCGTCTTCGTTGCGGGCATCCGATGGGTTCCTGACTGAGGCTCAAGGGTGTTTCAAAGCGAGGCAGTGTACCTCGCCTCGGATTCTGACACGCGGCGACCTATCATCCGTCCCATGCAATGGACCCCATGCCATGAACTCGATGGACGCTCACCGTTGTCGGCCATGGCTGCGTGGCCCAGAGATGTGCCACTGTCGATGCTGCACACGAACGCCTCGGCTCAGGGCGGGCGGTGGTCCGTTCTGGCCGTCCCGGCAGGCCACATCGAAGCAACCGCCACGTCGGGCCGGTGGATCGGACCGCGCACACCCACGCTTGAGGCGGCAGCCTCGCGGGGCGCCGTGGCGGCGCTCGAGGCGGTCGATACGCACCGATCCAGCGGCTCAGTCACTTCCACCACATGGCCCTTCGCCGGATGGATCGCCTGCCTGCACTACGAACTCGGCGCGATTCTGGAGCCCGCGGCCGGGCGGCGTACTGGCAATGAGACCACCCCACTGCTCACGCTGCTCTGGTGCCCGGATTCGCTGCTGCACGATCGACTGACGGGCCGCTGGTGGTCTGCCGGAGCACCCCCCACCCTAGCTTCCACGCCGCTGCTTGGTGAAGCGATGACACCCATCGGCGGTCCGATCAGTACGCCGACCGCCGCCGACTGGCCAGACACTGTCGCCCGCGGAGTCGAATACATCAAGGCGGGCGACATCTTTCAGGTCAACCTCACGCGTCAGTTGCGGGTTGCGGTGCGTGGTGACTGCCGCGCGTTCGGCCACACGGCACTGGGCGAACCTCAGGCGGCCTTCGGCGCCCACATCGAAGTGCCGCATACCGATCGAACGGTCATCAGCCTCAGCCCGGAACTCTTCCTCAATGTCGATGCCGATGGCACCATCACAAGCCGACCCATCAAAGGCACGCTGCCCTCCGCCGAGCCTGCCGAGCAACTGCGAGCGTCGGTCAAAGACGCAGCCGAACTGCATATGATCGTCGACCTCATGCGAAACGACCTCGGACGCGTGTGCGAGGTCGGAAGCGTTCGGGTACCTGTTCCGCGGCGAATCGAAACGCACCCGACGGTGCACCATGGTGTCGGTGAAATCACCGGCGTGCTGAGGGGCGATGTTTCGCTGGTCGATCTCCTAGCGGCCAGTTTCCCGGCGGGATCGATTACCGGGGCCCCAAAGATCCGTGCCATGCAGATTGCCCAGGAACTGGAGCCGGTCGGGCGAGGCATGTACTGTGGCGCCGTGGGGATGCTCGGACCCGGCAGGCAAGCGTCGTTCTCGGTTGCCATTCGCACGGCCGTGATTGAAGGATCGTTCGACCACGCGGTGCTGCGATATGGCGTCGGGTGCGGCATTGTCGCCGACTCAGACCCGATTGATGAACTTGCCGAATCGGAGACCAAGGCAACTGTTCTGTGGGAAGCGCTCAGCCGGCCTTGCGGTACGCCATCTGCCGCTGCTGCATACCAGCAATCGCCCGCATGATCTGCCTGGCCACGACGTGGCGATGCGATGGATTCACGGCGAAGTCGAAACACATGCCGCAGTACAGCGAGCGGTCGCTTCGCATGTGACGGTGGGCCACCCGCGCCGCGGCTCGAATGGGCGTCTGCACGGAGGGGGGCAACTCGAATCGAAGCCACCACATGGCATGCCGGCCGATGACGCCAGCATCTTCTGTGCCGACGGCCAGACCCAGTCCGCCACCGCCGAGATTGACGATGCGGCCCGCGTACTCCGGGCCCAGTACAGGCATCAGATCCGGGTCAGCCTCGAGTTCGCTGGGCGCCTCGGCGCCGTCAAGTTCACGCTGAAAGTCCACCGCCGTGAGCCGCTCGGCCGCAATGACCGAGCTTGGTTCCAGCAGCGGCCACAGACGCACGTTTGGAAGCTGAAGATTGGCGGTATCGATGCGGTAGTCCCGCCGGCGTTGACACCGCTCCACGGCCCGCGGCGCCGCCAACTTCAAGCCTGGCAGGCCCCCAGGCGATGCAGTGTCGCCTTCGCCAAGGCACTGCGTGTGGAACATCCACCGATTCTGTCCAATCGCCATGATGGCGATCAACTCCAGACCCTCGGCAAAGTCCACCGGTTGCCCGAGGGATACCGGCGTCTCCACGTGAATGGTGTTCTGCTCGATTGAGATCAGTCGCGCACGAAAGAGCAGGTCGCCGCGGGGCGATTCGCCGGACGTGCCACCGGGCGGCCGCACGGCCAACTCGATGGAGCCGCGACGATCGCAGATCTGCTGCAGGCATTGCCGCCATCCGGCGGTGCGGGCACGTTGTGCTGGCATGAGTCGTGGATCCCTCCTGAATGCGTATGCGGGGCCATGGGGTCCCGGGATTCCACCTGATGCATCGGCCTGCCCGCGAGCGGGCTGAAGCACGAACACAGGTGATGACGCTCAGGTCGGGCGAGCAGGCCTCGCAGGCCGCAGAACCAGTACGCCGCCGTCGGCGTGATGCTCGGGCGGATCAAAGCCTGCAATCCGGGCGGCCAGCCGCAACGCACCGGAGGTCCAAACCCGCATCGGCCGTTCGGTGTCCCTGAAGGTCGAGGCATCAGGGTCAATATCGGAACCGGTTCGAATCACCATGACGGCGTCGTCCGAAGCCCACACCAGTTGCATGCCCGCCTCATCGGACACGCCATTGACCCAGTGCCCCTCGGCAACCTCCGGCCAGAGACTCTGTGGAATGTCATCCAATACCAGAAGACCGTCTTCATGCAGGAGCGTCCGCCAGTTCTGCATCGCCGCCACCGCTGCATCCACATCGGCCAGCAGGCAGAACGTGTTGCCGAGACACAGCACGCGGTCGAATTGACTGCCTTCCAGCGGTGGTCGCTGCAGGTCCGCCTCGACCAGTTCCACCCGATCGCCAACTTCGCCGCACCGCGCGAGTGCTTCGGGGTCTCGGTCGAGCGCCACATACCGAGTCGCGTCCGAGGAGACCTCCGCTGCCACCCGGCCATCGCCGCAGCCCAGATCCAGCACACGCTGATCGCGGCACGAGGCCCGAAGCCATGCGAGTTGCCGATCGCTGTAGGGCTGCTCGTGCGGCGCGGTGGCGCCGATGTCATCTCGATGGCTCACGCTGATCCACTCAGGAGGTGACGCAGGGCCGCCAAGTCTCGGCTCGTCTGCCCGGCAGCCTGCACATCGGCCCCCCGCCCCCCGTATCTGATGGCGTAGAACCTCGTGACCACCGAGCGGGCGAGGTCGGCCACATCGGGGCGACTCAGGGCGATCGTGCCGCACCAGGACAGGGGTGTCATGTGGTCTGGTTTCTGCAGGCCGCCGCGAGCGAGCAGTTCGAGCAGTTCGCGGTACGACGCGACGGTCTGCCCCAGTTCGCGTCCGGCGACGTGAGCAGGCAGTCCGATCCGTCGGCGGAATCGCACGCGGGATCGCCACGCCATACCGACCAGCAGCAGCGTGACCACGAAGATGGCGATCGCGGACATTGTGTAGATCGAACCCATGCGGCCAAAGCCAAAGGCAAGATCGATCTGCTGGAACCGATCCACCGTCCACAGGCGGGCCCGCTCGAATACCCCCACCGGACCAGGCAGCGCCCGATTGGCCAGATCTTCTTGAATCCGGGCATCAAAGCCGAGGATGTTCAGCCGCCACCACATCTCGATCCGCGAGTAGAAGTCGCCCACAAAGCCGAACATGCCGAGATCCGCAGTTGTTCGGTCGACGCGGCTCAGCACCGCCGGGTCAAACCGCGTCCAAACCTCCGGTTCAATCCGCACTTCGGCCCATGCGTGGGCGTCCCGATCCTTGATGATGTAATGACGGCCGCCCAACTCCTCTGGCTGGCTCATGAACCCCATCACGATTCGAGCCTCCAAACCAAGAGACTTCGCCATCGACACAAACGCTGCTGCAAAGTACTCGCAGTGTCCCGACGGCTCGGCGATCAGAAACCGCTCGATGGGGTCCATGTACCGAACGTCGGCGGCGCGGCCGATTCGGCTCAGATCCAGCGTGTAGGTAAACCGTGACGACTGCAAGTAGGACAACAACGCAGTGGCCACTCGCGTTTGCCATGCCTGCAAGGCCTCAGGCCCGCTGGGCGGCTCGATCGGCACGCCACGATCTGTCACGACCCGCTCGGCCACTGCCGCAATCGCGGAGGGCAGCACACCACGCCGTGGTGCGGGTCCGCTCGCCGGGGCGACTCCTGTCGCCCGAACCTGCACAACACCCACATCAGCTCGGTTGATCTCAATCACATCGCGCTGGGGATACACCTTGATCCAGATCAGCTCGGACGCCCGCATGGCGACCATGCCGGCGGGCATCGGGAGGAACTCCAGTGGTTCGCTCAATTCAATTCGAAGCATCCAAGCGGGCGTCCCCGTGCCAAGGCCAAGGTCCTGCCACGCGCCTCCACCAATCCGCTCCTGATGCCCCGTGTCTGCTGGCGTCGGAGTCCACAGACCACCACCCAGATAGATCGAAGCGGTCCCCGTTCGCAGATACAGTCGACTCGGGGCCTCCTGCTGACCCGCTTGTTCGTTGATCAGGGTCACCTCGCCGACGACATTCATCGACTCGACGATGCGAGTCCCCGAGACGAGCAGTACCTCACCATCGTGGCCGCCGCCCACCAACGCGATGCGGGCCGACGCTGCTGCGGCCAACTCGGGCGTGAGACCACGTGGGAAGAGCAGAAACAACCCCACCGACGCGAGACCCACAACAGTCAGAACACACAGAAGAACACGCAGCGAGTGCATTCGAACGCGCGCGCCGATCGTTGGATCTCTACGCATTGCATCCGCGCCGGCCTCATTCAGCGGGTCGCTCAACTCAGCCCCATAGTGCAACTGGAAGAGCAGGATGACCACGATGCCAAGCACCACCCACACGACCAGCAACACGCCGAACAACAAGTCAAAGGCATCCATGGACGCCAACACCATCAGCAGCACGGCCATGATCAACCGCTCGGCTTCGATTTCAAGAGATCGCCGCTCATAGAGTTTGATTACGGCGATCCAGATGGCAAACAGACTGAGTCCCACGACCGGGTTGTCGAGATCTCCAGCAATCCAGATGCCCGCCCACACGGCCGTCAACCCGCTCAGAATCAACGACATCCGCCGACTCAGGTGCAGCCCGCGCGGCCCCTCCGTGACGATCCAGCTCGCCGCCGCGGCGCCGCCGGCGATGAGGAGCAGCCACAATGCATCCTGGGCAAGACAGGCGGCCAGAATGGACACGAGCAGAAACGCGTGGCTCAGCAGCGGGAAGTGCCGAAGCAGGGTCATGGGGCACCCTTCTCACTGGGGTGATCGGCCCGAAGGTCTTCAAGCTGGCCGGCTGTCAGATAGAGCGCCTCGGGGAAATGCGGCAACGGCCGCACACGGTCGGGACGAATGACCACGGCCGAAGAGCGATCGTGGCGATTGTCAAGCTGCCACTGCAGTCGCGGCGCCGACAGATCGAATTCCGCTAGACGACTCAGCAAACGATGCAGGTGCCATGAACTGTTGCGGATCGGCGTCGACTCCTCCAGCATGCCGGGCACCATGAGCCCGACTTCGCATCCTTCCTGATGAAACTGCTGAATGATGGAAGCAGCCAACTCGATGGCTTGCTCCTCCGCGGCGGCTGGGTCGCGATCCGGCCCGACCTGCAAGTCGGCGGTCGACGTGCGCAGGTCAAGAACCACCCGAACGCGACTCAAGCTGGGCGACGCCCGATCAATACAGATGATCTCGTCGCGATGGGCCGTCACTTTCCAGGCAATATCCCGAAGCGAGTCGCGGCCGACCGAGGGGCGAAGGCCGTACCACTCCCGACCTTGGCCGCGGCGTCGCCCGGCCCGGGGGCCATCCAGCCGCTCGGCGCCAGCGATCCGCAGAATGCCACCGATCAGTCGATGCCGCCGTGGATAGATGACAACGTCCCGGCACTGCCGCAGCCGCCGCTGCCTGCTGAAGAGGCCAAAGGGAAAGGAGGTGGTCACCAGTACCGTGGAAAACGTCAACCGTCCACGCTTCAGCGGCACCATGCAGGCATCGCCGTGCACCCGCTCGTCAGGTCCGACGTGCATGATCCACGCGGCGCGGTCAATCGAAATGCGATCGCTCGGCAATCGGTCCGACACATGCAGCCCGAAGGAGGGCAGCCAGCGGCTCAACCGATGGACGCGGTACCGCACACGCATGGGCTTGCCCACATCCCCCCACTCGGGAACAATGCGACGCACTGCAAGCCGGCGAATACTCAGCCATGAGAGGATGGTGCCAAGCAGTCCCATTGACAACATGACGCAGAGCATCCAGATCAGAAGATTGTTGCCTTTAAAAACTGCGGCGGGGCCAATGAGTCCAATCGCGAGAAGGTAGGCGACCGCAGGCTTGACTCGAATCGGATGAGCACGTCGAACAGGCTGCTGAAGCACGCCGCCAGCGGCGAGCGGTTGGGCGCGACTCATGCGTTGGGCGCGGGCGTCGCATCGACCGGGTCCGCGTCCGGTTCGGCTGCCTCCACCGGGTCGTTCGGTTCGGGCTGGGTGGGTGTCCAACCCGGTGTCCGTTGGAGACCGTCGATCTCGGGCAGATCGTCGATGCCACTGAGGCCGAAGACACGAAGGAACTCCCGGGTCGTTCCGTAGAGCATCGGCCGGCCGAGTTCTTCGGCGCGGCCGGCGATACGAATCAGGCGCCGCTCAAGCAACCCCCGCAGCACCTCACCGCACGCGACGCCTCGGATCGCCTCGATCTCGGCGCGAAGCACCGGCTGGCGATAGGAAATGATGGACAGAGTCTCCATGGCGGCCTGAGAGAGCCGGGCCTGTTGCCGCGCGGCAAGAAGGCGGGCCAGTACCGGCGCTACATCCTGTGTAGTGAGCATCTGCCATCCATCGGCCACCGCCGCAATGCGAAAGACGCGGCCGGATGACTCGTAGGTCTCGTTGAGCGCCTCGATGGCACGGCGGACTTCGGCCGACGTCAGTTCGGTGACCTCGGCTACACGGGCTTCCCGAACCGGGCGATCACTGGTCACCAGGACCGCCTCAACACGCGCGGCGGCATCAAGCGTCTCAAGGGTATTCGCAGGGTGTTCGGCAGCAGGCTCGTGTGTCACGACAACAGTGTACGGCTCAGGCCGCCTCGGTCTGCTCGGTCAGCAAGGTCAACATGCCCCCCTGCATGTGAGCGAAGCCGCCGCTGAGCTTCAGTTCGGTGCGTCCGTCGGTGGCTTCGATCGTCAGCCGGCCGTCTCCAAGTTGCCCAAGCATGGGTGCCATCCCTGCCATCACGCCGTACTGTCCGTCCCAAGCGGGGAATGACACGTAGGTCACCTCGCCTTCATAGACCGGGCCGGATGGCGTCATGATGGTGCACTGAAAACTGGCGGACATGGGCGTGGCTCCTGCTGATTCAGATACCGCCAGTGTAGCACGGCTCGGGGCGGTTCAGTGACCACAATCCTTGACGAGCCTGTCAGGAAGCCGGTATTATCCCTTCATCCGGATACACGGATCAACGCCAACAGGAGCACCCCGATGACCGCCACAGCGATCCCCACGTTTCTCGACACCGGCCTGCCGCTGCTGAGCGACCTGCCCTTCAAAGTCCGCGATCTCTCACCAGAAACCGTGGCCTATGGACGCAAGGAGATGGAACTGGCTGAGCACGAAATGCCCGGGCTGATGGCCCTCCGAGCGCAGTACGGCGACTCCAAGCCGCTGGCTGGCGCCCGCATCATGGGCTCGCTGCACATGACCATTCAGACGGCCGTGCTGATCGAGACGCTCACGGCTCTGGGCGCCGAAGTGCGATGGGCGAGTTGCAATATCTTCTCGACGCAGGACCACGCCGCCGCCGCGGTGGCAGTGGGCCCCAACGGCACGCCGGACAACCCACAAGGCGTGCCGGTCTTTGCATGGAAGGGCGAAACGCTTCCCGAGTATTGGTGGTGCACCTTGCAGGCCCTGAACTGGGGTGAGGGCGTCCTGCCCAATCTCATCCTCGATGACGGCGGCGACGCCACGATGCTGGTGCACAAGGGTGCCGAGTATGATCAGGCTGGCAGCGTCCCGGACCCGAGTACGGGCGAGTCCGAGGAATTCGAAGTCTTCCTCTCGCTGCTCACGGCCATGGCCGAGGCGAAGCAGGGTTTCTGGGAACCGATCGCCGAGGCCATTCGCGGGGTCACAGAAGAAACGACGACCGGCGTGCACCGCCTGTACCAGATGGCCGAAGCTGGCACGCTGAGATTCCCAGCGATCAATGTCAACGATGCCGTCACCAAAAGTAAGTTCGACAACCTCTATGGTTGCCGCCATTCCTGCGTGGACGGCATCATGCGGGCCACCGATGTGATGCTCGCCGGCAAGACGGCCTTGGTCTGTGGCTACGGCGACGTGGGCAAGGGGTGCTCGCAGAGCCTCCGCTCACAGGGCTGCCGTGTCATGATCACCGAAGTCGACCCAATCTGCGCCCTGCAGGCCTGCATGGAAGGCTATGAGGTCGTACGACTCGACGATGTGGTTGGCGACATTGACGTCTTCGTCACGACAACCGGCAATTACAACATCATCCGAGCCGATCACATGGCCAAGATGAAGCACAACGCCATCGTCGGCAACATCGGCCACTTCGACAACGAAATCGACATGGCCGGCCTCGCTGCGACCCCCGGCATCGAGAAGATTCAGGTCAAGGACCAGCTCCACGAGTGGAAATTCGCCGATGGGCACTCCATCCTGGTGCTCGCAGAGGGCCGCTTGCTCAATCTCGGCTGCGCCACGGGCCATCCCTCCTTCGTGATGAGCAACTCCTTCACGAATCAGGTACTCGCCCAGATGGAACTGCACAGCAACGCCGATGCCTATGACAATCAGACGGTCACGGTGCTGCCCAAGAAGCTCGACGAGATGGTGGCCCGCCTGCATCTGGGACAGCTCGGCGCCGCCCTGACGGAGCTCACCCCGAAGCAGGCCGCCTACATCAGCGTTCCGGTCGAAGGACCGTACAAGCCTGATCACTATCGATATTGACGCTGAGCTTCGCCCAGTGTCGGAAGTCGAGGAGAATTCTGCTCCCGACTTCCGACTTCCGCTTCAACTTCCGACTCCCGGCTCCCGACTCCCGAATATCATCCCTGATATGAGCGACCCGATCGGCCACGAGTGTGGCCTCGCCTTTGTACGACTCAAAAAGCCGCTCACGAGGTATGCGCAGGAGAAGGGTGATCCGGCTTGGGGGCTGCGGCGGCTTCATCTGCTCATGCAAAAGCAGCGGAACCGCGGACAAGACGGCGCCGGGCTCGCCGTCGTCAAGTTCGACATGCCGCCAGGGGCGACCTTCCTTCGGAGACTCCGCTCACACCGCGACAATGCGATCGAGCGCGTGTTTTCCGCTGCGACTGAGGGCCTCGCCAACCTGCCCACCACGCCCATGGACGATGCGGACTATCGCCGAGCCGCCGACTTCATCGGCGACGCCTACATCGGTCACCTCCGCTACGGCACACACTCGGGTCGCGCAATCTCCCACTGCCACCCGCTGCTCCGCAAGGACAACACCCTCAGCAAGAACCTCGCCATCGCGGGCAACTTCAATATGACCAACTCGGGAGAACTCTTTCAGCGCTTGGTGGACTACGGACTCAGCCCGGTGGGCGACTCCGACACGCAGGTGGTCCTTGAGCGTGTTGGATACTGCCTCGATCTGGAGCACCGCCACCTTCGCGCCACCATGGGCCCCGACTCGTTCCTCGGCCTTGAGGGCCGCGAACTTGCCGAGGCCATCTCGAGGGAACTCAACATCGGCCGAGTCCTCACTCGAGCGGCCGAGGACTGGGACGGCGGCTGGCTCTTCGCAGGCCTGATTGGCAATGGCGATTCGTTCATCTTCCGCGACCCCAGCGGCATTCGCCCTGGCTTCTGGTACGAAGATGATGATCTCGTGGCTGCAGCATCTGAGCGAGCGCCGCTGGCGACCATCTTTGACACCGCGCCCAACAATGTCTCCGCCATTGAGCCGGGGCATGCCCTTATCGTCCGCCGCGACGGCACGACGTTCACCGAGCGATGCGCACCGGAACGACCGGTACGGCAGTGCACCTTTGAGCGCATCTACTTCAGCCGCGGCAATGACCCGGACATTTACGAAGAGCGCAAGACGCTCGGACGCACGCTGGCCAAACCACTGCTCGACCTGGTCGACTGGAATGTCCACCAGACCGTGTACAGCTTCATTCCAAATACAGCGGAGACCGCCTACTACGGCCTCGTCGATGAAACGCAGCGTCTGGTGCGGGAGCGACAGGTCGACCGGGTGTGGTCCAAGGTACAGGCGGGCGAATTGACACGCGATCAACTCGAGTCGCTCGCCACCCCGCAGGTACGATCCGAAAAGATTGCGCACAAGGATCAACGGCTCCGCACGTTCATCACCCACGATCATGCGCGGCGCGATCTGGTCGCCCACGTCTACGACATCACCCACGACATCGTGACGCCCGACGACACCTTGGTCGTCCTCGATGACTCAATTGTCCGCGGGACGACGCTGCGAGAGTCGATCGTGACGATCCTGTCAAGACTCAACCCGGCGCGGATCGTCATCGCAAGTTCGGCCCCACCCATCATGTACCCGGACTGCTACGGCATCGACATGAGTCAACTGCAAGGCTTCATTGCCTTCCAAGCGGCCATCAGCCTGCTTGAGCATCGGGGCGAGCTGGCCCTGCTCGACGAGATCGAAGCCGCGTGCCGAGCCCAGGTCGACCTGCCCGCCGAGAAGATGAGCAATCACGTCAGCCGCATCTACGAGGGCTGCTCGCACGAGGATCTCCAGAACCGCATTGCTGCGTTGGTCCGCCCAGACAACTTGCCATGGCAGGGGGAACTGCTGGTCGTGTATCAGTCGGTGGAGGGCCTCCGGGCGTCCATGCCGGAGTTCACGGGTGACTGGTATTTCACAGGGGACTATCCCACGCCCGGAGGGCTGCGGGTGCTCAACCGCGCCTTCTTGAATTGGCGGGAAGGCCGAAATAATCGCGCCTATTAGGTGGCCCTGGCGATCGGCCGCTGGCCGCAAACACGCCGATTCTGGTCTGTCACCGGGGACTTCCGCCGCTGCTCGCCTTGACTTTGACCTGCCTTCGTGGTCCACTACGCGACTTGATTCACCCCGCCCCGGGGCTTCCCGTGGGCATTGGAGATTGCGCTCATATGGCTCGGTATATCGGTCCCAAGGTCAAATTGTCCCGCCGAGTGGGTGTCCCGATCGCGGACATCCCGAAGCACACGGCTCGCCGACAGCTCAATGCCCCAGGCATGCATGGCTATCGTAATCGCCGGCCCAAGGATTATGGCATTCGGCTGACCGAGAAGCAGAAGCTTCGCTACCACTACAGCATCATGGAGAAGCAGTTCCGCCGCTACGTGGTGGAAGCAAGCCGCCGCAAGGGCAATACCGGCGATGTGCTGCTTCAACTGCTCGAAGGACGCCTCGACAACGTCGTCCGCCGTTGCGGCTTCGTCCGCACCATCTGGGCAGCACGCCAAATCGTCGTACACGGTCATGTGCTCCTCAACGGCAAGCGGGCTGACCGCCCGAGCATTGCCTTGAAGCCCGGCGATGTGATCACCTTCAAGGATCGCATTCACAAGATCGTGCGTGAGAATATGGAGTCGCTCGCAGGCCACCTCGTGCCGGAGTGGATTTCGGTAAATCCGTCCGACCTGACGGCCACCATCAATGGTGCTGCCACGCCGGACCGCATCCCCTTCGAGGTCAACACCAACCTCATCGTCGAGTTCTATCGCTGAATCGAATCGCTCCCCCGGGCCGCTGGGCATCACGCTGAGGAGGCCTTGGCCCACACGGCGTCTTTCCTGCTGCGCTCCCAACCCAAGCACGTGAACGAGACTACATCGCATGAATCGCCTGCTTCGCAAGTACAACCGAATCCTGCTCGCCGTCTTCGGCGTCGGCCTCATGATCGTCTTCCTCATGCCCCAACTTCCAGACCTGATGGCACAGTTCGGTGGGCGTGGCTCGGAGATTGCCCGGATGGGCACGGACGGCAAGGTCGTCACCCGCGAAGATTGGCAACAGGTCCAGCAACAAGTACAGATCCTGCAGCGCATGGAGGGCACTCGCCAGCCACTTCCAATCATTGGATCGATCGGAAATGATCTCGACCGGTACTATCTGCTTGTTCATGAAGCCTCGGAGGCGGGCTTGATCGGGAGCAGTGCCTCGGCTGGACTCAACCCAAACGAGATCCTGGCGCTGAGCCAACAAATCGGCTTCCCACCTGCCGCCGTCCGGCAGACGCTCATCAACTACACCGGCATCCGCCGATACCTCGGGCGTGTGCAGACCGCGGGTCGCCTGTCCGATCGCCGCTTGAAACTCGAGTCTCGCAAGATGCTCGACGGCGTGGACGCGCGCTATGTCGTGGTGCCCGCCACCTCCGATGCGGGAGCAGCCCCAACAGAGGCGGCCCAACAAGCGCACTTCGAGCAGTGGGGCGATGTGCAGGCGGGCGAGGGTGACCATGGCTTTGGGTACCGCCTGCCCGATCGAGCTGCCATTGAGTGGATTGAGATCCCCCGCGCCAGCGTCGAAGCATCGGTGCGAGCAGGAGTCGCTGCGAATGACCTTGAAGCTCGGAAGTTCTGGCGGCGAAACGAGGTGCGGTTTGCGACTATCGACGCCGGCACCGCTGTGCCGGACGAAGTACTGGACGCATACGTGGAGAAGCAGGTATCCGACCTCCTACCGGCGATTCATCGTGGCGCGTCGGATGCCTTGCGAGCCCCACGTCGAGGCTTTGCCACTCAGGAGAACTTCGTAGTCCTGCCCGAGAACTGGTCGCAGACGCGGCTGTCCATGGATGAACTTCGCGCTCAACTCGGCGAGTGGTTCGAGTTGGCCCTTGCTGGCGACGATGCCCTTCCTCCGCCCGGCGGAAGCGGCGGGCTCATTGACATGGCGGCCATCCGGCAGTTGCCCCGCGTCGGACTGGCTGGCACAGATCGTTACGGCCCTGGCAGCAGCGGCATTCCAACGCGACGACTGGCCGACCTGATTCAAGCGGGCCGCGAGTTCGGCGGCACCGGCGAAGTGCCGGTACAGAACGAGTTGGCCGGACCGGTGCTCACCGACCGCCAAGGCAACCTTTGGGTCTTCCGAATGACCGCCGCGGATCCCGCCCGACCGCCGGCTTCCTTGGATGAAGTCAGGCCCGAGATCATCGACGATCTGCAGCGTCTGGCCAATTGGAACGAAATCAAGTCCACCCTCGATGCCATGGAATCAGAGGCCCGCACCTCCGGTCTCAAGACCGTGGCGCAGGCCAACGATCAACTCGTCCAGGGGCCATCGTCCTTCCAGCGATATATGCACCCGAGCATTCCACGCGGCGGCGCGATACGAGGACTCGGGACCGATCAAGCCCTCGTAGACCAAATGGTCGATCGCTCAATCGAACTGGGCACAGCCCCACTCTCCGAGACCGACCGCAGCGAGCGTGTGCTGGTGCTTCCTTCCGAACGCAACATGGCTGTCATGATTGCCGAACTCGATCGCCGGGTTCCGGTGCGACAAGCGCAGTACGACCAGTTCCTCAATCAGGGGGCGCTGACCAGCCGAATCCTGGCCACTGAGTTCGGCGGCCCGGACATGAGAGACCTGACGGTGTCGTTCACCGCCGACGCGCTGCGGGAACGGAATTCATTCGCCCGCTCCGGCCAGGACGATCAAGACGACACGCCACAGGACGATCAGGCAGCCACCGCCTCGGCCGCCGAGTAGATTCACGTTCGAACCCCCGCTGCACGGAGCTTTCACCATGGCCGCCTCTCCCGAGCCGCTTGCGAGCGTTTCCTTTGAACAATTTACCAACCTCGACCTCCGCGTCGCCACCATCACGAGCGCCGAGCCGCACCCTGGCGCCGATCGACTGCTGAAGATTCAGCTCGATGACGGCACCCCCGACGGCCGTCAAGTGTGCGCCGGAATCAAGGCGTGGTACGACCCGCAGAATCTCGTCGGCACGCAGGTGGTCATCGTCGCGAACCTCGAGCCACGCACCATCCGCGGCGAAGTCAGCCAAGGCATGATCATGGCGGCCAGTGCGATGGGCAACGACGGGCAGAAGGGTGAGGTCCGCGTACTGCGAATCGATGCCGAGATGCCGCCGGGGTCCAAGGTCAGCTGAGCGGCAGGGGTCCAGGCCCCACCGCTTCCCAATCCCGATCAGACAACCACGAACCGTTCGCCCGCTCGGCGACGGTTTCGTCGCGGCGCCAGGAGCGTTCGCAGGCGGGCTGGTCTCGCAGATCGACCACGGTGACATTGGTGGTGGTTCGGTCGAGCGTCAACCGTGACACTTCCAGCAGGTCACGCAGATCCTCCTGAAGCGGTTCCAGAACCCCTTCTGGATCCGGAATCACCAATCCTGCATCCAGCGACTTCTCAATCCCCTCCTGCTTGGCTTGCTCAAGGGCCCGAAGCGCCGTCTCACGAACCGTCATGGCAACCTCCCACGCCGGTGCGACATCGATGTCAATCGGGGCGGCCAGCGTCTCCAGATGCACACACGCATCCTCGCCTCGCATCGACCGCCACGCCTCGTCGGCAGTATGCGGAATGATGGGGGCAAGCAGACAGCAAAGCGTCTCGGCGACCGATCGCATGGCCGCTTGTGCCCGTCGCCGCCGCGGCGAGTTGGCTTGATCGCAATAGAGCCGGTCCTTCATGCACACGCAGAACATCGAACTGAGCGTGTCGTTGCAGAAGTCAAAGATGGCCAGGTGCGCCCGGCGAAACTCATAGGACGCCCATGCGTGCTGCACTGTTTCCTGCAAGACACGAGTCCTACACAACAACCACGCCTCCAACGACGCCGAAGAAATTTGGTCCAGTTCGGCCAGCACCGGTTCATGATCTCCAATATTGCTCAGTAGAAACCGCAGCGTATTGCGAACCTTTCGATACGACTCGCCGGCAAGTTGAAAGAGTTCCTGATCCGCCCGAATGTCATTCTCGAAGGACAACGACCCCACCCACCAGCGACATACGTCGGCGCCGACATCCTTCAGAAGTTCATCGACTCCCAGCGCGTTGCCGCCCGACTTGGCCATTTTCCTGCCCTCCCGATCGACGATAAACCCGTGCGTGAGCAGCGTGCGAAACGGAGATTCGCCGATTGCACCCAGCGACGAGAGCATGGAGAGTTGGAACCAACCCCGATGTTGATCCGATCCTTCCAGATAGAGATCCGCCGGAAAACCCAGTCCGCGCGCCCGCATGACCGCGTTCCACGATGAGCCGGACTCCATCCAGACGTCGAAGATTTCGTGCGTCTTGCGAAGGGTTGTCACATCGACCTCGGCCGGCGCATCCGGATCCTGCGACGCGTCCCATGACGCCAACAGCTCCGCCGGTGACTCCTGAAACCATGCATCCGATCCACGCTCGCCGAATACCGCCGCCACGGACCGCGTGCTTGCGGCGGTCAGCAACATGGATCCGTCGGGCATGAGGAAAGCCGGGATTGGCAGGCCCCAGGAACGCTGTCGAGACAGGCACCAATCGGGGCGTGATTCCACCATGCCACGCATGCGCTTGCGGCCCCACTCCGGCACGAAGCCCACCTCGGTGTCAATCGCCGCCAAACCACGCTCACGCAGCGAGACGCCACCGCCGAACCCGGCGTTGACATTGACAAACCACTGCTCCGTCGAGCGGAAGATGACCGGCGTCTTGGAACGCCAGTCATGCGGATACGAGTGCGTGTAGTCCTCGACATGCACCAGGTTGCCAAGGGCTCGCAGATGGTCGACCACCTTCGTGTTGCCATCCCACACCGAGCGTCCGCGGAGCCACTCGGGCGCGGTGTCGTCAAAGGTGCCGTCCCCCAGAACCGGGCAGTACACATCAAGACCCGCTTCCAGCCCGATCAGATAGTCATCGGTTCCATGGCCGGGGGCCGTGTGTACCAGTCCGGTGCCATCCTCAATCGTGACGTGCGCGCCGAGCAGAACCGGGCCGGTCCGGTCACAGAAAGGATGGTCATAGGTGAGACCCGCAAGTGACTCGCCCGCGCAGTGCCCCAGGACTTCAGGTTCGCCGGCGCCGCAGGCGGCCACCACGGCCGCCAGTCGATCTTCGGCCACGATCGTGAGCCCGCCGTCAATCCGCGCCAGTACGTACCGAAGACGCGGCCCAACGGCGATCGCCATGTTGGCCGGCAGCGTCCAGGGCGTCGTTGTCCAGATCATGAAGGCAGGTCGCTCATCGAGCTGCACGCCAAAGGCCCGCCCCGCCGCGTCCGCATCCGACGCGGGAAAGTCGACCCAGATGGACGGGTCCACGCGATCGGCATACTCGAGTTCGGCCTCAGCCAGCGCAGTCTCATTGGCAATCGACCAGTGCACCGGCTTGAGTTGCCGGTAGACCAGCCCAGTCTGCACAAGGTCTGCAAAGACCTCCAATGCCGATTGCTCGTACGAGTTGTCCATCGTCATGTACGGATGCTCATAGTCAGCCAGTGTGAGCAGCCGCTTCATCTGACCAGTTTGCCGTTTCTGGTACTTCTCTGCATGCTTTCGGCACGCGCGGCGAATGGCCATGCGGCGAGTGTCGTCATCGAGCGCGGAGAGTTTGTCCATCTTTCCGGACGCGACCAATTCGGTCATCACCATGTACTCGATCGGCAGACCATGACAATCCCAGCCGGGCACGTACCGGCACTGACGTCCACACATCAATTGGGATCGCACCACGAGGTCCTTGAGCACCTTGTTGAGCAAGTGTCCGACGTGAATGTCGCCATTGGCAAAGGGCGGTCCGTCGTGGAAGGTGAACGGCGGGCACCCCTCGCGAGCGGCTGTCACCGCCTCATACAGGCCCCTCTCCTCCCACCGCTTCACCGAGGCTGCCTCGTTCTGCGAGAGATTGGCCCGCATCGGGAAGGTCGTCGCGGGGAGGTTCAGAGACTTCCGCCAACCGGTCTTGGTGTCTTTGGTCATACGGGGTCACAGGATATGGGAGGAGCGTCAGTGAAGGGAGGAGGCAGCCACTGCAATCAGCAGGCCGGCCACGAGTGCGGCGCTGAGCAGCACACGGTCGTGCGTGTGAAATTGCAGTTCGGGCAGAATGTCGCTGAGCGCGATACACAGCAGCAGTCCGGCGGTCACCGCCACGGCGGGCGCAGCCCACACCTCGATGTCGATGCTTCCGCCCACGAACCAGATCAGCAGGATGCCCACAGGTGTCACCGCGGCATACACCACGGTGGCCACCCAGCGGGACCGCAAACCACGTTGATCGCGGCCCATGAGGGTGACAATGGCAAGTCCGTCAAAGGGCTTGTGCATCGCAATGGCGATCAGCATGCCGAGGCCGGGCCACGCCAGGCCCTCACCGCCCTCCAGCAGAATGGCGGCGCCAAGGCCCGCGCCGGCGAGGATGGCATGGACCGAGAGCCCCGTCACAGCGCCGATCCAGGACATGGTGTGTCCGTGACCGGCGTGAGCGCATCCGCCGTCATCCTGCTCGTGATGGTGGAAGCAGAAGAAACGCTCGAGCAGGTACATGCCGAGGAATCCGCAGACCGCCCAACTCATGGCCGCCCGGCCGCTGGAGTGGCTCGCGTGGTCATGACTAGATTCGTCTGCATGAGCGGCTGCGGCCGCCATGCCCTCGATGGCGTGTGGGAGAAGGTCGATGGCAGCGATCCCGGCCATGACCCCAGCAACCAAGCTCAAAAGGACTTGCAACCAACGATGAGAAATTCGCCACAGCAAGGGCACGGCGCCACCGAGCAGCGACACGGCACCCGTCAGCACGCAGGCGAACAGAATGGCGGTTGGTATTGACATCATTTTCTCGGCACCCAAGCCGGAATGGAGCAGATGGGACTCGAACCCACAACCTCCTCGATGCGACCGAGGCGCTCTCCCAATTGAGCTACTGCCCCTGTGGGGGAAGCGGGGCATGGTATCAAGCCCGGGCACCGCCTCAGCCCGCCTCTGAATCTGGCAGGCCTCGTGCTACCATCACCGATCCATGGCTGAATCGCCAACTTCCAACCCGACATCAGGCTCCAAACGGGCGAAGGATCCGCGGGACACACCAGCTATGCGGCAATACAGGCGATTCAAGAAGTCTCACCCGGACTGCGTGCTGTTCTTTCGGATGGGTGACTTCTACGAGATGTTTGATGAGGACGCCCACACCGTCCACCAGGCGCTTGGGCTCACGCTGACACAACGCTCGAGCGGCATCCCGATGGCCGGCATTCCCTGGCACGCGGCCGAGGGGTATCTGCACAAGATGATTACGCAGGGCTACCGGGTGGCGGTCTGCGATCAGATTCAGGACCCCGCCGAGGCCAAGGGCGTCGTGGATCGCGCCGTCACCCGCGTGCTCACGCCGGGCACGCTCATCGACGAGAGTCTGCTTGATGCCGGCATGGCCAACACGACTTCGCTGGTCACCATCGAGCCGGCCGCCGATTGTGCCATCATCGCGACGGCCGAACTCTCAACCGGGCGCTTCGAAGTCCTTCGCGTCGACCCCGGATCGCTGGTGGATGAACTCTCACGGCTCGGTCCCTCCGAACTGCTCGTGACCGAGTCGTACAGCGAACATCCGGCCATCGCCCGCGCCGTCGCCGCCACCGGATGCGCCCTGACGAGGCGGCCCGACTGGACGACACACCTAGACGAAGCCGCCCGCCTGCTCTGCGAACACTGGTCGGTCGGCACACTAGAGGGTTGGGGTTTCGAGGCCCGCGACCCATGCATCGGCGCCGCCGGCGGCCTGCTTCGATTCCTCCTGGACACCCAGCCCGGAGGTGACCAGCCGCTCTCACATCTGCAGCCCCCACTGCTTCGGGACATCTCGGGCGTGATGCACATCGACGCCTCCACGCTGCGGCATCTGGAAATCGAGCGGACGATTCGGACCGGACAGACCGACGGCTCGCTGCTCGACACACTGCAGTCCTGCGTCACGCCGATGGGACGCCGCATGCTGCGCGACTGGCTCTGCTTTCCGCTCACTCGGCTTGATGCCATCACGGCCCGGCACGACACCGTGGCGGCGTTTCTGGCTGACCGGGGGGCACGCCGCGACCTGATCGACACCGTCGGGCGTATTCAGGACGTGGCCCGCATCGCCGGCCGCGCCGCCATGGGACGGGCCACGCCGCGAGATCTTGTCGCCCTTGGCCATTCCATCGGACAACTCCCCGCCCTACAGGAACGCCTTGAACTCATACCAGCGGCCGCGACGCTGCTCGCCGCGATCTGTGATCAGGGCGATGTTCTCGGGCCACTTGGCGATGACATTCGGCACCGCTGCGTCGATGACCCACCGCCGCACATGCGGGACGGTGGACTCTTCCGGGACGGCGTGGACCAGCAACTCGACGCCACCCGATCGCTGCAACGCGACGGTTCGGCGTGGCTGGCGCAGTATCAGGTCGAACTGGCAAAATCCACCGGCATCCCCTCGCTAAAGGTCGGTTTCAATCGCGTCTTCGGGTATTACATCGAGGTCACGCACACGCACTCCGAACGCGTGCCACACGACTTCGTGCGCAAGCAGACACTCAAGAACGCCGAGCGATACATCACAGACCGCCTCAAGGCGTACGAAGAGGAAGCCACCACGGCGCAGGCGCGCGGCATTGCGCGAGAGGCGACGATGCTGACCGACCTGGTCACCGCCGTCAGTGGACTGAGTGAGCCGCTTCGTGAACTGGCCCAGACCGTCGCCACCATCGACGTGCTCTGCGCCTTCGCTGACCTCGCTGAGCGACAGCAACTGGTACGTCCAGAGATGACCCTTGGCCTCGATCTTGAAATCGTTGACGGCCGGCACCCTGTTCTCGACGCCAGACTTGGTTCGGACTTTGTCCCCAACAGCTGCACGATGAGCGATGGTCAAAATGCACCGACCCGCCTGCTGCTCATCACCGGCCCCAACATGGCGGGCAAGAGCACCTACATCAGGCAGATCGCCCTCATCACGCTCATGGCGCAGGCCGGATGCTTTGTGCCTGCCGCTTCAGCCAAGCTCGGCGTGGTCGATCGGCTCTTTGCCCGCATCGGCGCATCTGACGAACTGCACGCGGGCATGTCCACCTTCATGGTCGAGATGACTGAGACCGCCAACATCCTGCACAACGCCACCGAGAAAAGCCTCGTCATCCTCGATGAAATCGGCCGCGGCACGAGCACGCTCGATGGACTCTCGCTCGCCTGGGCGATAACCGAAGCGCTCGCCGCCCTTAGCTGCCGCACACTCTTCGCCACGCACTACCACGAGATCACCGATCTGGGCGACCGGATCGCCGGCGTCGGCAACCGCCACGTCGCGGTACAGGAGTGGGATGACCGCATTGTGTTCCTGCACCGCATCACCCCGGGCAGCACTAATCGATCCTACGGCGTGCACGTCGGCCGGCTTGCCGGATTGCCCGAGGCCGTTCTCGAGCGGGCCAAGCGAGTGCTTGACTCGCTTGAGGTGCATCACTCGACCGACGAGGTGCCTGCCGCGGCGGACACCAGCAATGAGCAGATGAGTCTGTTCACGCAGTACGTCGAGCATCCGTCGGTGAAGCACCTGCGCGAACTCGACCTCGACCACCTCAGCCCGATGGACGCCTTTGATGCGCTGCGGGCGCTTCGAGCGACGCTCGAGGACCACTGATGATCCAGAACGCATTATCCACCGCCTTCAACACGGCCGTCTCGTATGACGACTATCTGTCAGCATCCCAGAAGCACGCCGACGGCTGGCGGGCCATAGACGACCGCGTCGCCATCACGACCCAGCAGCAGGAACTCCTCGGCAGCTTCACCCGCGACATGCGGGTGCTGGTCATTTCGGGCAGTTGGTGCGGCGACTGCGTGCGCCAGGGGCCCCCACTGGCGGCCATCGCTCAGGCCTGCGCTCACATCGACCTGCGCTTCATCGACCGCGACCACGCCGACTCGCCCATCGAGCACTTCATCATCAATGCCGGCAGCCGCGTTCCGGTGGCGATCTTCATGGCCGAAGATGGCGAACTGGTCTCATCGCTGGGCGACAAGACGATCTCGTACTACCGATGGGTCGCGGCGCAACAACTCGGACCGGCGTGCCCATTGCCGGGCGCGCCGATCCCTGAGGATGTGCTCGCTTCGATCACGCAGGATTGGCTTGATGAGTGCGAGCGGGTGCAGTTGTTGTTACGGCTGAGCCCGAGGTTGCGGGGGGTTCATGGGGATTGAGCGGTGGCTCGTCGGGTACGACCATGCGCCTGCAGCGCCTCGAAAGCCGCCTTGAACTCCGCATTGGCGGCCGCAGTGGCCTCCGGGGTTGCGGCGACTTTCTTGGCGTCGGATGCGGCTTGCACGCGTTCCAGAAGCATGCCGCGCGTACTCCCAGCCGCGCCAGCGTGTTCGGTGCCGTTTGGCTCGCCCTGCTGCCGGTCCCTCATGATGGGCAGCGAGTCGAGCGATGCGCCGCACAGGGAGATTTGGCTTGGCGTGCCGTACACCGCAAGCAGGCCAACATCTGCCAGCACCGTCATCTTGGGCGCCGAGTCTCCGCTCAACTCGCAGACGGCCTTCAAGACAGTCACCAACCGAGCGGACTCAGTGCTTGAGCGGTAACTCTGTGGCACCGCGAAGACCTCTGTTGTATTGGACACTGCAATCCGGGCGGTCCGGCCTCGTTGGCTTCCACCAACCGCAACGACTTCGTAGGAGTCGATGACAAAGATCGGCTTGGCGCCGTCACCCAGATCAATCGTCTCGACGTTGACATTTGGGATTTCGTCCACAACAAAGACGCAGGACTGCGCCGTCACGCCGTGCAGCGACATGGAAGGCACGACCGCCCCACCGCCGCTCGACTGCAGCACAATGTTGCTCTTGGGCGCAGCGGTCTGGACAGATTGCACAAACTGGCTCAGCGTGCCGCCCTTGAAGTCCAAGTCGAAGACGGCGGGCTGGGCGGCCATGGCTGCTGTCGAGAGCCCGATGGCCAGTGTGGTTCCGAAATGTGATTTCATGATCGTGTTCTCCTGAGGACAAGCAGGTCGCGCGTGGCCTCGTTGATGTGAACCCTTGCGCTGGGTCAGAACGTGGGGACAAACGCGCTCCGCAGACGCCCATTGCATGCTACGGAAAAAAGATACCCGGCCCCGCTCAAACGGCCCAGCCAGCCTCCGCAGGGGGGCGTGCCACATCCCAGACCCGATCCATAAGCGTCCCCACGCCCTGCCCCGTCATCCCAGAGGCCGTCATGACCTCGCGTCTGGTCTCGCGCCGAAGGGCGTCGCTCAGGCGGTCGCGGTCAGCATCGTCGATGAGATCGCACTTAGTCAGCACGACCAGTTCCGGTTTGCCGACCAGCACATCTCCAAAGGCTTCCAGTTCGCCACGGATCAGTCGCCAGTTCTCCACCGGATCGGATCCATCGATGGGGGCTGCATCGAGCACATGCAGGATGACGGCGGTGCGCTCGACATGCTTGAGAAAGTCATGGCCCATGCCGGCGCCGTCCGCGGCGCCCGCAATGAGTCCGGGCAGGTCGGCGATGACCAACCGTCGCTCACCGGAGAGCTCGGCAATGCCAAGGTGCGGAGACTTGGTGGTGAAGGGATAGGCGGCGACCTTGGGTCGAGCGGCGGTGACCGCGGCCAGGAGCGTAGACTTTCCGGCGTTTGGCAGTCCAACAAGTCCGACATCAGCCAGCAACTTGAGTTCCAGATCCAGCGTGCGTTCCTCCCACGCGCCGCCGGGCTGCGCTTCGCGAGGTGTCTGATTGGTCGCCGACTTGAAGTGCTCGTTTCCGAACCCGCCGAGTCCGCCCTTGGCCACGACCACGTGCTGCTCGTCGTCGGTAATCTCGGCGAGCGTCTCGCCGGTTGCCCGGTCCACCACGATGGTGCCCAGCGGTACCGGAATCAGCAGGTGCGCCGCGTTCGGCCCATGCTTGGAAGCGCCGAGTCCGGGCATCCCGTTCTTCGCGCGAAAATGTGGGCGCGGCGTGAGCGACAACAGTGTCGAGCGGCCTGACTGGCCCACAAGCACAACGTCTCCACCATGTCCGCCATTGCCGCCATCAGGACCACCCTTTGGCCGGTACTTCTCGCGGCGCAAACTCACGCATCCATTGCCGCCCTTGCCGGAGCGAACGAAGATTGTGCAACGATCTACGAGCATGGGGGTTGCTCACCAAAGAAAAACGCGGGCGAGAAGCGTCCGCGTTGATGTTCTCAAAAGCGAGGGGTGGGCTCAGCCAGCCTTCTCGACCGCCGTGTAGCGGGGCGTCGCAGCGTCTGCCGGCACGATATCGATCTTCCGACCGCGGAACTGCACGATGCCCGGCTGTTTGGCGTACAGGGTGTCGTCGCGGCCACGGCGGACGAGGTACCCGGCGTGGAAATGCGTACCGCACTGACGGACGATGATGGATCCGGCCTTGGCGTACTGGCCGCCATAGAGCTTCACGCCACGAAATTGCGGGTTGGAGTCGCGTCCATTCTTGGTGGACCCTTGTCCCTTCTTATGTGCCACAACAGATCTCCTCAATAGGCCGAGCCGGGGATACTAGCAGGAATAGGGGTCGGGGACCGCCCCAAGGGACACCCTCGGGCATGCACCAAGGTCAGTGCCCCGGGCTGGTTCCTGACCCCGAACGCCTCCGAATGCGCTCCAGCAGGTGTTCCAGGGGGATCGACTGGCCATCCAGCGGTACCCGCCTCCCCGCCTTGAGTTCGGCCACCATACGCTTGACGCTTGCGTGGACCGACGAATGAGTCCGCCGGCCCATGGCCATGGCGATCTCGGGATAGCTGGCGGTCGTCATTTCTCGGGCCAAGACCGCGATGAGGCCGCGGGCGAGCACAACGCGGGCCGCCCGCCCGGAACCAGCAAGATCGGTCCGCTCCAACCCCAGAATCCCGCATGTCGCTGCCATCACTGCATCGACCGTCACAGGCCGTCGGATGGCGGCTCGGCCCTCTGCTGTTGCTTCGGCCACATCGCCCCCTGTGACCGGCCCGCTCACGCGGCGCATGGCCTTGAGAGCGCTGATGCGAGCGATCAAGCCATGCATCTCTCGGACGCTGTTGGAACACTGCGACACAATGGCATCGATGGCCGCGGCGGTCATCGTGAACCCCCGCAGCACGCTGAGCCGCTCCAGGACGGCCCGCCGCAGCGGCTCGTCCGGCATCTCAACCTGCACCAGCATGCCGCTGGTGCATCGGCTGGCCAGCGCCGCGTTGAAACGCTTGATGACATTCGGATGCGAGTCTGAAGCAAGCACGATCCGAGCGCCGCCCAGTCTGATCGCGTCGAGCGTATGGAGAATCTCGTCTTGGGTACGCGTCTTGCCTGCCACAAAGTGCATGTCATCGACCGCAAGCAGATGAAGCCGCCGAATCGTGCGGCGGAAGCGTTCCAGTTGGGCGTGCCGAACGGCTTGAATGTACTCGTTGGTAAATTCCTCGCCGGTCATATACCGCATCGGGGCGTCCGGATGCACCCGGCTGAACCGTGCACAGATGCCCTGTAGCAGGTGCGTCTTGCCGACGCCACAGTCGCCATGGATGAAAAGCGGTGACAGATGGTGCGCCGCGGGGTCATCGACCAACGTACGGGCGGCCGAGCAAGCGAGTTGATTGCTGGCCCCGACGACCAGATCGTCCAAGTCGTGGAACCGTCGGCGTGGTTTCGAGACCCGCTTGGGAGACTCGTTTGCCGGGTCGTCGACGTGGGCCGACCGCGTGCCCGGTCGAAGTTGGACGTGCACGTGCGCCTCGGTGCCGCCTGCATCCATCGCAATGGCGTGCAGATCCTCGGAGAACCGCTTGGTGATCCATTCGGCCTCAAACTGTGACGCAGCCCCCACCTGCAGCACACCCTCCTCCAACGCCATGGCGGTATGTCCGAACCACATGCGGTACGAGGCCTTGCCGATCCGCTGCTGGAGGGCGTTGGTCAGAATTGGTGATGAACAGTCGGTCACAACGAGCGCCTCGAGAGGTGATGCGGGGCCTTGCAAAGACCCTTCAGCCGAACAACCGACAATCTGTGTCCCGATGGGGAGCCTGGTGCAGCGGAGGCGCATCGATCTACCAACGAGGCTGGTTCCTCATGCCTGATGGACCGTCTTGTCACAGCGTCCTGGGGCTCAAACGCCTCGAGACGCGGAAAAGTGCTCACCCGCTGTCCATGCTCCCCAGACGCCGGAGGTCGAATTCAAGAGTCCGACATTCGAATCCGGCGGTCCATCCTTGGACAGAGGCAATCTATCCGGGGGCCGGGGCGCCCACAACCACCAAGACATGATTCAGGTGCCGAGGACGCATGGTTTTGCCTGAAACCAAGGCGTTCCAGCGGCGCAAAAATACTTCATCCACCGTGTGCATTGCGTGGTGTCGATGTCATGTGGACATCTTCGCGCCACAGGGTCTCACCTTGCGTTCCGCGCGTCGAGCGGATAATGGCTCGTTGCGTCCCAACATGCTTGAACCCCAGTCGACGGTACACGGTGTGCGCTGGTGTATTGGTCGCATCAACAGCAAGCCGAAGTACGCGTACGTCCTGCGCTGCTAGTCTCAAAAGCATCTGGGCGATCACGGCGTGCGCGATTCCCTTGCCCCGCGCCGGCGGTGACAGTCCAACGTAGGCCAGGTCGGCGGTCATGTCATCTCCGCACGTCATCAGGATGCATCCAACCGGAACATCATCCCGCAGAATGGTCTGCCACAAATCTGGAACCACCCGTCCGCCCGCCCGGTGCCCCACAATGATGTCCGGTGTTCGGCGAAGTCCCTGCAGCGCGGGACAGTCCTGCGTCCCGATGTAGGTCTCGTCGAGGATGGCAGGAAGTTCCTCGTCGAGCGCGCCGCGAAGCGTCACGCCTACTGGCATCGGTTCAGCCCGCGAGACCCCCCGCATCGAGCGGGTCATCGTGTGCAGATCCGCAAGATGCGAAAACCCCGCTCTCATATAGATCTGAAGCATGTCCTCATCACGCGGGGCCAGCAGCGCCTGGGCCAAGTCGACCGGCCAGTCGGCCAGCCCCTCGCATGTGGCCGCCAACACTGCTTCGCACCTGGCCGCTCCATTTCGGCCCCGGGGTGGGGAGAGCGTGATCGTGACCGTCCGGCCCGGGCTCGGCACCACGAGTGCGGCAGCAAGAAAGCGACCCGTGCCATCGACCATCGCCCGCAGGCAGCCCGGGGACAATCGGCCGGCGGTGGCCAGACGCTCCACGGCGCGCTTGGCGGAGTGCCGCGTACTGCCTCTGAGCAGGCAGCGGAACGCCTCTTCAAAGCGGTCAGGGGATACGAGCGTGATGGGCTCCATACACCGGCACCCTTCTGTTGGAGTCTGCCCGCTGTTACACTACCCTGATTGGCGGGTTGACTGGAGTGTTTCAGATGCGTATCCCAATTCTGCTCGGACTGCTCGCCAGCCTTGCCTCGGTCGCATTGGTGGAGTTCGCGGCGGCCTATCCGCGGCCAGCCCGCGTGTCTTCACGGCCTGAAGTCGACTTCACGCCAGGTGCCGTGCGAATGTATACGGCCGAGAACGGCAAGCACTATTGGTACCTGATCTATGACGTCGTGAACACCACTGGGCAGGACCGCACCTGGGCCCCATCGATGACCCTCTTCACCGATCGCGGCGAAGTCGTCCGGGACGGCGAAGGTGTCTCCCGCCGGGCGCAGCGGGCCGTGGTGGAACACATCGGAGATCCGCTGCTCGAGTCCAAGGTGGCCATTATTGGCACGCTTCGGCAGGGATTGGGGCACGCTCGCCGCGGCATGGCCGTCTGGCCGGCGAGGCGCACCGATGTCAATGAACTTCGGATCTTCGTTGAGGGCATCAGCCCTGAAACGGCGGTTGTGGCGCATCCAGTGACGGGCGAATCGATCACGCTTCGTAAGAACCTCTACCTGCACTACCTGATCCCCGGTGAAGCGACCGCACGCGGCGACGCCCCGATCATGGTCCATCCCGAGTATGCCGGCGAGGAGCACTGGGTGCTGCGATAACACGCAGGCAGATGGAGAGAGCATTCCGCCCGCAGCCTGCTAGACTTGCTGGAATGCCCCTTCCGGCTCACATGACTGCTGCCATCCTGATGGCCATCGCAAGTGCGATGCCATCCGAGGCCTCGTGGGGCGACCCGTGGGAGGCCGCGGCCCATCGTGAATTGGATCGAGCAATTTCGCCGCAACCCAACAACGAACACCTCATGCGCCTCTCGGCATTGCGGGCGCTGCAGGATCGGCGACTGGAACCTCTTCTGACTTCGCTGAGCACGGACGACGATGCGTCCATCCAGATTCACGCCCTGCTTGGGCTGGCAGAACTCAGTTCCGATGGGCGACTCGATCCTGATCGCATTGTCGCCGCAGATCCCATCGCCCGAGATGCCACCATCACGCTGGGACTGGCGGCGTCTCGGCTGGCGGCCGACGATATCAGACACCTCCTCGCCCACGCTGAACTCGCGGCCAGCACGCGACTGCGACTGTTGACAGCGCTCATTGAGCAAGGCGAAACGGTTGATCTCGACACGGTCACTGCGATCGAAACGGCTGACAACGCCATGGTGCAAGCGCGGCAGCACGCCCTCATGTCCGCCCTTGGATCGGGGACAGCGCTCCGCAGCATTTCCGAGCGTGCGGTGCACCAATCGCATGATCCACTCGTCCAAGACGCGTGCTTTGAGGCCATTGATCAACTCCGTCAATTGCCCAGCGTCGAAGGACTCGCGTTCGCACGAACCTGCATCCAAGCAGAACTGCCCGCTGGCGTCCGCCGGTACGCCATGCTCCTGCTGCTCGAGCAGGACGCGGAGGGCGCCGCCCAACTGTTCAGCGAAGCGTATGAGCGCGCCACACGCCGTCGACACCAACTCGATCTCGCCTTACTGCTGCTCATGACTCGAACACCCGCTCCGCCACCCGCCATGGCTGCCTTCGGTGATGATGAATTGCTCGGCCCCATTGGACGCGCATCGATGCATCTCGATGCGAACCCCGCCAAGGCCCTCACCCACCTCGAAGCGTTGATCGCCACAGGCCATCGCCGCACCACCTCCTGGATCCTTGACTCGGCTGCAGACTGGCCCGACGAGATGGCCGTACCACTCTTAGAGCAGATCCTGCAGAAGGCGGTCAATACAGGACTCCAGAGCACCGCCTCAGCCAGTGGCGTTGAGGCAGCGTCTGCCCTGCTGGAGCGGGCGCCCGATCGATTTCGTGATCTCCTGAGCCACGCCGACGACGACGGACCCGAGCAACAACTTCTTCTGGTCGCCCTGCTGCAACAACCCGCCCCCGAACTGCTGGATGTCGTCACCTCGATCAGACGCATTGGTGTCGGCTCGGCTGACGTGCTGACGCTGCTGGTCCTTGCCCGGGACAGTCACTCGATCAAAGCAACCGATGTGGCGAACCTCAAACTGATCGCGGCCAGCACGACCTCCTCGCACGCCATCCGCACACAAGCAGCCTGGCTCGCCGTTCGCCACACTGGGGTTGTCGATGACATGGTTGCTGCATTGCTCAAACCTACTCCCTGACATTGCCCGGAGATCCAGCGTGCCATCCGACATTCCTCTGAGCAACCCCGCAGTCGCGGCCGCTGACATTCAGGCCGTCGCCGGGGCGCTGCGAACGGCGCCGCCCACCGCCTCAACGTGCAGAACGTACTTGGAAGACGCGATCGCCACGGCAACGGGATGCTCGCATGCTGTCGCGATCTCGTCCTCCGAGCAAGCCTTGTCGACGCTGCTCGATGCAATTGGCATTGGCGCCGGACACGAGGTCATTCTGCCCGCGCTCGGGGATGCAGCCTGTCTTCGCGCTGTCAAGCGAATCGGCGCCACGCCCCGCTTTGCCGAGTGCGATCCGGGCACACTGATACCGACGGCTCAAACCATCGAGGCGGTCGCCTCCCCCGCAACTGGCGCCATCCTCGCGGGGCTGGGCGACGGCTGGGGCACCGGACTACCCGCCATCGCCGCAGCCTGCGGTCGTCTGGAAGTGCCATTCGTTGAGTTGGTGGCCACACGCCTTGGAAGCCAGTGCGCCACGGCGCCCGCAGGAGCGATCGGCCGGGCGGCGGTCGTTGATCTCTCGACACGCAGCCTCATCTCCGGCGGCGAAGGTGCCGCCATCGCCACCAACGATCCGCACCTCGCCAAAGCCTGCCGCGGCGGCGACTTCATCACATGCAGCAACCCGCACCGGGCCGATCCGATGCCGGAATTCACCGCAACGCTGGCGCTGGCCCAGTTGCAGCGGCTCACCACCATCATCGACTCGTGTACTGGGCTGGCCGAGCGGTACACCGTGTGCCTCTCAAGCATGCCAGAACTGCTGCTCCCGGCGATGACCCCCGACGTCAAGTCGTCGTGGTCGCGGTACATCGTCCGCCTGGACGAGACCTTTGGAAGCGAAGACCGCGACGAGATACTTCGCGGCATGCAGCGACACGACATCAAAGCAGACATCGGACTGGCGCACCTCCCCTCGGTGTGGGATGCGTCAGCGGACGTCACCTGCCCGATCGCCGCCACCATCGCCTCGCGAACCATCGCCCTGCCCATCCATCCAGATCTCACGCACCGAGAGGTCGACCTGATCTGTCAGACCCTGCAACTCATGGTGCAGCGGGCGACCTTTCGGCGCGAGTAGGGTCAGGGACCGCCTCTGCATCTGTGGCCCCTCACACCGTTTCAGGCACAATGGCAGCATCTTTCCATCGCCTGAGCTTCAAGCCGAGTGTCCGCACGCCAATGCCAAGAGCCGCGGCGCTTCGGCGGCGATGGCCCTTGTGATGTCGCAGCGTGGCGAGAATAGCGCGACGCTCAAGTTCTTCAAGGGTGTGATCCCCGCAGCAGACCAACCCCTCGGCGGGCCCCTCTAGAGCCGCGAGTGAAACCCACCCAACCAGTTTCTCGATGTCGGCCCGACCACCGATTGCATTGAGGACGAGTCGCTCGCAGACCAACTCCAATTCGCGGTCATGGCCGATCCACTGTCCCGCGCTCAGAAGCGTGATGATCTCGTCGTCCACCGCCGGCCGCAGGCGGCCAAGTCGGCTGGACGACTGTGTGAGATGGTGCTGGACCAGGTCGGCGATGTCCTCCCGACGGTCCGCGAGCGTGGGCATGCGAATGACGTGCCCGGACAGATGGTCCATGAGTTCGCGGTGCAGCGTGCCTGCCATCACGGCCTGGATCGGAGGGTGACGCAGGATGGCCACGACCCGCGCGGTACTGCGACGCGGCGTATCGGCCCCGGCCGGTTGCCACAGGCCATGGGCGAGCAACTCGACCAGGCGCGATTGCACGCGCTCCGAAGCATGCTCCAGCCCGTCCAGCAACAGAGTTCCTTCGTCCGCGAGCGCCACGGCGCCGACGCCTGCTTGGTCGGCACCTGGAAAGGCATGCCGAACATGTCCGAAAATCCGGAGCAGCAACTGTGACTCAGCCCCTTCGCGACAATCGACCGGTACGAAGTTGCCTTCGCGGCGGCCACTGGTGACATGCAGCCACCTGGCGGCCGGCTCCAGCGGTGTGCCGCAGGGTCCGTGAATGAGGGTCGGCACATCGTGCTCGGCGACCTGGAGCAGTCGGCTGCGAAAGCCCGCCATGGCCTCGCTGCCACCGACCAGTTCGTCTCGCCCGCGGCAAGCGTAGTCACCAGCTGGTGCGCCGCCGAGTTGCCGGACCATGGACTCCACCCGAGCCGTGTGCCGAGCCTGCCCCCATGCGATCGCTTCGGCAGGATCCATCTCCCCCACTGCCACAGCAGGCCCGGCCAATGGGCCAGGGCACTGCACGAGCACGACCACGAGTGGATCAGCCTCCTGCAGCATCTGCCCACAGGCGGCAAGATCGTCTCTGGCGGATGGATGGACGAAGGCGACTGCATAGCCGCCATTGGCCAGGTGATCGCGGGCCTCCACGGGATCCGCCATCCACGCCAGCCCGACCTGCTGATTGGCAGGCGGATCGCCACCGACGAGGAGCACCCGCCGCTGGAGGTCCAGTCGGTGATTCTGTGAATTCTGGTTCTCTGTCCAAGCCGCTGACGGGACATCCTTGCCCCGGCGTGCCGGTTCCTCAGCCATGTGATACTCCTGAGCCGTCGAATCCATTCGTGGCTCACCATTCATATCGGACGTCGCCCCCGGAGGCGTTGAGGAATGTCCTGAACAGCGGCGGTCAGGTGGGCGGTCGACGAATGAGCACCAGCGTCTTGGCCACCACGTCGCCCAGACTCTGGCTGGACGGTGTGAGCACGACGATGATGGCCAAGGGCGGGGCCAGCACGATGAGCCCCTTGAACAGGTTCCGCGTGAGCACTTGCCACCACCGCATCGGCCCACCGCCCGCGTCGATCGTAACCAGCCCCACCGCCCGCTTGCCCGGGGTTCGGCCCAGTGGCCCCTCCCAGAGCATGCACCATGCCGCCGTCACAGCGGCCACTAGGAGCAGCAGCATGGCCGTCGATGGAATCGGGCCAGTCAACGCCGCCGAAAGCACTTCGATGGAGGTGACGTCCATCGCGATCACGCCCACGAACACACCGGGGACGAGGTCGATCGCAAAGCCAAATCCTCGTCGAAGCAGGGGCGCCGCCGCGGCGCCTTTCGGGATCTGGCTCGGGTCTGCACCGCGGCCGATGAACAGCACAAACACAACCGCCAGACCGATGAAGACCGAAATCAGAATCGACCAGACGCGGGTCCCCATGCCGGAGGCAGCACTGAGTGGCCGCCACGGGCCCTGCAGGCCGGTCGCCCGATCAACTGCCGCCACCCAAGGCCTTCCATCCTGGTATCGGTACAACACCAAGCCAGTGGGACCGCTGAGCAAGCGCGTACCGGCCGAAACCCCCTGAAGTTGGATCCACGGGACCACGGCCTGGTCCTGCAGAATCCCAAGGGACCGACTGTCGGCATCCAGTTGAGATCCAACGAGCACGCCCGTGTCGGTCGACAGCAGATCATGTGGCTCGCCATCGAGGCGCACGCGAGTTTCCGTCCAGTGGCCGCCCTCCACCTGGCACCGCCAGATCGACGCCGATCCAGCGGCGCCATTGAGAAGCACCAGCAGGTCGTCCTCGACTGCCACAGCTGCGAACACACCGTCGGCCGCTGGCAGGTCTGGGAGGCGTTTCCATGACCCACGCCGAAGCGCCGCAACTGGTCGAACGCCATCGGCATCCACCGAACCAATCACGATGGGGCCGCCTGCGCTGGCGACGAGATGATTGATCGTGGTGTCCAACGCCGGATCCGGGAGGCGGTCCATGCCCTCGGCCGGGCGGGTGAGCCAGGTCTCCAGCCTCGGATCCCAGTCGGCCCGAAGTGCCAGCAGCGCGACGGACCCGCCAGGCGGCTGACTCGAAGCCACCGCCGCCCATACGGTCGAGCCGGTCGCTGCCATGGCCAGTGGCGGGTTGCTCAACGACCGCAGCGGGGTGAAAGAGTCGTCATCGGGCGATGGCACCACCACGCCGAGCGCCGCCATCTCACGGTCCGGGGACGGCGGCTGCACCAGCCAAAATACATCGCCAAGGGCGGCCGGTGGCATGGTGCATGCCTGCGCCGCCACCAACGCGGCGAGAATCACTTGACCACGTCCGGCTGGAGGTGCGCTTCAATTCGCTCCACATCGAACACCGCCCCCGAAGTTTCCATCTGCTCGCCAGTCAGCGTCTCCGCGTAACTGGTGCGCAGTTTGACCTTCGAATTGTCATCATGGAGATCGACGACGCGAGCCAATCGTCTTGCGCCGCGGGCCGCATCGACCCGCACCTCACCTGTCGTCCACTGGTGCGCCGCGACCAGCGGTTTTTGATCAGGAAATGTCATCGTGATCTTCAGCGGCTGAAGATCGACTGGACGCACCCTCGCTTCCAGATGCCCTCCGAGCACCTGGCCACGAATCACAATGATGTCCTGTTCGTACGTCACGATGGCGTCAGCGGGCCACGGATCGAACCCTAGAAGCGTTCGAAGAATTGCCGGTCGAATGGCCATGGTGCCGAGGTCCATGTCTCGGCTCGCCGGCCCCTTCCGCAGCACGGAGGGTTCCGAAACAAAGTCAAAGATCCAAGTCTCGTCAGGGGTGGATCCGTACCACAGGTAGACGTCGCCGAACTTGGTCACCCGCCACGAACTGGATCGATCGCCATCCAGCCACGCGTTCAGGTCGCCTTGTTCCATGTGCTCGCCGCGCTCATCGGCCCATTCCACTTGGATCTGTCCCTCGAAGTGCAGACGCTGCAGTGGGAGGGTCTGACTGGCCCAGTCCGCGAGCACGGTCTCCAATGGAACTGGCTCAACCGGCTGCGGCGCGGAACATCCGGCCAGAACCAGCAGCACCGAGCCGAGCCGGCACAGTCGAGCGTTGGTCACAGATCGCCTTGCAGCACTTCGCCCAGTTGCTCATGCAAATCAACGATGTCATCATCGCCCAACCCGGGGTCGTCCACGATCCACGCCGCGGCATCGCTGCTCGCTGCCCCACGTCGGCTCAGGTGCCAACGGATCCCCCCCGGCGTCTCCTCGCGGCGATCAAACTTCAGCAGCCGCTTGCGGAGCAGCACCAGCGTGATGACAAAGCGAAAAGCCACTTTACGCGGTTCCTCGGCGTGTGAGAGACGATCCAGCAGGTCCAGCAGCACCTCATCATCCACCAAGAGTCGCTTCTTCGTGTGCGGCTCGGGAACGGTCGTCCGCCAAAAACTGAAGAGACCTTCAGGGCGAACGCCGCCATCCCACGCATCAACCGAGTAGTCGAGCCGTTGAAATCCGCCCTGTTCTGGCTCATCACAGAGCGCGGCGATGCAGGGCGAACCGGGCTCCAGAGCGGTGCCCGTCGCCTCGCACCGTCCGGTTGACCGTGCTACGTGATACTTGCCGTCGACGCTGGCCATGATTGCTTTCTCGTCCCCTGATGGAGGGATATCGTCCAAGTATACTCACTCACGTCTCCTTGTCCGGAGGCAGGACCCCCTCCCAATGCCATCAAGCCTTCTGAGCATCGATCTTCTGGAACTGGTGATCGAACTGGCCCTCATCTGGGCGGTGGTCTACGTGACGGTGCGCTTCCTGCAGGGCACGCGGGGCGCCGGCATCGTGAAGGGATTCGCTGTCTTGCTCGCGGCCTTTGTGCTGCTGCAACTGTTGGGACTCGGCACCGAACGGTTCGCGCGACTGAACTTCATCATCGACTACTTCGTGGGGCTTGTTGCGATCCTGCTGATCGTCATCTTCCAGCCCGAACTGCGCCAAGCGACGATGCGGTTGGGCCAAGCCCGACTGCTCCGAGCCGGCCGCCGGGACGAGCACGACGCCCGCATTGACGCCATTACTGAGGCGGTCACCTTTCTGAGCCGCAACCGGTTCGGGGCCATCATTGCCATCGAGCGGAACATCAGGCTCGGCAGCCTGATCGAAGGCGGCCAGCCGCTGGATGCCAAATTGAATCCATCCCTGCTCGAGTCGATCTTCTGGCCCAACAGCCCGCTGCATGACTTGGGTGTCGTGATTCGCGGCGAGCGGGTGCTGGCTGCAGGCGTCCAGTTTCCGCTGGCCGAGGAGGGCACGCTGCCGACCAAATATGGTTCACGCCACCGCGCTGCCGTGGGGTTGTCGGCTGAGTCCGATTGTCTGGTCGTCGTAGTCAGCGAGGAGAACGGGACCATCAGCATCGCGGACGCAGGCCATCTGGAGAGCCCCATCGACGTGGACAGGTTGAACGAGGCCTTGCGACGCTGCCTGACAGACATCGACAAGCCGGATACGGCGACGGCGGAAGGCCAGGCCACATGAGGCGTCCCCAACAATTCGGCACCATCGTGCTCGTCACGGTCGTCACCATTCTGATCTGGCTGCTGGCGGCGGCCAAGACGCGAGAGACCGAAACGATTGCCGGCCGCCTTGACTTCACGGTCGCAAGCGACTCGTCGGGCGAGCGGTACGATGTCACGCCATCTCCCGTTCCAATCACCGTGACCATCGAGGGGCCGGCATTGGCCGTGCGAGAGACGCGGAATTTGCTCAACGGGTCGCCGCTGCACATCCCACTTCCCGCCGAACAAGGGCGTCAGGAAATCGCCAACCTTGCCAAATTGATCCAAGGTGTCGAATCAATTCGTGATCTGGGCGTGTCGATTGTCTCGGTCGACCCGGCACGCGTCACGGTCGACATCACCGAGTTCGTTTCGCTGACGGCCGTCACCCGAGCCGACATCCAAGCGGCCTCGACAGTGCAGGATGTCTCGGTCGCGCCCAAGGATGTCAAGGTCATTGTTCCGCGCAGCGTCGTGCATCTGCTCCCTGATCCGCTGGTCGTCGAGGCTGTAGTCGATTCCCGCGACATTGCGCGACTCGAGCCCGGAATCCTGCATACAGTCGACGGTACCTTGCGATTGCCCGGCGAGGCAGACCTCCCCGCCACCGTCTCGATCGAACCAGCCTCCGCCCGGGTGTCCTTCCAACTGCTGGCCCGCCAGCGTCAGGCGACCGTGCCGCTGGTTCGCATTCAGATTATCTCTTCACCGCAGGACTACGGCACCTGGACCGTCACACTGCCTGATCCTCGCCTGACAGACGTCGACATCGAGGCCTCACCGGAGGACATTGCGGAAGTCGAAGCCGGCCACGCCCAGGTCATTGCAATGGTCCACCTGACCACCAATGACAAGGAACGGGCTGTTGAGAAGAAAGCCGTTTCATTCTTCGCCATCGTCCGTCCAGACGGCACGGCCACGCCGGTGCTGGGTACCTGGAAGGACAATCCGCATCCCGAGATCGCCCTGACGATCACGCCTGTCCAGTAACGGTCAACTCCACTGCGTGCAGTGCCATGCCTTCTTGCCGCGCCGCAGAAGGATGGTGCGGCCATGCAGCAGATCTGCGGTGCCAAGTGTCCGCTGCACTGCCTCATCGCCCGTGATCTTTTCGCCGTTGATCGAGACGCTGCCGGACTTGAGAAACTCGCGCGCCTCGCGGCGAGAGCCAGCGAGACCCGTTTCAGGCAATAGTTCAACCAACAGGACGCCGTCCTCCAGCGCGGATCGGCCATGATCACTCGAACCGACGTCGGCAAAGACGGCGTCAAGCATGTCCTCTTCGAGCTCCCGAACACTGCCTCCGAACAAGGCTGCTGCAGCGGACTCGACACGGGTCAGTTCCGCCTCGCCGTGCATCATGCGGGTGACTTCGCTGGCGAGGGCGCGCTGCGCGAGCCGCTCGTGCGGGGCCTCAGCGTGCTGCCGCTCCAATGTTTCGATCGCCGCCTGGTCGAGGAATGTAAAGAACCGCAGAAACCGACCCGCATCTTCGTCGCTGGCATTGAGCCAGAACTGATGGAAGGCCCATGGACTCGTGCGATCGGCCGTGAGCCAGACGGCGCCCGACTCTGTCTTGCCAAACTTGGTGCCATCGGCCTTGGTCACAAGCGGCGCCGTGATGCCGTACCCACGGATTTCGTCGCCTGCAGCATCGGCCATGTTCCTGCGAATTAGATCGATGCCGGAGACGATGTTTCCGTACTGGTCAGATCCGGCGATCTGGACGGTGCAGTCGTACGTCCGCCGCAGATGGAGGAAGTCGTAGGCCTGCAGGATCATGTAGGAGAACTCGGTGTAGGAAATCCCCTGCTCGCGATGGTGCAGGCGCTCCCGCACCGAGTCTTTTTGAATCATGGCGTTGACCGAGAAGTACTTGCCGACGTCCCGAAGCAGGTCGAGATATCCGAGTTCACTCAGCCAGTCAGCATTGTCGACCATGATGGCCGCGTTGCCCGCGCCTGAGTCAAAGTCGATCACGCGACTGAAAATGCGTCGCTGAGCCGCGACATGGGCCTGCACCTGCTCGCGGCTTTGCAGCGAGCGTTCCTGATCTTTGCCGGACGGATCGCCGATCAACCCGGTGCCACCGCCGCAGAGCACGATGGGCTTGTGGCCACATCGTTGCCAGTGGGCCAGCAGCATCATCGGCACGAGATTTCCGATCGTCAGGCTGCTCGACGTTGGGTCGAATCCGCAGTAGCACGTTCGCACGCCGCCGGCGAGATAGGTGGGCAACGCCTCGTCCGCCGTCGTCTGATGGAGCATGCCCCGCCACTGCAGTTCCTGGAGGAAACCGGTGGACATGTCAGGCTTCGCCTCGGCGCCTAGTCACGATCAACACCAGCGTCGGCCAGATGCAGATGGCCACTGTCACGACGATGATCCAGATCGTCATGATGGCCCACATCGCGGTTTCGGTGACCCCTGGAACGTTGGCGGGCGACTCGCCCTGCGAAGCCGCCTCGGCCATTTGTTGGTTCACTGTCTCCATCGTCAAGGCGACGATGTCGTCAATATAGATGAAGGCGCCGACCACGCCGATGATCGCGATCACAATGCGTGTCCACGCCCAGGATCGCAGCAGTCTTCGCGCCCAGTCCTTGCCCGCGGCCGCCCCGCTGCCCGCCACGATCAGCCACAGACCAAGAATGGTCGCTGATACATAGCCGAACATCTCAAAGATGGCGTGCCCCCCGGTTGAGGTGGCCACGTCGGGCACACCACTCTGTCCAGCCATGGCGATCGCCGTCACCCCTTGGCCGCCCCAGCACAGAATGCCAAGCACGCCGATGACGATGGATATGACGGCTATCCACTGCGGAACTTCCGGAGTCCACGCCGACAGGGGCGGCTGGGATGCCAATTCGGACATGCCGCCGAAGGTCTCTTTCTCTGGTTGCGTGCTCATAAATGCTCCTTCGAGAGTCGCTCTTAGAATTGGCGTAGGAACCGGGCGTCGTTCTCAAACAACCATCGGATGTCGGCGATGCCATGCTTTCGCATGGCAATACGCTCCACGCCGAGGCCGAACGCAAACCCCGTCCACTCTTCGGGATCGATGTTCAACGCCGTCAACACATTGGGATCGACCATGCCACAGCCTCCCAGTTCGACCCACTGCCACCGTCCCTTGATCCGCATCTTCATATCAACCTCGGCGGAGGGCTCGGTGAACGGGAAGAAACTCGGCCGCATGCGGACTTCGGCCTCGTCGCCAAAGTACGTATGAGCGAATCCGAGCAGCGTGCTCTTGAGGTCCATCATCGTGACATCGCGATCCACATACAAGCCTTCCACCTGATGGAACATGCTGTAGTGGGTCGCGTCATGGGTATCTGGACGATACACCCGGCCAGCAGCCACGATGCGGACTGGTGGCGGCGTCTTCTCCAAAACGCGAATCTGCACGGTCGACGTTTGCGAACGGAGGATGCCACCGCCTTCAAGGTAGTAATTGTCAATGGCCTCGCGGGCCGGGTGCGACTGCGGCACATTGAGCGCCGTAAAGTTGTGCCACTCGTCCTCGACCTCCGGGCCGGTCGTCGGTTCAAAGCCCATTCGGGTAAACACCTCGACGATCTCAGCGATGGTTTGGCTGATGACGTGCCGCCGGCCAAGGCCTGCAGGGATGCCCGGCTCGGTGACGTCCATGGGCGGACCGCTCGACGCCGGCGACGCCGCACCTTTCCTGGCCTTGAAGGCACCCTCAAGGGCCTGCTTCATGGCATTCATCCGGTGACCAAATGCTGGACGATCGCCCAGCTCGACATCCTTCATGCGGCCCATCAATTGCTTGAGCTGTCCCTTGGAGCCCAGCCAGTCGATCCGCCATGCTTCCACCGCAGCATCATCCCCCGCCTGCTCGAGCGCGGCGAGCGCCTTCTCCTGCGTCGTATCCAGTTCGGCGAGCATGGTGGGCAGGATACGGGGTCAGCTACCGCCCCGGGTTTTCAACCCGAAGCGTTGATGTTCCTCGTTGAGCCCCCGGCGGTACCAGGCCCGCTCCTGGTGCATCAGCCCTCGGACTTCGGCTCGTCGTCCTCAGCCTCCGCCACAGGCTCATCGCTGTCGGCGGCCGCTTCGTCGGTTTCGGGGGCGTCGGTGGCGGCCGCTTCCTCAACGGCCTCATCGGCCTCGACCTGAGCCTCGGCCTCCTCTACACCGGCATCCTCGGGAACTTCCTCTTCTTCTACCGCCGCAACCGGATCGCTCTTGCGAAGCGAGGCGGCATAGGCCGTGCGGCGGTCCGCCTGCTTGCGGCGAGTCGAGGTGCCACCGCCGATTTGCGGGCCTTCCTCTTCGCCAACGAGTTGCAGGACGACAATGTCGCCACCGTCACCGAGCCGGTGTCGACCAGTTCGAATGATTCGGGTGTATCCACCGTCGCGGTCGCGATAGCGATCGGCGATGGCCGTCATCACGTGCTGCACGAGTCGAGGCGCCTTGCGAAGCTCGCCGTATCGGTTGAACTCGATGTTCGAAGCATCTGGAAGGTCAAAGTACACATTGTCCTTGCGAGCGTCGGGGACGTTGCTGTCCGCAACCCACGCATGGATCATGCGATCGTTCATCCTCGCCTCGATCTGGCGCCGCGCCTGCAACCCCCCTCGCTTGGCGATCGTGATGATCTTCTCGATGAAGGGTTGTACAGCCTTGGCCTTGGGCATGGTGGTCTCGATCTGTCCATGCTCAAACAGGCCGGCGGCGAGGTTGCGCAGCATCGCAGTGCGATGTTCGCTATCCCGACTGAGTTGTCTTCCTTGAATGCGGTTCCGCATGACGTGTCTCCTCGTCCTTGCCCACAAGTGGGGCGTGGGACGTTGCGTGGGCTCAGCCGGTATAGGCCGCCTCTGGCGATTGATAGCCATCGGGCAGTCGCATGCCCAGTGCCAATTCCATTTCTTCGAGTTTCTTGGTCACTTCCCGCAGCGAGGTCTTGCCGAAGCTGCGGAGGGCCAGGAGTTCTGACTCGCTGCGAGTCACCAGTTGCGAGACTGTTTCGATCGCGGCCGATTCGAGACAGTTGGCCGAGCGGACCGTGAAGTCCAGTTCCGTGAGCGGAGTGTTCAGTTTGCGGATCAAACTGTCATCCACTGCAGCGGCAGCGGCTGCGTCGTCGGAAACGCGATCTTCGCCCGGCTCCTCAATCTGCACAAACGGATTGAGATGCTTGCGGAGAATCTTCGCGGCCTCTGTCAGCGCCATTTCCGGGATCACGGTGCCATCAGTCCAAATGTCCATGATGAGTCGGTCGAAGTTGGTCTTCTGCCCGACGCGGGTATCTTCAACGCGGAATCGCACCCGAAGCACCGGGCTGTAGATCGCATCGACTTCGATTTTGCCAATGATCTGCTCGTCGGCGCTGCGGACATGCCGCTCACTTGCGGGCGAGTACCCGCGGCCACGCGAGACCATCATCTGAATGTCAAGATCAATGCGCTCGGTGAGCGTGGCGATCACATGGTCAGGGTTCAGAATGCGGATGGCCGGATCAGCCTCAATGAGGTCGGCGGTGACGGCACCAGGACCACCAGCCAAGAGGGTCATCGTCTTGGGCGTGTTGTCTTCACTTTCCATCGAAACGATTAGGCCCTTGAGATTCAACAGGAGGTCGGTGACGTCCTCCTTGATGCCTGGAATCGTCGTGAACTCGTGCTCCACGCCTCCGACTGTCACATTTGTGATCGCAGCGCCTTCGATGCTGCTCAGAAGAATGCGGCGCAGGCTGTTTCCGATCGTCGTACCAAATCCTCGCTCCAGCGGCTCAATGCTGAACCTGCCGAATGACTCGGTACGGGACGCGCGGTCGACATCGACCTTGGCGGGAAGTTCCAATCCTCTCCAGCGAACGTGCATGACTGACTCCAAACGTGCAGCAATGATCCGAGATGGAAACGACTCGGGGTGTTCGGTCGATTGTCGCCTTGCTGCTTCGCGACAAAAGCCATGTGCACCCGAACCGGGTGGCCCAACAGAGGGCCGGAAAAACTCAGCAGCGGCGCTGCTTTTTTGGCCGACACCCGTTGTGGGGAATCGGCGTGTGATCTTCGACGGCAGTGACGATCAGCCCAGCATGGTCGAGCCCGGTGATCGCAGACTCGCGACCACCACCGGGCCCCTTGACGCGGACCTCAACCTCTCGCACACCCATTCGCTTCGCCTTGGAGGCGGACCGCTCTGCGGCGCGGGTCGCTGCAAAGGGCGTCGCCTTGCGGGCCCCCTTGAATCCGACCGTTCCGGCCGAGTCCCAGCACAGCGTCTCGCCACCGAGATCGGTGAACGTAATGATCGTGTTGTTGAAGGAGGCCTTCACGTAGACGATCGCCTTGCCGATGTTCTTTCTGACTTTCTTCTTTGCCATGATTGCTCTCTCCGGACGTGATCCGGCTCAGACTCCTCAGTTGCTCCGAATCACTTCGTGCTCTTCTTGCCGGCCACAGTTCGCTTCCGACCCTTGCGGGTGCGGGCATTGCATTTGGTTCTCTGGCCTCGCACGGGCAGCCCTCGCCGATGACGGTCGCCCCGATAACAGCGGATGTCCCGAAGCCGTTGAATGTTCTGCGCCACCTGTCGACGCAGCGCACCCTCGACGATGTACTCCTCGTCGATCAGTCCGGCGATCTGGACGACGTCCGACTCAGATAACTCGCTGGCCTTCGTATCAGGATCGACCCCGGCCTTGGCCAGGATGTCGTCCGCAAAACGCGGGCCGATGCCGTGGATGTACCGAAGGGAAAACCGGATCTTCTTCTTCTCTGGGATGTCGATGCCTGCAATACGTGGCATGGTCTACGCTCCGTGTGGATCACCAATTGGCGATCAGCCCTGTCGCGCCTTGAGACGCGGGTTCTTCTTGTTGATGACATACCGGCGACCCTTGCGGATCACGATCTGGCAGTCCTTTGTTCTTCGCTTGATGCTGCTTTTGACTTTCATGGTGCTGTTTCCTCCGCCCTCACTGCCGATACACGATTCGACCCTTGGTCATGTCATAGGGACTGATTTCGACCTTGACGGTATCGCCGGGCAGAATTCGGATGTAGAACTTCCGCATTCTTCCGCTGATGTACGCGAGGATCTTCTGCCCATTCTCCAGTTCCACCATGAACCGGGTATCAGGGAGCGCATCCGTCACAACTGCATCAAGGATGATTTTTTCCTCTTTGGCCATGGGCCGTGTCCTTCAGGACCTCCTATGAACGAGACGACGAACCGCCGCCTCGCCGGGCGGATTCGCCGCCCGTAATGAATCCACTGTAATTCCTCATGAGCAGGTTCGCCTCAATCCGCTGAATGAGGTCCAGGCCCACGCTGACAACGATGAGCAGCCCGGTTCCCCCAAGGAAGCTCGACACAAAGAACGGGATGTCCATGTACCGCGCCACCATGGCCGGAATCACCGCAATGATCGCAAGAAATCCTGCGCCCACATAGGTAATACGTTCGACCACAGTCTCCAGGTATTCCGCCGTGCGGGGGCCTGGGCGCAGCCCGGGTATGAAACTGCCGTTCTCTCTCAGTTGCTGGGACATGTCGTCGGGACTGAAAACGACCGTCGTCCAGAAGTAACTGAAGAAGTAGATGAGAATGATCTCGAGCACGATGTATGGGTACTCGCCGAACTGGAAGTTCCGGTTCATGAAGTACACCACGTTCTGCCACCAAACCGGAGAATCCGCCGACACCGAGGTCGCGAGGTATCCAAGGAAAGACGAGGGGAAGATGAGCAGCGAGGACGCAAAGATGATCGGCATCACGCCAGCGTGATTGACCCGAAGGGGCAGATAGTGTTTCTGCCCGCCATAGGTGCGTCGCCCGCGCGTGTGCCTCGCTTGTTGAATTGGAATCCGGCGCTGAGCGACCGTAATCAGGATCGATCCCGCCACAACGATCACAAAGGCCACGATCAGGAACAACACGCCGAGCACTCCGACGCTGCCATCACCACTCTGAAGCGAGAAGTCGACGTTGTTCACGAGCCATCCGATCGCCATGGGCATCTGGGACACAATGCCCGCAGTCAGGATGAGGGACACCCCGTTTCCGATGCCGTATTTGTCGATCTGCTCGCCAAGCCACATCAGGAAGACGCTGCCGGCCGTGAGGGCTGTGAGACCCGAGAAGTAGAAAATCAAGATGCCAGCCTGCGTGCGGAATTGCGGTTGCACCAACCCCTGTCCCTGCAGGAACTTCATCCACATGAAGCCCTGAATGAGGCACATGGCGATCGTGGCATAGCGGGTCCACTCGGTAATCTTCTGTTGACCCGAGGCGCCTTCCTTCTTCAACTCCTGCAAACGCGGCACCGCAGACTGCAGCAACTGGAAGATAATTGAGGCCGTGATGTAGGGCATGATGCCCAGGCCAAAGATGGTCGACTGCTTGAACGAGCCACCAGAGAAGACAGAGACGTACTCGAGCAACTTGCCGAAGCCTGTGGCCTCAGACGCCGATTGGCGGGCAAGTTCCTCCAATTGAGTCTGATCGACACCAACGAGCGGAATCCAGAATCCGATGCGATAAATCGCGATCATCGCAAAAGTGAACAACAAGCGATTGCGAAGCTCGGGAATCCGGAAGATATTGATGA
>Ga0315338_1000779_pt1 | contig 56043 bp, 59 predicted proteins | sample ASW8metaG_FD_204518 | JGI IMG/M metagenome (GOLD analysis project Ga0315338, IMG submission 204518) | Ammonia-oxidizing marine archaeal communities from Monterey Bay, California, United States - ASW #8 | ecosystem: Environmental > Aquatic > Marine > Coastal | place: USA: California | collected... | reverse complement strand
TTTAATATATTAATTTCTTGAAGAAAAGAAGGCAAACTCTTAATCTTATAATCAATATAAGGTTTATCCGCATCTTTCTTAGCAAAACTTTCGTTATTTTCTAGCCAACAGGTTTTCATTCCTAAATTTTTAGCCTGTTCTAAATTATGAGCAATATCTTCGATTAATATTGATTTTTTTGGGTCAAGATCAAATTTTTTAATTAATTTTTTATAAGGCTCTATTGATGGTTTAGGTATAAAATCAGCATCAGTAATAGCAAAAGTGTCATCAAATAAATCTTCAATACCTAATTGGTTGGTAATATTTTTTGCATGAGAATGAGAGCCATTAGTAAATATATATTTTTTTTCTTTAATTTTAATTAGCTCTTCTCTTAATAATAAATCTTTTGGCAACCAGCTGATGTCTATATCATGAACAAATTCAAGAAACTCATGTGGGTTTACTTTGTTGTATTTCATCAAGCCAGATAATGTTGTTCCAGTATCGTAAAAATATTTTTTTTGAATTTCTTTTGCTTTAATTAAATCTACGTCTAGTTTTTTTGATATATAAGCTGACATTTTTTTGTCTACTTCTGAAAAAACTTTTGTTTGACCACTATAAAGCGTATTATCGAGATCAAATATCCAATATTTTGTATGAATTAGTTCTTTCATTCTCTTATTAGAGTTCCAGCACCTTTGTCAGAAAATAATTCAAAAAGAATAGAATGAGGCTTTCTTCCATCAATTATTACAACACCTTTTACTCCATTACTTGCCACATCTAAGCAGTTGTTAATTTTTGGTATCATTCCACCAGAAATAATATCGTTATTAATCATTTCTTTTGCTTTTTGTGAGTTGATTTCATTAATTAATTTTTTATTTTTATCTAGCACACCTTCAACATCACTGATTATTAATAATCTTCTAGCCTTAAGTTTTTTAGCTATTGCGCCAGCAGCAGTATCAGCATTTATATTAAAAGTTTGACTATTTTCATTTATTCCTAAAGGAGCAACAACAGGCACTTGATTTGCTTTAATAATTTCATTTAAAACATTGATTTTAATTTTAATAGGCGTTCCAACAAAACCCAAATCTTCATTTTCTTGTTTAACAGATATTATATTATATTCTTTGGGAGTAATTCCTTTTGCTCCACAAGACTGATCTTTAAGTGCATTTATTATTTCTTTATTAAATTCTATTAGGACATTCTCAACTATGTTTATAGTTTTATCATCAGTAACTCTTAATCCTTTAATAAAATTACTTTTAATATTTAATTCACTTAGCTTGTTGTTAATTCTTTTTCCCCCTCCATGAACAATTATAGGAGATAGACCAAGTTTTTTTAAAACTGCAACATCTTGAATAAAAATGTTAAATAAATTTGGATCAATTAATATGCTTCCACCACATTTAATAACTATAAACTCATCATTATATTTATCTAAGTATTTTTTAATCTCTTCTAATGATGGCCCATCTTTAGGGAGGGTATTTATTAATTCTTCTTCTTCTAAAGATGACATCTAAGTTGTTTTAACAGTCATTTTGCTTTGTATATAATACTGCTGAATCATCGTAAAAATATTATTAAAAGTCCAGTAGATAACCAGCCCCGAAGGAAACGGTGCTAGTATCACTGTAAGAAAAATAGGAAAGAATGCAAAAATCTTCTGTTGTATAGGATCTGGTGGTTTTGGATTCAGCTTTTGTTGAATCCACATTGAAATTCCCATCGCTATGGGCCACGCACCTATAATTAAAAATTCTGGTGGTGACCATGGAATTAAACCAAAAAGATTAAAAATAGTAGTGGGATCCTTGGCGCTTAGATCATGTATCCAACCATAAAATGGCATGTGTCGCATCTCAATAGTTATAAACAACACTTTGTATAAAGCGAAGAAAACCGGGATTTGCACCAGTATTGGTAAACAACCACTCATAGGATTTATCTTTTCTTTTTTGTAAAGTGCCATCATTTCTTGTTGCAACTTCATTTTATCATTCTTATGAAGTTCTTTTAATCTTGTCATTTCCGGTTGAAGAAGTTTCATCTTTCCCATCGACCTAAAGGAATAGTTAGCAAGAGGAAAAAATACTAAACGAATACAAACAGTTACTGCTATAATTGCTAAACCATAATTACCAAGCAATTTGAAAAAGTAGTCTAATGCAAAAAATAATGGCTTCGTCAAGAAGTACATTATGCCCCAATCAATTGCTAAATCTAACTTATTAATGTTTAAACTTTCAGCATAACCATCAATTGTTTTAACTCTTTTAGCTGCAACAATAATTTGAATTACTTCTTCTATAGTATCATTAGGCCCAACTACGGTACCTTCAGAAGATATATAATTTGCCCTAAATTTTTTTTTATAATCAAAAGTTGTTTTAAATTCTTTACCTATAGGTGGAATAATTGAGGTAAGCCAGAATTTATCAGAATACCCAAAAAATCCTTCTAGAGCGGTTTGTGTAAATTTCTTTTCTTGAATATCATCGTAATCTTCTTCAATTAATTGATCATCAAGTACAGATAAAAATCCTTCATGAAGAATATAAAAACCTGATATTTCAGGAAGTTGATTTCTAATTATCTGCCCATAAGAATAAAAATTATAAGTTTTATCTGATGAATTAATTACTTTTTCTTTAACAGTAAATAAAAATTGATCATCTAAACTTATATTTTTTTCAAATGTAATACCTTGAGAGTTGCTCCAGGTTAATTTTATAGGATTATTTTTGGTTAATTTTTTATTTCCAGAAATTTTCCATATTGCAGATGAGTCTGGTAAACTTATGTTTTTGTTAGTAGTTACAAAGCCACTCTCTATTAAATAACCATCCTCAACTTTTCTTGGTCTTAACAAAGTAACTTTTTCATCACCATTGAGTTCAACATTATATTCTTTAAAAGTTAAGTCATCTATTACTCCACCTTTAAGAGAAATAGATCCAATTATATTATCATTTTCAAATTGAATTCTATCATTTTCTGATAAAGCATCTTCTCTAGTTAGTTTTGTGAAATTTTCATTTTTATCTATGCTAGGAGCATCAGAACTTTCAACAGTTTTTGTTTTTTCAATTGGATCTTTTTTGATTTGATTAGGATCTGGTTCTGGAACCATGAAAAGGGACCAAAGAATTAAAACTGCAGCACTCATAGAAATGGCCGCAATGACGTTTCGAGTATCCATGATTATTTGATCTCCTTTTGTTTTACCACAGGGTCATAATAATGATCATGGTTATACCAAGGATTACATCTGGCTATTCTTAAAACTGATTTAGAAATACCTTTAAATAATCCATAAGTTTTTAAAGCATCAATGCAATAAGAACTGCATGTTGGTTCAAAGCGACAACTATTATTTGAAAACATTGGGCTAATAAATAATTTATATAATTTTATTAATCCAATTAATAAATAAGTTAAAATTTTCATTATTTAATTTTTTTAAAATCTTTTATTACAGTTTCTTTAATATCTGAAAATTTACCGTCAAATACATTTCTTTTAGAAATAATTAAATATGAATATTCCATTTTAATATTTTTTTTTTTTAATGCATCATTCATTATATTTCTAAGTCTTCTTTTAATTTTATTTCTTTTAACAGCGTTTCCAATTTTTTTTTGTGCAACAAAACTTATGTTTAAATTTTTATTATTTTTATTAGATAGTTTTTTGAAAAAAATAGTTAGATACTTATTAGACACTTTTCTACCTGTTATAATAGATTTAAAATCTTCATTTTTAGAAAGACTTAAAATCTTTTTTATCATTTAGTAGTTAGTTTTTTTCTGCCTTTTTTTCTTCGCCTACTTAAAAGTGCCCTCCCACCTTTGGTTTTCATTTTTGATCTGTAGCCCACTCTGCGTGCCCGTACTAATTTGCTCGGTTGATACGTTCTTTTCATAATCGGTTAGTTAAATAGTTATTAAAATTTCGGTATTTATAAGAAATAAATGTAATAAAGTACACTTAATTATAATTTGTTTAAAATATATGGAAAAAACAAAAAAAATTAAAATCTCTTTAGCTCTAATTTATGGGGTTATAATTTCATTAATTTTGTGGGCATTTTTTAGCAAATTTTCTCTAAATGACTTGACAAGTTATGAGTTTATAAAAAATAATAAAGATTATTTAGCAGTTATTAAAGAAAGTAATTATCTTTTAGTCTTAGTTTTATTTTTAATTTTTACAATAATTTGGGTCTTGTTTTTAGGATTCGCTGCTCCAATTTTTTTACTAGGTGGGTTTATTTTTGGAAAATGGGTAGGAACTTTACTTGTAGTTATTGGTTTATCTATTGGATCAACAATTCTTTATATTTTTGCTAATTATTTTTTAAAGGATTTTATAAAAGAAAAATTTTCTAGTAGATTTGGTAATTTAAATGAAAAATTCAAACAAAATGAATTTTCTTTTTTTTTAATTTATAGGCTTATAGGAGGTATACCATTTTTTTTATCAAATGTTTTACCAACATTATTTAATGTAAAAATAAGAAATTTTTTCTTTGGAACTTTAATTGGTATGACACCTCAATTATTTGTTGGAACAACACTTGGAAGTGGAATAGAAAAGATCATTAGTCAAAATAAAGAAGCCCCAACATTTTTAGAACTTTTTACATCTACTGAAATTTATATTCCAGTTTTAGGGTTTATTTTTTTGGTAATTTTAGGTTTTTTTTTAAAAAGATTTTTTTATAATAATTAATTTATTTGGTGCCCCCATCAAGAATCGAACTTGAAATTTAACCTTACCATGGTCACGTTATGCCATTTAACTATAGGGGCAACTTAGAAGTCAACATTAGTGTATAAAATAAACTTTTTCAAATTATTGCCTTAATTTTTTATTAAAATAGGTTATATCTATTCAAAGGAAATGTTATGGGCATACATTACACATATGGGGCCAATAAAGGCGCTAAGCTTATGGAAAAAAAAGCAAAGCGTGAGAAAAAGCTTGCAGAAAAAAAAGCAAAACGACAAGCAAAAATAGGATTTTCTAAAGATAAAGAAGAGGATAAAACAATACCATTAGATCAGATTATAACTCTGGACCATCTTACTAATCCCGACAAAAAATAAATGACTAAGAAAGAAAAACTTAGCAAGCTAGAAATTGCTTTAAAAAAAAATTTACGAAAAAGAAAACTTTTTCAAAAGAAACTTAAAAAGAAAAGTAAATAAATGTCAGTCCAATCCGATAAATGGATCAAGCAAATGGCAAAAGATCACAAAATGATTTCACCATTTGAAGATAAACAAGTTAGAGGAGACAAAATTTCTTTTGGAGTTTCTTCATATGGATATGATGCTAGAGTTTCTAATGAGTTTAAAATTTTTACGAATGTAAATTCTGAGATAGTTGATCCAAAAAACTTTAAACCTACTAATTTCGTTACAAAAAAATCACCTGAATGTATTATTCCACCAAACTCATTTGTGTTGGCAAGCACAGTTGAATACTTTAAAGTTCCAAAAGATGTTTTGGTTATTTGCCTTGGTAAATCTACGTATGCAAGATGTGGAATTATAGTTAACGTTACTCCATTAGAGCCTGGCTGGGAAGGACATGTAACTTTAGAGTTTTCAAACACTACACCTTTACCAGCTAAAATATATGCTAATGAAGGAGCTGCACAATTTGTTTTTCTTAAAGGAAGTGAAGTGCCAGAGATTACTTATGCAGATAGAAACGGTAAGTATATGGGACAAACTGGAGTAACTTTACCTAAAGTTTAATAATGGATAAATTAGAAGTTTTTGGAGCAAGAAAGCTCAAGGGACATGTAAAAATTTCTGGTTCAAAAAATGCTTCCTTGCCAATTTTAGCAGCAACCATTCTATCAAACAAAAAAATTTACTTATCTAATATTCCAAAAGTTAAAGATATAGAAACTATGATTAAGCTATTAAAATCAATAGGTTCTAAAGTTAAATATTTAAAAAAAAAAAATTCTGTTTTAATTCAAAATAATAAAAAAATTAAAACATTTGCAGATTATAATTTGGTTAAAACAATGAGAGCTGGGATACTTGTATTAGGTCCAATGCTTGCAAGATTTGGTAAAGCAAAAGTATCAACTCCCGGAGGTTGTTCAATAGGAGTAAGACCAATTGATATTCATTTAAAAGCATTAGCAAAATTGGGTGTAAGATATAAAATTGTAGATGGATATGTTTATGCGGATACAAAGAAAAAATTAAAAGGAGCTAAAATAAAATTTCCTAAAATTTCAGTTGGGGCTACTGAAAATTTAATTATAGCAGCATCAATGGCTAAAGGTACTAGCACTTTATCAAATTGTGCAATTGAACCTGAAATAAAAGACTTGGTTAATTTTATTAATACAATGGGTGGAAAAATAAAATGGATAGGAAAAAGAACATTGAGAATTTATGGTGTTGTAAATTTTAAAGATGCAAAATACAAAGTTATGCCAGATAGAATTGAGGCAGGTACTTATTTAATAGCAGGAGCTATTACTCAAGGAGATTTAAAATTAACTGGAATAGATCATAACATTATAAGAACTGAAATAGAAATATTAAAAAAAATTGGGGCAAAAATTAAGTTAGAAAAAAATCGGATTAAAATTTTAGGCAACAAAGTAATTAAAAGTATAAATTTAAAAACTGCACCCTTTCCTGGACTAGCTACAGACCTACAAGCACAATTAATGGTATTGCTATGTAAAGCAAAAAAACATTCTGTAATTAGTGAACAAATATTTGAGAATAGATTTATGCACGTTGCTGAATTAAACAGAATGGGTGCAAAAATAAAAACTAAAGGAAACAAAGCTATCATAGAAGGAAATACCAATTTTAGAGGAGCAGAACTTATGGCAACAGATTTAAGAGCATCAGTTTCATTAATTCTTGCTGCATTAACAGCTAAAGAAAAATCAATAATAAATAGAATTTACCATCTCGATCGAGGTTATGAAGAAATCGAAAAAAAATTAAGAAAAGTTGGAGCCAAGATTAGAAGGATTTCTTAAATGGTCAAAAAAGGATATCTTGCAAAAATTATTGCAAAAGATACACAGGGTCTTCAATTAATTTCAGCATGTTGCTCTGAGGCTAAAGTTAAAATTGAAGATATAAAGTTTTTAAAAAATAATAATATTTTTTTACTATCTCTTGAAAGATTTAACCGTGAAAAAGATAGGAATGAAGAAAAAATTAATAGTATTTGCAAGTTTGAGTTTGTTGACGGTGTTAAATCAAAAAATATTGATCAAAATAACAAAGATAAGACAATAGAATTATTGGCAATTGATCTTTTCAAAAAAAGTAAGAATTATGAGATAACACTTTTATTTCAAAACAATGGATTTATAACTTTGTCCACTGAGATTGTTGAGGTAACTTTGGAAGATCAAAATAAGAAAAAAAATGATTAAAGTATTAGATTGTAAAAATAAAAACTGTATTTCTAAATTATGTTTAATCCTTGTTAAAAGAAGATCTGGCAAAAAGATCAATACCAATATTGTTTCTAAGATCATCAAGGATGTAAAAAACAATAAGTTTAAAGCTTTATTAAAATATGAAAAAAGATTTAGTCAAAATAATGAAATAAAACTAACTAATCAAAAAATTTCAAAAGTAATTAAATCTTTAGATCAAAAAACTAAAGAAGCAATAAATTTTGCTTATAATAGAATTTTAAAATTTCATTCTAAACAAAAATTTAAAAATATTAAATTTAAAGATAACTTAAATAACAAAATTGAATACAAAACTATTCCAATAGAATCTGTTGGAATATATGTGCCTGCAAATTTACCAAGCACGTTATTAATGAATGCTATTCCTGCTAAAATTGCAAATGTTAAGAGAATAGTTTTGGCTAATCCAAAGTTGAATGGAAAATTAAACCCAGCAGTTTTATATCTTGCAAAAAAATTAAAAATTGGTGAAATTTATTCAATGGGTGGAGCACAAGCAATTGCAAGTTTAGCCTATATTCAAAAAGTAAATAAAATTGTTGGTCCTGGTAATGATTTTGTTGCAAGAGCCAAAAAGGAAGTTTTCGGTGATGTTGGAATTGAGGGAATGGTTGCGGGGCCAAGTGAAATTAGTGTTGTGGCGGATAAAAATACTAATATTAATGAAGTTATAACTTCTTTAATTGGTCAAGCAGAGCATGATATAAATTCTCAATGTATATTAATTACCAAAGATCAAAACTTAATTAATTCAGTTAAAAAACTATTAGTAAAATATTTAGATAATTTACCTAGAAAAAAAATTGTAGCAAAAAGTCTTAAGAACAATGGGTTAATTATAAAAGCTTATAGTGATAAACAAATAGTAGATATTATTAATGAAATTGCACCAGAACATTTAGAATTAAATATTAAAAATTATAAAAATATTTTAACCAAAGTATTTAATGCAGGAAGTATCTGTATTGGTAGTAATTCTACAATGGCTGTAACTGATTATAATGTTGGATCTAATCATGTATTACCAACTTTTGGATCTGCAAAATTTTCTTCTGGGCTAAGTGTTAGTGATTTTTATAAAAAAATTAGCTATATAACATTATCAAAAAAAGGCATTGAAGTTATTGGCAAGAAAGCTATAACTCTTGCCGAGTATGAAGGTTTAGATGGCCATGCTCAAAGTATAAAATCTAGAATAAGGAGAAAATAAATTTGTCAAAACAAGATTTGTTAGAGTTCAAAGGAAAAGTAATTGACTTACTTCCAAATGCAATGTTCCGAGTACAACTTGAAAACAATCATATAGTTACAGCACATACTGCTGGAAAACTTAGGAAGAATAGAATTAGAGTCCTTCAGGGTGATAATGTTACTGTAGAAGTTACTCCATATGATCTAACAAAAGGACGAATTATTTTTAGATTTTAATAAATGGGTCTCTGGTGTATGTGGTCGGCACAAACGCCTGAAAAGCGTTAGGTCCTGGTTCGATTCCAGGGGGACCCACCTTAAAATTATAAAAATTACTTTAAATAATATTCTTGCATTAAATTTGAAAATCTAATAATTAGTCATCTGGCCAAAGTTTGGCTTAAGTTAAACACAAAAAGAAAGAGTAAAATGAGTCTAAAAGGAAAAGTAAAATGGTTCAATGGCAAAAAAGGTTATGGTTTCATTGAACGTGAAGATAAAGAAAAAGATGTATTTGTTCATGCTTCAGCAGTAAGAGAAGCAGGTTTAAGATTTTTAAACGAAGGTGATGAACTTACATTTGAAGTTGAAGACGGAGATAAAGGACCATCTGCAGTAAAATTGCAAAAAACCTCTTAAATCTAATTCACATAAATTTGTATAGGGATTTTAAAAGCTAAAGTAAGCTTTTTCTGTTCCTATACAAAACATACTTGCATTAATTAAAATAAGTGTTATTTAACTCGCAATGATTAGAACAATTAAAGTATCAAGAAACACTCACAGACATCATTTTCATGCTGGCTGCACGCTAGCAATTTAATCATTTTATAAATTTAAAATTAATAACAATTAGTATAAAACAAAGGAAGGATGCCGCCTTCGGATAATGGTTAATCCTGGAGTTTGTGGAACTCTCAATCTTGGTTCAATTCCAAGAGGCGGTACCAAAAAATGAAAAAAGAAGAAAAATTAACACCTGGGTTACCTTCAGGTTTTGAAGATAGATGGAGTAAACAATTATCACTTAAAAAGAAATTACTTGAGGTAATTGAAAATAATTTTTTAAAGTTTGGTTTTAACCCTTTAGAAACACCATCTTTTGAGATTAGTAAAAATATAGGATCATTTTTGGCAGATGATGAAGCCAGTCCTATGTCTGACGTATTTACATTTAATGATGTTAACGAAAAAATTACTCTCCGATATGATTTAAGCAGTCCTTTAAGTAGGTTTGTTGCTCAAAACTATAGAGAACTACCGTTTCCATATAAAAGATATGCAATTGGTAATGTTTGGAGAAATGAAAAAAGTGGTAATGCAAGGTATCGTGAATTTACACAAGCAGATGTTGATATTATTGGAAATGTAAGTAAGAGCCAAGCTGATGCAGAAATTTGTAATATTATTGCTGATACTTTAAAGAAAAGTGGATTGAGTGACACACAATTTAAAGTAAACATAAGTAATAGAAAAATTGTTCAAGGATTAATCAATCAGCTAAAGATCACTGACAAGACACAAGAATTAAAAGTAATTAGAGCTATTGATAAGCTAGATCGAATTGGATTAAAAGGAGTTGAAGATTTACTCAAAAAAGAAAGAGTAGATATATCAGGAGCAGTTACAAAAGGTGCTAACTTATCTGACACACAGGCATCAGAAATTTTAAATTTTTTAAAAATAAAAAATCTTAAAGATTTAAAATCTATTTTAAAAAATACTTTATCTGTTGAAGGAATTAAGGAAACTGAAGATCTTTTGGAAATTGTAAGTTATGGAAAGTATAAGAAATTAATTCAACCTAATTTTACAATAGTACGCGGGCTTGCTTATTACGATGGATTTTGTGTTGAAACTAATCTTGATTTTAAGGTTAAAAATTCAAAAGGAAAAGAAGTAGATATTGGAAGTATTGCTTCTGGAGGCCGTTATGACAAACTTATATCTAGGTTTAAGGGTACTGACTTTCCCGGAAGTGGAATGAGTATTGGAGTAGATAGATTGTTATATGTTTTAAGTCAAATTAAATCAATTAAAACAAAAAATAATGAGCCAGTTCTTATTTGTATTTTAGATAGCAAATATTTAAAAAAATATTATGAAACTTTAGAATATCTAAGAGAAAATGGAATAAGTTCTGAATTATATTTAGACTCATCAAAAAATTTAAAAAAACAATTAACTTATGCAGATAAAAAAGATTGTCCAGCTGCAATTATTGTTGGCGAGTTTGAAATTAAAGAAAATAAATTTACTTTAAAAAACCTAAAGTCTTCAAAAGAAAATGATCAAATAACTGTTTCAAAAGAAAGTTTAATTGATGAAATCAAAAAAATTATCTGAAAAAATTCTTAGATCTATTAAATCTAAGGGTTTTAGTAATATTCCATTAAATCCAGTTCTTGAGACTAAATATATTCTTCAAAGATCTGGGGAAAGTTTTAAGAAATTTTTATTTTCATTTTACGATTTAAATGGCAAAGAACTTTGTTTAAGACCAGATTTAACAATTTCCTCGGTAATAAGATTTATCCAAAACAAAAAATATATCAGAGAAAAAGTTTTTTATAGTGGTGAAGCATTTAGAAAAACTTATCAAAAAAAAGATAGCATTATAATAAATCAAATTGGTTATGAAATTTTAGGATCTAAAAACAAACATAAAGATGACAAGGAGATTATAGACACGTCTTTAAAAATTTTAAGAAACAGTGGTTTTAAAAAGTCTGTTTTAAAGATTGGCAATGTTGAATTATTTAATTTGTTAATTGATAAACTAGATATACCTCGAAGATGGAAAAATAGACTTAAAAAATATTATTGGAATGAAAATTATTTTAACGAATTATTAAAAAGATTAGAAACTAATTCAGATATAGATCCTGTATTTGTCGAAACAGATAAATCTAGATATCAAAAAATGAGAAAGGAAAATCAAAATAAAATTATTGCTTCTAGAACTTATAAAGAAGTATTAGATAGATTTAATATGAAAATTGAAGATCCAAGAAAATCTTCAACAGGAAAAAAAAATACAAATATCATAAAGCATTTTTTAAAAATAAGATGTCCATTAGAAAAAGCTCCAAAAGTTTTAAATGCATTTTTTAAAAAAAATAAAATTAATATAATAGTTGGACAAGGGTTTTTTCCTTTAGGCAGAAGTAATAATAAAAATTTAAAAATAGAATTTTCAGCTGCCAATGGTAGAGAAGTTGAATTTTATAGTTCAATGATTTTTTCCATAGAAGTTAAAATAAAATCAAAATTAAAAAACTTCATATCAGGAGGAAGATATGATCAGTTAACAACCAATTTAGGATTTAGAAAAGTTTCTGCAGTTGGTGCTGCTGTAAATATGAATTTATATGACTAAAAATATTATTAACATAGGACTTCCATCTAAAGGAAGGTTAAAGCATGACACAATTAATATCTTTAAAAAGAATAAATTAAACATTTATTCTGAAAGAGGAGAAAGGGATTTGTTTGGATATATTAAAAAAATTCCTAATGTTAAAATTATCTATTTGCACGCCAGAGAATGTATTGAACAATTGTCATTAGGAAATATTGACATTGGATTTTCAGGATATGATTTATTTAAGGAGAGCGAAATTAATGTGCAGAACAAAATTTTAATAAATAAGAGGTACGATTATGGTAAAGCAAACTTAGTATTAGCAATTCCAGATTTATGGATAGATGTTCAGACATTATTAGATTTAGACGAAGTTGCAGACGAATTCAAAAAAAAGAAAAAAAAACTTTTACGAGTAGCAACAAAATATCCAAATTTAACCAGACAATTTTTATATTCTAAAGGAGTAACCCAATTTCAATTAGTTCAAAGTTTAGGAAGCACTGAGGTAGCTCCATTTACAGGTACTGCAGAAATTATATCAGATATAACAAGTACTGGCGCTACACTTAAAGCTAATAATTTAAGAATTTTGAAAGATGGTTTAATTTTGAGATCACAAGCGGCGTTGATGCAGTCTAAGCTATCAACTAAAAAAAGAGGGATAAATAAAATAATAAAATTAATTTCTAAATAATAAAATATTAATTCAATTTATCTTTATCTTCTTCAGGATCTGAAACATCTACGATAGTTGTTTGTTCTGGTGGTATCTCAGGTATAGGTTTGCCAGGTATTACGCCATGATCATCTTTAAGCTTATTAATTTGTTTTTCTAGGCCTTGAGATCCCCAGGACTTTGTTACTAAGGTATTTAGTTGGTTTGCATGAGTTCTGTATGATTGAAGAGCTCCTTTTAATGCCGTCTTAACATCCGAATACTTGTCAAATATCTTACTTGCAGATGTTATGATTTTACTAATATTTTCTATTTGTTTTTTTTCACTTTTTATTTGCTCAAATATTGCGATCAAATTATTTAAATTATTAGGAGAAGAGAATAGAAAACCTTTTTTGAAAGCATCATTTTGAAGCGTTATATCTCTTTTTAGTGTTATTGTGTACAATTCATCAGCTGGAAAAAAAACAATAACTTGTTTTAAAGAATTTATTCCATAAAGTTTATTATAATTTTTCTTATCAAGGCCTTTAGGACCAAAAAGATGGTTTCTCACTGAATCAATGTGAGCTTTAAGATATTTATCTGCTAATTTTTTATCCTCTTCTTTATTTGATTTAATAGCCTCAACATATTTTGTCCAATCAGCTAAGGACACTTTTGCATCTACAATATAATTTCTCTCTGGAAATTTTAGAAGAATGTCAGGTATAACATCTTTATCCTTATCTCCATCGACATCATAAGTAGTTTGTTTTTTTTGAGAAAAAAAATCTCTATTTTTAACAAGATTTGCGTTTGTCAAAAGATTTTCTAATATTTGTTGATTAAATTTTCCTTGATAAGTAACATTCGTAGTAAGATTTTCAAACCAATTTTTTATTTTGGTTTCAAACACATCATTTTTATTAATTGCTTTTTCAGATATTGATTTGTAATCATTTACACCTTTAACGACATTATCAACTTTTTCATAAAGATTCTTTACCTCTTCTTTTTTTTCATTGAGTTGTATTATTAATTCTTGCTTAGCGTCTTCTGCAGCTTTTAGTTCAGTTTCTTTTTTAGCTAAATCAATTTTTAATTCAGTATCATCTATTTTATCTTCATCCTTTTTATTTTTAAGAACAAATAGCCAAAGCAGACCAAAAATTACCAAACCAACTACAAATCCAATAATCAAATTTTCCATATTTTAACTTAACCTTTTATCACTTGTTTTATCAATAAACGACTTGAAATCATTACTTCTTACTTTATCCACTATTTCTTGCGGAATCTCCTCTTCATCCAACACCAGCTCCACATAAGTAGTATAAACTAATGCTAAAGCTATTGCATGAGCTACTTTAGGTGATAGTTTAGGATGTAACATCGTTATATGGTGTGTTACAGCTTTAGGGTCAACTTTTCTGAAAAAACGATCTGAATATTCAATTTTGTCTTTTGGAAATTTTATTATCTTTGACATAGTTTATTGAATTTCCTCATACAATCCCTCACCATCAACAATATTCTCAATATTTTGCTCTTGTTCCTTATGTTCTTCATTGATTACTAATCTGGTGTATTCATTAGATATTATTGAAAATGTCATTGCTTTAGCTACCTTGAGAGGCATATCCGGGTTGTCTTTCTGCAACTTCTCGGATATGGCCCAAGGATTAACTGTTTGAAGGTAACAGTCGGAAAAAGGTTGATTTTTCTCGTTATTTAATGTTTTTTTTATTAATTTATCCTTCATAAATAAATGTTGATAAAGCTCACAGAAAACGCTATAAAAACATAATACGCTATATAGTTATTATAGCGTATTTTGTCAAGAGAAAAAAATGAATTTTATTAATAAAACTTATCAAAGCTATCAATGCTTAAAAATTAGCGAAGGTTTTAAATTTTTTGGAAAAATTCCCAGTATATTTGAAAAAAAATTCTTCGAACAATGGAAGGCGTGGGAGCTTATTAATACCGATAATAAAATACACACACCATTAAAAGAATTAAATCAAGAAATTATAATAGGTGAATTTAATTTATTACAATTAAAACAAGGAACTGGTCCAAGCGGTGAAATAATAATAGATGAACCAAAAAAAGAAATATTTGATGATATTTTTTTTGAATTTTTGAATTTGTCAAACAATCAAGGTGAAATTAAGAAATCAGAAGTTTTAAATTTTGCAAAAAAATATGGTTTGTTAACCAGTCAACCAATGGAATATAAAAGAATTAATGATAAGTATCATGCGGAATCATTAAGTTTTTGGCGTTATGAAATATCTTTAATGAATTCATTAATTAAAAGTTACTATAATTATCAAGAAAACAACATAGAAGATTTAAAAAAATTATTTAAACAAAGCAAAAAAGAATTCAGTGATTGCTTTTATAGAGATAATACCTATGCAAATATTAAATCTAATAATCTTAAAAATAACATTGAAGTTTATATAAATTTTCACGATAAGGTTTCACCTTCCGGAAATTTCTTGGTTGAAGAAATATATGAACAGTTATTCGTAGATGTATTATTTCAAGTATTAAACAAAAGATTAATGCAAACTACCGAAACCTTTTTGATTGCCAAAGAAGAATCTGGTGAATTTAGAAAACGTGATCAAAGATGGATAGAAGTAAAATCTGGATACAAAAATTTATTAAGTTTTATTTGGGCAAGTTTTGCATTTTTTATAGAACAAAAAAATCAAATAAAAATATGTAAAAATGAAAAATGTAATAAATATTTTAAAAGCCAGAAAATGATGAGAGCAAAATTTCATAATGATATTTGCCGATCAGCTTACGCAAGAGACATGAAAATTTGGGAAATAGCGCAAGATAAATTTTTAACAGAAGATCTTGTTATGATTGATGAAAGAAGGTTAGGAATAGGAATTGTTAGGACATTTGATGCAATCATGCTAAGCAAAAAAAATAATATTGTTACAGCTATGGTTGAATTTAAGTATTCCAATATTGACCAGAAAAGTCAAAAGTGGAACTATATTAAAAATCAGATTTATGAAAATCTCAATCATCTGTATAGGAAATATCGAATAAACCATGCATTTTTAATTAATAAGAACGGAAAATTATTTGAGTGGAATATTGAAAAAAAAATTAATGGCGTTGAAATTAATAAGTTGCCGGCTACAAAAAAAATGGTGCAGTCCAAATTGGTTATTGATAAAGCTGTTATAGGGATTAATTAAAAAATATGAAATGGAACAATAAATTTACCTATCCAAAGTCAACCAGATCTCTTGAAAATGGCTTTAGGCAATACTTATTTGATGGTGAAAAATTACCAAGTGTTACTTCGATTTTACAAGCAACTAAATCAGAGGAAGACAAAGCTTCTTTAGAAAACTGGAAACAACGAGTAGGCCATAAAGAAGCTAATAAAATTAAAACTGAAGCATCAAGTAGAGGTACATCTATGCACTCATATATTGAAGATTTTTTAAGAGGAAGAATTAATGAGAGTTTTTTTGAGAGCAATGAACAGTATAAAAATATGGCAAAAGAAATAATAGATAAAGGGATTAAAGGAAAATTAGAAGAAATATATGGAATGGAAACTACACTACATTATCCAGAAAAATATGCTGGAACAGCTGATTTAGTTTGTATTTATCAAGGACAAGAAACAATTATAGATTTTAAACAAGCAAACAAACCAAAAAAGGTTGATTATATTCAAGATTATTTTCTTCAATTGGGTGCTTATACTTTAGCGCATAATGTTGTTTATAAAACAAATATTACTTTAGGAGTAATTTTACTATGTACTGTAGATAATTTATTTCAAGACTTTAAAATTGAAGGTCCAGAATTACTTATGTACCAAAATTTATTTCTTGGAAGACTAAAAAAATTTAATGAAATGAATTATATATCTTGACTTTAATTTACAAGTGCTTACATAAGATATTACTAACTAAGAGCTACTCGTTTAGATGCAAATGGTTTAGTCTTCACAAAAATAATCTAAACAGTCATCAAAACATAGCTTTTAAAAAGGTAATTATTATATGAATTTAGCTATTTGGGATATTGAATCTTCAAGTGCTAGTACTGATTTTGGAAGCATAATTGAAATTGGTGGAGTACTAGTTGATGAAAATTTTAAAGAAAAAGACAGGTTTAATTTAAGGTGTAGATTACCTGAGGGTGAGATTCCTCAAGCGATGGCTTTAATTGTTAACAAAACAAGCGTTGATCAGTTAACCAAAGTTAATTTGAGTCACTATCAAATGCTTGGTGAAATTGAAAAAATTTTTAAAAAATGGAGTCCAGCTATTTTTCTTGGATGGTCAAATATTGGTTTTGATGATGAAATGCTTAGAAAAGAGTTTTTTAAAGGAATTAGATACCCCTATATTACAAATGCATCACCTAATAAAAGACACGATGGCATCAATATCGCTAGAGCAGCTTATGCTATAGACTCAAATGTATTAGAGACAGAGACTAATTTAAAAGGCAACGCTGTATTTAAACTAGAATCTTTAAGTCGTATGAATGGATTTGACTCTAGCGATGCACACTCGGCTTTATTTGATGCAAATTTGACAATGAAAATATTAAGCTTAGTAAAAAAAAAACAACCCAATACTTGGGATACTTTTTTAAATACTGCAAATAGATCTGATACAGAAACAATTATTAAAAAAGAAAATATAATAACTTTAAATGAATATTTTTATGGAAAATCTCGATTATATTTATGTGCACCTCTACATCCCAAACATTGCATTCATCCTGTTTATCAATGGGGTCAAGCAGTAGATCTTAGAGTTGATGTTGAACCTTTGTTAAAAATGTCAATTAACGAAATAAAAATGGAGATGAAAAAAACACCTAAGTTTTTAAGAACAATTAGATCTAATAAAGCTCCAATAATTCTTGGCCCTGAATATGGAATAAAAGAAGAACCGTATAATACAATGGATCCTAGTTTGATAAAACAAAGAGCACAATTAGTAAAAAATAATGAAAAATTTTCTCAAAATGTTCTTACAGCATTAAGAGAGATAGCGGAAGAAAAAGAACAATTAAAATCTCAAGAAGACATTTACCCTGAGGAAAGTATTTATAGTAAATTTACTTCAAACAAAGATACTTCTCTTTTCCCAGCTTGGCATGTTGCTTCTTGGAAAAATAAATTAAGGTTATTAGACAAATTTGAGGATAAAAGATTAGTAGGTTTTGGAAAAAAAATAATTTATCAAGAAGCACCAGAAGTATTGCCTCCAAACATGTTAAAAACAATTAATAAAGCAATAGCCAAAAGAATTCTTAGTGAAAAAAAAGAAAAATGGTGGACTGTTTCAACATGTTTTTCAGAAATTGATACTCTAAGAGATAAATATTCAGATGAAAATGACGAAGAAAAATTAAAATTTTTGGATGAACTTAATGAACATGTAATGTCAATACAACAAAAATATGAAAATGTTTAATGTGGATAATTTAAAAAAAACAATTTTATCAGTTGAATTCAATTTAATTTTTTATATATAGATTGCATGGCTACAGTAAACGTAACAGATGATAATTTTGATACAGAAGTTTTAAAATCATCAAAACCGATAGTAGTTGATTTTTGGGCAGAGTGGTGTGGACCTTGTAAGCAAATTGGACCTGCTCTAGAAGAAATATCAAATGAGATGTCCGACGAAGTAATTATTGCAAAACATAATATAGACAATGAACCTAACACACCTACAAAATTTGGTGTTCGTGGAATTCCTACTATGCTGTTGTTTAAAGAAGGCGAACTAAAAGCAACTCAAGTTGGAGCTACTACAAAATCAAATATTGTTTCTTGGATTAAAGAAAATATTTAATTTTGGTTTAAAAATTCTCCTGCAAGATACAAAGAACCTGTAATTATAATTATATCATTTTCATTTATATCAATTGATTTAATTGCTTCTTGAATAGAAGTTTGATTTGAAATTTTATTAAAACCTTTAAGTTTTTCTTTTAAATCTATTCCTTTTATTGCATTGGTTTGATTTGGAATATCAATAGTTGTTACTGATGAAATTTTACCTATAAAATAATTCATATATTCCGTATGTTTTTTGTTTTTCATCATTCCTAAAATTATATGCTTATTGCAGTCTAGGGTATTTAAATATTTGCTTAATACATCTGCTCCCAAAGGATTGTGAGATCCATCTATATAAATTTTATTTTTTTTTACTAAATCTTTTAGCTTTCCTTTTTTTATTTCTTGTAATCTTGCAATGCTTTTAATTTTAGTAATTCCGTTTTTAATGTCACTTTCTGCGATTTGGATATTTTTGATATTTCTTATGGTTGCAATTGCTGTTGCAATATTTGATATTTGAAATTCACCTTCTAAATTAGGCATTGGAAGCTTAAGGCCTCCATATTTATCTTCATAATAAATAAACCCATTTTCATTTAGTGAATAGTTATAATCATTATTAAACATTATTTTTTCTGATGAATTATTTGATAATGATTTTTGTATTTTATTTAAAACTTCACTTGTACTTTGTTTAGAAACTATAATTTTCGAGTTTAATAATGCTGATGTTTTTTCAAATATTATTCTATCAATAGTTTGATCTTCATTTGGGAGCCAATCAGTATGATCTATGCCAATTGATGTAATTACACTTGCTAAATTCGATTTAATTATATTTGTAGCATCAAACCTATGAAATAAACCTGCTTCGATTATATTTATGTTTTTTGAATATTTTTTAGCTCCATAAAAATATGCTGCAGTTAAAATCTCAAAATAAGTAATTGGTTCATTGTTGTTTACCTCTTCTACTTTAGAAAGTATTTTTGATAAATCTTCATCACTTATTTCCTCATTGTTATATACATATCGTTCATTTATTTTTTGAATGTGAGGGCTTGTGTAAATATTACAATTTATGTTAGCTGTTGTAAGGATTGCCCTAATTGCTTGAATAGTAGAATATTTGCCATTAGTGCCAACTATTGAAATGTAATCTAAATTATCTTGAGGATTTCCAAGTTTATGACAAAGTTTTTTTATACGATCTAGACTTAGATCAATTTCCTTAGGATGCAGCCTTTGTAGCCGGCTCAATATCTCTTGGAGTTTCATTTGATAAATCTGAATGTATCTCAGAATTTTTCTTTAGCAATATATCTAGTAGGTTTCCTATTTCTTTTCTTAAATCTTTTCTGTGTACTATTCGATCCACAAACCCGTGCTTTAAAACGAACTCACTGCTCTGAAAGTCTGGATTTAACTCTTCCTTTACTGTTGCTTGTATCACACGCTTTCCCGCGAAAGCTATTAAACATCCGGGTTCTGCAAAATGAATATCTCCCAACATTGCGAATGAAGCTGTAATTCCTCCGGCTGTAGGATCTGTAAAACAAACTATATATGGAAGATTATTTTTTTTGAGCTCATTTATTGCAAGTGTTGTTTTGGTCATTCCTGCAAGGGCTATGGCACTTTCAAACATTCTTTGGCCGCCTCCGCATGGAAAAAAAACATAAGGCGTTTGATTGTCTATAGCATGTTGTGCTCCATAAATTATAGCTTCAGATTCTGATTGACCACAAGAACCACCTATAAATTCAAAATTAATTGCACCAGCAGTAACATCAATCCCATTGATTTTACCTCTAGCTATCATAACTGCACAGTTTTGATTTGTTTTTTTTCTAGCAGTTATAAGTCTGTCCTTATATGATTTTGTATCTACCCAATTCAAAGGATCATCAACTGGTTGAGGAGTATCTATAATTTCATATGAATTTTTTCCAAAAAAAATATCAAATCTTTGTCTACAAGTTATTCTATGATGTTTACCACAATCATTACAAATCCATAAATTTTCTTCTAAATCTTTTTTTAATACAGGGCCTTTACAACAACTAGTCCAATCAGAATTTGCTATATCTTGTTTCGAAGGTCTTTTTTTAAGAATTTTTTTTACTTTTTCACCGAAATTAATTGCTCTAGTTAACCAGTTCATATTATTTTATTTTTTAACCTTTTAACCATATTGCTTACATTTGTGACAGGATTTTGTCTTTTTGCCAAGTTTTTACTAATTTCTTTACAAATTGCACTACCAACCACTAATCCATCGGCTAATTTTAGTTTTGATATAGTTTTTTCAGTAATTCCAAAGCCTATAACGCAATTTTTTTTTTTATTAATTTTTTTTATTTTTTGATAATTTTCTAATATTTTTTTTGGAGAAACTTTTAATTTACCGCCTGTTGTTGACAGCATACTTATATAATAAAGCATATCATCAGAATCTTTTACAATTTTTTTCATTCTATTTTTTGAAGTAGTTGGTGACAAAAGTTGAATAAAAGTGATTTTTTTTTTTTTACATTTTTTTGCAAAATTTTTATTTTCAGGATACGGAAGATCTACAACAATTAAACCATTTACACCTACTTGTTGACATTTTTTTAAAAACTTGTTCTCGCCATATTGGTAGATCATGTTGTAATAACCCATTAAGATCACAGGTTTAGGAGTCTTAGATTTTTTAAAATCTTTAACTATTTGAAAAACATCTTTTATTTTTATTCCATTTTTTATAGCTCTATAAGCACTTGTTTGAATCTGTCCACCGTCAGCAATTGGTGTGTTATGAGGAAAGCCTATTTCACATATATCCACATGTTTTGAAATTGCATTTAATATTTCTAATGATTTTTTTTTAGTATTATCTCCAGCTACTGTATAAGTAAGTAGCGCAGGTCTCTTTTCCTCTTTACATTTTTTAAATGCCAAACTGATTGGTGATATGCTCATTTCAATTTTTCTAACCTTTTTCTTAAAATATCTCTGTCTTTTAAGGCGTCTCCGCATGAGTTTACGATTAAAATCGTTTCTTTGCTTAGCTTAGGAGCTATTTTTATTGCTTCTGCAAAAGCATGACATGGTTCTAAACTAGGATTTAGTTTTTCATATTTTGTAACTATCTTATAAGCCTCTAAAGAATCTTCGTCTGTACGTGCCACATAGCGTGCACGACCTACATCTTTTAAAAAACAATGGAGAGGGGAGACGCCCGGGTAATCTAAACCAGCACTAATGGATTCAGTTTCATTAATTTGTCCTTCTTTGTCCTGGCAACAGTATGCCATTGATCCATGGAGGACACCCAGTTTTGCACCCATGCTTAAAGGTGCTGCATGGAGTTTAGAGTGTTTTGGGCCAGCTGCTTCTATTCCAATAAACTCAAATTGTCTTTTATTAAAATCCATGAACTCACTCCATAATCCATAGGCCGAAGATCCTCCCCCAACACAGTTAAGAAGCTTAACTTTTTTTGGAAACTTTCCAAATTCATCTAAAATTTGTTTTTTTAACTCTCTTGAAATTTGTGCAGTGCTCCATCCACATATCTTAACAAAAATATTTGAAGAAACCGTTGACCCAACTCCTAAATGTGTCGTGTCATTATTTGAAACCCAATACCTCATAACCTCAGAGACAGCATCAACTAAAGTTTGACTTCCAGTATGAACAGGAACAATCTCAGCACCATTAGCTCTCATGGCATCACAGTTAGGTTTTTGCCTTAACATATCTTTAAATCCCATAAATACTTTAACTTTTAACCCAAAATGTTTTCCGGCTATTGAAAACATTTTTCCATTGTACCCTGCGCCGGTGTCAGTTATCAAATATTTTTTCCCCATTCTTTTACATAACATTGCTGCCGTGATCGCTCCGTAAATTTTATGTGCTCCACCCCTTGCTTCTGATACAACTTTAGCCCAAACTTGTGCACCACCTAAATATTTGGTTAAATTTTCTAATTTTATAAAAGGAGTAGGACCCTTGTGAACCCAATTGTTATAGTAATAATTTCTTTCTTTAATAAATTTTTTATCTCTTCTTAATTTTTCAAATAATACCTCAAGATCATTGATAGGTTTTTTTAATGTTTCGGGTACAAAGTTTCCACCAAATTTACCACCCCAAAATCCATTTTTGTTATGTTGATCTATTAAAGGTATTCCTTTTTTAATTTTCATTATTTAATTTACTTAAATTTTTCAAAAAAATATCTATTTTTGAAATATCTTTTTTACCCAATGTTTCTAACCCACCTGATATATCAATAATATCTGCTATTTTATTATATTTATCAAGTTTATCATTATATTTTATGTTTCCAGCAATCATTATTTTTGAATTTAATCTTAAATTGTTTATTAGTGAATGATCAAAACTAATACTTTTTTCATATCCTTTGCTGTCAAACAAAATAATATTTGAAAATTTTTCGTATAAGATATATTTTTTTACATCATTTTTACTTTTAATTGTAAGTGCTGTAATTATTTTTTTATTATATTTTGTTTTGATGTTAGAAATTTCTTTAGGCTCAACGTCATAAATTTGATAATAATCAAAATTTAAATCTTTAATTTTTTCAAGAAAATCATTAGATGGTTTAACAAGAACAGCAACATATTTAGAACTTCTCTTATTAATTGATAATAATTTATTCAGTTTTTTTAATTCTATAAATCTTTTTGACTTTTTATAATTAATTATAAATCCAATAAAACGAGGAGCATTTGAGTGATTTAAAATATATTTTAAAGTTAATTCATCTTTAACTCCACAAATTTTTGCTTCCATGAAGTTAATTTAAAGAATTAATCAATTTTTGTATATTTTTTTTTATAGAACCTTTAGTAATACTTCTACCAATTACAATTGATGTTGCTCCATTTTTGAAAGCTTCTTTTGGAGTTGTAATCCTCTTTTGATCATGTGCTTTATCTTTTTTAAGTCTAATTCCAGGAGTAATAATTTCCATGCCTTTACAAGTTTTTTTTAAGAATTTAGCTTCATGTGGAGAACAAATTATACCGTTTAACTTTGCTAACTTTGCTAACTTTGCTTGATGCAAAACTAGTTGTTTAACGTTTTTTTTATATCCAATTTGTTTTAAAGCTCTGTTGTCTAAGCTAGTTAAAGTTGTAACACCTAGAATTTTAATTTTACCTGATACTCTTTTGATTGTTTTTAACATTTCTAAGCCACCGCTTACATGAACAGTTAAATAATTTATATTTTTTATATCTTTTATTGATTTAATTGCTGATCTGCATGTATTTGGAATATCTAATAATTTTAAGTCTGCAAAAATAACTTTATTTTTAAGTTTTGATATAAAAGATCTACCATTTTTTGAGTTCCAAAATTCTAAGCCAAATTTGTAACCAATATTTATTTTATTTGTTCTTGTTGAATTAATAATTTTTTTAGCAGTAGAAATTTTATTCGTATCACATGCAATAAAAATTCTTTTATTCATGATTTAATCTTTTAAACCAATTTTTAGACATTTTAAATCTTATTGATTTTTTTTGTTCAGTTTGTATTTTTTCATTTGTTTTGGGGTTTCTTGATATTCGAGCTTTTTGAACTCTTGTTTCTAAAGTAAAGATATCTCTTAACTCAACTCTTTCTCCTTTTCTTAAGGAGTTTTCAATTTCATTCAAGGTTATATCTAACAATTTTGATAGATCTTTTCTTAAAAAATTTGGATAATTGTTAGCGAGTTTTTTTAGAAGGTTTGATTTTACTACAGCCAAATTAACTTATTCTTCTGTATTTTTTTTACTTTTGTCATCTAATTTATCTGAAAGAGATGAAAAGGGAAGATTTTTACCTGAAAGAGGAGATGAGAACTTAGTTACCGCCTCTTTATTTTGTAATTCTTCCAGTAATTTAATACTTAAGCTTGCTTTTCTTTTATTAAAATCTAATTCTGATATAGCAGCATCTATTCTTTCTCCTCCTACAAATCTAGCAGGTCTTGCATCTGAAGCACTTATGGCAATGTTTGATTTTTTTATCACAAATTCTAGTTCACATCCCTCTGGTTTTACGATCAATCCTTTTGAATCAGATGATATAACTTTCACAGTTACAGCTTCATTTATTTGTTTATCTTTGAACCATTCAAAAGGATCATGGCCTGTCTGTTTAAGTCCAACTCTTACTTTGTTTTCGTCTTTTTTAATTTCAAGAATTTTAACTTTAAGTTTAGTTCCATTTTTGTATTTTTTTATTTCTTCATCGGGATTCCCTAAATATGCTAGGTCATTGGCATGTAAAAAACCATCGATGTCATAACCGTCTATTGAAATATATATTGCGTATTCGTTCATATTCTTGATTATTCCATTAACTTCAGATCCTACTGGGTGATTTTTTTTCAATAATTCATATGGGTTTTCTTTTGTTAACCTATGAGAAATTGCAATTCTTCTTTTTTCTTTATTTATTTCAGTAATAATACATTCAATTTCATCGCCAATTTTAAAAAGTTTTTTTGCTGAAATATTTTTTTTGGTCCAACTTAATTCACTTGAATGGAGCAATGTACTTAATCCTGGTTCCAATTCGCAAAAACAACCATAATCTGTAATTTTAACAACTTTAACTTTATAAATTTTATTTAGTTCATAATTAGAAACATGATCAAATGGATCTGGTAATAATTGTTTTATTGAACATCCAATTTGGAGTTTTTCTTTATCTACAGATATTACTAATAGATCATGTTTTTCACCAATATTAAATACTTCGTCAGGATGATTGACTCTAGAATATGAAATTTCTTGTAGGTGAACCAAAACATCTAGCTCTCCATTGTTTACATCAAAAAAACATCCAAAAGAGCTATAGCCTTTTACAACAGCATTTTTAATAATATCTCCAATTTTATATTTTTCTATAATTTTTATTTTATCGTCTTTTTTGTTGATAGACAGTATCTGCCTTCTAGAAACACATGCGTTTCCTCTAACTTTGTCTAATTTTATCAAGGCAAATTTTTGTGGTTCATTCATTAAGTGAGAAATATCTTTTAATGGGCGGTCACTTATTTGAGACCCGGGGCAAAACATAAGACTTCCCGTGTCTATATGTTCAACAATTACACCACCTTTACATTTTGAGGTTATTTTGCCCATTATAGGCTTGTTATTTTCGTAGGCTTTTTCTAATTCTTTCCATCCTTTAATTCTAAATGCTTTGATTGCAGAAATTAATACATTTCCATTTCTATCTTCAACCTTCTCAAGGAGAACAGGAATTTTTGAACCTATTTTTGCTTTTTCTAATAAATTTATACTTTTAAGGTCATTAATATCTAAAATTGGTTCTGATTTGAGACCTTCGACAAATATAAATACAAACTTATCTGTTATTTTAGTAACAACACCGTCTATAATTTTTCCTTCCTCTATTTTTACTTTTGATAATTGAGCATTTAGCAAACTTTCGAATTCTTTTGCTGAAGGAGATGATAAATCTTTATAAATTTCCATTAAGCTCTAATTTTTCTGTCCATAATTTGCTTTATTTTTTTAAAGCAGGAACTTATAGAAATATTTGAGGTATTAAGCAAGGTTGAATCTTTAGTTTTCTTTAATTTTCCAAATTTTCGCCTAGTGTCTGATTTATCACGGTTTTTGATGTTTTTTAGGACCTCATCATAGTTAGTTTTTTTATTTAATTGTTTGTATTCCTTGTATCTTCTCATTGCTCTGGTTCTGACATTAGCAGTTATATAAAATTTAAACATTGCATCTTTCATTATTACACTTGTTATATCTCTACCATCCAAAACACTTCCATTATATTTTTTTGGCGGATTATAAGCACAGTATGTTTGAAAATTATGTACTATTTTTCTTATTTTTTTATCTCTTGCAACTATTGAGGCGGATACAGCTACATTATCTGTTAGTAAATTTTTATTTTCTAAATCTTTTATTTTTAAGTTCTTAATTTTTTTTTTAATTAATTTGTAATTGAATTTTTTTGGGTTTTGTAGTTTGAGCCTTCCTATAAGCCTATAAATTTTACCAGTATCAAGATAAAGAAGATTATAATTTTTTGCAATAAGCTTAGCTTGTGTACCAGCGCCTGCGGCGGCCGGTGAGTCAATTGCAACAGTAATAATTTTTTTTAATTTTTTCATTTTACCTTTCCACCTAAATCTTTAATTATTTTTAAAAAGGTAGGAAAAGAAGTTTTAATTGAATCTGGATCATGTATTTTCCATTTGCCTCCAAAAGTTAAAGCTGCAATGCAGCTCATCATAAATATCCTATGATCTTTCATATAATTTTTTACTATATAACTTTTATTAAGTTCTAAATTAGGATTCCCATATATTTTCAAAGTACTTATGGTTTCCTCAACTTTTATTCCAATCATTTTTAAAAAATTAGCTGATAATTTTAATCTATCACTTTCTTTATGTCTTAGCTCTTGAATATTTTTAAAATAAGATATTCCTTTTGCTTTGGCACAAACAAGAAAAATTATTATTAATTCATCAATAGATCTACTGTTCATTTCTGTTGAACAATTAATTGATTTTAAGTTTTTAGAACTTTTAATCACAATGTCTGATACCTTTTCTTCATTATATATTTTTTTATTTTTTAATTTAACTTTAGCATTCATTTTTTGTAATATTTCAATTATTCCAGTTCTTGATTTGTTTATGTTTATATTTTTTATTTTGATTTCTGAATTTTTTGATAATAATGTGAGAACAATAAAAAAGGCACTTGAGCTTATATCCCCTGGAATTCTGTAATTAAATCCACCAAATTGTTTTTGCCCTGTTAATTCTATTGTTTCATATTTTTTATTTTTTTTTATTTTTATTGGTAGATTTAAAAATTTAAATAATCTTTCAGTATGATCTCTGGACGGTAAACATCTAATTATTGTTTTTCCTGGTGTATTAAGGGCCGCAAGAAGAATGCATGATTTGACTTGTGCACTTCCTTTTAGTTCTTCATATTTAATAGGACTTAAATAATTTGTTCCTTTAAATTTTAAGGGCAAATTATTTTTGCTTAATTTAAATGATAAGCCAAATTTTTTTAGTGGTCTGATAACTCTTGAAAAATCTCTTTTTGATAAACTTTTATCTCCTTTTAATACTATTGTTTTATTAGATTTAGCCAACACTCCAATAATTAATCTTGCTAAAGTTCCTGAGTTTCCGGCATCAATAATTGTATTATTTTTTAATGAAAAACCATTAAGACCTACACCATTTATTTGGCAAAGATTCTTTTTTCTGATTACTTTTACCCCAAGTTTTTTTACTGCATTTAATGCATTGTTTACATCATCAGAATTTAGAAGGTTATAAGCTATAGATTGTCCAACAGCTTGAGCTGCCATTAAAACCCACCTTATAGATAAACTTTTATCAGCACTAACAGTAATTTTTTTTTTAAATTTTTTGATTTTGCCGTTAATCAGGACATACTTTTTCATTATAAATTAATAAATTTGAAAACTACTTCCAAAATATAAAGATCTAGCTTTTTCATTATTAAGTAATTCTGATGGTTTTCCGTCTGCTATAATTTTTGTATTTGCTAAGACTATAGCTCTGTCGCTAATCGCGAGAAGATCACGTGCCGCATGATCAGATATGATGCATGATCTAGTGCTATCTTCAGTTTGAAGATTTACTATTGTTTCTTGCAGATCTCGCGTTGACATTATGTCTAAACCCTGAAATGGTTCGTCCATTAAAATTAATTTTGGATTTGTTAATAAAGCCATAGCTATACAGACTCTTTTTTTTTGTCCTCCAGATAAATATTTGGCTTTTATATTTTTGACAGCTTCTAATTGAAACTTTGAAATCATTTTTTCAACATTAAATAACTGTTCATCTTTTTTTTTAAAAATAATTTCACTTATGGCAAGCAAATTTTCAAAACATGATAAATCAGAAAATATTCCTCCCATCTGAGGAACTATACTTACTCCAAAATCTATTGCCCTTTTGTATATTGGTACATTTGTTACATTTTTTTGATCAATTAAAACTTTTCCGAAGTCAGGCATTAGTTGACCAATGATAATATTAAACAGAGTAGATTTTCCAACACCATTAGGGCCGAGCAGACCACAAATTTCTCCCTCTCTAATTGAAAAAGAAACATCTTCTAATATTTGTCTTTTATTGAATGATAAAGAGATTTTTTTTAGTGAAACTTTTTGTTTTTCTCTCTTAAAGGTTGTTATTCGAAATTTTTTTACAATAGCCATTTCATTTTCTAATTATTTTTATTTTTTCATTTTCATCATACATACTTATATCTATATCACCGCTTATCAAATCAACATCTATTTTATCTGCTTTTGAGTTAAGAAAGCTATTAGTATAATAAACATTATTATACATTGTTGCACCATTATTTGAAAAAAAAATATCAAAGTTGTCACTTTTTGCAATACTGTCTTCATAAACAACAACAACATTGGTAAAAAAATTAGTATCGAAATTATTTTTATTGTAGTTTGCATATTTTGAAGTGATATAGATTGTTGACTTATCTTTTAAGTTAATTTGCCCCTCAACTTCTTTTAATAATAAAGTATTTTGTCTGTCAATTAATGTTTCTCCATATTTAGCTTTAAGCAAGTATCCATTTCCATCTTCATCAATTGTTTTATACTCTAAGTTTTCTAAAAGATTTATAGATTTACTAGTAGATTTTAATTCGATGTCAAATTTTTTTTCATAATTTGACCCCTCAATTGTTTTTTTTTCTCCAAGATAATTATAAAAAAATAAAATTGAAATGATTACAATTGATATAATTAAAAAAAATTGAACAACTGTTTTTATTTGCATTTATTGAATATTTGCATCCAATATATTGTGAATATGTATTAGTCCTATGGTTTTATTTTTATTTTTTCCATTATGAACACAAAGGCTTGTAATTTTTTTTTTTGAAGTCATTACCGATAGAGCTTCAGCAGCCAACATATTTTTTTCAACACTAATAGGTTTAAGTTTCATAACATTTTTTGTTAAAATGTTTTGAAAATTATTATTTTCTTTTGCAGATCGTTTTAAATCTCCATCAGTTATAATTCCTTTTGTTAAACGTTTTTTGTTAATTACAACTAAAACTCCTAAATTTTTTCTAGTTATTACTTTTAGAGCATCTCTCATTAAAACATTTTCTCCAATAAAAGGAATTTTTTTACCTTTTATCATTAAATCTTCAACAGTTTTTAATTTTGCTCCCAATGTTCCGCCTGGATGAAATTTTTTAAAATCAAATTTTCCAAAATTTCTATATTTCATAGTTGCAATTGCCAACGCATCACCCAAGCTTAATTGAACGATTGTAGAAGAAGTTGGAACAATATTTCCAGGCCCAGCCTCAGTTACTTGAGGGATAAGTAATTTTATATTTGATGATTTATATAGAATAGAATTTTTTTTTGAAACAATTCCTATTAAAATAATTTTTCGGTTTCTTTTTGCAAATTGAATAATATTTTTTAATTCACCACTTTCTCCGCTAAAACTAATAAGAATTAAAACATCATTAGAACTTATTTGACCTAAATCTCCGTGAGAACATGAAGCGGCATCTACAAAAAAAGATGGGATTCCAACAGAAGCTAGAGTAGATGATATTTTTTTACCAATGATTGCACTCTTTCCTATTCCAGAAATTATAACTTTTCCATTTTTACAATTAATTATTGCTTCAACAGCTTTATTGAATGAATTATCAATACTAGATTTTAATTTGTTTAATGATTTAATTTCTGTTTGAATAACATCTTTAGCTATTGATTGAAAATTTATTTTTTTCATTAATGTGCCCAAATATCCTCTTTAAAAGATTTAAGATCAAGTTCAACTCTTGTTTGAATAAAATTTATTGTATTTTCATACAGCTTCATTCTATTTTCTCTCAACAATATTTGGTCTAAAGAATTGTTTATTTTATGAAGGTGTATAACATCATTGGCACAGTATTTTAATTGGGCTTGACTTAATTCTCCCCCAAAATCAGAACTCTGATATTGTTTGCTAATATCTATTCCAATAAATTCTTTAATTAATTCTTTTAAGCCATGTTTATCAGTATAAGTTCTACAAAGTTTGGATTTAATTTTAGTGCAATCTATATTATGAACATCTGTTTTTAAATATCGAGAAATAAAAGCTAGATCTGCTCTTGCAAAATGAAAAATTTTTTTTATTGATTTATCTTGCAATAGTTTAACAAGGTTTGGTGCTTTGTAGTTAGATCTATTTAATTGAATAATGTGAGCATCAGAATTTCCTGTTGATATTTGAACTAAGTGAAGAAGATCTCGGCTGACATTCAAGCCTCCCATCTCGCAGTCTAAACTTACGCTATTGCCTAGTTTTAAATCATCTGGTAAGTCCTGCTTGTGTAACTTAATATCTAAATTCATTTTAATTATATATATATGATAGGAAAAAATATTCTAGTATTCGGTGGATCAGGGCAAATCGGTCGTCATTTAATAAGAAGATTGACTAAAAATAATCACATGGTTACAGCAGTAACTAGGAACATTCATCAAAAGGGCTATGTATTAAAGACTCAAGGAAATCCAGGATATTTAGAGGTTGTTGAAGAAAATATTTTTGATCAAGAAAGTTTAAAAAAATTAATAAAAGGAAAAGACATATGTATAAACTTAATTGGAATTTTATTTGAAAAACGTAATAACACATTTCAAAATATTCACGTAAATTTTCCATCAATAATATCAAAAATTTGTAACGAAAATAATCTAGATCAATTTATTCATATTTCTGCACTTGGAATCGATCAAGCTAAAGACAGCAAATATGCAAAAAGTAAATTAGATGGAGAACAAAAAATTAAGGAAAATTTTGAACAAGCTACAATTCTTAGACCATCAGTTATTTATTCAGTTGATGATAATTTTACAACTAGTTTTATGACAATGCTAAACCTGCTACCTTTTTTTCCTCTTTACTATAATGGTAAAACAAAATTTATTCCAATACACGTGTCTGAAGTTTCAGATATTATTTTATATATAATTGAAAAAAATATATCTTCAGAAATTATCGAATGCGTTGGTTCACAGGAATACTCTTTTAAAGAAATTCTTCAAAAACTTTTACAATTAATCAATAAAAATAAAATTTTAGTTCCATTACCATTGATGATTGGAAAAATCATGGCAAGATTTTTAGAAATGTTTCCAAAACCTTTATTGACTTTAGATCAATTAAAACTTTTAAACTATAACAATATATTATCTGGAAAATATAAATCTAACTTTGATATTGGTTTAGAGCCCAAACTTAAATTTGAAGAGGAAGTAGCAAAATATTGTCATATGTGGAAAGATGGTGGTGAATATTCTAAAGAAATTTAAATATAAATTAAATTTATCTTAAAAAAAATATCTTACTTAGTTATCTTATTTATTTTTAGTTTTGGAAATTTTTAAGTCTATTAAATAGTATTTTTTATAAAACAAAAAAAATAGAATTTAAATTTCTCTGAGAAATATTATATAAAATATTTTTCTTTTTTAAGCTGACTTTATTTTTTTTGCTATAAATTGAGGAACATCATCCTCTTTATCAGTTAAATCTTCTTTTTTACCTTTAGGCTGGAACACAATCATTAAATGTAATGGACAATAAGAAAATTTCTCTACAGTTTTTCTTCCACAAAATGATGCATTGGGTTCGTTTGGGTGTCCTTCCATATACTTACATGTTTGATCATTTAATTCTTCAAGATTTAAATTTTTTGCAGGTTCAAAATCTTTATCTAAAAGAAATGATTTAAATTTACCTTTTCTTCCTTGTCTTTTAATATTTGCACCGTCAAATTTTGAATTACTTGTTTTATTAGATACTGATGATCTTTGCTTAATCTTGGCTGAAAGGTTTAGTCTGTGAGCTTTGCCAATTACAGCATTTCTACTTATACCACCAATAATTTCTGCTATTTGGCTAGCAGTATTCCCCTTACCCCATAATTCTTTAAGTTTTTCTACTTTTTCTTCTGTCCAGCTCATTTACTATATTTAGTATGTATTATTGTTTATATAACAAGATGCAGATACACATACAAACAAAAATAATACAAGTATTTTTTTTGTTTTTTTAACAATAATTAAAAAAAAAGTTTAAGAGTAATAACTTATGGTTGAATTACATAAGAAGTATCATGTTGGGGTTAGAAGATTTAGTATTAATTGGGTTGGGGCTTACACTCTATATTTAAAAGAGACGCTTAGGTTTTTATCAGTATTTGGACAAACAATTATTGGTCCTATTGTAACTTCTATTTTGTTTTTATCGGTTATTTCTTTAGCAATAGGTAGTGATAGACCTAATGTTTTAGGAGTTCCATTTATAGAATTTTTAGCGCCCGGATTAATTGCAATGCAAATTATTCAACAAGCGTTTTCTCACTCTTCTTCTTCTTTACTGATGGGTAAAGTAATGGGCAATATAGTTGATCTAGTTGGAGCGCCTCTTTCTGCTGGCGAGGTAAGCTTATCGATAATTTTTGCGGCAGTAACAAGGGCATTATTTATTTCAATTATATCAATAGTTATTTTTTCAATAATGATTGAAATTGAAATCAAAAATTATTTAATTTTTTTTATATATTTATTTTTAAGCTCTTTTATAATGGGTGCTGCTGGTTTTATAGCAGGACTTTGGGCTGATAAATTTGATCATATGGCAACTGCAACCAATTTTATTATTGTTCCGTTGTCCTTTCTTTCAGGAACATTTTATTCAGTAGAAAGGTTGCCTGATTTATTAAATACATTAAGTCATTATAATCCCTTTTTTCATATGATTGATGGATTTAGATATGCCTTTATAAACAATATGGATGGATCTTTAAAATTTGGATTAATTTATTTAAGCTTATTTTCCATTATAATTTGGTTCATTGCATACTTATTATATAAAAAGGGGTATAAAATTAAATCTTAAAAATGAGCGCTCTTGCAAAAAATTACAACAGAAAAAAAATTGCATTTAAAAAAGGCAAAGGAAGTTTTCTGTATGCAACAAATGGAAAAAAGTATTTAGATTTTTGCATGGGAATTGCTGTTTGTTCACTTGGTCATGCAAATCCATATTTAATAAAAGCAATAAATAAACAATCAAAAAAACTTTGGCATGTTTCAAATGCTTTTGAAATTCCAGAAGGCGAAAAGCTAGCAAAAAGATTAACGCAAAAAACATTTGCAGATTCTATTATATTTCAAAATAGTGGAGTTGAAGCTACTGAGGCAGCAATAAAAGTTGCAAGAAGATATTTCTATTCAATTGGTCAGCCTAAAAAAAATAGAATTCTTTGTATAAAAAATTCTTTTCATGGAAGAACTCTAGCTACAATTTATGCTAGTGGATCAAAAAAAATGACAGAAGGTTTTGGGCCAAAAATAGATGGTTTTGACCATTTTAAATTTGGTAATCATAAATCATTAAAAAAATCTATAACAAATAAAACTGCCGCTATTATGGTGGAAACAGTAATGGGTGAAGGTGGTATAAAAGTAATTCCAGATTGGTGTATAAAAGAATTAAAAAAAATTTGTAATAAAAAAAAAATTTTATTAATTTTAGATGAGGTACAATGTGGAATAGGAAGATCGGGAAAATTTTTTGCATTTGAATACTCAAATATCAAACCCGATATCGTACCAATCGCAAAAGGAATTGGTGGTGGTTTTCCTATAGGTGCAGTTTTAATGACAAAAAAAGTAGCTTCTGGAATGACTCCTGGAACTCACGGTTCTACTTTTGGAGGAAATCCACTGGCCATGTCAGTTGGAAATGCAGTATTAGACCAAATATTCAAAAAAGGATTTCTTCAAAATGTAAAAAAAAATTCTGAATATTTTCATTTTGAACTTAATAAATTAAAAGATCAATATCCTAAAATTATTAAAGAGGTAAGAGGGATTGGTTTATTAATTGGGCTGCAACTTTTTCACAATCAAACAAAATTTATCCAAAAATTAATGGATAATAAGTTACTAACAATTAGAGCTAGCGAAAATGTTATAAGAATTTTACCACCTTTAAATGTGAAAAAAAAAGAAATTGATTTAGCAATTAAGATTATTAAAAAAGTTTGCAAAAATTATAATAGTTAATGAAACATTTTGTAAACATAAAAGATATACCAGTTTCTGACCTTAGAAAGATAATTTTAGATGCAAAAAAAAGAAAAAAGAAAAGAAAAAATCTTAATACTTTAGATGTAGATAAAGATGGCCCTTTAAAAGGAAAATTTCTTATTCAAATGTTCGAAAAATCTAGCACACGAACAAGACTAAGTTTTTACCTTGCAATTAAACAGCTTGGAGGCGGAGCATTAACTCTAAGACCTGATGAGTTACACTTAGCAAAAGGTGAATCTTTAGCAGATACAGCAAAAATTTTATCTACTTATGGAAATGTGTTTATGTTGAGAACTGATAGCGATAAAAAATTAAAAGAATTTAAAAAACATATAAATATTCCAATTATTAACGGTTTAAGTCCATCTTCACATCCAACACAAGTTCTTTCAGATATATTTACTATTGAAGAAATTAAAAAAAAACCTATCTCAAAATTAAATATATGTTGGATTGGAGATGCCAATAATAATGTAATTAATAGTTTAATTGTAGCATCAGTTAAATTTTCATTTAATTTAAATATTGGATGTCCAAAAAAATATGAACCAAAAAAACCCATATTAAGGTGGGTAAAAAAAAATAGAGGAAAAATTTATATATTTAATGACGCAAAAAAAGCAGCAAATAATGTTGATGTAATATTTACAGATAAAGTCATATCAATGAATGATAAAGTTAATAAAGCTAAAAAGATTAAAGATTTTAAAAAATTTCAAGTTACTTCAAAAATAATAAACTGTGCAAAAGGAGATGTAATTTTCCTTCACTGCTTACCAAGAGGTTCTGAAGTCTCTAATGAGGTTTTTTTAGGAAAACATTCAAAAGTTTGGCTGCAAGCTCTAAACAGAGTTTACCTTCAAAAAAGTATTTTATTATATTGTTTAGATAAATTGTAGGTTATTGTGGTAACGGCTGAGGATTTTCGCCATTTTGATTTAAATATAAAATCATTGAAGCTCTATCTTTATCATCTTTTAATCCTGCAAAACCCATTTTATTACCTTTTATCCATTTAGAGGGCTTTAATAAAAAACCATTTAACTCTTCAAATGACCAATTTTTTTTGTAAGAGCCTAGAGCTTTCGAGTATTTATAATCATCAATAAATCCAGCCGCTCTTCCAACGACATTATATAATTTGGGTCCTATTTTATTCTTACCCTCTTTATTTATAGAGTGGCAAGCTGCACATTTTTTGAAAACCTTTGCACCATGTGTAACATCTCCTAAGGCCAAAAGACTAGATAAATCCACAGAAGATTCAGTTGAAGAGACCAAAGCTCCTTCTGGAGCTTCCACTTTATACGCAACCACGTTTTTATTTTTTACGTTAAATATTATGTCCGAAATTTTACCTATTCCAAAAACAATTAATATTGTTACTAAAATTGCTGCAACTATTTTATTTACTTCAAAAGAATTCATTTTAATAATAATTAAATGGTCATATAACATGTTAATTCGTAAAATACTTAAGTTTTTTAATTGTATTATTTGCGTCTGATGGACGCATAAATTGATGAGCTAAACAATGCCTAAAACATTAATTTTAATACCTTCAAGACTCTCAGCAACTCGTTTGCCTGGAAAGCCACTACTAAAGATCAATGGTTTATCAATTATTTCTCATGTCGTTAAAAAAGCACAAAAATCAAAAATAGGTGAAACTTATGTAGCTACCGAAGATAAAGAAATTGTAGAAGATGTAGAGAAAAATGGAGGCAAAGCTATTCTTACAAGTAAAAATCATAAAACAGGTTCTGATAGGATTTTTGAATGTTTTCAAAAATTAAATTTAAAAGATGTAGAATACATAATTAATTTACAAGGAGATGAACCAAATATTGATATTGATGATCTTAAACATTTAGATCAACTAGTTAAAAAAAATAACTCTGAAATTGGAACCTTAGCCTCAAAAATAAAAGATAAATCTATTTTAAAAAACAAAAATATTGTTAAAGTAATTACAGAAACACAACTTGATAGTCAAAATTTTCCATTAGCTTTAAAATTTCAAAGAAAAATTGATCAATCTGAAAACCAGAATGTTTCTCATCATATTGGAATATATGCTTATAAAACTGAAATCTTGGAAAAAATTATTAAATTAAAACAATCAAAAAATGAAATTAAAAATAAGTTAGAGCAATTAAGAGCAACAGATAATGATATTAAAATTAACGTTGCCTTAGCAAAATTTTCTTCAGTAGGAGTAGATACTATGGAAGATTATCTGGCATTAAAAAAAATTTTAGAATATAAATCTTAAAATGAAAATATTATATCAAGGATCTCCTGGAGCATATTCTCACTTAGCTGCACTTCAAGTTTACCCAGACGCAGAAATTATATCTTGTAAAACTTTTGATCAATGTTTTGAGCAAGCTAAAAAAAATGATGAAGTAAGAATTATTATTCCAGAGTCAAATAGGACAACAGGAAGTATTGGAATTGAATATTTAATTTTTAAATATAGATTGAATATATATGCTGAACATTTTCTTAAGATAGAACATAATCTTCTAGGAATGAAAGGTGCCAAGGTTAAAGATTTAAAAAATGTATTTTCACATGCTCAAGCTTTATCACAATGCTCAAAATTTATTAATAACAACGAACTTATAGCTAATGTACATGCAGATACAGCTGGATCAGCAGAATTAATATCTAAAAATAAAAAAAAAAATGAAGCGGCAATAGCCTCAAAACTTAGTGCAGAAATTTACAATTTAGAAATAATTGAAAAAAATATTGAAGATGAAAAAGGAAATGCTACACGTTTTTTAATTATGGGTAACAGGGCTCAACAGCCAGATAAGCATGAAGGAAAATTCATTACATCTATATTGTTTAAGTTAAAAAGTAAGCCAGCGGCCCTTTATCAATCGTTAGGAGGATTCGCAATTAATGGTGTAAACTTAACAAAACTTCAAAGCTATCCAGAAAAAAACTCTTTTACTTCTTATTTTTTTTTATGTGATTTAGATGGCCACATAGAAGATTCGAAAGTTCAAAAATCTTTGGAAGAACTGGGTCTTCACTGTCAGGATTTTCACGTACTAGGTGTTTTTGCTGCTGACAAATATCGAGAAAAATAATTTTTTATACTTTTCTTGTAGAATAGAAATCATTACTGCTATAATAGGTTCTGGAGGCTAGAGGTGGGTGCTGCTTGAACCCGATCAGATCCTAACGGAAGCAATCGTAGAGACAGTTTCTCAGGTTCTAGTCTCCTCTTGATAAAATGGACAAAAATTCAAAAGTACTAGCTTTAAAATATAGACCTCAAGTTTTTGATGATCTGATAGGTCAAGATGTTGTGGCAGAGACAATTTTTAATTCTATTAAGTCCGACAAAACACCTAATGCATATTTATTTACAGGAATAAGAGGCGTTGGAAAAACAACAATTGCTAGAATTGTAGCAAAATCATTAAATTGTTTAAATGGAATAGATAAAATTTGTAAGGATAAACAGTGTGAGAATTGTGAAGCAATTAGCAACTCAAATCATATTGATGTTCTTGAGATGGACGCAGCTAGCAAAACTGGTGTAGACGATGTTAGAGATTTGATAGAATTTTCAAGGTATGGACCAACTTCAACAAAATATAAAATATTTATAATTGATGAAGTTCACATGCTTAGTAAACAGGCCTTTAATGCTTTGCTAAAAACTCTTGAAGAACCGCCTAAATATTTAAAATTTATTTTTGCAACAACAGAAATTAAAAAAATACCAGTTACAATAGTTTCAAGATGTCAAAGATTTGATTTATCTAGAGTTAAATCAAAGGAGTTATTTGAGTTTATTAATAAAGTTAAAGATAAAGAAAATGGTAAAGTGACCGATGATGCTCTCAAATTAATTGTAAAAATATCAGAAGGTTCTGTAAGAGACGCGCTATCGCTTTTAGATAGAATCCTAATCAGCCAATCTAATGATAAAGAATTAGATTTAAAATTTGCACAAAAAATATTTGGTTATTTTGACAAAAGTTATTTAATTGATTTATTTAAATTGTTATTTGAAGGAAAAGAAGAAGGTGTAATTAAAATTTATAGATCATTATATGATCAAGGAGTTGAGCCAAAAACTTTTTTAAATGATTTTTTAGAAATACTCTATTATTTTAAAAATATAACTTCATTAAGGATTGAAGGTACTAATTTTTCTTTAAATGACGAAGAATTTAAGAAAATAGAACTCCTAGCTAAAGATATTAGTCCACAAACTTTAGTAATATTTTGGCAGTTTACAATTAAAACTCTAGGTGAATTAGAAATTGTTTCAAATCAAAATTTATCAATTGAAATGTTTTTAATTAGATTAATATATTTAATTGATATCCCAAAAAAGGAAATTGAGGCAGATAATCAATTAAATGATGATTTAATTTCCAAAAATTTAAATAATAATGCAGAGATTAAAATCAATAAAAATGATGAGAAATTAGAAGTAAAAAATAAAATTATCAGTCAAATTAAAAATGTTTCACAAGAAGAAAATGTTAACCCTAAAGTTCAAATAATTGAAAAAAAAGGAAAAGACAAAATTAATAATTTTGATGATTTAATTGATGTGTGTAATCAAAAAAAAGAACTTAAGTTAAAATATGAGCTTGAAACGAATGTTAACTTGGTTAATTTTGAAAATCAAAGAGTTGAAATTTCATTTAATGAAAATTTAGACAAAGATTTTGTTAAAGATTTATCATTAAAGTTGTTTGAATGGACAAATGAAAGATGGATTATTACTTTTTCTAAAAAAATTGGACAGCCATCAAAAAAACAAAGAAATGAAATAAATAAAAAACAATTGTTATTAGAGGCAAAAAAAAGTGAAGCTTACAAAAAAATGTTAGAAAAATTTCCTGATGCTGAATTAGTTGATGTTGAAATTAAAGATGAAGGTAATGACTGATTTTACTAAAATACTTGATAAGGCAAAGGAATTAGAATCTAAAATGAAAGAGAGTCAGGAAAAAATCAAAAGTATAGAAGCCGAAGGTATTGCTGGTGGCAATTCAGTTAAAATAATTCTTAATGGTGATGGAGAAATAGTGAAATTAGATTTGTCTCCAGAAATTTTAAAAGAAAAAAAAACTATAATTGAAGATTTAATTAAAGCAGCTCATAGTAACGCAAAATCTCAAATAAAAACAAAAACCTCAGAGGAAATTTCCAAAGCTACTGGTGGTTTTGGAATACCCGGCTTTAAATGGCCATTATAATTTAATGCAAAATATTTCTGAGATAGATGAGTTAGTTAAGTTAATTTCAAAACTTCCTGGTTTAGGGCCCAAGTCAGCCAAAAGAATTGTTTTAAAGTTAATCAAAAATAGAGAAGAATTGATGAAGCCTATGGCAAAAGCTTTAGCCGAAGTATATAAAAATATTTCTAGATGTAAAATTTGCGGTTCATTAAAATCTAATTCAAAAGGTTGTAATAGCTGTGAAAATATTAAAAATAAGTATAATAAAATTTGTGTTGTTGAAAATATTGCTGATCAATGGAGTATTGAGAGTTCTAGCATTTATCAGGGATACTTTCATATTTTGGGTGGAAATATTTCTTCATCTAGCAGCCAAAGAAAAGAAGATTTGTTAATTAATTCTTTAGTTGAAAGAGTAAAAAAAGATAATATTGAAGAAGTTATATTGGCAACTAGTGCAACTGTGGAAGGTCAAACAACTGCATATTACATTCAAGACAGTTTAAAAGATATGAATGTTAAAATTTCAAAACTTGCACAAGGTTTGCCTGTTGGTGGTGAAATAGAAAATCTAGATGATGGTACATTAATTTCTGCTTTCAAAAATAGAAAAGCAATAGAAAATAATTCAGATTAATTTTTTTTAAGAAGCCTATTTAGATGAAGAATTGGTTCAGTATAACCCGATGGCTGAGCTCTGCCATGAAAAACAAGCTCACATGCAGCTTTAAATGCTATTGATTTATCAAAGTTGCCGGACATTGTATTATAAGGAGCATGCCCTTTTAAAGCAGGGTCTTTAATATTTTGGTTATCAACTACACCTGCCATTTTTTTCATAATTTCTAAAACTTGTTTTTTACTGCATATACCGTGATGAAGCCAATTAGCAATATGTTGTGAAGAAATTCTTAACGTTGCCCTATCTTCCATTAAGCCAACACCATTGATGTCAGGAACTTTAGAACAACCTACTGATTGATCTATCCAACGAACCACATAACCCAAAATTCCTTGAGCATTATTTTTTAATTCTGTGGCAATTTCTTCCATTGACCAATTTGGTCTATCAGCAATAGGAATAGTTAAAAGATCTAAAAGCTTTGCCGGTTTTCTTTTTGATAATTCTTTCTGCTTAGCAAAGACATCAATTTCATGATAGTGCATAGCGTGTAATGATGCTGCGGTAGGACTTGGTACCCAAGCGCAGTTAGCTCCTGCCAAAAGATGAGCAATTTTTTGTTTAATCATTTCTGCCATTAAATCAGGTGCAGCATACATTCCTTTACCTATTTGTGCTTTACCTAAGAATCCACATGAAAGTCCAATATCTACGTTATTATTTTCATAGGCGGTTATCCATTTTGATGATTTCATATCGCCTTTTTTAATCATTAGACCAGCTTCCATTGACGTATGCATTTCGTCTCCAGTTCTGTCTAAAAATCCTGTATTTATGAAAAAAACTCTATTTTTTAAAGCACGAATACATTCTTTTAGATTTGTAGAAGTTCTTCTTTCTTCATCCATTATTCCGCATTTAATTGTATATTTCTTTAAATTTAATAACTTTTCAACTTTTTCGAAAATTAAGTCAGTGAATGTGCATTCATCAGGTCCATGCATTTTAGGTTTAACAATGTAAATAGAGTTTAATTTAGAGTTTCCTTTTCTCTTTAAATCATGAAGACAAGCAGCAGACGTAATAAAAGCATCAAGGATTCCTTCTGGACATTCTGAACCATCTTTTAAAAGAATAGCAGGATTAGTCATAAGGTGACCAACATTTCTATTTAACAATAATGCTCTACCGGACAATTTAAATTTTTTACCTTTAGGAGATATATAACTTCGATCTGGATTCAATTTTCTTAAAAGCTTTTTTCCCTTCTTTTTAAATTCTATTTTTAAGTTACCTTTCATCATGCCCAACCAATTTTTATACCCAATAACTTTATCTTCAGCATCTACTGCAGCAACACTATCTTCATGATCACAAATAGTTGTAATTGCAGATTCTAAAAACACATCATGTATTTCAATAATATCTTGATTGCCATCGGGGTTATTAACTTCAAGTGTTCCATCCTGATCAAATAAAATATCAATATGAAGATTATTATTTACAAATAAAAGCGAAGATAAGAGTTTGGATTTTTTTGTATATCCAACAAATTGTTTAGGATTTTTTAAATTTAAATCTAGTTTATTATTATTTATCTTGGGAATTTTTTTAAGATCTTTCCAACTTTTGTCTTTTAAAGGTACAAATTTATCTAAGAGATTACGGACATAATATATTACTCTTTCACCTCTAAGAGGATTATAAGTTTTTCCACGTAAAGCTCCTTTTGTTTCAGGAATAACATCCGTACCATACAAAGAATCATATAGACTAACCCAACGTGCATTTGCAGCATTTAATGCATATCTCGGATTTGAAATTGGAACTACTAGTTGTGGGCCACAAATACTTGATATTTCGACATCCACATTTTTTGTTTTGATTTTAAAATTTGAACCAGTTTTTTTTAAATAACCAATTTTTCTTAAAAACTCTTCATATTTTTTTATATTAATTTTCTCTCCCTTTTTATCTATATGCCAATCATCTATCTTTTTTTGTAATTTTTCTCTTATTTCTAATAGTTTTTTATTTTTAGGTGCCAATTCATGAACATACTTATCAAATCCATTCCAAAAAATTTCTTTTTTGATTTTAGTTCTAGGTAATAATTCATCGTTTACAAAATTTAGTAGCTTTTCCGAAACAGACAAATTTTTGATTTTTATATATTTTTCTTTCATATCAACTCTATACCCCATCTGTCTTTTTACCTGAGAGTTTTACTCCTTCGGTGAGAACTAGTCTTCTTTCCAGAGTCAATAAGTTTAAGGTCCTTCTGCCTGAGAGTTTCCGGGGCGGTTGCTCCTTCGGCGCTACATAAGTAGTCTCTCCCTAAAATATATTTTTTTAGAACACTTTATTGCCTTTTTTGTTTATAATAAATAACTTTTTAGATGAAAAACTATCTTAATTTTGAAGCGGATATAAAAAACCTAGAATCAGAGCTAGATCAACTAAAAGATCCATATAATCAAGGTGGCTTATCAGAAGTAGATACAAGTAAAATTTCTAAATTACAAAATGAAATAGATGGTAAGTTACAAAGCATCTATTCTAATTTAGATCCTTGGCAAACAACTCTTGTTGCAAGACATGAAGATAGACCCAAGGCGAAATTTTTTATTGAAAATTTATTTGAAGATTTTATTTCTCTCTCTGGGGATAGATTTTATGGAGAAGACAAATCTGTATTAGCTGGATTTGGAAAATTTGAAAAAAAATCTGTATTAGTTATAGGTCAAGAAAAAGGTGAAGATTTGGATTCAAGAATTGAAAGAAATTTTGGAATGATGAGGCCAGAGGGTTATCGAAAAACAATTCGATTAATGAAACTTGCAAATAAATTTAAAATCCCAGTTATTTCGTTCATAGATACGCCTGGGGCATATCCTGGTGTTGGCGCTGAAGAAAGAGGTCAAGCAGAGGCTATTGCAAAATCAATAGAATGCTGCATGGAACTAGCTGTTCCGACTATTTCGGTAATTATTGGAGAAGGTGGATCTGGAGGTGCGATTGCTCTTGCTTCATCTAATAAAGTTTTAATGTTAGAAAATGCAATTTATTCTGTAATTTCCCCAGAAGGATGTGCAACTATTTTATGGAGAGATCCAAAAAAAACATTGGAAGCATCTACGGCTATGAAATTATCTTCTAAAGATCTTTTGGATTTACAAATTATTGATGAAATTATTCCAGAACCAACTGGTGGAGCTCATAGAGATAGAGATTTAATTCTAAATAATGTTAAAAATTCTATAAGGAAAAATTTAGAAACTTTTGAAAATATGAATAAGGATGAAATTTTAATGCAAAGAAAAGATAAATTTTTATCAATAGGTAGAAGTAAAGGATTTACAAGTTATTCAGTGTTTTCTGATAATTTGTCTATGAAAGTGTCTTTATTCAATAAAATAAAAAATAAATTAGATAATAATAAAAAATATGTTTTAATTCTTATTGGAATTTTTGTTTTGGCGTTAGCCATCTATCTATCATAAGGCGCCACAACATTGTTTAAATTTTTTTCCAGTAGCAGAACATTTTTCATTTCTAGATATTTTTTGACCTTTTTTTATTAATAGAAGACATTTAGGATTTGATGAAATGGTTTCACTAGATGAGTTTATGGATTGAGGTTGTTCAACAACTACTAGATTTAATAATATTGTTATAAAATCAGTTTTTAATTTATTTAATAAATTTTCAAATAATGAAAAAGCTTCTTTTTTGTATTCAATCAATGGATCTCTTTGGCCATACGATCTAAGTCCAATTACGCCTCTAAGTTGTTCAAGATATTGAATATGTGATTTCCAGTTTTGATCTATTAACTGTAAAAAAATTTTCTTTTCAATTTGTTCTGCCTCATCTTCACCTAAAAATTTTTTTCTTTCCTCTCTTTTTTCTTTAAATTTATCTTTTATTTTATTTTTAAATTCTTGGTCTTTAATTTCTAATATGTTATTTGCCTCATCATCGTTGAAAGATTTACCTATTATTGATTTCACTTGAGTTGTGAATTCACTATTTTTAGGATTTGATAAATGTTTTTTTTTTAGTTCTAATAGATGTATAATTATTTCATCTAAAAAATCATCGGCATAATTAAAAGCTTTTTTGCCATTTATAATATTGTTTCTTTGGCTAAAAATTACATGTCTTTGATCATTCAGAACGTTATCAAATTTTAATAAAGTTTTCCTTATGTCAAAATTTCTTGCCTCTACTTTTTGTTGAGCTCTTTCTAGAGCTTTATTGATCCAAGGATGGTCTATGCTTTCGCCGTCCTTTAAGCCAAGTTTTTGAAGAATGTTATTCATAGAATCAGAGCCAAATATTCTCATTAGGTCATCTTCTAAACTAACATAGAATATTGAGTTTCCTTCATCTCCTTGTCTTCCGGAACGTCCTCGCGCCTGATTATCTACACGTCTACTTTCCATTCTTTCGGTTCCTACCACAAATAATCCACCTAGAGACTTAATTTCTTGCTTCTGCTGGTTTTGTTCTTCATTAGTTTTTCCACCTAATTTTATATCTACTCCCCTTCCCGAAATACTTGTTGTTATGATTACTGAATTTTTCTTTCCTGCGTTTGCTATAATTTCTGCTTCTCTTTCATGGTTTTTAGCATTTAAAATTATATGATTAATTCCTTTTTGTTTAAGTAGTTTCGAGTAGTGTTCAGACTTATTTATGCTAGCAGTGAAAATTAATATTGGCTGTCCTTTATTATGTTGTTCAATTATTTTTTTAGCTATTGCTTCATCTTTTTCAATAGTCGATCTAAAAATTTGGTCATTCCAATCTTTTCTTATCATTTTTTTATTTGTTGGAATTACAATTACCGGAAGATTATAAATTTCAAAAAATTCCTCAGATTCCGTAGCTGCTGTCCCTGTGCAGCCAGCAATTTTTGAATATAATTTAAAATAATTTTGGTAAGTAATTGATGCCATTGTTTGGTTTTCAGCTTGAACTTCAACTTTTTCTTTAGCTTCTATACTTTGGTGAAGTCCATCACCAAATCTTCTACCTGGTAATTGCCTTCCTGTTTGCTCATCAATAATTATTATTTGACCATCTTTTACAATATAATCTCTACCATTTTGAAATAAATGATTAGCACGCAAGGCTTGATTTACATGATGTACTAAATTGATATTTTCTGGATCATAAAAATTATTATTTTTTAAAATTCCAGCATTTGAAAATATTTTTTCTACACTATCTATTCCTTTATTTGTTAATAAGATGTTCTTATCTTTTTCATCAATTTCAAAATCACTGGATTGCAAACCTCTAACCAATTTATCTATTGCAAGATATTGACTAGTTTTATCTTCGATTGCTCCAGATATTATTAAAGGAGTTCTTGCTTCATCAATTAAACAAGAATCTATTTCATCGACAATCGCATAATTATGACCTCTTTGAACCATAGATTCTGAGTCAAATTTCATATTGTCTCTTAAATAGTCAAATCCCAATTCACTATTAGTTGCATAAGTAATGTCACAGTTATAATTTTTCTTTCTTTCCTCATCAGACTGATCATTGTTAATATAACCAGTTGAAAGTCCTAAAAAATTATAAATTTTACCCATGTTTTCACTGTCACGTTTAGCCAAATAGTCATTTACAGTAACTATATGAACACCTTTTTTTGTTAATGCATTTAGATATGCAGCAAGAGTGATTGTTAAAGTTTTTCCTTCTCCTGTTTTCATTTCTGCAATTTTATTTTCATGGAGCACTACTCCGCCTAAAATTTGCACATCAAAATGTCTTTCTTGATTATTAATTCTTTTGGAAGCTTCCCTTACAAGAGCAAATGCTTCAGGCAGCACTTGATTTAGTGTCACTCCATTTTGAATTTTTTCAATAAATTTTTCAGTTTTTTTTGGAAAATCACGATCTTCTAATTTTGATACTTCATTTTCTAAAGCATTGATTTTTTCAACGATTTTTTGAATTTTATCTAACTCTTTTTGGTTGCTTGATTTAATAAATCTTGAAATTAGGTTTAAAGGGTTAAGCATTTAACAATTTTATTGGTATATAAATTAAATATACAGTTTAATATAGTAACTAAATTAATTTTTTAAATACTATGAGCATGAACTTCAGTAGTTTTATAAACTCAACAAATAAAAACTCTAAAATGGGTGATTTTCAAGATTTAGATCACATAGATGGGCTTTCAATTTCAACTACCAGCGCAAACTTATATAATTACAAAAGAGATGATTTGGTTATGTTTTACTTTAGAAATGGTGCAAATTATGCTTCTCTGTACACTCAATCAAAACTTATCTCTGAAAATATTAAATGGAACTTAAAGATCAAAGCTAAAAAAATTAAAGCTCTATTAATAAATACAAGAAATGCTAATGCCTTTACTGGAAAGGAGGGTTTGAGAGGATTAAAATTATTGGCAGATGATTTGTCTGAAAAATTATCTGAAAAAGAAAAGTTAGCTGAAAAAAATCCTAAAAAAACTACTCCATCAGATATACTCTTTGCCTGTACAGGGACGATTGGTGAACCTTTTCCAACAAAAAAAATTCAAGCAAGCATTCCTGACTTAATAGAAAAAGTCAAATATAACCAAAATAAATATATTTGGATAAAGGCTGCGATGGGAATTTTAACAACAGATTTAAAACCTAAACTTGCAATGGAAGAATGTTATATTGGTAACAAATTAGTAAAAATTTATGGAATTGCTAAGGGTTCTGGAATGATTTTTCCTAATATGGCAACAACGTTGGGATTTATTTTTACTGATGCATCAATTTCTTCAAGTGTTCTTAAAAAATTATTAAAAAAAAATATTTCAAACACGTTTAATGCAATTTCTTGCGATGGAGATACAAGCACGAATGATATGGTTTCTATTTTTGCAACAGGCGAAGCATTAAATGTAGAAATAAATAGTATTGATGATTCTAAGTTAAGCAAATTTAATAAGTCTTTAAAAAATGTTTTATTAAATCTTGCAAAAAGAGTTGTTGCAGATGGTGAAGGTGCATCAAAATTTATTACTGTGAATGTCATTAATTGTAAAACAGAGAAAGATGCTAAAAAAATATCTTTTTCAATTGCAAACTCTTCCCTAGTCAAAACTGCAATAGCGGGTGAAGATCCTAATTGGGGAAGAATTATAATGGCAATAGGTAAAGCAAATGTTAATTTTAATCCAAATAAAATTTCAATAAATTTTGGAAGATTAAAAATAGTTGAAAAAGGACAATTATCAAACTCATATAAAGAGAAAGATGCCGCCGAGTATATGAAAGGTGAAAAATTAGATATTAGTGTAAATTTAAATATTGGAAAAATGAATTTTACTGCTTACACAATGGACTTGACTAAAAGATACATAGAGATTAATGCAGATTATAGAACTTAAGCACTATTAAGTTACTAAATATTTATTATGATTAAATATAAGCTGACATGCAAAGATTGTTCTTATAAATATGACAGTTGGTTTGCTTCATCAAAAGAATTTGAAAAATTAAAAATATTGAAATATTTGAATTGTCCATCATGTAACTCATTAAATATTGACAAATCTTTAATGGCACCGAGCATACTTAATAACAAAACTAGCGATAAAAAATTTATAGAAGTAAAAAATAAATTGAAAGAATATAAAAAATTTATAAAAAATAATTTTGATTATGTTGGAGAAAATTTTTCCTATGAGGCAAGATCAGTTCATTATAATAATAAAAAAAGAAAAAAAGGTATTTATGGAAATGCCTCAACAAAAGAAATAAAAGAACTTAAGGAAGAGGGAATTGAAACAGAAATTATACCTTGGGTTGACGATAGAGAAAACTAAATTTTTTTGAATATAGAAATATAATTTATAGATTTATCCTCGCTTATTTGCCATTTGTCTGTGAATAAATTAAATTTTATACCATCTAACTTATCTAATTTAAGATTATTTTTTTTAGAAAATTGAATTAAATTATGAGGTGTTACGAATTTATCCCAATCATGTGTTCCTATTGGTAGCCATCTTAAAATGTATTCCGCGCCTACAATTGCAAATATATAAGATTTTAAAGTTTTATTTAATGTAGCAACAAACATCAATCCATTTTTTTTTAATAACTGTGAACTTTTTTTTAAAAATAAATTAATATCTTCAACATGTTCAATAATTTCCATATTTAAAACTACATCAAATTTTTTTTTTATCTTAAGTTTGTCTGGAGAACCACACATGTAATTAATATTTAATCTATTTTTTTTAGAATGATATTTTGCCACTTCTATATTTTTTAAAGATGCATCTATAGCCGTTACATTTGCTCCAAGTCTACATATTGGTTCAGATAAAAGTCCACCTCCGCATCCGATATCTAAAATATTAATGTTTTTTAAAGGAAATGATTTTGAACTAATTTTAAAATTTTTTATAATATTATCTTTAATATATTTAATTCTAACAGGATTAAATTTGTGTAACGGCATAAATTTTCCTTCAGGATTCCACCATTCATTTGCAATTTTTGAAAATTTTTCTATCTCTTTTTTGTTAATTGTACTCATATTTGAATGAGAGTTGACATTACAATTAAGATGTATTTTATCAACATAAATTAAATTAATTTAAAAATTAATATCAATGAAAATTGTAGTATTAAAATTTGGTGGAACTTCAGTGGGAAGCACTCTGAGAATCAAAAAAGTAGCAAGTATTATAGTCAGCTATTTGAAAAAAAGATTTAAAGTAATTGTTATTTCCTCAGCAATGAGTGGTGTAACTAATGAATTAATAAAAAAATCAAAAGATATAAGTAATAATTTTGATAAAAGTGAATATGATGTTCTAGTTTCTACAGGAGAGCAAATGGCCTGTGCGCTAATAGCTGGTCGCTTGAAACATTTGGGTCATAAATCTCAATCTTGGCTAAGTTGGCAAATTCCAATTGTTACTGAAGGTCCATATGGATCTTCACGTATATCAAAAATAAACAAAAAAAAGATTATCAAATTTTTAAAGTCTGGAGGGATACCAATAATAACAGGTTTTCAAGGAATAAATCATAATAATAGGATAACAACTCTTGGAAGGGGCGGATCTGATGATAGCGCAATTATGTGTGCAAAGTTTTTTAAAGCGCAAAAATGTGTAATCTATACCGATGTAACTGGCGTAATGACAACCGATCCACGTATATATAAAAAAGCAAAAAAAATAAAAGTTATTTCTTATGAAGAAATGTTAGAAATGGCATCATTGGGAGCAAAAGTTATGCAACCACACTCAATACAAGATGCTAGATTAAATAGAATTGATGTTGATGTAAAATCTTCATTTACAAATAAAGAAGGAACATTAATCACAAAGAAAAAAAACATATATAGTAATAAAAATATTAGAGGTGTTTCATTTACCAAAAATGATGCGAAAGTAACTCTTGTTGGAGTTAAAGATAAACCTGGAGTAGCAGCTTCCGTATTTAAACCATTTTATCAAAATTATATTAATATAGATATGGTTGTTCAAACTTCGTCAGGCAATAAAAAAGAAACTGATATAACGTTTACTATTAAATCAGAAGATTTATCAAAAACGTTAAAACTTATAAAACAAAACAAAAAAATAAAATATAGAGATTTAATAGTAAATAATAATGTATCAAAAGTATCAATTATTGGTGTTGGAATGATAACTACACCTGGTGTAACATATAGAATGTTTCAAACATTGGCTAATAAAAGAATTAATATTTTAGTTATTGCTACATCAGAAATTAAAATTTCAGTATTAATAGGAAAGAAATTTGTAAAAAAAGCTATTTTAGCTCTTCATAAAGAATTTAAATTAGATTAAATAAATTATGAGTCTAAGACCGTTCAGAGATATCAATAGAAAAAAAACCAGGGTAATTAATGTTGGTGATGTCAAAATTGGAGGAGATAATCCAATATCGGTTCAATCAATGACCAATACTTTGACTACTGATGTTAAAGCAACGATTAAACAAATAAATTATATTTGTGAAGAAGGAGCAGATTTAGTGAGAGTTTCATGTCCAGATGAAGGGTCAACTTTTGCTTTAAAGGAAATTACTAAGCATGCTCCGGTTCCAATTATAGCTGATATTCACTTTCATTACAAAAGAGCTATTGAAGCAGCAGAAAATGGAGCGAAGTGTTTAAGAATTAATCCAGGCAATATTGGAGATAAGTTAAAAATACATGAAGTATTAAGTGCAGCCAAAAATAATAATTGTTCAATAAGAATAGGAGTGAATGCTGGATCTTTAGAAAAAGATATTCTAGAAAAATATAAAGAACCATGTCCAGAAGCTTTGGTTGAAAGTGCTTTAAGAAATATTAAAATTTTAGAAGACCAAGATTTTTTCAATTTCAAAATTAGCGTTAAGTCTTCAGATGTTTTTTTATCAATAGGCGCCTACAGACAATTATCAAAAGTATCAGATTATCCGTTGCATATAGGGATTACAGAGGCCGGAAGTTTTGTAAGCGGTAGCATTAAGTCGTCAATTGGACTTGGAACTTTATTAATGGATGGCATAGGGGATACTTTAAGAGTTTCTTTGTCAGATGATCCCGTAAAGGAAGTTAAGATTGGTAATGAAATTTTAAAATCTTTAAATTTAAGAAACAGAGGTGTAAAAATCATCTCATGTCCTTCATGTGCTAGGCAGGCATTTCATGTAATTGATACTGTTAAAATATTAGAGAAAAAATTATCTCATATTAAAACACCCATCTCTTTATCTATCATTGGATGTGTTGTTAATGGCCCTGGAGAAGCAGCTTTAACAGATATTGGTATAACTGGTGGTGGCAAAGGCAATAATATGCTTTATTTAAAAGGTGTACAAACTGAAAAAATATCATCAAAAAATATTATATTAAAAGTAGTAGAGTTAGTTGAAAAAAAAGCTCAAGACATTGAAAATCAAAAATAATGTTACCTATAAATAAAGTTGAAGGTTTGATTTCTAAACATGTTCTTCTTGAAAAAGAACTTTCCCAAGAGAATATTGATAAAAAAATTTTTGCTGAAAAATCAAAAGAATATTCTGATTTAAATGAAATAATTGCAGAAGCAAAGGATTATGTTTTGTTTGAAAAAAATAGAAATGATTTAGAAAAAATTATAAATGATTCAAAAACTGACAAAGAAATTAAAGAAATGGCAGAATTAGAAATAGGAGAATTAATTAAAAAAAACGAAATTAATGAAAAAAAAATAAAATTATTTTTACTACCAAAAGATGAGGCAGATGCAAAAAATGCAATAATAGAAATTAGAGCTGGAACTGGTGGGTTAGAGGCGAGCTTGTTTGCTTCCGACTTGTTTAAAATGTATGAAAAAGTTAGCCATAATAAAAAGTGGAATTTAGAAATAATTAGTATTTCAAAAAGTGATGCTGGAGGATTAAAAGAGGTAATAGCTACAATTAAAGGTAAAAACATTTATTCTGCATTAAAATATGAAAGTGGTGTGCATCGAGTTCAAAGAGTGCCAGACACAGAAACTCAAGGAAGAGTTCATACATCAGCTGCTACAGTAGCTGTTTTGCCAGAAGCAGAAGAAGTAGATGTTAAAATTGAAGATAAAGATTTAAGAATAGATGTATTTAGAAGTAGTGGACCAGGAGGTCAAAGTGTTAATACGACAGACTCTGCAGTTCGAATTACACACATACCGTCGGGTATTGTTGTAAGTCAACAGGATGAAAAATCACAAATTAGAAATAAAGAAAAAGGACTTAAAATTCTTCGATCAAGAATATATGAATTAGAAAGAGAAAAAAGAGATGAAGTAAGATCTAAAGATAGAAAAAACAAAATAGGAACAGGAGATAGATCGGAAAGAATTAGAACTTATAACTTTCCACAAGGTAGAGTTACCGATCATAGAATAAATCTTACATTGCATAAATTAGAAGAATTTATGCAGGGTGAAATTTTTGATGAAATGGTAGAAAATTTAACACTTCAAGCACAAGAAGAAGAACTTAAAAACCTAAATTAAATGAATTACGAAAAAGTTTTAACCAATGCTACAAAAACTTTAGAAAGTGCATCTATTGTAAATTCCAAGTTAGATTGTGAAATATTATTATCTAATGTACTAAAAATTAACAGAGAGAACATGTTGATTAACTTAAACAAAAAAATTAACCATCAAGACTTTATTAATTTTAATAAATTAATCAATAGAAGAAAAAAAAATGAACCAGTAGCTTATATTGTTGGCTACAAAGAGTTTTGGAATAAAAAATTTATAGTAAATTCTGATGTTTTAATACCAAGACCAGACACTGAAATTCTTGTGGAGGAAGTAATTAAATCTATTCAAATAAATAGTTCTCTTAATATTTTAGATATTGGAACTGGAACAGGATGTGTGCTTCTTTCAGTTTTGAATGAAAGAAAAAAATGTTATGGAATTGGTCTAGATATATCAAAAAAAGCAATAAATATTGCAAAACATAATGCAAAAATACAACAAATTAGAAATAGAATAAAGTTTATCAACTCTAGTATTGACAAATTTTATGTTGGCAAATATGATTTAATTATATCCAATCCTCCATATATAAAATCTGGTGATATTAAGAATTTGGATAAGGATGTTGGTTTTTATGAACCAGGAATTGCTTTAAATGGTGGTTATGATGGATATTCAAAATTTAGAGAAATTATATATAAAAGCTCTGTTTTGATAAAAAAAAAAGGTAAACTGTTTTTAGAAATTGGATACAATCAAAAAAACGAAGTAATCAGAATACTTAATTATAATAAATTTTATATAAATAAAGTAGTTAAAGACTTAGGAAAAAAAAATAGATGTATTATATCAACTAAAATTTAATAAATTCTAAATAAATAATGAAAAATTTTAAAAATAACTTTAGAAGAAATAGATATCGAAATAATGGAGACAGAAGTTTTTATAAAAATGGTAGTGATCAGAAATTAAACTCTGATTTTTCAAATAATTCAAATTTTAGAAGAAGTAATCCAGGTAGAAATAATCAAAATGCTTCACAATTAGCTGAAAAGTATACAAATCTGGCTAGAGAAGCCTTATCAAATGGCGATAAAATTCTTTCTGAAAATTATTTTCAGCATGCTGAACACTTTGTTAGAATACTAGGTGATCAAGAAAAAATGAAGAATGATAATCAAAAAAAAACTGCTGAGCCAGATAAAGAAGTTATTGAAAAGAATATCCCAAATATAGTTAAATTAAGCCCTTTAGAAAAATAATTATTTTTTTGCAATTAATTCAGATTTTAAAACATCAATTTTTATTTTATTGATTTCAAATAATTCTCTTTCTTTATTTTTTAAGATTTTTCCAGATGGAAGTTTTAATTTTTGAGAATTAATTTTTTTTCCATTTTCAATAACTTCATAATGCAAATGTGGACCTGTAGACTTACCAGTTGAACCAACATAACCTATAATTTGACCTTGCTTCACTCTTTTTCCTTCTTTTATATTTTTCCCAAATTTTGACAAATGTGCGTATACAGTAGAGTAAGTTGAATTATGTTTAATTTTAATACAGTTTCCTCCTCCACCGCACCATCTGGCTCTAACTATTTTTCCGTCACCAGAAGCCATTATTGGCGTTCCCATTGGGGCTGCAAAATCTGTTCCTTGATGCATTTTATTGAATCCTGAAATTGGATGTTTTCTCATTCCAAAACTAGAAGATAGTCTTGCTCCATTAATAGGAGTTTTCATTAAACTTTTTCTTATACTTTTTCCTAAATTATCGAAGTGATCATAGTCATTTTTTACTTTAAATATATATAAAGGATTTTCATTCCCTTGAAGAATAAGATTTGCATAAATTATATTTCCTGTTTCTAAAATTTTACCATTTTGATCAATAAATGTTTCATATAATATTTGAAAACTATCATTTTTCCAAATATCTCTTTGAAAGTCGATTTGAAATCCATAAATTCTTGCAAAATCTATGATTACATTTGGTTGAACTCCAACTTCTATAGCTTCTGAATATAAACTACTGGTAATTTCTGCTTCTTTATACGCTAAAATTTGTTTTAGATTTTTTTCAATTTCTATAGTGTCAAATTCATCTGATATATTATGCCTAATAAATTGTATTGATTTGGTTTTTGAAATTTGGATAGAAAATTCTAAAACTTTTACAGGTTCTTTTTTGTCAATTTTAAATGAAATTTTGTGATTTTTTTTTAAATTATTTATAAGTTTTAACTTTAAAACTTTTTTTAATACCCTTTTTTTTTCATTTTTTGAAATATTTATTTTGTTTAGAATTTTTTCAAATGTGTCGCCTGTTTGAATTTTATAATCAATTGTTTCAAAACGTGGCTTTAAATTTTTAATTATAGAATTTACAGTACTTATTAAATAAATATTTTCTAATGTTTTTTCGAACAGATTAGTTTGATTTTTTTTGTGAAATGAATTGTAGCTAATAAGCAAAACAATCAATAAGACTAACAATAAAAATGATATAAATTGAAAGTATTTTTGAATCAGTTTTCTTAATTTGATTTTATTCATTTAGAACAAATAGCAAAAAAACATTGATTTTTGCAGTTTTTTTAGCTTTTTTTTTAAATCTAATCACTTGATTTCCATTTATTTTAGAATATAAGCGTCACACTCAACACAGAAAAGTTGTTTATTATTAGGCTTTTTAGCCTAATTAGCTATTTTATAAGTAAAAATTTAAGAAGAGAAGTGTGGACGGTTAAGGTTACCAAAATTTGTCGTACACACTTCAACATTATATAAATTTTATTCTTAGAATTTATATAGAAGCTAGTGTGCGCCGTTTTTAAACTTGAGAGTTTGATCATGGCTCAGAACGTACGCTGGCGGCACGCCTAATACATGCAAGTCGAACGAAGTAGCAATACTTAGTGGCAGACGGGTGAATAACATGTGGGTATCTTCCCTTTGGTGAGGAATAACACGAGGAAACTTGTGCTAATACCTCATAAGTCTTTACGGAGAAAGCTTTATGCGCCAATGGATGAGCCCGCACTTGATTAGTTTGTTGGTAGGGTAATGGCCTACCAAGACTGTGATCAATAGCTGATTTGAGAGGATGATCAGCCACATTGGGACTGAGACACGGCCCAAACTCCTACGGGAGGCAGCAGTAGGGAATCTTGCACAATGGAGGAAACTCTGATGCAGCGATGCCGCGTGAGTGAAGAAGGCCTTTGGGTTGTAAAGCTCTTTCGTCGGGGAAGAAAATGACTGTACCCGAATAAGAAGGTCCGGCTAACTTCGTGCCAGCAGCCGCGGTAATACGAAGGGACCTAGCGTAGTTCGGAATTACTGGGCTTAAAGAGTTCGTAGGTGGTTAAAAAAGTTGGTTGTGAAATCCC
>Ga0315338_1000778_pt1 | contig 56071 bp, 43 predicted proteins | sample ASW8metaG_FD_204518 | JGI IMG/M metagenome (GOLD analysis project Ga0315338, IMG submission 204518) | Ammonia-oxidizing marine archaeal communities from Monterey Bay, California, United States - ASW #8 | ecosystem: Environmental > Aquatic > Marine > Coastal | place: USA: California | collected... | reverse complement strand
TGGCATGTCCGCGACGAGTGCGTCGACTTCGTCCGCCGCGACCATCTGGACGCCGGCATCGTAGTCTTTGACGCGAACCAGCTGTGCTTCCGGAAAGTTGATCTCGACGAAGCGCTGGCTCGTCGAGTTCTCGAGGGCGGCGAGCTTTAGATTGGCGCGGTTGAAATCCGCTTGCGTTGCCGAGGTGAGCGCGCGCTCGTTCGTGAGGATGGACTTGCCCGAGAGCATGTAGGGCCCGACGAACTCGTACTTGACGCTGCGCTCAGCGGTGATCGCCATTCCGGACATCACGATATCGACCTCTCCGGTATCGAGCGCACCCAAGAGATCGCCGAACGGTTTGGTCACGAACTGGACGTCGACGCCGAACGCGCCGGCCAGCATCGTCGCGAGCTCGACCTCGAGCCCCATGAGCTCGCCGGAGCGATCTTTGGCATTGAAGGGTGGTTGGCTTCCGGAGAGGCCGACCCGAAGCTCTCCGCGCTCCATGATCTGTCCAAGCACTTGTGCTTGGGCCAATCCGGTGAAGCCGAGAGCGAGTACGGTTAACAACAACAAGAGCAGCGGTCGCCGCAAGAAGTTCATGAGAAGTTCCTTTCGTTTGGTAAGAATCTGTAGCCAGAGGCCGTGATCGCGAATCGGAGCCAGTTGGATGCGGGTGTGCGATGGCTCGCGGAAAGTTGCGCGCCGGCTCGCCGCAAGTGTATCAACTCCCAGCCCTGGAGCACGGGGACGGTATTCTAGCTCACCCCGCCTGATGTGGTAGTTTGCATTCCCGAAAACAAGGAGGATTCATGCGAACTTCAAGAGTGCAGAGCGCGCTCCTCATCTCTCTCGTGACGCTCGGTGGGCTCGTCCCAGGCGTCGATGCCCAGGAAAACGGGCCGCCGACCGTCATCTATGCCGGGAGCCTCATCGACGGCGCGACGGACGAAGCCCGTGGCGCCCACACGCTCGTCATCGTGGACGGTGTGATCCAAAGCATCGAGGCGGGCCGTGGCGCGCCGCCCCCGAACGCGGTCGTGATCGACCTGTCGGACCAAACGGTGCTCCCCGGCCTGATGGACATGCACGTACACATGCTCGGCGAGAGCAATCCCGCCGCCTACCTCCAGCGGTACACGCTGAACCCCGCCGACGCGGCGCTCAAGGGCACCGTCTATGCTCGGCGGACGCTCGAAGCCGGCTTCACGACGGTGCGTGATCTGGGCGGTGAGGTCACCGCGAGCCGTGCTCTACGAGACGCGATCAACCGGGGTGACGTTGCCGGACCGCGTATGTTCATCGCTACCGGCTCACTGGCCTCGACGGGCGGCCATGGAGACCCGAGCAATGGCCTGAACGCACGACTCAGCTGGCAACCGACGCCTTCTGACGGCGTCGTGAACAGTATTGATGATGCCAGGCAGGCCGTGCGCCAGCGCTACAAAGATGGCGCGGATTGGATCAAGATTACCGCCACCGGCGGGGTGCTCAGCATGGCGGCATCGGGTCAGAACTCGCAGTTCTCGGTGGATGAGATCCGGGCGATCGTCGACACGGCGAAGGATTACGGTTTCTCGGTAGCGGCCCACGCTCACGGCACTGAGGGCATCAAGCGCGCGATCCGAGGAGGCGTCGCGACCATCGAGCACGGCACGTTCATGGACGACGAGGCGTTCGAGCTCATGAAGGAGCACGGCGCCTTTCTCGTGCCGACGATCTCCGCGGGGCGCTTCGTTGCGGAGAAGGCAGCGATCCCCGGCTACTTTCCCGAGGTCATCCGTCCCAAGGCCGCGAGCATCGGACCGATCTCGCAGAGTAACTTCGACCGTGCGCACAAGGCCGGGGTGAACATCGCGTTCGGAACGGATTGCGGCGTCTGTCCGCACGGATCGAACGCCAAAGAGTTCCTCTACATGGTGGAGGGTGGGATGGCGCCGATGAAAGCGATCCATTCCGCGACGTCGGTGACGGCGAAACTGCTCGGCATCGAAGACGAGACCGGCACGCTAGAAGTGGGCAAACAAGCGGACCTGATCGCGGTTCCCAGGGATCCGCTAAGAGACGTCACCGCGCTCCAGGACGTCGTCTTCGTCATGAAGGGCGGGAGAGTCTACAAGAGCTCCCCCTAAACAAGGGGACTGGAAATAGGGGGACACGAAATACGGGGACACAATACCTATTACTCTGTTTTTGCCCGCAAACCATACTCAATAGCGGCGTAATAGGGTTTGTGTCCCCGTATTTCGCGGCTTTTTCAGCAGCCTGCTAGTCTCGAGGCGTTTGGAAGAAGTCGACGACTTCGTCGGCGAACGCGTCCACGAGCGCGCGGCCGAGCTCTGCGTCAGCGCCTTTCGGGTCACCGAGGATGCCGTTCGGGGTGACCGAGTCGAAGCCGTCTTTGATGATGCGATCGATAACGCCGTCGTCGAGCTCCGCCTCGAAACCCGGCTCGAAGAGGTCCGAGCGGACGAGATCGGGATGGAGCGCGAGCATGATCGACGTCTCGGCGACGTCCGCGTGCCCTCCGACGCGCTCTCCGAATCCCTTCACGCGCTCGACCTCTCGCCGCCAAAGCCCGATGAGGCCCAACAGGTTGGTGTAGGCCTTCACGTCTGCGCCACCGGCCGCCAGCTCGAGCCGCTCGATCATGTCTCGCAGTGGAGCGTAATTTCCGCCGTGGGTCGGCACGATCCGGATGCGCTCGAAGCCGTGCCTGCCGAGGCTCGAAACGTAGTCGGTGACGACGGCCTCGAAAGTTTCGCGCCCAAGGGAGAGCGTGCCCGGAAACGCCATGTGGTGCTCGGAGCATCCGACCCGGATCGACGGGGCGACTAAGGACTTCCCGAGCCGCCGCGCGACGGCAGCGGCGACCGCCTCGCCGTGCTCGGCATCGACGAACAGCGGTAAGTGCGGGCCGTGTTGCTCCACCGCGCCGCAAGCGAGGACCACGGTCGTCCACCCATCCGCGATCCGCTCGCGAACTTCAGGAGATCGCAGTCTTTCGAGTCGAATCTCGGGAGCGCTCACCGACCCGGATGGTAAGCCCCGCTGTCGCGGACTTCAACCTGCGGCGCTTGCGATAGACTTCCGAGCGGGAGAACGACGCATGAGAAGGCTTATTCTTTCGCTCGCACCGGTGCTCTTCGCTGCATCGGCGGCTTGGTCACAAACCATCGATCCGGACCTGCTCGACCAGCTCGAATACCGGTTCATCGGTCCTGACGGCAATCGGGCGATCGCCATCGCGGGTGAGCCCGGAAACGATGACATCGTTTATATCGGTGCCGCCTCGGGTGGTATCTGGAAGACGACGGATGGGGGGCTCGATTGGGAGCCGATCTTCGATAACGTCGATGTCGCGTCGGTGGGCTCTTTGGCCGTCGCGCCCTCGGATCCCAACGTGATCTGGGCCGGTACCGGCGAGACGTTCGTCATCCGCCCGGCGCTCGCGATAGGAAACGGTGTCTACCGTTCCACGGACGCGGGCGCTAGCTGGACTCATGTCGGCCTCGAGCACACCGGTCGCATCGGTCGCATCGTCGTCGACCCGGGGGATCCGGACGTCGCCCTCGCTTGCGCCGCGGGCCATACCTACAAGGCGCAGCCCGAGCGGGGGGTGTTCCGCACGGAGGACGGAGGTGCTTCGTGGGAGAAAGTCTTGTTCGTCGACGAGGCGACCGGTTGCTCGGATATCGCGATCGACCCGACGAATGGTCGCATCCTCATCGCGGCGATGTGGCAGATCCAGATCGACACGTCGGGTCTTCATAGTGGCGGGCCTGGAAGCGGCGTCTATCGCTCGAAGGACGGCGGATCGACGTGGGACGAGCTCTCTGCTTCCGGGAAAGGACTTCCCGGCGGTGAGGACCACCCCCTTGGTAAAATCGCCGTGGCGATCGCGCAATCGGATTCTTCTCGATGGTACGTACTGACCGAGGACACGAGCCCCGGTTTCTATCGCTCTGAAGATGCCGGCGATAGCTGGAAACTCGTCAGCAACAATCACACGCTCAACGAGCGCGCGACGTACTACACACGGTTCGCGGTCTCTCCCGACGATGCGGATCGGGTGTACTTCGCGTCGGTCCGGTTCAGCCTGTCCATCGATGGCGGTGAGAGCATCGTCGACAATCCTCCCCGAGGCGGCGGTGACAATCACGATATCTGGATCGACCCGCTGAACGCGGATCGCGTCCTCGTCGCGCACGACGGCGGTGCCAGTATCAGCCTGAACCGGGGCGAGAGCTTCAAACGCATCGTGCTGCCCATCGCCCAGATGTACCACGTCACCGTCGACGACCAGGTGCCTTACTACGTTTACGGGAATCGCCAGGACGGCTACTCGTATCGGGGGCCGAGCAATAGCCGCACGGGAGGGAGTATCCCACTCGGAATGTGGGAGGACGTCGGTGGCTGCGAGAGCGGTTGGGCGACATCGGACCCGCGCGAGCCGGCGATCGTCTGGTCGGGCTGCTACGACGGTGGGCTCGAGCGCTACGACCGTCGGAACGGGCAATGGCGCGACGTCCGGGTTTGGCCCGAAGCGTCTTACGGCTGGGCGCCCGCCGACGTGAAGTACCGGTGGCATTGGAACTTCCCCCTCCACATCTCGCCTCACGACGCCGACCGCGTCTACGTCGGCAGCCAGCACGTGCACGTCACCGGCAATGGCGGCCAGAGCTGGTCGGAAATGAGCCCGGACCTCACGACGAACGAGAAGACTCGCCAGCAAGACTCCGGTGGTGGCCTCACCATCGACAACCTCTACACGTTCGACGGCTCCGTTCTTTTCGCGATCGCGGAATCTCCGGTTACTCCGGGCGTCGTGTGGACGGGAAGCGTTGACGGGCAGGTGCATGTCACGCGCGACGGAGGTGCCAGCTGGACGAACGTCTCCGAGAACGTTCCCGGGCTCTATATCGAGAGCTGGGTGAAAGCGATCGAGCCTTCCCGCTACGACTCGGGCACCGCTTACATCGCGGTGAGTAACCACCAGGACGGCGATTTCTCGCCCCATATCTTCAAGACGTCCGACTACGGAGAGAGCTGGGATCGTATCAGCGAGGGCCTTCCGGACTCCGTATTCGGATTCGTGCACGTCGTGCGTGAGGATCCGAAAAGACGCGGCATGCTGTATGCGGGCACGGAGAACCAGATCTTCGTGACTCTCGACGATGGCTCGAGCTGGTTCTCCCTGCGCACGAACATGCCCCCGGCGCCGATCTACTGGCTCACGATCCAAGAGCGCTTCGATGACCTCGTGGTCGCGACCTATGGCCGTGGCTTCTACATTCTGGATGACCTCTCTGCATTGCGTGCGCTCGATGAGGACGTTGTCGAGAAAGAGGCGCATCTATTCGAGCCCCGGCCGGCTTATCGGTTCCGGGCGGTCAAAGGCATCAAGACCGAGGGCGGGAGCCAAGTCTCCGGCCGCAACCCGTCCTACGGCGCCTCGATCCAGTACTTCTTGAAGGAGAGCTCTGAAGACGAAGTCGCGATCGCGATCATGGACGCGAATGGGACGACCGTCCGTGAGATCACCGGCAAGAAAGCGTCCGGCATCAATCGCGTGTGGTGGGATCTGCGCCACGAAGCCCCCCGCGAGGCGAAGCTACGCACGCCGCCGCCTGATCACGATTGGGTTCCCATCGGCGAAGAGGGGTGGCGACGCCTCAGGACGTGGGACCTCGATCTGTTTCCCGGCTATCGCGGCCCCCTCGCGGTGCCGGGCGACTACACCGTGAAAGTGACGATCGGTGAGCGCGAAATGACGACCGGGCTGACGGTGCTGAAGGATCCCCACTCCACCGGGACCCTCGAAGATATCCAAGCTCAGGTGAAGCTATCGCTGTCGATCCGCGATCAAGTCAACGAAGTGGTGGACATGATCGACGAGCTCGAGTGGACCCGAAAAGAGCTCTTGGACCTCATGGAGCGCTACGGCTCTCGCGACGGCATGACGACGATCGTCAGCAACGCGGAAGAGCTGAAGGACTATGCGATCTCGATCGAGGGCAAGCTCTTCGACGTGAATTTGACCGGAGCGCGTGAAGACGCGTTTCGGGCACCCATGAAGCTCTATGGACGACTAGGCGCGCTCGGGAACGACATCGGCCACGACAGCTCCGATTTTCGACCGACGGACCAGCAGCTCGCCGTGCACCGGATCTTGACGGAGCGGCTGGTAGGCGTGCGCGAGGAGTATCGTCAGCTATTGGAGGAAGACGTGCCGGAGTTCAAGAAGAGCTTTCCGTGACCTGCCGGCCAGCTGGTCGGAACCTTATTACTAGCGAATGTGCACGGAGGCTATAGCGCCGCACCCAATCCGGGTCGGCGAACAAGACGTAGCTCAGCACCATGAACAAGAACGGCGGTATGTTGAGCATGACGGCGATACCGACGTGAAAGCTGACGCCCCACAGGAAGAAGAGCTTCCGTAGCACGGGATGGAACAGTAGAAACGGCGCCCACACCTCCATCAGGATCGTTTGCAGCACCAGTAAGTCGAATGCGGCGTTCGGCAAGCTCGAGCTCACGAACCAGAATCCCACCGCGGTGGACCAATCGCTCTCGAGCGCGTCGACGAGGATGGCGCCGCTCGACCAATCCGGCGTCGTCAACTTGTAGATGCCCGTCCCGAGATAGATGAAGGCGATCTGAAAGGTGATGAGTCGCTGCGGCCACCCCGGAATCGAGTCTCGAGCGGCCTCGCCGCGCCGTGCTCGGCGTGTCGCTTCGAGAGAGAAAACCTCGTCGCAACGGCTCATGGCGAGCAGCACGGTGATGATGAAGAGCGCGCGGTCGTACGAGCTCTCCGTCGTATGCATCTGAAGAAAGTAGTAATAGACGAGCAAGACCGCGTGGACGGAGAGCGCGGCTCTGGCTCGAAGCCCTACGAGAAAGAGGATGATCACGAGGCCCGAGAAGAGGTAGACGGACAAGGCAACCGCGGGCGCGGGCGCTTGGCTCAGCCAGCCGGTCACCTCGTCGAGCGTGCCCGGCATCCCTACCGGAGCCGGAAAGAACGGGAACGCCATGCCCTCGCTCGAGTAGTAGAGCGCTACGTGGGGGAGCTTCCACGCCCAGGCGATGAGGAAGTAGACACCCCAGAGGATGCGAAACGCGCCCAGGGCGTGCGGAGGCACGCTGCCGAAGTAGTAGTGCTCGAGGCGCTCGCGGGGGGTCCTCCCGAGAGGATCGCTCACGATCCGAGCTCGCGCATGCGTTCTATTCGTCGATCACGAGGCGCCGTTCAGCCTCGTCGATATGGGAGCGGTAGCCGTCTTCGCTCTTGGGCCACGTGAGATAGAAGAGCTGGATACGATCGATCGGCTGTTCCGGATGCCAGCGGGTATGTAGAGCCTTCATGCGCTGCACCATTTCCCGATAGGTCGTCTGTCGACGTGCACGCTCGACAGCGGTGCGTTGTGGGAAGTTGCTTAGACTCAGTCTTCGATTCGGCTCGCCCCCGGCTTGCGGGAAGAACGCGTAGGGGTCGAGCTCGATCCAGACTTCCGGCCCGTCGTCGCCTAGTGCTCGAGCGAGCCGTGCCCGTGCCTCGTAGCCGTAGACGCGCTCGGTCGTACGTGAGAACACGCGAAACATTCGAAAGAGGTGCTTCACGTACCACGTGCGTGGCGGGTCGATCGGGATGCCGGCCGTCTCGAGGATCGAGCTTGTGTTCGCATAGAGGAGTCCAACGAGGACAACGGTGGGAACGAGCCGGCGAGAGAGCATTCTAAATTCTCAGGGGAATTGCTGAGAGTTCTAGAATAGCAGCTAGGCGCGCCACTGTTCGTTTGTGGCGTCAAACGGTCGCAGCTGGTGTATAACGAAGCGGCCCGAGTCCGACAGCGATGCCACTACAAAACGCCACCACCGTCGCCAAGCATGCCGGTTTCACGGTGGCTCTCAGCCGCGTCTGGTACTGGTCGCTTCTCGTCGGCGCTTATGGCGCGCTGACCGTGCTCGTCGGCCCGCGAGAGTGGATACAGCGATACGACCCCGGCGCGGTCGTGGATGCCGTCCTCGCTTTCATTCTTGGTCTCGTGCTCATGTTCCGTATCAACAGGGCTTACGAGCGCTGGTGGGAGGCACGTACCCTGTGGGGCAAGCTCGTCAACGTGAGTCGCAACCTTGCGGTCAAAGTCAAAAGGCTTGGAAAGCCCGATGAGGCCGAGACCGCTCACCTTCGGTCGCTCATCTCCGGCTTCGCGTATGCGTTGAAGGACCACTTGCGGGGCCGAGCGGTCTTGCGCGGAGTTCCCGGCTTCGAACGGACCGAGGACGATCCGAAGCACGTGCCCGCCTACCTTGTCGATCAGCTCTACCTGGTTCTTGCCGAATGGCGCTCGAGCGGGCGACTCTCGGAGTCCGATCTCTTCGTCGTGGATCGTGAGGCGCGAGAGCTCCTCGAGGTCCTCGGCGGGTGCGAGCGGATCAAGAACACACTCATGGCTCAATCGTTCGCGAGCCTTACCCGGCAAGCATTGGTCTTCTACTTGCTGTACTTGCCGTGGTCGCTCTCCGGCGAGATCGGCTATTTCAGCGTGCCGCTCGTGGTCCTCATCAGCTATTTCGTCATCGCTGCCGAGGGGATCGCCCACTATGTCGAGCGGCCGTTCGGCCAGCAAGAGGATCATCTCGACTTGGCCGCGATTTGCTTTAGTATCGAAACTTCCGTGGACGAAATTCTGACGCGGTAGACATATCGAGCGGAAGGCGCGAGGATGTCACTCGCGAATTCGTTATCGACACGAGTTGAAGGAGATTTCCGGATGACCACAAAGAGCAAGCGCTCGTTAGTTTCAGTCGTCATGATCGCGGCACTCGCGGGTGCATGCGGCTCTCCGCCGTCGGAGCAGGAAGAGACGGCGGCAGTGGCGACTCCAGCCGGTGACGGCACGCCGACATTCACGGTAGACCCGTCGTGGCCGCGCGAGATCCCCAATGATTGGATTCTGGGCTCCGTCACCGCGGTGTATGTCGACTCGCGCGATCACGTATGGGTGGCGCATCTTCCCGAGACGTTGACTCCTGAAGAGGCCGCCGCGGTACAGGATCCGCCGCTCGGCACTTGCTGCGTGCCGGCCCCGACGATTCTCGAGTTCGACCCGGAGGGCACGCTCGTCCAGGGTTGGGGCGATCCGGCGGACGACATCTCCGTCTATCCGCGCAACCCGCACGGATTGTTCGTCGATCACAACGACTACGTTTGGATCGGCACGTTCCGGCACCATCGGGTCATGAAGTTCACCCGGAGCGGCGAGCACGTCATGACGATCGGCAAGTACGACGAGAACGGCGGAAGCAACGACACGGAGCTTTTGGGCGGTCCTGCGGGGGTTTGGGTGGATCCGGAGGACAACGAGGTCTTCATATCCGACGGCTACCGCAATCATCGGGTGGTCGTCTACGACGGGGAGACAGGAAACTACCTGAGGCATTGGGGGGCCTATGGTGAGGTGCCCGACGACGAGGCCGCGGGCGGGGATCCCGACCCCGACGGCCCTCCTTCGCGACAGTTCTCGAACGTCCACGGCCTGATCGGGTCGAAAGACGGCCGGATCTACGTAACCGACCGTCGGAACAACCGGATCCAGGTCTTCGAGCAAAGCGGCGAGTTCGTGGCCGAGAAGGTCATCGCGCCGCGCACGCTGGCTTCGGGATCGGCGTTCGTCCTGGCTCTGTCACCGGACGCGGAGCAACGCTGGCTCCACATGGCGGACGGCACGAATCACAAGATCTGGACGCTACGCCGTGAGGATCTCGAGGTCGTTTCCGAGTTCGGGAAGGGTGGGCACCAGCTTGGACGGATGCTACGACCCCATGGGATGAGCACGGATTCTCACGGTAATCTCTTCGTCGGAGAGGCGTCCACCGGCCGAAGGGTGCAAAAGTTCGTCGTTTCGGGTGGGGGAGGCTAGGCGCGTAAGCCACCCCCGGCCTCCGGGGAGCGATTTGATGCTGCGCCCCGAAAAGCCTTAAAATAGAGGTGGGAAAGGGGGCACACCATGAATTTCACCAAGATTTTCTGCCTTCTCGGCTTTTTCGCGCTCACGGTCTCCTCGGCGCAGGCTGCGTTCATCTTCACCGAGGTCAAGGCGACGAGCGCCCTCTATTTCGACGATTGGGGTCACCCTTATACGGAGACCTGGGACGGCGTTACCCGTGAGAGCAACGAGCGCTCCGGGGTCGGCCGCGGCAAGAAGCCGAAAGCGATTGCCAGCTTTGCCGGCGCTTTCGACTTCCGCGGTCCGGCGGGCTCCGACTCGTTTTATTTGCTGGCTGGCGGAGAGGCCGGCATCAACGCTGAACGGTCCTACGGGCCCAACGGCGTGGGCGGGCCTTTTTGGCGCGGGCTACGGCTGTACTCGCTCATCGGCGTATGGAGTAGCACGAGCAATGGGATCGACCCGATCGGTGACCCGTTCTTCGTCGGTACGGGGGGCAATTTCGACGTCCCGTCCGTCTCGTCCGCCTATCTGTTTCTCGGTTTCAACGACGGCAATTTCGACGACAACCCCAACAACAGCCAGTACAACGTACTCGTCATCACACCAGCGTCAGGCCCCACATCGAGCTTGAGCTTTGTCGACGGCGACTTCCCGACATCGGTCCCGGAGCCGGCGAGCCTGTCGTTGCTGCTCGCGGGATTCGGGCTATTCCGGATCCGTCGGCCTCGCAGGCGCCTCTAAGGAGCTTCCCGGCCTTTAGAACCGAAACGAGGCGCCGGCCCACGCGCTCCTGGGTGCTCCGGGGCTGATGAAACGCGGTCCTACTTCGCCTGGGACCTCCTCTAGGTCGATCTCCACTTCGGCGAGAACACCGAACGTCGCGTAATCGGCATCGAAGAGGTTCGCCACGCGCGCGAAGATCTCGAATCGCTCGTTTACCGAGTACGAAGCCCTGAGGTTCACGAGCCCGTATCCCGGAAGAGGCTCGTGCTCGTTGCTCTCATCGCCGACGAAGAATCGCTCCGAGGCGAGAATCGTCTCGAGGTCGATCCGCACGGCGGGCGTTGCCGCAAAGCGGCCCCCGACCTTCAAGCTATGGCGCGGAATTCCGGGAAGACGGTCGCCCGGCGTGACGTCGTTGTCCCCCGTCTCCGATTCCGGCCCCGGAAGCGTGAGGGCCGACTCGAACGTCGCGTTGACGAGTCCGTAGCTCGCGTACCAGTCGAGTCTCGCGAAAGCGCCCTGGAGGTGGATATCCGCGCCGACACGACGTGTGTCCCCGGCATTCTGGAAGAAACCCGCTCCGATGAGCGACGGTGACGCGACGAAGAGGATATCGTCCCGGATGTCGGTGCGATAGACCGCCGCGGACCACTCGAGGACGCCCCCGCTGGCTCCACGTCCGCCCGCCTCGACCGATCGGCCGACGGCTTGCTCGAGCGGCGGGTCGGAGACGAAAGCGTTCGGGACCCGGCACGGCTCGTCGGGGTCCGCGCAGCTGAGCTCCGCTGCCGTGGGCGCGCGGCTCGACTCGGAGTAGCGTCCGAAGACGGACCAGCTGTCACCGACTTGAAGGGCGATCCCGAGCGCGGGGTTGAACCTCGAGAATCGATGGGCGCCGTCGAGGGAGCTTCCGAGCTGGTCGTGGATATCGACACGCACGTCGTTGAACCGTCCCGAGGCCGTTACATGAGCTCGTTCGCTTACGGAGAACGTATCACTCAGGTAAACACCGATGGCCTTGTTGTTCACGTCGAGCGCCGTGTTGAACACGTCGTCAGGAGCCTCGAGGAAGATACCGGCGAGAAGGCCGGAGCCGTCGACGCTCCGTTCCGGGGTAAGCGTTCCGACCTCGAGCTCCGAAGCGAACGAGACATCCGCAAGATCGACGGAGAGCCCGGTGACGAATACGTTCTCGTGCCCGGAGAGGCTCCGGCTCGACGAGAGCTGGAACGAGCCTCCGGCGCCTTTGGCCCGCGTGAAAGTTCGATTGAGAGCGCCGTCTCCTTCGGCATCGCGTGCGGTGATGAATCGACCCGAGAATGCCTCGACGATCGCATCGGGCTCCGGTCCTTCGTCCTGCTCGTCGTCTGCGCCCGTACAAAGCGTATCGCCGGGAGCGCCCGGGGGGAGACTGTCATCCTCGCACCGCTCGAACATGGCCTCGTCACCGTTCAACGTGTTTCGATCGAGATCGCGAAAGAACCCGGTGAGCTGAACGGACGTGCTCGACGATATCTCGAGGTGGGCACGCCCTTGGAGGAACGCGAGTCGGTTCTCGGTCGTATCGGGGAAAGTGTAGACGGCGGAAGGATCGGCTTCGATGAGCGCCTCGGGCGCGGGCCCGTTGCCGTTGAGCCGCGTATCGGCATAGGTGACGCTGACGCCCGCGTCGATGCCGTCTTTTCGGAACGAGAGGTCGGCCACCGCTTGAGCGAGATCCGAATCGGACGCGGTTCGGTAGCCGTCCTCGGTGAAGCCCGATGCGCCCAAGTAGAAGGACCACGGCCCTCGCCCGAGTCCAAGCTCCGCGGTGGCAGTGACACGCGAGAACGATCCGCTCGTGACCTCCGCGCGCAGCCCCGGCGCGTCGAAGCCGGTCTTCAGGCGCATCGCCATGGCTCCGCCGAGCGCGTTGAGACCAAAGGTGGGCTCGGCGCCCGCGCTCAGCTGCACGCGTTCGAGTGCGAATTGCGGGATCAGGTCGAACTGAACCGTATCTCCGAAGGGCTCGTTGATACGGACACCGTTCTGGTACACCGCGACGCCCTGTGGAAGGCCCAGAAGCGGCGACGCCGTGAAGCCGCGAAAGCGCAGCGTCGGCTGAAACGGATTGCTCGTCGTGTCCTCGAGCGTCACCGGGCCCAATCGCTCGTGAAGCGCGTCCGCGATGGACGGGGCGCGGCGGGACCGAAGCGCCGCACCGTCTGTCGTCGACACGAGCGTCGGGATCTTGCGCTTGTCGATCCCGCTACCCAGAATCGGCGAGACCGCGACGACGTCGACGCGCTGTGCGAACGGCGCCATTGTGAGCTTCGTATCGATCGACGCGAGCTCACCACTCGCGACGAGGATGGGCTCGACGATCTCGCGAAACCCCGACAGACGGAAGATGATCTCGTAGCTTCCGGGAGCGACGGCCTCGAATCGATAGAACCCGAACGCATCGGTCGTCAACCGTTCGACGAGCCGGCTCTCGGTGGACCGGAGCTCGACGTCGACCGCGGGCAAGACACCGCCCTGATCGTCGGTCACCCGTCCCTCGATAGCCGTGTCTTGACCACGGCTGTCGGCGGGCAATGACAGGCATAGCGCGACGTAAATGGCGGCGAAAGGCGTGCGGAGTCGAGTCATGTCATAGCGCCGTCGGCGAATCTACCCTACCATTGTCTAATAGACCCAAAAGACTTTGATGCCGCCGCCTCTGCCTAGCCCGACGAGAAAGCAGATCCTGCTTTCGGCCGTATTCCTCGCAGTGATCTACGTGGACGTCGCTTCGATCGTGAACCTGTCCGATCTGGGGATACGGCTTCCGAACGCGCCTCTCGCACGGCAGTTCAACGGCATGTTTCGTGTGTTCGCGGGCTATTCGGAGAGCACGGGTCGGTATGAAGTCGAGATCGAGTCCGGGGATCAACCGGGGGTCTCGACGCTCTACGACCCTCATGATCTGTTTCCGATGCCGCGAGGTGAGTCTCTCGTGCGCCTCACGACTCTGTGGCGGAGCGGATGCGGCGATCTGGCGAGGGAGCTCGCCAAGGTGTACCGGAGTCGTAGCCCGGATCTCGAGCTTCGTCGTTTGAGCTTGTTCTATTCGCGCTGGCCCTCGAGCCCGATCGGATTCGAAGCGCTCTACGACGCGCGTGAAACGACCTTGCTTTGTACGGACGCCGATCCGTGAGTCCGTGACCAAGATGCAGCCTTTCCTTGCGCGGTGCTGGGATCGTTGGAGCGCGTTTTGGTTTACGCCAAAGGCGCCCGAGAGCCTTGCGATCTTCAGGATCCTCTTGGGAGTCTTCTTTCTCGTCTACTGGCTGCTTCGAGCCCCCCACGTGGAGTTCTTGTTCTCGGCCGACGGCATCTACATGCCGGCGATCACCATCCGGCACAGCTGGTCCGAGGTGCACGATCTGTTCAGCCTGCTCGGCTTCCTCTCCGCTCCGATCCCGGTTTGGGCGACGTGGTCTCTCTACATCGGCCTCATCGGTTCGCTCCTGCTGTTTACCATCGGCCTGTGGACGCGGGGTGCGGCGATCAGCACAGTGGTGCTCTATCTGTACTTCTACCTCATCGAGCTGTATCAGCTCGACGCGTCCTACGATCGGCTGTTCCTGCAGACCGCGTTCGCGATGTGTTTCAGCGATTGCGACGAGCGGTTCTCGGTTCGAGCGTGGCGGCTGCGGCGCAGAAGGATCGCGCTTCGAGAAAAGGTCCCGTTCTGGCCAGCCCGGTTGATCGGTTTGCAAATGATGCTCGTCTACTTCGGCACCGGGTTCCACAAGTCCTTGTCACCTGCCTGGGATGGTGGTGAGATCCTCTATTACAGCTTGATTAGTCAGTGGGGCTCCGGGATTGCCTATGGAATCGCGGGCTTGTTACTACCGATGGCGGTCTACCAGGTGATGGTCTATGGGACGATTGCTTTCGAGCTATTCGCTCCCTACGGCCTCTACGTGCCGCGCTTTCAGCCCTGGTATTTCGCTTCCGGGGTGCTCTTTCATGTGGGCATTGCCGTGACGCTACAAATCTGGCAGTTCGTCTCGATGCCGGCGGCGTACATATTGTTCGTCGACCCGGAGCGGGTGAGACGTTGGTGCGACGGTGAGTCGCCCTCCTCGCCATCGCTCGCATAGAATCTGGAGAAAGATTGAGGTGAGTGAGATGTTCAGACGATCGATATGGGTCTTGGGCGTGTTGGCGTTGACGACACCGCGATGGGCGGCGTCGCAGCCGGATGAAGACGTGATCCGCGGTATCGACGCGCTCGCGGGTGAGTATGCCGGTATCGCGCAGCAGATATGGGACTGGGCGGAAGTCGGCTACCAGGAGACGCAGAGCTCCGAGCTCTTGCAACAGACGCTCCGGGATGCGGGATTCACCGTCGAGGCGGGCGTTGCGGGGATGCCGACCGCGTTCGTGGCGAGCTACGGGTCGGGCTCTCCCATCGTGGGAATCATGGCGGAGTTCGATGCCCTCCCGGGGATCACCCAGGACCGAACGCCGGAGCGAAGCTTGCTCCCTGAAAAAGGCGCGGGTCATGCTTGCGGTCATCACTTGTTCGGCACGGGTTCCGTCGCTTCCGCGATTGCGACGAAAGAGTGGCTGAGCCGCACCGGTACGAGCGGCACGATCCGATTGTACGGAACACCGGCAGAGGAAGGCGGCGCCGGCAAGGTCTACATGGTCCGCGGCGGGCTGTTCGACGATGTCGACGCGGTACTGCACTGGCATGCGAGCGACGCGAATAGCGCCTCCGCCGGAAGCTCGCTCGCGAACAAATCCGCCAAGTTCCGCTTCCGGGGTTTGTCGGCTCATGCCGCCGGGGCGCCGGAGCGCGGCCGCTCGGCTCTGGACGGGGTCGAGGCCATGAACGCGATGGTGAACATGCTCCGGGAGCACGTGCCTCAGGAGAGCCGCATCCATTACGTGATTACATCCGGGGGCGCGGCGCCGAACGTCGTGCCGGACTTTGCGGAGGTCTACTACTACGTAAGGAATCCGGATCCGAAGAACGTCGTCTCGATTTTCGAGCGGGTCGTCAAAGCCGCCGAAGGCGCTGCGCTCGGCACCGACACGAAGATGGAGTATGAAGTCATTCACGGTATCTATGCGTTGCTCCCCAACGAAGTTCTTGCCCGAACGATGTATGAGAACCTCACCCGCGTCGGCGGCGTCGAGTACACGGAGGAAGAGCGGCGGTTCGGCGAAATCTTGCAGCAGTCCTTCGGGCGCGAAGTGCCGCCCGTCTCCACCGCCGCGGAGATCCAGGAGTTCTATGTCACTAATGAGGGTGGCGGGGGCTCGACGGATGTCGGTGACGTGAGCTGGGTCGTGCCGACGGCCGGGCTTCGGGCGGCGACTTGGGTACCTGGGACGCCTGCCCATTCCTGGCAGGCCGTCGCATCCGGCGGCACGAGCATCGGGAACAAAGGCATGGTCGTGGCGGCGAAGACGCTGACGCTGACGGCCATCGACCTGTTTGCGGACCCTCAGATTCTCGTCGAAGCGAACGCGGAGCGAGATTCTCGTGTCGGCGCGGACTTCGTCTATGAATCACTCGTCGGCGACCGGCCGCCGCCGCTCGACTACCGGAACAAGCCGAACTAGCAGCTGGGGACATTAACCTATTACGCGTTTATTGAGCATGGTTTGCGGCAAAAACAGAGTAATAGGTATTGTGTCCCCCAATTTCACGAGAGGCGGTAAATAAAGGGACACAATACTTAATTGCCAACGTTGGCGGGCAGGAATTAAGTATTGTGTCCCTCTATTTCCCTTCAGGAGACCGTCGGTAGCAACTGGGCTGCGATCGCGCGCCACTGAAAGTAGGCGCCCGAGATGGCGAGCGCGACGACGAGCGCGCGTGCGGCGAGCCGGCTCGTGCCTCCGCGTGCCTCGAGCCATGACAGCGCCACTCCGGTCGCGAGGCAAATGAGCGGCGTGACGAACAGCGCTTCATGGCCACGCAGGAAGAGGTCGGGCATCTTCGCGCGGCCTAGCAGCAACAGGAAATAGGACGCGATCCAAGCCGCGAAAACCAAGCGTGCGGATCCTCTCCGCCTCCACAGCAACGTCAGACCGAAGACGGACAGGAACGGGTAGATGAGCCCGAAGAAAGTGCGTGTCCGCTCGTAGCTCACCTCCCAGAAGCTACGGATGGGGTAGAGGGACTGGGTCCCTTCCGAGGACGTTACGACGCGCGCGACGACGTCCACCACCATCCCCAAGAAGTCGCGGTAGAACACAGCGAGCGACACCAGTGACGCGGCGGCGGCCATCCCGAGCAATGGAAGCCATCGCCTCGGTTCTCGTCCCGCAGAGACGACGAGCGCCGCGAGCACGAGGCCGATGAACGCGCCCGTGTTCAGAACTCCCGATGTGTAGGCGAGCTGGCTGCAGGCGATGAGGAGCGCTCCTCGCCACCAAACCCTCGGCGAGCCGATTCGATCGAGATTCACCGCGAGCCAGCAAACGAGCCACACGTCGAAAATATGGCCGAACAGAGACGGCATGAACACGAAGCTCAGCCGCGACATGTAGCTTGGTACGAACGCCATGAGAGCCGCGCCCCACAACGATAGACCGACGCTCCGCGCGAGCCAGAACACGATCGCGATCGGAGCGATGGACCACGCGGCGGCGACAACCGGCATGACCGTGATCAGAGCGTCGTAGTCGAGTGGGAATGGTACGAACGGTAAATGGAAGGCCGGAGAGTAGGGAAAGGCGTATTCGCGGCCATAAGCTTGTCGCTTCCATACGCCGTGCTTCAATATGTACTCCGATGGCGACCTCAGAAAGTCGACGCCACCGTCGCGTACGGTCTCGACGAAGCGTGCATGGGTCCTCAAGTCCGGATGGTAGAAGTCGGGGTGATTGACCGCGGCCGCTCTCACGAGAAACGTCGCCATCATCAGCGATAGGAGCACCCGGGTTTCGTGGGGTGTGAGCGCTCGCGAGATGACGGGCCATCTCTTGACGGCTATGAGGCCCAGACCGAGTACCACGATCGCGGCCGGGAGGTGCGCTGCCATTCGAAACGTCAGCCACGGATCGGTGCGGAGGCCGACGATGATCGCGAGAGCCGACGGCGCGGCTAGCAAGAAGGCGCGATCCGAGCGAAACCCAATGGCCGCGAAGAACGAGAACAGTAGGATCGGCACGACCGTGAGTGCCGCACGCGCCTTCCAGGTGAGTCGCGCGCTCGCGTGGTCACCGAGTGTGACCCGGACCCAGTCGAGCCGTAGTCCCAGCTCCTCCGGTGCTTCGGCGTCGACCTCGATGGTGAGGTCCACGGGCGCTTCGGCAAGCACGGGAAGCTCTCGTCGTCGTTCGCGAAAGCGACCTCCCGGGAACACGAACTGATCGATCGGCTGGTCGGAGAGGCTAACGCTCACTTCCGCCCGTCCGGGAAGGGGTCGAGCGAACCGGTAGTCCACAGCGACCGGCCCACCCTCGACGATGAGCGGTAGGTGGATGGCCGCGCGCTTCGTCGTCCAGTGGATGCGTGTCGTGCCGACGACCTCGTATTCCGGGGTGAATCCCTCGATGAAGGGAGAATCACCCGGACCGAGGTTGAGGACGAAGCTTTTGGGGCCGCTCACGGGAACGGTTGCGGCGACGAGCGGAAGAAGGAGCACGAGCGCGACCAGCGCGACTCGGCCGGCTCGATCTGCGCGCGCTCTGCGAGGTGGCTCGGACATGGGACGTCGGCGGCATCCTAGCATGCGCTAGAAAGCACGGATTTCCTCCGAAAAAGCGGCCGTCCGATGTACATTATGCGGCGGGGGAATAATGGAGAAACGTCGGATCGGCTCGCTCGAAGTTTCGGCTGTCGGGCTTGGGTGCAACAACTTTGGGCGTCGGCTCGATGAGCCCGGAACGCAATCCGTGGTCGAGAGCGCTCTCGATATGGGTATCGATTTCTTCGATACCGCCGACACCTATGGCGGCACGGATAGTGAGGTCTTCCTCGGGCGGGCGCTTGGGACCCGCCGCCGGGACGTCATCGTGGCCACGAAGTTCGGCTGGGAGATCGACGAAGCGCGACGAGGCGCTCACCCCGAATATGTCAAGCGCGCCATCGAGGACAGCCTGGTACGTCTCGGCACCGACACCATCGATCTGTATCAGCTGCACAAGCCCGATGACTCCGTGCCCATCGCCGACACGCTTGGCGTGCTCGACGATCTCGTTACCGAGGGCAAGGTCAGAGAGATCGGATGCTCGAACTTCTCCGCGGAGCAGCTCGTCGCCGCCCGGGAAGCGTCGGGCGATCGGGCGCGCTTCGTCAGCGTGCAAAACGAGTACAGCCTGCTCCGACGCGAGGCGGAATCCGAAGTCTTGCCGGAGTGCGAACGCCAGAACTTGTCGTTTCTCCCGTACTTCCCTCTCGCGAGTGGGCTGCTGACGGGCAAGTTTCGACTGGGCCAGGCGCCTCCTGCGGGCACGCGCTTGACGACGCTCGAGTCGATGAAAGATCGACTCAACGACGAGGCGCTCGCGGTGGTAGAGGGGCTCATCGAGTTCGCGCGAGATCGCGGTCACACGGTGCTCGAGCTCGCCTTCGCCTGGCTGCTCGCGAAAGACAACGTCTCGTCGGTCATCGCCGGAGCGATGAAGCCGGAGCAAGTACGGCAGAACGCGACGGCCGCCTCGTGGAGCTTGACCTCCGACGATTGCGACGCGATCGACGCTTTGTTGTCGCCTCCGTCGGCTTGACAGGCCTCGTCGACGGCGTACAAACTCGTCGTCGGTCTCTAGGAGTCATCATGAAAAGAAAAATCGCTCTCTCCGCAATCTTCGTTATCGTCGCGCTCGCGAGCCTCGCGAACGCCGCCCAGACGGAGGTCGACGGCATCGCCGAGCCGTTCAAGGTCGGTACGTTCGCGATCGGCGGCGAGCCGAAGGTGGCGATCGTCCTCCGCGATAGCCTGGTAGTCGAGCTTTCGGGCGCCAACGCCGCGCTCGAGCGAACCGCCGCCTACCCTTCTATCCCGCTGCCCACCGACATGGTGGAGCTCATCGAGCGCTACGAGTACGGATTGAAGCGCCGGCTCTATGAGATCGTCAATCACCTCGTGGAAGGCGATCAGCTGGGGAGTGATCGACCGAGCTTCGTTCACGACGTCGCAGACGTGAGGACTCTTCCTCCGATCCTGTATCCGGGCAAGATTCTGAACGCCGCCGTTAACTTCTACAGCCACGTCAACGAGTCCGGTACGGACGAACAACGAGCTGAGGCCAGGCGTCAGCGACGCGACAACCGCGGCGTGCCGTATTTGTTCTTGAAGCCGTCGCGTGGCGCCGTCATCGGCAATGGTGATGCCATCGTGATTCCCCATGGGCGTGATCGCACGGACTGGGAGGTCGAGCTCGGCACCGTCATCGGTCGCACCGCGAAATACGTCTCGGCAGAGGACGCGTCTGACTACGTCTTTGGCTATATGGTCACGCTCGATATTTCCGATCGCGGCGGACGCCCGCCCGGAGGGAACCCGCTACGATCGGACTGGTTCGTCGGAAAAGGCCACGATACCTTCGCGCCGCAGGGTCCCTGGATCGTGCCGAAGGAGTTCTACGGTGATCCGATGGAGAAGCTGAGGCAGACGCTCAGTGTCGGCGATACCCAGATGCAGGAAGCAACGGCCGGAGACATGATCCACTCGTTGTGGGAGCTCGTCGAGTACGGCTCTTCGATCGTGACCCTCTATCCGGGAGACGTGATCAATAACGGGACCTCGGGAGGCACCGGCGCCGGTACCGCGGTGCGCGGCGCGCAGCGTTTCCTGCAACCGGGCGAGGAAGTCGTCGCTACGATTGACGGCATCGGCACCTTGAGGATGCCCGTCGTCGGCGAGGAGCCCCCGGAAGGGCTCACCGGTGCCGAGCTTCCACCGGTCAAGACCTATCGCGACCCTCAATAGCGGGGTGATTGCCCGAGCTCTCGGGCCAACGCTCACGTTTGTTTGAGCGCGTCCGTCGGGGCGGTTTTTGCGGCGCGGCGCGCCGGGAAATAGCTGGCCCCGAGAGCGGCAACGAGTAGCGTTACCGACGCCGCTGCGAGCGTCGCGGGATCGGTGGCTCGTACGTCGAACAAGCGGCTCTCGATGAGGCCTTTCAGGGAAAAGCAGAGCCCCGCGCCGACGGCAAGTCCCATCGCCACGGTCCGAGCGGTTTGGGCGACGACCATGGCGACAATGCGGTTGGCGCTGGCCCCGAAAGCCATGCGCACCGCGACCTCGCGGGTGCGTCGTCCGACGTCATAGCGCATCACGCTGTAGACCCCGATCGCAGCGAGCCCCATGGCCGCGATCGCGAAGACTGAGAGCACTTGTATGCCGATGCGGCGGTCGACCAATGCGTTTTCGACCTCGGCCTCCATCGTGCTGATCTCGTAGACACCGAGGCCGGGATCGGCGGCGGCGACGACCTCGAGGATGGAAGCACTCAGCCGTCCCGGCTCGAGTCCGTTCGTCTCGAGAATCAAGCTGGACCAGCTGATGGACGGATGCTCACGCTGGGCTACGGGCGCGTACATCGCGGGCATACCGGGCCGGTCGATCCGCTGGTCTCTCGTGTCGGAGACGATCCCGACCACCTCGTGTAGCGGCCCGCCCGGCTCGAATCGCAACCTTTGTCCGATGGGATCTTCGTCGGGCCAGAATCTCGTCGCCATGGCGTCATTGATGACGAGGACACCGCCTCGTGGGTTCGCCTCACTATCGGAGAACACGCGTCCTCGGAGCAGTGGAATGCCCATCGTGCGGAAGAACCCGTCCGTGACGAATCGCTGATGGGGTCCTCCGGACTCCTCGCCCGGTGTGGGTGGCGGGCGTCCCTCGACCAAGATCGACTGGGTGCGTCCCGCCGGTGGATTCAAAGGAAGGCTCGTCGTCGTTTCCACGGAGAGCACCGCGGGAAGCTCCCCGAGCGTGCGCTTCAAACTCGTGAAGAAGCGGACTTGGTCGTCCACCTCTGGATAGTTCGCCTGCGGAAGGAGGATGGTGACGGCTACCTTGTCGGAGGGATCGAAGCCGAGATCGACCTCGATAACACGTAGGAAGCTCGAGAGCAGAAGCCCGGTCGCCATTAGCAGTACGAGAGACAGAGCGACTTCGAACACGACGAGTGCGCGTTGCAGACGGCTACGTCGCCCTGCCCCGTTCCGATCGCCTGACGCAATGGTTCGAAAGAGCTGGCGGTTCGAGGCGTGACGGGCCGGAACGAGCCCGAAGCCGATGCCTGTGGCGAGCGCCACCAGCAAAGAGAACAAAACGACCGCGCCATTGAGTTGCATCATCGCCGGCCTCGGGAGATCGAGCGGCATGAGCGGTAGGACGAGCGACACCGCGAACCATGCGAGAAAGAAGCCGACGAGAGTGCCGGCCGTCGCGAGGAGCGTGCTCTCGACGAGAAGGATCCGCGCGAGTCTTCGCGTCCCCGCTCCGAGCGCGGCCCGCAGCGCGAACTCTCTCGTGCGCGCGTCGCCACGTGCGAGCAACAAAGTCGCGACGTTGGCGCACGCGATCCATAGAACGACGCCGATCGCTCCCATGAGGAGAAGCAGCGGCTCTCGCGCGTTCCGGACGATATCGTCTTGGAACCGCACGACGCGCACGCCCCAGCCGGTCATCCACTCGGGGTGGTCGACCGTGAGACGCGTGGCTAAGGACTCCATATCCGCCTGGGCCCGTTCGAGCGTGACGCCGTCCTCGATCCGAGCCAACACGTGCGCCCAGTGCCACTTGCGATCGTTGCGCCACTCTTCCGTGAAAGTCATCGGGACATAGATCGCGACTTCGCGCATGGCGAAACCGAAGCCGGGCTCGAGCACTCCGACGACAGTACGCGGCTCCCCGTCGAGCACGAGCGTGTCTCCCAAGATGGAAGGGTTGGCGCCGAAGCGGATCCTCCACGTATCGTGTCCGAGGATGACGACGTTCGAACGCCCATAGACGAACTCGTCGGCTGCGAAGAAGCGTCCGAATGCGAGCTTCGCCCGCAGGATGTCGAAGAAGCCCTCCATGACGATGGCGCCTCGAAAACGTTCGGCGGCGCCCGAGCCCGACAGCGTCATCGCAGAGACGTCGAAGCCCGCAAGTGCCTCGAAGCTCTCGTTCTGCTCGCGCCAGTCGAAGATGTTCGCGGACGTCACCGTATCGCGCTCGCTCGCTTGCGACGTCTCCCACACCATCACGACTTGCTCGGGCGCGTCATAAGGAAGAGGTCGCAGGAGGACGGAGTCGATCACCGCGAAGACCGCGATGCTCGCGCCGATACCGATGGCCAGAATCGAGATGACGGCAACCGTGAAGCCGGGCGAGGCCGAGAGGCTCCGGAGCGTGTGGCGGAAGTCATCGAGCACGATCCCATTCTATTGACATCCGCGCGAGTTTGGTGTTTTGATGATTTGCGCCAAGACAGAAAGGGTTTGCGATGAGAAAAGTTAGAACTTTCGTTTCGATCGCTGCGGTTGCGGGACTGCTGGCGGCGCTCGTTTCCGGGACACTCGCCTCCGAGTCTCCCGTGACGCAAGATGCGGCAGTGGACCGGACGCGGGATCAGATACAGATGCTCGACGACCTGTACAAGACAGCCGTCGTGTTGATGACGGAGCACTATGTCGAGGATACGAGCTCCGTCTCAGCGGCGACGGCCGCGAAGCTTCTATTCTCCGCGATGAAAGAGGCCGGGCATCATGACGTGCGACTCGTGGGTCTCACCGACGCCATCGTGAACGAAGAGAACGAGCCGATGGACGCGTTCGAGCGTACCGCCAAGACGAAGCTCCTCGCCGGTGAAACCTCGCATGAAGAAGTGGTCACCGAGGGTGGCAAACGCTATCTACGATACGCGACCGCCGTTCCGGTGGTCATGGAGAAATGTGTGATGTGTCACGAGAGCTACCGGAACAACAAGGGCGCGATCGGATCGCTCGCTTACAAGGTGCCGCTCATCGAATAGGTCGCCGCGCCGATCAGGCGGTGGCGCTTCGCCGGACACGCAGCTGGCAGGACGGGTCGCCCCGGAGCATGCAGGTGTCCTCCGCGATCGTTATCGCCTCGCGGTAGTGCGCCGCGACGCCTTTGGTGATGCCGCGCGCGAGAGCGCACATCTTGCGTGGCGACGTGTACGTAATCAACACTTCGTCGTCGGCGCGCCGTTCGCAAACCAGAGCGGGCGGACGCGCCGAGCGGTTTCTCGTGCGGACGATGTGGTGGATCGTGGACTCGACGTTTGCGAGAAAGTCGATCGTCGTCCAGTTCGAGTCGATGACCGGCCGGTAAACCTTCATCAAGTCGCCGCCGAGGAAGATGCCGAAATCCTCGAGGATCTCGCCTGCCGGAGTACCGGTCATGTTTGACGCCGTGGTGACGATCGCTACCGCCTCCGCGTCCGTATAGTCGAGAAAGTTCTCGTAGCTCTTTTCGGCGAGACCGGCATCTTGCAAGATGGCGAACCACGTCTTGCGGTCGAACTTGGCCTCGACGTATTTCTGAATCTCCGAAAAGATGAATCCGTGCACGTGGGGACTCCGGGCGACTATTCGAGATCGCTTATGGCCCGCAGTAGCCGCGGTTGGTGTTTCTTCATGATCGCGCGCGCGAGGCCCAGATTGCCTTTTCGATTCACGGCGAGCACGTGATAGTACTCGGGTCCGAGCATGCGAATAAGGAGATAGACCTTCGCGCTCGAGATGAGAATGTCTTCCGTCGAGTGCGCACCCAATCCGAGAAGCTCCAGTGTCCGCCGGTTGGCCTTGACCACTTCCGCCGAACAGGCCGAGGCCACCGAGGCATCGAAGTCCGGATCCGCGGAGCTACCGCTGATCGACAGCCCGCTATCGACACTGACGATGTCGGTCGAGACAAACTCGGGGACCTCTTCCTTGAAGTCGTCGAGAAGCGCTGGCAGCGTGTTCATTTCCATGTCCTCCAAGTCGTGCGTAGCGGAAGACGTCTGCCCGTCCTCCGGATCTCTTGCGGTGCCTTCCGCCCGACCGCTTGCTCGGCCGGCCTCATCGACCATTTTGTAGACGTCTAGAATGATCGCCATGAGCGGACGTTCGATCCGTCTCGGGTGTGGGTTGCCGTCATAGACGATCTCGAGCTCGGGATCGCGCCAGTTGATGATGGCGTAGGCAGCGTCGGTCCCGCTGAGATCCCGCGTCTCCGCATCCATCAATACGCCCTTCTGGAAGTAGAGCGAGCCGCGCTGGTCGTTCTTGCGAACACTGACCGTGCACGTCGTTTGATCTTGCTCGACCATCTGGAGAAAAGTCACCGGGCTGACCCCGTGCACTCGGCCCTGGCTGTACTTCATCTTCACACCTCTTTTGTAACTACAAGGACTCCGTCGGCTCGCTATTCCGGCCCCCGAGCGACGCTTCGTCAGGAATCGGGCTCATGACGCGGACGAGACCGTCGCGCGTGCTGTCGACCACTTCGCGCTGCGCCGGGGTCGATACCGAGAACCCCAACGCGTGTAGTCCCAGGCCCGTCTCGGCTTGGACGACGTGGAGAGACTCGCCCGCCGCGAGATCGACGCAGATAGATCCGTGGGTCGTCGCGCTGAGTGTCGAGGCGACTTGATTCAACGCACTCACGAACAAGGATGCGATCCCGACGACGTCCGGATCCGCGTCCATCTCCATGATCACGAGGCCGTCCGCATCAGCGATGAAGATGTGCTTGCTTCCGGTGCGCCTCGAAACCCAGCGCAGATAGTCTTCGAGCCTTCTACCCAGCGGAGCGTCCGTCGGCTCGTAGGTGGATTGCGGTCGGACCCGCGTCATTTCGCTCGTCACTGCTTGCGGCGGCGTCGGCGCCGTCTCTGGCTGCGGAGCGGTCGAGCCCGTCGGTCTCCAGAACGTCCGTCCCGTCGACGCTCCCGTTGCTATCGATGACGCGATTCCGGCGCGACTGAGGGACGCGTCGAGATCGGCGCGATCAATCCAGGAGAGAGATAGGTCCTTCAATCTCTTCTTCCTCGAGGAGTCCCATCCGGGTCTCCATCTCGATAGCGATCTGATCGAAGACGGTCGCGACCGGAGGCGGGCGTTTGCTCAGCAGGCCGAGTGGCACGCCGTAGGCGCTCGCGTGCAAGAACGCGGCGTCTCGAGGAACGAATCCATCGAGCACCAAATCGGTCGGCAGCATCGACCAGCTTTCCTGAGCGACGTTGAGTGAAACCTCGTTCCGGGAGTTGAGCATCGTGATGACGAAAGCAACGATCGACACCGGAGCGCCGTCGCGCCTCAAGTCGCCGATGACATCGATCACTTGACGCGTGGAGCGCAGCGCGAGTGGCTCGGCTTGGAGCGGCACGAGCAGGAACTCCGCTTGGCGCAGCACGGTTTCGGTAATCCCGTACATGCCCGACGGCGTGTCGAGAACGATCACGTCGTAGCTTTGCTCCGCCTCTTCGACGACACGGCGGATGCCGGCCGCGAGACCCGAGCTCGACGTGGCGTGGGCGGCGAGCATCATCGGCGACTCGCCGGCGATGAGCAGATCGAACCCGTCGAGCTTGGTCCGGATGACGGCGTCTGCGAGCTCGGTGCCTCCGAGATAGGCGGCGAGACCTTTTCCCGCTCTAACGGCGTTTTTGATCGATTGTCCTACGGAGCCTTGAGGGTCCGTGTCGACGAGCAGCGTTTTCCATCGTCGTCGAGATAGCGAGAACGATAAGTTCAAAGCGACCGTAGTTTTACCGACTCCGCCCTTCTGACTGGCGATAGCGAGAGTCGTCAAGGTAGCTTTCTCCTCGTTGATTTGAGATGTGGGAACCGGCAAGCATTATATGAGAATGCAAAATACAAGCACAACCGTTGAAAATTTTGTGCCCGCAATAATCGCTGCGCCAATTTGAAAACATCGAAATCTTGGGAGGTTGACCGAGAGGGGCGTCCGCCCTCGAGGCTCTCGATCACAAAAAGCCGCACCTCTCGCCGATCAGGTCAACTGGGTGAAGAAATCGTTCCCCTTGTCGTCGACGACGATGAACGCCGGGAACTTCTCGACCTCGATCCGCCAGATGGCTTCCATACCGAGCTCTTCGTACTCGATGACTTCGACTTTCTTGATCGAGTCGAGCGCGAGGATGGCGGCGGGGCCACCGATAGAACCGAGATAGAAGCCGCCATGCTCTTTGCAGGCGGCCGTCACTTGAAGAGAACGGTTGCCCTTCGCGAGCGTGATGAAGCTGCCGCCCGCCGCCATGAACGGGCCGACATAGGAGTCCATCCGACCTGCGGTCGTCGGGCCGAAGGACCCGGACGCGTAGCCTTCCGGGGTTTTGGCAGGCCCGGCGTAATAGATAATGTGGTCTTTGAAGTATTGCGGCAGCCCCTCGCCACGGTCGAGACGTTCCTTCAGCTTGGCATGTGCGATGTCGCGCGCCACGATGATCGATCCGCTGAGCGACAATCGCGTCTTGATCGGATACTTGCTGAGCGTCGCCCGGACCTCGCTCATCGGTCGGTTGAGATCGATCTCGACGTCCTCCGCGTCCAAATCGTCCTTCTCGACCTCCGGCAGGAACCGCGCCGGGTTCGTGTCCAGCTCCTCGAGGAACACGCCCTCCCGAGTAATCTTTCCGAGGGCCTGGCGATCCGCAGAGCATGAAACGCCGATACCTACCGGGAGCGACGCTCCGTGACGCGGAAGGCGGATCACGCGGACGTCGTGGCAGAAATAGGTGCCGCCGAACTGAGCGCCGATACCGAGCTCGCGTGATCGTGCGAGCACTTGCTGCTCTAGCTCGACGTCGCGAAACGCGCGACCGAGCTCATTACCGGTCGTAGGCAAGGTATCGAGGTAACGACAGCTCGCGAGCTTGACGGTCTTGAGAGTCATCTCTGCGGACGTGCCGCCGATGACGATCGCGAGGTGGTACGGCGGACACGCAGCCGTTCCGAGGCTCTTCATCTTCTCTTCGATGAAACCCATGAGCGTGTCCGGATTCAGGATCGCGCGCGTCTCCTGGTAGAGAAAGCTCTTGTTGGCGGAGCCGCCGCCTTTGGTGATGAACAAGAAGTGGTACTCGTCGCCTTCCGTCGCGTAGAGATCGATCTGCGCCGGCAAGTTCGTCCGGGTGTTCTTCTCCTCGTACATCGATAGCGGCGCCATCTGCGAGTAGCGGAGATTCGTCGTCGTGTAGGTCTCGAAAATGCCCTTCGAGAGCGCCATCTCGTCATTGCCGGTCGTGAAGACGTGTTGGCCCTTCTTGCCGATGATGATCGCCGTGCCGGTGTCTTGGCAGGAGGGCAGAATCATTCCCGCCGCGACGTTCGCGTTCTTCAACATCTGGAGGGCGACGAAACGATCGTTGTCGCTCGCCTCGGGATCGTCGAGGATCCGCCGTACTTGCTCGAGGTGCGAGGTGCGGAACAAGTGTGAGATGTCGCGGACGGCATGAGCCGCGAGGAGGCTCAACGCATCCGGGGCGACGGTAAGCACGCTCTGTCCTGCCAGTGATTGAGAGCCCACGTAGTCGGATGTCAGTTTGCGGTAGGTGACGTCTTCATGCGCGAGCTCGAACGTCGGTTGGTATCGAAACGCCGTCTCGGTGGTCATGGGTCGAGGATAGCACGGTGCCCCGGTGCTATACTCCCCGCTCCTTTCTCTTCGAGGTACGTCATGAACCGAGATTTCTTGATGACCCGATCACTCGCACTCTTCCTCGTGCCGCTGCTACTCGCCTCGCCCCTGGTCGCGCAAGAAGAGCCGGAAGAGGCCACTATCCGTCTCAATGCCGACGACCCGACGCTCAACGGGTGGCGCCAGATCCGCGATAGGGCGGATGACCCGAAGCGAGAGCCGGGCCCCATCAATATCCAGCGTTTCGCGGGCGGATTGAGCTGGCTCGGTATCCCTACCTTCTTCATGCTTCCGGTGGCACTCACCCCCGAGGACCTCACCGCCGGCGAGGTGGACGTCGCCATCTTGGGCGCGCCCCTCGACACCGGCAGTGGCATGCGCGGGGCTGCTTTCGGTCCCAAGACGCTCCGAGCTTCGGATAAATATGTCGGCTGGGGCGCGTGGTCCGACCCTCACTTGCACGTCATGGTCGACTGGATGCAAGAGCTCTCCGTCGTCGACTACGGCGATGCGCCCATCGACTACTTGAGCGCCGAGCGCACGATGGAGCCGGTGCGTGCGATGGTCCGCGAGATCGCGGAGACCGGATCGATCCCGATGGTCGTGGGGGGCGATCATTCGCTCGAATATCCCAACGTGGCCGGCGTCGCTGACGTCTACGGCAAGGAAAAAGTAGGCGTCATCCACTTCGATTCACATTTCGACGCCGGGCCGAATGATGGCGGGCACTTGATCTCGCACGGCCAGCCCGTGCGGCGCCTCATCGAGGAAGGGCACGTCCTCGGCAAGAACTACATTCAGGTAGGGCTTCGCGGCTACTGGCCCGGCGAGGAAGGCTTTCAGTGGATGCGCGAGCACGGATTTCGGTATCACACGATGGCCGAGATCGAGCGCGACGGCTGGAACGCTGTCATGGCGCGTGTGCTCGAGGAAGCCGCCGACGGCCCCGACTATCTCTACATCTCGCTCGACATCGACGTTCTCGATCCGGCCTATGCGCCGGGGACCGGCACTCCCGAGCCCGGAGGGCTGACGACGCGAGAGCTCTTTCCTCTCGTCCGTCGTCTCTGCGCTGAGAATAATCTCGTGGGATTCGACTTGGTCGAGTTCAATCCGCTGGTGGATCCCGGCTACACGACGAGCCTGAACGCGAACCGCCTGCTACGCGAATGCCTGACGGGAATCGCGATGCGCAAGATGGGCATCGAGGAGGAAGGCTTCTTGAGCCCTCTCACCGTCGACGACAACCGTTTGCGCTAAGGTGTTGAGATGAGTTCAGCCGCTCTCGAAGAGCTCGTCACTCGTGACGCGGAGCACGAGTGCGACGGTATCGGGCCTTTGAAAGTGTGCGTCCGGGTCATCGCGGTCGCGGATCTTCCGACACGATTCGGAGACTTTCGCATCGTCGCCTTTTGGAACAACCGAGACTCCAAGGAACATGTGGCGATCGTTCGCGGTGACATTCGTGGGGCGCATAACGTTCCCACCCGCATCCATTCCGAATGTCTCACCGGCGACGCCATCGGCTCGCTCCGTTGCGACTGCCGCGACCAGCTCGAGACCGCGCTCGAGAGAATCGGCAGCCTCGACTGTGGTCTGGTGCTCTATCTACGGCAAGAGGGTCGAGGCATCGGCCTCGTCAACAAGGTACGCGCCTATGCGCTCCAAGACGGTGGCCTCGACACGGTGGAAGCCAATCGGGCGCTGGGTTTCCGAGATGACGAACGCGACTACGCGATCGCGGCGCACATGATCGACAGCCTCGACGTGCGATCGATTGAGCTCATGACCAACAACCCCAGGAAGATCGAGCAGCTCACATGCCACGGGATACAAGTCGCCCGCCGGCTGCCGCACGTGATTCCTCCCAACGGGCACAACCGCTTCTACCTCGAGACGAAGCGGGACCGCTCCGGGCATTGGATTGACTTCGCCGGCAAGCCCCACTTGATGGAGCAAAGCGACCCGGTCGTCGTCGAGGGAATGCCGGACTCCTAGCCTCGCGCCCGAGGCGAGCTCTTGCTCGGAAACGGGATCGTTCCCGAGCAAGGTCCCACCTTCGTCTACTGCAGTCCCTCGATCTGTCCGTTCCGGAAGTCGATGTCGTTCGCGCGTGGTTTGCGCGGCAGGCCGGGCATACGCATGATGTCGCCCGTCAACACGACGAGGAATCCCGCACCCGCGTTCACTTGTACTCCTCGCACCGTCACGTCGAAATCGGTGGGTCGGCCGATGAGAGTCGGGTCGTCCGACAGCGAGTTCTGGGTCTTCGCGATACAGACCGGAAGATCTCCGTAGCCGAGCCTCTCCGCATCCGCGATCTGGCGCTCCGCGACTTTCGTGAAGACGACATCTCTCGCGCCGTAGACGTTCGTCGCGACTTTCTTGACTTTGTCCTGTACCGAATCGGAGAGCTCGTACATCGGCTTGTACGGTGCGCTCGGGGTCTTGGTTTGCTCGATGACCGCTTTCGCGAGCTCGACCGCTCCCTCGCCGCCACGGGCGTGGTGATCCGACGTCGCGAACGCGACGCCGAGCTGCTCACAGCGCTCGCGCACGACGGCGATCTCCTCGTCGGTGTCGGTGCCGAAACGGTTGAGAACGACGATACAGGGCTTACCGAATCGACCCACGCTCTCGATGTGCTTGTCGAGGTTCGGGAGGCCTTTCTTCACGGCGTCGGCATCGGGATCGGTGAGCTCCGTCTTCTTCCGCCCGCCATGCATCTTCAGGGCACGGACGGTGGCGACGAGCACGACCGCGGCAGGGTCGAGGCCGGCCGAGCGGCACTTGATATCGAAGAACTTCTCGGCGCCCAAGTCGAATCCGAATCCGGCCTCGGTAACCGCCCAATCCGCGACATGGAGCGCGGTGCGTGTCGCGACGACGCTGTTGCAGCCGTGGGCGATGTTCGCGAACGGCCCGCCGTGGATCAGAGCCGGGACTCCTTCGAGCGTCTGGACCAGGTTCGGGTTCAACGCGTCGCTCAGCAAAGCGACCATCGCGCCGGATGCGCCGAGCTTGTCGGCAGTGACCGGTTCCTTTTCCCGAGTAAAGCCGAGCAGAATGCGATCGAGCCGGGCTCGCAGGTCGTCGGCATTCTCGGCGAGGCAGAGGATCGCCATGACTTCCGAGGCCGCGGTGATATCGAAGCCGGTCTCGCGTGGCACACCTTGGATCGGGCCGCCAAGGCCGACGTTGATGTTGCGGAGCGAGCGGTCGTTCATGTCGATGACACGTCGAAACGCCACCCGCCTCGCGTCGATCGCATTCGGGTTTCCGAAATGGAGCGAGTTGTCGAGCATCGCCGAAAGCAAGTTGTGAGCCGAGGTGATGGCGTGGAAGTCGCCCGTGAAGTGCAAGTTGATGCGCTCCATCGGATAGACCTGGCTGAAGCCGCCTCCGGTCGCGCCGCCTTTGATGCCCATGCACGGGCCGAGAGAAGGCTCTCGAAGCGCGAGACAGACGGATTCGCCGAGCTTGGCGAGGCCTTGTGCGAGCCCGATACTCGTCGTCGTCTTGCCTTCACCGGCAGGTGTCGGCGTGATCGCGGAGACGAGGATCAAACGTGCGTTGTCGTTCTTGGCGGGTCGGTCGAGAACGTTGCGGTCGACTTTGGCAATGTGCTGGCCATAAGGCAGCCATTCGGAGCTGTTGAGTCCGAGTGACTCGGCAATGGTTCCGATGGGCTTGGGGTCGATGGAGCGAGAAATATCGATATCGGGTTTCATGTTTCCTCTTTAGTGGCTCTTTTGGTTTGTTGTCGAGATACGCATGAGCTCACGGACGTAGCTCTCGTACCAGTTCATGAATGAGTTCGTGACGGGGCCAACGGTGCCCGAGCCGATGGGCGAGTCGTTTACCTCGGTGATGGGAACGATTTGACGTGAAGAAGCCGAGATGAAGACCTCGTCGGAGTCGAGGAGCGTCGTTGCCGTGATGGACGCTTCGGCAAGGGGAACTCCGTGCTCCTTCGCGATGTCGAGAATGAGCTCCCGGGTGATGCCTTCGAGAATTCCGGACGAGACCGGCGGGGTGGTGACCTCGCCGTCGCGGATGATGAAGACGTTCGACATCGACCCTTCGCAGACTTCCTCCGCGTCGTTCAGCAGCAGCGCTTCGTAGGCGTTACCAGCGTGCGCTTGTCGAAGCGCGAGGATGTTCGGCATGAGATTGGAAGATTTCATCCGGGGATGGGGCCCGGGACGATTCGCATATCCACGAACGAGAGTGGCGGCGGCACCGTTGCGATACAGATCATCGCTGAGCGGCACGAGGGGTCGTACGATGATGACGACCGTCGCCTTGCCGGCCGAGCCCTTTCGGTAGTCGATCGCTCCACGGCCGGCCGAGACGACGATGCGAATCGACGACTCCTCGTTGCCGGCAGCCGCGATGGTGTCATCGACCCGTTGGGTCAACACGTCGTCGTCGAGAGCGATGTCGATCCCGAGAGTTTCCGCGGAGGCTCGGAGCCGCTTCAGGTGACGCGCGAGCAGGAACGGCGCGCCTCCGTAGGTGCGCACCGTCTCGTAGACGCTCGCCCCGAACAAGAAGCCTTGATCGATCGGCGAGATCAGCGGATCCTCGGCAGAGCCCTCTTGCCCGTCGACGTTCACTCGAATGGTCATCTAGTGTTACCGGTCTGAGTCGAAAAACCAGCTATTATCTCCCGCGAGGCGTCATCGGGAAAGCGGCTAGGCGGGATTAGCTCGTGACCGGTAGGAGGACGCGGACTCTGGTGCCGCGGCCGAGGGTGCTGTCGATCTCGATTTGGCCCCCGTGGTCGTGGACGATTCCACGCGCCGTGAACAGACCCCAATTGGTCGTCCCGACGGTGCCCGCGCTTGCGCGAAACGTCGGCTCGAATAGGTGGGGAAGGTGAGCCTCCGAGATACCGCGACCGTCGTCCACGACTTCGACGAGAATCTCTTCGCTCGTCGTCGAGGTCGATAAGCTGACCGTACCTTCGCCGTCGATAGCAGCGACGGCGTTGCGCAAGAGGTTCGAGATGACGGCCGCGAGCTGCTGGGGCCGCGCCCGTATCGTCGGCACCGAGGAGAGCCCGAGCGTGAGCGCGACCTCTCTCGGGATCTCCTCCGAGACCAGGCTCGCACAATCACGACTGAGCTTGCTCATGTCGACGGGTTGCCACTCCGCGCGGTCGAGATTGGTGATGCGCTTCATCCGGGCGACGATCTCGTCCAGACGCGTGAGCGCCTGCCGGCTGGACTCGGACGCCTGGGTGACGACGATCTTCAGCCGCTCCTCGGAATGGCCCTGACGCTCGAACGCGCGCGTCAACGTCGACACGGAGCTCGCAAGTGTGCCGAGCGGCGTGTTGAGCTCGTGGGCCATCGTGGCGGCGAGACGGGTCTGCGAAGCGGCGCTCTCCGTGACCAGTAGCCGGCCTTGAGCGGCTTCGAGCGCTTCGAGCGCACGTTCGGCCTCCCGTCGTGCCCGAAACGTCTCGACCCGCCGCTGGTAGACGGCCGCGCTGAGGGCGACGGCGACGAAAGTCGTGACGATAGAGACGGCGATCGGGAACGCCTCCTCGAAGGAGTCCGGCGCCCGCGCTCCGTTGAGCGACAGGGCCAGGACCCCCGTCAAGCCGATGCCGAGTGCACATGTCTGTAGCGGACGCACGGGAAGGGCCGCACTCGCGAGCATCAGTGAGATCGTGACCACCAGGGAGCCGAACCCAGAGGCGTCCGCCGGAAAGTCCGGTGCGCGGATGGCGATCTGGATCTGTGTGGTGGCCGCAAGCGCCAGGATCACGAGGGTCACCCACCGTGCGTGGGGGCCGAAGGGGGGCCAGAACGTCAGGCCGGCACCGGCGAGCAGCGCGAGAGCGACGAGTGCGTCCCCCGCGAGGCCTCGCTCCCAGAACATGGGATCCCAGCGAGACACGAGCGCGTAGGCGAGCAGGTTCGCGGCAATCATGATCGCCGCGATCGTGCGCAGCCCGAACATCGATACGTGCTCCAGCTCTCGGCGGAACGACGCGTCTTCGCGCTCCTCGGTCGGCAGTAGAATCGCGATCCATCGTCGGGGCTTCATTTCGCGCCGAGCATAGCGTAATCTGGCTGCGATGCGTGGGCGGGCGACCTGGGCGTGGATCGTGGCGGCATGCTGCTGCGCGTGCGGCTCGGAGACAACGGAGCCGACCCCCACGGGGAGCCCGCGTCACGTGCAGCTGTTGCACCTCGACGGCTACCGCCCGGACATCGTTCAGTCCATGCTGTCCGCCGGCCAGCTCCCGAACCTCGAGCTCCTCGCCGCGCGGGGGCGTGTCTCCTATCAGGCCACGACGGTCGACAAATCGGAGACGATGAAGGTCATTCAGTCCTATCTGACTTCCCAGCTCGACACCTCGGTCGTCGGATGGTGGCAGTTCAATCGCGACCGGTTTCACTTCACGAACTACTGGCTCGATCCGGCGGAAGTCTTGAACTACGCGCTCGGGCTCCAGTTTCCCACGAGTCCGACGCTTCAGGATTTCCTGGCGTTCAAGGGGCACAACCTCGTCGCCGGTATGAGCCTCGCGAGGCGCAGCGTGCCGTTCGACAACTACGGGCGCGCCTATGTCGAGGGTGCCCGCGCGGTGAGCTCTCACGAATATCACGCGCAGGCGCGCGCGACGATGACGAGCTTCCTCTCGATCCACGACCGGATCGCGGCCGAGGGCGAGCCGTCGCCCGCGCTGTCCGCACTGCTACTCGCGGCGGCGGACGAGTTCTCACACGTGCGTGGGGTCACGTCGGACGCGAACCCCGCCGAGCAATGTTTCGGTCGTGGCGAGGCGGGAATGGATCCGACGCTCTTCGAGCGACTCGACGAGGGCCCCGGGCTTTCGGACGTCTATTTCTCACGGGTCCGTCGCTCCGCTCTTTCCGACCGTATCGAACAAGTTTGTTTCGCACTCCCCGAGCGTGACGGCCGAGCGTTCGAGCCGTTCTACGCGCTCTCCATGATCGTCATCGACATCGAGCTCGGTCGTCTCATCGATCGGTATCGCGGGATCAAGGATGCCGCAGGGGTTTCGCTCTTCGAGCGCACGCTGTTCATCGTGTTCGGTGACCACGGTATGGTCGACACGCCTCGGGGCATGAGGTTGATCGAAGCCTTGAACGAAAAACTGGATCTCGACACCGGTAGCGAAGGCGTCGCGATCCCCGCTACCGCAGAGCTTGGCATCGACGACACCCAGCTTCCGCGAAGGCTCGTCGCTCCCGAGAGCTATCCGGAATGGCAGAGTCCTCTGCACCAAGCCCTCACGACGGAGGCGAGCTTGTGGGCCCAGGACCTGGTCCAGGACTTGCGATCGCTCGTCCTCGATGATCTGCATGAGAGCTACTGGTGGCTCTTCTTCCTCCGCTCGCTGCTCATCGACCCGAAGCTCGACTCCGAGTTGGGCCCTGTCACCGAACGCGCGCTCGCGGCGATCCGCCGGCTCTTTCTTCGGAGCGACGTCTCCTATCTCCAGGCGGAGAGTCTCGCCAACGAGGCCTATTTCGACCGTCACGTGCGCTTGGTTTACGGAGGTGGCGCGCGCAACAACGCGGAGCTGTTCTTGCCGTTTTGCGAGGCCGGCTCCGGGTGTGATTGGTCCCGGCGCCCCGACTACGACCAGATCACGACGTTTCGCGGTGGGAGCGATAGCTCGACGACGCTCCTCGAGGCGCTCGCGGAGCTCCAAGGCGTGGGCCTCATCTTTATTAGAAGGAACAACGACGCGTTCGACTCCGACGCGCCCCTGCCGGAGCGGCTGGAGGTCGAGGTGCGAGACCGCAGCGGGAACCAAGGCTTCATCACGGCGACGCGCGACGCGACCACTGCCGAGCTCGTCTTCCACTACCGGACGGGCCAGAGTTCCCGGGATCCTCTCGGCTACGAGCCCTGGGGTCTCCATGGCGGCACGCATGGCACCTACAACGAGTGGAACGACCGCACCATCGACGCGCCCCTCGTCAACGTCGTCGGCGGGATGGGGGCTTATCTCTTCTCGAACAACCCCGCCATCGGCGACGTCGTCGTGACGCATAGCGACGGCTGGAACTTCGGCGACAATCTCGGCGGCCATGGCGGCGTCCACCGTGAAGAGAAGAAGACCTTCTTGCTGGTGTCGGGTCCGGACGTGACGCCAGGAGAGCTACTCGCGCGGTCGCGGAGTCGTACGAATGCCTCGGGCGAGATCGTCTCGGATGGTGGTGGGACCCATGTGCCGACGCTCCTCGACATCGTGCCGACGGCGCTCACCTGGTTGGGTTACTCCCGCCACGAGATGGACCGCTTCGCGGCGGACGATTTCGAGGCTTATCTCGATGGGTGGATCCGATCCCAGCATGGCGACGTCATGGCGCATCTCCAGACGATGCCGACGCTCGAGCGAGCGAAGGCCGAGGCCGATCTTTCCGAGATGAGTCTCGAGCCGGTCATGCCCAAGATTGCGCGGCTCCTCTCGTTCATGGACGCCCGTCGCGAAGAGACGCTACAACGGCTCGATTGGAAACCCCTCCTGGGGAACGAGCTGATCTTGAACGATTAGAAGAGAGGGTGATGCGGTGATGCTGTGATGCGCTATCAATTTCTCGTCGACACGTATGAAACGGAGATCCAGAAGGTACTGAGCACCTGGGCGATGTTCGATGACACGGACCTATCGATGCGTCCTCATGAAACGGACAGCCGTGGTCGAAGTGTGCTCGAGCAAATGGTGCATCAATCGGTGAGCGAGAACCTTTGGTTCTCGAACATGCTCGGGATCTCGGTGACGGACAATCCGCTGCCGGCCCGGGAGACGCGACTCGCGTTCCTGCGAACCTATGCGGAGAACGCCGAGAAGCGCCTCGTCGCGATGAGCAGCCAACCCGAATCCTGGTGGGAAGAAGAAGTCGACTTCTTCGAAGTCCAGAGAACGCGCGCATGGATAGTGACCCGTCGTGTCGCGCACACCTCTCATCACCGGGGGCAACAGTCGGCAATGCTGCGGATGCTCGGACGCCAGCTCTACAGCAACTACGGGCCCACCGCGGACACGGGCGGGTTGATGCAGAACCAAGCGCCGGTTATCTACGCCTATCCCGATATCGAGACCCTCCTCGAGGAGGAGGACGGCGAGCGCCAAAAAGCGAGACTCCCGGGACCGGGCGCCTTGCCGCCGACCGAACGGCCCGACTGAGCGTCGAACGTCCGCGCTAGCGTGTTGGCGCGCCGCTCGCGCGAGACAGCCGGTGCGCCAACTGGAGCGGGAGCGGCGGCATGGCGCCGGGCGCTTTCTCGAGACCGAACGTCGCCTGAATCGCGTTCGGCCAATGTCGTCGCCATCCCGTCGCGGGCCGGGCCCATTGTTTGTAGACCGTTCGTGCGGCCCAGTGGGGGAGTGAGAAATGGTGTTCCGCGAGCGGTGTCCCCGAGATGGACGCGCCCAGTATGTGATGGGCGAGTGCGACCGACGCGTGCAGCCATCGGGATCGGGTCTCGTCCGCTCCCAGGAAATAGTTCCAGTCGAAATCGGCCGGGCGAGACTCGAGCGCCGCCCCGATATCGCACAGGGCGAGCGGGCGACCGATCCCGTGGGCGAGCGCGTGGGCGCAAAGCAGGTGGAGATGGTCTTCGGGCCCCGGGATCCGAACCCACGTGCCGCCGATCAGAACTCTTTGAGCGTGGGCTTCGATCTCTTCCCAGGATCGATCCCGAAGATATCCAGCGCCTTCGTGCAGGTCGACGGGAAGAGGCTCTCCGTCCCGGAGAAACAGTGCTCGTCTCGCGCTCTCGATCTGATCGGCTCGCACATGAAGATCGATATCCGCGTAGGGTCTCAGGCCTGGCTCGGGGTAGAGCCGCGCCGCGGCCCATCCTTTGGAGAGTAAGGGCTCGATGTGCTCCGACCGAAGCCTCTGGACGGCACGCGCGATCAGCTCCGCGTGCTGCAGCGACTGCACCGAGTGAAGCCAATAGGCCTGCTGCAGCTCGAATCCCTCGTCGCTCCTTCGGATCGCCTCGTCCGCGGCACCGAGTCGGCGCCAAACGAGCGCGCCCGCGCCGTTCGAGATCAGTAGAGGGTTTACTGCCCGCAGAAGGTCGGCCGTGATCGTTTGCGCGGGCGGATGAGGCCGCCACGCGCCCTGAAGGACCCGCGCGACGAACCGGCCTGTCGCGACGCGATCGTTCATGACTCCTCTATTTCTCCCGAGAGCGGACGAGCTTTTCGTGAGGTACCTTGGCGTCGTTCTGGTCCCAGCCGATTCTCGAGTGGTCGAGCGACGTCAACAGGTCGAGCTGTCCATCGAGAAACAGGCGCTCGGGGCATTGTGGCACTTGGTCGCGCAGGCCGGAGACGCTCGTGTTCTCGTTCGAGACGATGCCGGCCCAAGCGTTTCTTCCGCTTCTCTTGACGAGGTAGAGTGCGCGATCGGCGACGGCCAAGACCTGCTCCCAGCTCAACAGTGTGGGATCCGTGCGCAAGAACGGAAAGCAGGAGAATCCGACCGACGCAGTGAGCTTCTCGACATTTCCGTTGCAATTGAACTCCGCGTCGGAGATCAAGCTCCTGATTCGCTCGGCGAGATGCTGCGCGGTGCGGTGGTCGGCGAGCCGTCCAAGGACGAGGAACTCGTCTCCGCCCCAGCGGACGATGGTGTCGGAAGTGCGGCACGCCAGCTCGAGCAACTCGCGCACGCCGACGAGGACGTCGTCACCGGTCGCGTGACCGTAGGTATCGTTGATCTCCTTGTAGCCGTCGAGGTCGACCATGAGCAGCGACAGGTCTCCTTGCGTTGGCGCGAAGTCGCTTCCCTCGGGCCGATTGAAGTAGCTTCGGAGCACGAGTGAGACATCGCGTCCGATGTGATCGACCACGTAGCGTCGATTGCGGAGTCCGGTCAGCGAGTCGGTCAAGCTCGCGTCTTCCAGCTTCTGATTGACTTGCGCGAGCTTGTCGTTTCCTCTCGCGAGCTCGGCGGTCCGTTCGGCCACTTCGAGCTCTAGCTTGCGGGCGTAGTCGGCTTCACGAGCGAGCTTGTGACGCTGGGCTCTCGTATAGGCGAGGACCACTGCCGCGAAGAGCGTTGCGTAGCCCGCATAGGCCCAAAGGCTCAACCAGGGCGGTGGGATGACGTGCATGCGGACCGACTGGCCCTCTTCATTCCAGATACCGTCATTGTTCGCGCCCTTGACGCGGAACACGTAGTCGCCTGCATCGAGGTTCGTATAGGTCGCGCGCCGGATCGTGTCGACATGGTTCCACTCCTCGTCGAATCCTTCGAGCTTGTACGCATAGGTGTTGTTCTCGGGTGCGGTGAAATCGAGAGCGGCGAACGCGAACGTAATCACATAGTCGCGGTGGTCGAGCTCTAGCCGTTCGAGCTCCGAGACCGGTCGCGTCAGCTCCGCGGGGTGATTGAGCTTGAGGAACTGCGTCAAGACGATGGGCGGCACGTGACGGTTCTCACGCACGTCGTCGGGATAGAACGAGTTATACCCGTTGATGCCGCCGAAGAAGAGCTTGCCGTCGGCGCTTCGATGATAGGCGCCGAAGTTGAACTCTTCACTTTGCAAGCCGTGGCTCGCGTCGTAGTTCTTGAACACCTCCGTGACGGGGTTCAGGCGCGACAGGCCGCGATTGGTACTGATCCACAACCAGCCGTTGTCGTCCTCGAGGACTCCGTAGATGAAGTCATTCGGCAAGCCGTCTCGCTCGGTGTAGTGCTTGAAGGCTCCTCGATGGGCGGATCGGTCGCGATGATCCCAGCGGTTGAGACCGGATTGCGTTCCTATCCAGAGTGTTCCGTGTCGATCTTCGTGGAGCGTGGTCACGAAGGCGTGGCTCAAGCTCGTCGCGTCGTCCGGATCGTGCGTATAGCGTGCGAACGTCCCGCTGTTCGAATCGAACCGATTCAGTCCATCATTCGTTCCGAGCCATACGATTCCGTCTTCGGCCTCGCCAAAAGCGTTCAGGCTGTCGTGGGAAAGACTCGTTGGATTGTCGGGGTCGTGTCGATAGTGGACGAATGTCTCCGTATCTCGATCGAAACGGTTGAGTCCCCCACGGTGAGTGCCGATCCAGAGTGCTCCTTCGCGATCTTCACGGATGAACTTCACACCATCGTGACTGAGACTCGCAGGGTCGTCCGGGTCGTGTCGAAACCGCGCGAAACTCTCGCCGTCCGCATCGAGGCGGTTGAGTCCCGCCGAGAAGGTTCCGACCCACAAGACGTCTTGCGAATCGACGAGGAGAGACATCACTCGGTCGTTGCTCAGACTGCTCGGGTCGTCGGGATCATGTTTGTAGTGCTCGAAAGTTCCGGAAACGCGGTCGTGACGATTGAGTCCGCCGCCGAAAGTTCCTACCCACAAGGCGTCGTCGCGATCCGCGAAAGAGAACACGGCATCGTGGCTGAGTCCGGAGGGCTCGCGCTTCATATGCGCGAAGGAGCCGGTCGCAATGTTGGTCTTGTTGAGTCCTCCCACGAGCGTGCCTACCCAGAGCACGCCGCCACGGTCCTCGGAGATCGAGATGACGTGGTTGTTGCTCAAGCTTCCGGCGACGGACGGGTCGTGGCCATATCTAAGAAACGACTCCGCACCCGGCACCCATTCACATAAGCCACCTTCGGTGCCGATCCAGAGCGTGCCGCTGGAATCCTGAAAGATGGCTCGGACGCGGTCATGCGCGAGGCTCTCGGGATCGGTCTCGTCATGTCCAAAAACGGCGAAGGTCTCGGATTCACGGTCCATGACCGCGAGTCCGCCGCCGAAAGTTCCGACCCAAAGCTGGGCCTCGTCGTCTTCGTAGAGGGCTCGGACGTCGTCGTGCGGCAGAGCGTCGGGACGATCGAGATCCCGGCGAAAATGAGTGAAGCCTTTCTTATCGGGATCCAGTCGATTGAGACCGCCGGCGGTCCCGACCCAAAGCACTCCGTTGCCGTCCTCGAACAACGACCAAACACTGTCGTCCGACAAGGAGCGGGGATTCGATGGGTTGTGGTTGAAGCGGTCGAAGCTGAGGTCGATCGGATCGAGCCGGTTGAGACCCGACGCGGTCCCGAGCCACAGCGCTCCGCTCCTGTCCTCGAGGATGACGCGGACGTTGTCGTTGCTCAAGCTCTCCGGGTCCGCCGGGTCGTTCCTGAACGACGTGAACCGATCGGTCGTTCGATCCCAGCGATTCAAACCACCGACGGTCGTCCCGATCCAGATCGTGCCGTTCCGGTCTTCTCTTACCGACTGGACGCCGCTCGCCGAGATCGAGTGCTCGTTGTCGAAGTCCCGCTTGTAGACGGTGAAATCGTACCCGTCGTAGCGGTTCAGGCCGTCCTCGGTACCGAACCAGAGAAAGCCTTGGCGGTCCTGAAGGATGCTGTGGATCGCGCTCTGCGAGAGACCGTCGCCAATCGAGACGTGACGGAAACGAAGGTTCCTCGGGCGCGCCTGTGCGGACGTCGGCTCGACAATGCCTCCGAGCAAGCACAGAGCCGTGATCCAGGCGATTCGGTTGAGGAAGGGCATGGACTCCTATTCGTGAGGGACCCAGACGTTCGTACTGATCGAAGACTTGGCGAGCGCGTCCCAGGCCATCGCGTTGTCCCATGCCATTGCGTTGTCCCAGGCCATTGCGTTGTCCCAAGCCATCGCGTTGTCCCAAGCCATTGCGTTGTCCCACGCCATTGCGTTGTCCCACGCCATTGCGTTGTCCCACGCCATCGCGTTGTCCCAGGCGTAGTGCCCATCCCATCCGAACTGGCTGCCGTTTTGTGCGATGAGATGGAAGTTGCCCGCGTCGTCCTGACGCGCGGGTCCGACGAAATGTTGCTCCCCGTCGAGGTCCTTCCGGATATCGAGACCCTCGTTTGCCACGTAGTCCGTCGGCTCGTACACCGCCCGGTAGGCATTCACGCGTCCGGTTCCTTGCTGAAAGATGCTGAACGCGAGATAGCCTTGGTCGTCGAGCGCGGTGTCCGTCGTCGACATGAGAATGCCTTTCACCTGATCCGGTGAGAGCTGTGGGTCCACTTGAAGCACGAGCGCCGCCACGGCGGAAACGACGGCGGTCGCTTGCGACGTGCCCGACATGAAGAAGAAGTTCTCGTCGTGGTGGTTCTCCTCGTACTTTCTGGCGAGCCTGTGCCTTCGCTTCATCAGCCCGAGCATGTGGCCGCCGGGAGCGACGAGCTCCGGCTTGACGAAGGCCTCGTAGGTCGGTCCCGTCGCGGAGAACGTCGCGATGTGGTCGTCGCTGGGATCGGCCGGCGTATAGTTGTCGGTCATCGCCCCCACGGTGATCACGTAGGGAACGTTTCCCGGTACGCCGATCGTCATTGGGTCCGGGCCGCTATTTCCGGCGGCGGCGACGACGACGATTCCGGCTTCCCACGCGCGCATGACCGCGAGAGCGAGGGGGTCGTCCCAGTAGTAGGAGCGCGGCGTCGCGCTGAACGAGAGGTTCAGGACTCGAATGTCATAGACCTCTTTATGATCGATGACCCAACCGATCCCGCGGATGACGTCTATGTAGCGACCCCTTCCGTTGTGGTTGAACGCCTTCACCGAGACGAGGTTCACGTCGGGAGCGACACCGTTGGCGCTTCCGGTGAGGAGTCCGTCGTCGTCGAGACTCCAGCGCGAGCTCGCGAGGATGCTCGTGACGTGAGTTCCGTGTCCGTTTCGATCGTTCGCCTTGCCCTTGGCGGTCGTGTCTCGCATCGCGTTGTAGCGGGCGATCAGGCGAGGTTGTCCGAATCGGTTGCCTTTGAGCCACTTGGACTGTTGCCAGAGCCCGGAATCGATGACCGCAACGGTGACGCCCGTTCCGTCGACGCCCTGCCAGTGCAGCTCGTCCGCTCCGACGATCGTCGGGTAGTGAGTATCGAGTCCGTATGCGTCTTCGTAGCCCTTCGGCGGTTCGCCCGGGGCCGGCTTCGAGATAACGGGAGCGTTGGGACGCGCCGCGGCCGTCGAGGTCGTCGCCGGACGGTCTTCCCAAACGCGCTTGACGACACCTTTGCCGCGAAGCGTGTCGGCCTGCTCGAGCGTTAGCACGGCGCCCACCGCGTCGATGACCGACAGGTCGTGAGTCACGCGTCCGCCCTCGCGTCGGACCACATCCGCGACGACGGCGGAGTGTGTCCCCTGGACGATGAATGCGTGCTCGCGCTCAGCACCGTCGGTCCCCCACGGGTCCCACGCTAGAGACGTTCCGAGAACGATCGCTAGGGCGAGCGCCGTGGCCGTGCGCGCCCTGTTCCACGTTCTCGAAAACTGAAGTCGATGTGCCATTCCGGTTCCCCCCAAATCCACTCTTGCTTACCGCTCGTACCCGGCTATATAGCAAGCGCCGTTCCAGGAGGTCTCCGTGGTCGCCCCACCGCACCGATTTGCGTAAGTAATCGTAAAGTGTTGTCTTTTGGTGGGTTATCGTCGTCGATGATTCCGCGGGCTCGCGCGTGCGCGGAGACCCACCGAAAAAGCGGCGGATGTGCACCGCCATTTCGAAAGAAACGGCGGAACCCGCCGAAAAAGTGGCGCGCCGAGAAGCCATCTACGTCACCGCCTCCACGAGCTGGCGAGCGAGCTGACGACGGTAGGTCGGGATACTGACACTCATCAGCGCGGCCCCATCCGGGTCGTTGTCGGGAAGCCTCGTGATGACCTCATGGAGCAGGAGCTTTCGGGCGCGCTCGAGCACGTTGTCCCCACCAGAGTCGCCGGCGACGATCCGGTCGAGCGCGCGCGTGACGTCATCCCAGCGATCCGGTCGTGACGTTCCTTCTTGCGTCGCGCGACGACTGAGCTTGCTCAGCTTCCGGCGAAACGTGGTCTCGGGGATGCCCAAGACCTTGGCCGCGCGCGCGGAGACGCGCTCGGACCTGCGATAGGCGGCGTGCACGAGATCTTCGTCCAAGTGGCGGCCGAGCGCCGGCCGGTCGCCACGACGCGCCGCGGCCATGACGTGGTCTCGGAGCGTCCGTTCGAGATCGTGCCAGGCATCCTCGACGCTCTCCGGGTCTCGCTCGCTCGGGGCCGCCGATTCCGTTGCCTCGCGCATCGTGATCGCTGACAGCTCGAGCGTTTGCGGGGGCGGTGGCTCCGGAAGCTCCGCCAACTCCGACGTGAGTCCGAGATCGACGGTGTCGAGCTCTTCGCGCTCGCAAAGGATCGTCGCCTGCATGAGACGGTTCGACAGCTCGCGTACGTTCCCCGGCCACCGATGAGCGAGTAGCTGCGACTCGGCGGCGGCCGTGAATGCTTGCGCGGGCCTTTGATACTGGACGGCGAACGTCTTGAGGAAATGATTCGCGAGGAAGACGATATCGTCGGGGCGGTCGCGCAGCGGCGGTAAGCCGACCCGGATGACATTGAGGCGATAGTAGAGATCTTCGCGAAATCGGCCCTTCGCCACCTCGTCGGCCAGGTCCCGATTCGTTGCCGCGATGACCCGTACGTCGACTTGGCGAGACCGCGTGCCCCCGACGGGGGTGACCTGCTTTTCCTGTACGAAGCGAAGCAGGCGTCCCTGGATCTCGAGAGGAAGCTCACCGATCTCATCGAGGACGACGGTCCCGCCATCGGCCAAGACCAACCGTCCGAGCTTTTGTTTCCCGGCGCCGGTATAAGCGCCCGCTTCGTGGCCGAACAGCTCGCTCTCGATCAGTGTGGGCGCGATCGTTGCGCAGTCCACGATCTCGAGACGTGACTTCCGCCTCTTGCTGAGCTCGTGGATCGTCGCCGCCATGAGCTCTTTGCCGGTGCCGCTTTCGCCCGAGATCAAGACCGTGGCATCGGTCGGCGCGACGCGCCTCACCAGTGCCAGCAAGGTCTCCATTTGCTGCGAGCGGAACACGAGCTTCGAGTGCCGCAGCGCGCTTCTCAGCTGACGCAGCTCTCCCTCGAGACGCCGACGCTCTTGCGCCGCCAGCCGGGCGCGGTCGAGAGCTAGAGCGAGCTGCCCGCCGAGCGCGCGGAGAAAGATCAAGTCGGACTTGTCGAGCGCGAGATCGCCCTCTCGTCCCGTGAGATAGAGCGAGCCCAAACAATGCTCGTCGACGATGAGCGGCACCGCGTAGAACGACCGCTTCGGGACGCCCGGCTCCTCGACTGCCTCGTCGAGTGTCGCTTGGAGCGGGCGCGCTTGAGAGCGAGCTTCGTCCATGATGACCCGTTGCTCGCTCGTCAGAACCACGGCGCCGACGGGTACGGCGCCCGGCTGTTCGGGGTCTCGTTTGAGTCCGTGGACGAGCAACAGCTCGTTCTCATCCGTCCAGCGAAACAGCGCGACCTCTTCCGGTTTGAAAGTGGTGAACAGCCGCTCCGCGACCTGGGCCGAAAGCGTCTCGAAATCCGAATTCTTCGCGACCACGGTGACCGTGTCCCACAGGAGGACCATGTTCCGGTAATCCTTGGCCATGCTCGCGGTGAAAATGCCGCTCAAGCGGTCGAGCCCATCGGACTCCTCCCCCGTTGAGCCGGGCTCCCACACGACGATCTCCCCGCCCCCGGAGCGCTTCGCCGATCGGAGTGACTGGTCGGCCATGCGCATCAGGTCGAGCGGCTGGTCGTCGCGATCACTCGCGGGATCGAAGGCCGCGACGCCGATGCTGAACCTGAGCTTCAACTCGTTCTCCGAATACGTCACCGCGCTCAAACGTTCGCGAACCTTGCAAGCGACACCTTTGGCTTCAGCGACCGGAGTGCCGTGGAGCACTACGGCGAAAACCGCGCCTCCGTACTTTGCGACGAGGTCGACGTCACGGAGGACGGCTCGGAGCTCCTCCGCGACCGCCCGAAGAACGACGTCGCCTACCTCGCGGCCGAAACTCTCGTTCACGGACACGAAATCTTCCGGATTCAAGAGGAGCAAACTGAGCGGCGTGTGGCTCGCTTTGGCGACGTGAAGAGACTGGCTGAGATGAGCCTGGAATTCCGCGCGGTCGGGGAGGCCCGTTACCGGGTCGTCGAGCAAGTCCGAGACGACTTGTACGTGGAGGGCGAGCGCTCCTCCGAGCGCGAGAAGCCAGGACCACCATTCCGCTGGGTCCGGTGCGCCGTCGACACTCTTCGGATCGGTATCGTCGGCGTCCGTGAATCGAAGGCCAATCCAGGCGGAGGTGGTGAGGTCGGCGGCCGCGGCACGGTCGAGTCGGCGCCGCTGCTGAGCATCCTCCGGCGCGCCTGCGGCGACGAGTGTCTGGATGGTAGGGATGCGGATGAGCCTGCACGCTCTCGAAGCACTTGCGACGTCGCTTTGCGATGTGAGCTCGTTCTCTCCGGTGTCTCGGGAGTGATGAAACCGCGCGGCGGTCTCACTGTCGGCGAGCTCGGGAGCGGGCGCGCCGTCCCCCGCGTGAAGGAGTATCGGCTGCCAGAGTCCCGTCGAGGAGCCCGGCACGTAGAGCGAGACGCCGCGAGCGCCGCTGAGCCGATGGATGGCGCGGACATAGGAGCGCAACAGTCTGGAGGAAGCGAGCATCCCTGGACGGTCCTTCCGACGGGACACGTCAGCGCTCCCGTGCGGCGACCCTCACGGGAGACTTCGTGTTCCGGAAGAGTTAAATTTTCAAGTGTATGGGATCGATTTTGACATACAGCGCCTTGTTGATCAAAAGCGGTGTGGCGCTGTCAGTCCCGGTCCGAATCCGTCCACTCTCGGTCTTCGCCTTTGCCGGAACGGGACTCGACATCCGCTATCCAGCCGCGCTTTAGCTCCTGGGACGGAACGCTCGATAGGTAGGGTTTGATGTCGAGGATCGGGCTTCCGTCCAGCATGTCGACACCGCGGACGAGGAGTCGACGTCCGCGGCGGGAGACGAGTCGGACCACCGTCAAGGCGATCGGGTTCGGCCGCCGTGGCGATCGGGTCGCAAAGACTCCATGGGGTCGATCGTCCGTCGGTGGTCGGCCGACGAGCTCGTAGCCCTCGTTGCGATCGAAGGCCCAAAGGACGTAGAGGTGGGAGAAGCCCTCGATGTCCTGAAGTCCGGCAACCATCTCGGGCAAAATCTCCAGCTCGCCTTCGCGCGTATGCTTGGCGCCGATGCCCTTCGAGATTTGAGACGTCTCCTTGAAGGGTGTCCGGGCAAAGCCGATGGGGGTCATGGAGAACGTTGTCTTGGTCATGGTGTCTCGCCTCTCGTAGGGATTATATGTGCAACCAACTACGTCGAGACCCGAACATAGAGTGAGAAGAGGACGGCCACCGTCAGGAACCAGATTCCGGTGAGCCCCCAAAGCCGCAAGAAGCGACCGGGCGAAAGTTCGGGGTCGTCGATCAAGCGGGTCACACAATAATAGTTGAGCCCGTACAGGAGCGGCGCCACGGCGAGGCTGACGAGTCCGACGAGCTGAACCATCAGAACGGGGTTGGGGAAAATGGAGTTGGCTCCCACCGCGAAGACGAGAATCAACGCCATGAATCCCCAATAGGCCGGGTCTCCCGATCCTCGCAGATTGGCTTTGTCCGGATAGAGCGTTCGAAGGAGGGTCGCGAAAGTGCGCGGGAAGCCGTCCATGACCGAGTAGGCGGTAGAGAACATCGCCGCGAACGCAGCCAGCATGAACACCGGAAACATCCACTCTCCGAGGATCTCGGTGTAGATCTTGGACAACGTCAGCGCGACGTCGACGCCCGCCGGGCTCAGGCCGCGCGGACGGAGCAAGCTCGCGCCGAGTGACATGAAGACGACCGCGAGCGCCGCGGACAAGACGTAGCCGACATTCAAGTCGAGCACCGCGAGACGGAGAAGAGACGCTTTCGAGCGCGCCGTTTTCTTCCACGCCTCGAGGTGCGCAACGGCCCACAAGGAGTGCCAGATGGCGACGTTGATGCCCGTCGGCATGAGCCCCAGGATCGCCGCGACGAGAATGAACGATCCGGCCGGGACCGAAGGAACGAAGACCCGAGCGAGATCGCTTATGTGAGGTGGTGCGGCGGCGAAGGCGATCAGGCTAACGAGCGTGAGGAGAAGCATCGCCACCTTGCTGCCGAGCGCTAAGGCCGGGTACTTTCCCATGCGATGAAGCGCCGCGATTGCAAGACCGGTGAGCGCGACCCAGCTCGACAGAGATAGCAGTCCGAAGCTTGCCAATAGGATGGACGCGGTCACCGAGAGCATCCCGGCGACAAGCGTGAGCCCCTGCAAGGTGGTCGTCACGAGAAATGCCCACACCGCCCAGTTGGCCGGACCCGGTACTCTTCGGTAGCCGTCGATGAGCGATCGACCGGTGGCGATGGCGTAGCGAGGCCCGAACTCGAACGCCGGATATTTGAAGACGTGGGAGACCAAGACGAGCCAGAGAAGCTCGTAGCCGAAACGCGCGCCTGCGACCGGACTGAGAACGAGGTGGCTCGTACCGATCGCGGTCGCGGCCATGATGACTCCGGGGCCGAGGCTCGCGACCGTCCGCCGAAACGTCACGAGGAGGGTGTCGGCTCGACGTTGTTCAGAATCGACAACGCTGTCGTGCTGAAGATGTCCGCCTTCTCACGTTCCGGAATCGAGAGAGACTCTATCGAAGACACCGAGCGCTCGATCGACCCGAGCAAGTGGGGGTAGTCGCTTCCCATGACCATGTGCGAGGTGCCGACGACGTCACGGAGCATGCCGAGCGTATGGGGACTGAACGTGACGGTGTCGTAGTAGAGCTTCTTCAAATAGGTGCTCGGCAAAGCGTCGATCTTCTCGCGGCACTCGGCGAAATCGCGGTAGCCGTTGTCGAGCCGCTCCATCAGCCACGGGATCGCGCCGCCCGCGTGCCCCAAGATGAAGCGGATGTCCGGGAGCTCCCGGAACATGCCGTCGAAGCACATTTCTGCCGCTGCCAGCGTCGTATCGGCGGGGAAACCGACGATCGGCCCGAGAACGAATCGACGAAAAGGCTGTGGATTCGCCGGGAGCATTGGATGGATGAAGATACATACTCGCCTCTCGTTCGCCGCTTCGAAGAACGGGCGATATTCCGGCGACGTGAGCGAGCGGCCACTGATGTTGCTCAACAGGACGACGCCGTTCAGTTTCAACTCGTCGAGCGCGCGCTCGAGCTCTCGGATTGCGGCGTCTCCCGCGTCCAGCGGGATCGATGCGAACCCCTTGAATCGATCCGGATAGCGGGCGATGAGCTCCGCATAGGCGTCGTTCACCATGCGCGCGACCTCTTCTTGCCGCTCGGGGGGTGCGAAGAACACATTGGGGGTCGACAGCGACAACACCTCGACGTCGATCCCGACCCGATCCATATCTTCGAGGCGCTTGCGGGGATCGGTCATCGGCTCGGTGATGCCGAAGAACCGGGCGCCTTTGAGCTTGATGATCGTGCGGCCCGTCGGGTCGACGTCGAAGGAGAAATCCGACGATAGCGATCGGATCCGATCGAAGTAGACGTCGGGGTAATAGTGGGTGTGCAGGTCGAGTTTCGGAGCCATCCCGGGCATCGTATCCGCTCTCTCACCCGGCGTGCACGATTGTACGGAGCATTTTGTGGCTTTTGGAGAAGCCCGCTAGACTATGCGCCATGAGCGAATCCGCCTTCGTCCCGTCCGAGCGCTCCCAAGTGCATCGTTTACCGAGCCGCGGCTCCTACGACAAACCGACGGTGTTCGACATCCTCGACCGTGGGATTCTCGCGCATGTCGGTTTCACGTCCGAGCATGGCCCGGTCGTGATCCCCATGGGCTACGCGAGACGCGGGGACACCGTGCTGCTACACGGCTCCGCGAAGAGCCGGCTGTTGAATGCGCTGAAAGCGGGGACGGACGTGTGCGTTACCGTCACGCTCGTCGACGGCCTCGTGCTCGCCCGATCGACATTCCACCACTCCATGAACTACCGCTCCGTTGTCGTCTTCGGTCGCTCGGTCGAGGTAACGGATCCTCAGGAGAAGAACGAGGCACTCGAGCATCTCGTCGAGCACCTCGTACCGGGCCGGGGCGCCGACGCGCGCGGTGCGAACGAAGGAGAGGTTGCCGCGACGCTCGTGATCGAGGTTCCGATCGCCGACGCATCGGCGAAGATCCGCACCGGCCCACCCGTGGATGAGACGAAAGACCTCGCCATCGACATTTGGTCCGGGGTTTTGCCTTTGACGTGCTCGCCGGGAGAGCCGATTCATGACGAGCACACGGCGTCCGACAAGCCGGTGCCCGACTACATCACGCAATACGCGAAAGGTCGGTAGCCTGGAGACTGCGGAAAGGTCGCAACGTGGCGCCACTACCCTTATAATTGATGCCTTGCCGCCGCCCAAGGAGACGGGCGATGAGAAACAAATTCCAGGCCGCGCTAGTGCTATCCGTACTCGCTGGTTCATGCAAGCCAGACGAGTCAGCGGCAACGTCCCCCGATTTCATTGCATCCGACATTGAAATCGATTTTGAGCGTTTGCCCGGTCCGGACGGGGCGCTTTGGACCGCCGACGACATTCCTATGCCGGGATGTCCTGGAAACCGCGGGTGCCTCGTGACGACGCTCTCTGACGAATTCGAGTCGGTCGGCATCACTTTTGTGAACTGGCACGTGTTCTTCGAGCCTCGGGCAACCTCGGCGGGGAACAACCTCACCAACAACCATACCGTTGGCGTGGGACTCGATTCTGACCAGCGGGCCCGAGCGGAGGTGAGACTCTCGGTTCCAGTCTATGGAGTGACGATTACATCGTTCTCGGTGGGGTCGCTTCGTTTGCTGCTCTTGGGGGCGGCTGGGGAACGACTCGGGTCGGCTGATCTCCCTCACCCTAATCCCGGTTGTCGGTCAGGGCCGTGCCCCCAGGTTCACGGCACCATTGTCGTCGACTCCAAAGTCCCGATCGGCAGTTTCCGGCTCGAGCCGTTGACCGCTCAGGACGGCCTTACACGTGACGTGCACATCAGCGTAGACAATCTCACTCTCAGTACCGCGCCGAGATGAGGTGTCGCCGTCGATCTAAGCGTTCGAGCTCGATGCCTTACTGGGACTCCCTCGGGGGAAGTCGCGGCGCCCCTCAGTCAGCCTTCGCGCCGTCTCGTTTCTTCCACTGGCGCTCGTAGCGGCGCCTCTTCACGAAAGACTTTTGAGTACCGACGCCGGTGGTCGAAAGCGCGGCGTAGAGGCTTGCTCGGGCTACGGCGTCCTTCTCCTCGTAGCCTTCACCGAGGAAAACGGCCAAGCTGCCGATGAAGGCGTCGCCGGCGCCGGTGGTGTCCACCGCGTCGACTTCGAAAGGCGGGACGAGCGTCATCTCGTCCTGACTCGCGACTAAGGCGCCCTGCTCTCCGAGCGTCAGGATCACGCGCTTCAAGCCCTTGTCGAGCAACGCCTGTGCGGCTCGCTTGGCGCTCTCTTCGCTCGTGACCTCGAGTCCGGTGATGGCTGATGCTTCGGACTCGTTCGGGATGAAGTAGTCGACCGACTGTACGCGCTCGAGATCGACATCCATCGCCGGAGCGGGGTTGAGGATGACGGGGATCTTCTTGCGCTTCGCGAATTTCACCGTGTGGTAGATCGTTTCGAGTGGGATCTCGAACTGAAGGACGATGCAGTCCGCCTTCTCGAGGATCGGCCGCGCTTTGTCGACCGCTTTTGGGGTGAGCGCGTCATTCGCACCCTTGACGACGAGGATCCGGTTTTGCCCGTTGGCCTCGACGAAAATGGGAGCGACGCCGCTCGAGGCGCCCTTCACGGTGCGCACGTGCTTGGCGCCGATCCCGAGCTTCTTGAAGTTGTCGATCGTTGCCGGGCCGAACAAGTCGTCGCCGACGCGAGCGACCATCTGCACGTTGGCGCCGCAATAAGCCGCGGCCACGGCCTGGTTCGCGCCTTTGCCTCCGAAGCCGAGATCGAAGCTCTTGCCGAAGAGCGTCTCGCCCGGCTTCGGGAACTTATCGGTGAACGTCGTCAAGTCGACATTGGCGCTGCCGACGACGACGATCCGTGCTCGCTTTTTTCCCATGATGCACTCCGAGTTCGGAAATAGAGATCAAAACGCGTTGGCGATCACCGCGATCGCGGACGCGTAGAAGACGAACATCAGCGCCAGATAGGTCTTGGCCTTCGAGCTCGCGCCCTTGAACTCCCGCCAGACGAGCACCCCCCAAAGAGCGGCGACCATCGGGGCGCTCTGGCCCATCGCGTAAGAGACGGCGAAGCCCGCCTCGCGGCCGGCGATCAAGTTGCTCGCGGTTCCGATCGTCCAGATGAACCCGCCCGCGAGTGCGAGCGCGTGCCAGCTCGGCTTTCCCTTCAGGTAGCCTTCGAACGATACCGGCTCGCCCACGAGAGGGCGTTGCATGAAATAGATGTTGAAGAAGAACGTCGAGACGAGGGTCGCGAACGTGAACAGGACCGTGCTCGTATAGGGGGTGAGCGGAGCTCCCGCGAAGGCGCTCTCGCTCATCGAGGCGGCCGTCAGCGGCGACCAGCTTCCCATGAGAACGCCGGAGATGATTGCGATCGACAACCCCTTTTTCCCGGCCTTTGCGCCGTCATCCGATAGCTCTTTGTAGGCGAGGCCGTCCGCGATGACCGCCACGACCGCAAGCCCCACGCCCGCGAAGAGCATCGCTCCGTTTCCGCTCTGGTCGACGATATAGGTCAAGACGGTACCGATGACGAGAGCCGCGCCGATGGCGATGGGAAACGCGATCGCCATACCTGCGATGGCTATGGCGCCGACGAGCAGGATATTCGCGAGGTTGAATATCGTTCCCGCGAGCATCGCCACCGCCACCCGTGGGCCGGTCGCGGCGCTCAGATTGTTGAGAAACGCCTCCTCCCCGCCGTACCAGCTCCCCGCCGTGAAGGCGAGGATGACCGCCATTAGGAACACGCCGGCGGCATAGTCCCAGTAGAACAGTTCGAAACGGACGTTGCCGGCGAGCTTGACGGTGTTGGCCCACGAGCCCCAGCACGTCATGCAAACGATCATCAGAAACAGCGCGAGCGAGTAGGTTTCCGGCACGAACATGGTGCAACGGAATGTAGCATAGTCACCACACGTACAATAGGGATGCCGTGACCTCCGTAGCCAGAGCTCGACCCGTCATCATCGATTGCGATCCTGGCCAGGACGACGCCGTCAACTTGTTGCTCGCTTTTGCGTCACCCGAGGAGATCGAGATCCGTGGCGTGACGACCGTTGCCGGCAACGTGCCTCTCGAAAAGACGGAGCGGAATGCACGGCTCATGTGCGAGCTCGCCGGACGTCATGATGTGCGCGTCTATTCCGGTTGCCCGGCTCCGATGCTGCGGCCGCTTATGACAGCCGAGTATGTTCACGGCCGTGAAGGCATCGACGGTGCGGACGTCTATGAGCCCGAGCACCGGCTCGAAGAGGCTCACGCGGTCGACTTCATCATCGAGACGCTCCTCGAGTCCGACGACGACGGCGTCACCTTGATGCCGACGGGTCCGCTCACGAACGTCGCCATGGCCATCGTCAGAGAGCCCAAGATCATCCCGAAGATCCGGGACATCGTGCTCATGGGGGGCGCCTCACGCGAGGGTGGCAATGTCACCCCGTCGGCGGAGTTCAACATTTATGTCGACCCCCATGCTGCGAAGATCGTGTTCGGGTGCGGGCGCCCCCTCGTCGCTTTGGGGCTGGATGTGACCCATCAGGTCCTGGCGACCCGACAACGCGTCGCTGCCATCGCGGCGCTCGGGAATAGAGCCGGACGAAGCGTCGCTGCGATGCTCGACTTCTCCGGACGCTACGACCAAGAGAAGTACAGCATGCCCGGTGGGCCACTCCACGATCCGTGCACGACGGTCTATTTTCTGCGTCCGAACCTCTTTCGCTCCAAGCTCGTCAACATCGAGGTCGAGACGGTGTCCGAGCTCACGATGGGCGAGACGGCCGTCGACTTATGGGGCGTCACCGGTCGCGAGCCGAACGCGCTTTGGGTCGACGAGGTCGATGCCGAAGGGTTCTACTCGTTCCTGACCGAGCGCCTCAGCCGACTCCCCTAACCGCGCGCTCGAACGAGAGCGTTTGCGCGTTCAGTCGTCGTTGCGAAGGATCGGGACTTCCTGCTCCAAGGTACGCTCTAGGGTGTCGCTTCCGAGATCGGCGATCTCGGCCATCGTCGCGGGCTTGCTGAACAGGTAGCCCTGCGCCATGTCGAAACCCATCATCTGGCACACTGAAGCTTCGCGCTCCGTCTCGACGCCCTCGGCGATCGTTCGCGCGCCCACTTCCCGCGACGCGGCCATGAGCATCGAGAGCAGCCGCCGTTTCGGTATCGAGGCATCGACGAGTCCTTTGACGAAGCTGATGTCGAACTTGAGGTAGTCCGGTGGGACCTCCGCGAGCTGCAGGAACCGCTCGCCCAGCCCGAAATCGTCGAGGGCGAGCTTGATCCCGAGCGCTTCGAGGTCGTGTTTCAGCTCGGCTATGACTTGAGGCTCCGCGAGCGCTCCCTCGTGGATTTCGAGCGCAAGATCGAGATCCGGCACGAGCTTCCGGAGCTCCCGGAGCGACTCGATGAGCTCCGGCTCTCCGATCTCGGCAGGGTGCGTATTCAGGAACAAGAGCGGAAGCCGGCACTTCGCTTTCGCTGCGAGCTCGAGCGCCTTCTTGCGGAACAGTCGAGAGAGCTCGGCGGCGCGCTCCGCCGACTCCGCGATACGGAACAGACCAGTGGGAGAGTGAGGGAGCTCGTCGTGGAGTCCCCGTCCGAGGACCTCGTATCCGGCGATGTCCGCATGCGGCAGCGAAACGATCGGCTGAAAAACCGTCGTCGCGAGCTCGTGCTCGAGCAGCTCTTCGAGCTCTCGGGTGCCGCCGACGAACTGCTGTGACAGCTCTACCTTCGTCAGCGAAAGGGTTCCCCGTTCGGGGCTGTCCGCGCTCGTTTGCTCGGCGTCTTCGAGTCGCCGTGAGAGGCGGAACTCGAAGCCGGCGAAGTGGATGATGTCGCCCTCTCGGACGAGAGCCTCCGAGACGCGCTTGCGGTTCACGAACGTGCCGTTGGTGCTTTCGAGATCGCGTAGCCGCAGCATGTCTTCCTCATCCTGGAACTCCGCGTGTCGCTTGGAGACGGATTGAGAGGGAAGCGTGAGCTCGAGCCCGAGTGAGCGGCCGATGCGAAACGGCATATGGATCAGCGGAACGCGCTCGAGACTGCGCCCGCCGTCGACCGTGCTCTCGAGGCACCAGCGCGTCGTTGCCCGGAGATAACTTCCCGTCATGCTTTTTTTCTGGCCCGTGAACTCGCCGATGGCTGATCAAGGGGACGAGCAATAACTCGTCGCAGCGAAAAGGCGTGAAATATTCGAGACGTCTCCCAGTATGCGATATGAATCGCGAAGACGCCAGCGGGAAGTCTTACGAAAAATAGGGGCCTCCCGAGGAGGCTCAGCCCGTCAACGCCCTCTGGCGTTCGCCACGAGGTAGTCGATGAGCACACCCGACATCACTCGCATCCCGACCGGGACAGAGGTGTCGTCCGCCCGGAACGTGGGCGAGTGGTGAGGTCCGCTGACCGACCCCTCTTTATGAATGCCGAGGCGGAAGAAGAAACCCGGTACCTCGTTCGCGAAATAGGCGAAGTCTTCGCCGCCCATCGTCGGGGGCAGTCGCTGCACCTGCTCGTCGCCGACGACGGCCGCGAGGCTCGGTGTCATCTGGGCAGTCAGCTCAGGATTGTTGATCGTCGCGGGAGTGCCTCTTTCGTAGTCGAGAGAGAACGTGCCGCCACCGGCACGCGCGATGCCGTCGAGGATCTCCTCCATGCGTCGCTCTACGGTGTCGCGCACGTCTGGGTTATAGGTCCGGACCGTGCCTTCGATCGCGACCTCGGCCGGAATGATGTTGAAGCGCTGGCCCGAGTGGAACATTCCG